>Ga0209373_10000131_pt1 | contig 161641 bp, 148 predicted proteins | sample Higcelweek5metaG_FD_187173 | JGI IMG/M metagenome (GOLD analysis project Ga0209373, IMG submission 187173) | Freshwater pond sediment microbial communities from the University of Edinburgh, under environmental carbon perturbations - High... | ecosystem: Environmental > Aquatic > Freshwater >... | reverse complement strand
GTTCTGGGCACGGGGCTACTTTGTTACAACCGTGGGGCGAGATGAAGAAGTGATCAGGCGTTATATCCAAAACCAAGAACTGGAAGACAAAGCATTGGACCAATTGGATATGAAGCTCTCAGCCTCCTAAAATCCAATCCTTTGTAACAGAATCCTTTATAACCACCTTTGGTGGTTCCCCTTCAAACTCCCAGCTCTGCTGGGAGTTATTGGCTTCTAATCAATCTCGGGCGTTACGCGTTCGCTGCCTTGTTAACGCACTTCTTGAAGAAAAAGTAAGGGGTGCTTATCTCCAAATTGGTGTGCATCCTAATAGCGTTTGCGAAACTTTTTCAAAGGTACGTCAGTTTGATGACAGCATCCTACAAGGGACTTGGCTTACAGAAGACGAGGTGGGCCACGTTTCGTCAATACCGACGAGATTAAAGAATCTTTCGACATCCGATTTCGATATTTTAGAACAACATGGGTTCGAAACAGCTCAAATCAACCATCGCATATTCGCCTCTAACCTGAAAGAAAATGCATGAAAATCTATACGCTGAATGTCGGTCAAGGCCAGTTTGTTCTGGTCGTCGGAAACACAGAAGCCGTTATTGTTGACACTTATGTTTCGCTTGCGCCCGCTGAACCAATTGTAAACGTCAAAGCTGCGCTGGCTGGCATCCTTGCCGGAAAGAATCTTGTTGGACTAATGATTACTGGTTTTGATGCAGATCATTTCAATGAAGTTGGTATGAAGATAGTGTTAAATAAATATCGACCAAATTGGATTATGTATCCGAAATATTTTAAGGCGACAAAAGAGGCTAACGCGGGCTTTGCTACTATTACATCCTTTGAAAGCCAAAAAGAGATTGTCAAACATTCAATCGCGTTGGGAGATAACAATAGGAGATTGTACAACAGCCTATCCACGGATTTTTCTTTTGAGATTTTTTCTCCCCATAAAGAAGATATGAACTCTTCAAACAATTGCTCTTTGGTGTGCAAAATCACTGAAAAGGAAACAGGGGCAACTTACTTGGTGACGGGAGATACAGAAAATGATCGGTGGAATGTAATTACGCAAATATTTGGTGCCAACATTAAATCTGATGTATTAGATGCGCCTCATCACGGGTCTAAGAATGGGATAACCAATGCTGCAATTCATCTCATTAAGCCTCACACTGTTTTAATAAGTGCTGGCGTCAATAATGGTTATGGACATCCAGACGCGGAGGCGCTCAAAATATTTAAGTCAGCGACAAACAATGTATATTCCACTAGGGATAACAATGGGCAGTCGATATTAACTGAAATATCAGCTGCAGGCGTAAAGTCTTTTGTGTACACGGTCAAATAAGAAACTAGAACGAAATTTGAAGGTGATTTTATGCAACTTTCCCTGACTGTTTGGACTCGGCCTCTTGCGGGGCATTATCTAACACGACCTCATCAGGATAATCGGCTCTCACCGAGTTGAGGAAAGCATCAACCTTGACGCCGTGTCTTTGAGCCCACTCGATCAAGTTTGGTGGACGATAGTTTTTATCGGCACGCCAACGTTCAAAAACAGTGTGATCAATTGTCTCGTTGATTGTGGTTGATCCCTTCAGTTTTCCTGTTGGAATGGGAGATAAACCAATAGGCCTGTAGAAGCGGTTGATCCATGGCAGACATTTTGCGTAACCGCTCATGAACTCCGCGTAGGAATCTCTGGTCGGAGCTGTAAGCATGTCGCCGTCTATATTGATTTCTTCACGGAAAGAAAGGCCGTGTTGCCCTGCTTTTCCCATTATCCATTGCAGTGGTCGTTGAGCAAGCAAATCACATGTGTATCCGCCGCCAACATTTGCGTGAGCTCCAACAAACCAACGTTGTTCAACCTTGGCAATATCTCTTGGTGGATATGTGCTGGTAATCGGTTTTGTCCATAAGGTCGGGGCAAACTTTTTACGATGCTCATCGATGGAAAGGGCATGAAAGGCATAAGTGTTGTTAATCCGAAGATCGGTTTCAAGATAACCAAAACTCTTGGTGCTTATGTTGGTAATGCCGCCGACAGGTATTCCCAAAGCGCCAACAGTATCCCAAACGCCAAGAAACCAGATTGGAACATCAAGACAATATTTGACCATCCAGCATTCTAGTTGTGTGAGATCGTCTTTTCCTGCCGTGTGATCCCTTTTTAGGGCGCGTATAGATCGAACAGAGCCGTCGAGTCGATACCTATCATAAATTTCTCTTATAGATAGAGGAGCCCCGCGCCGAAGTAGTCCACACTCAGAAATCAAACCCGAAAGGCTTCTGGCGGTATAAGCCCCGCGACTAAAGCCGAAGATAAAAATATGGTCACCTTCTTCATAGTTCTCGATTAGCCATTTATACGCCTCAATAACGTTTTCGTTTATGCCATACCCGAAACCACCACCAGTGAACTTCTCCCCTTCGTCAGTTCCAACCCCTTTGCTGTAGAAGGTCACTTGCGACGAATCATTGTGGCAAAGCAATTTCATGCGCCAGACATTTGTATTATCCTGATAATCGTTCCATGTGCCGTCAAGGAAGAGGGCAATGCGTTTGTTCTTTGGCGGCGTGAAGGACATGGGCAGTCTCCCTGTAAACATAGAGTGCTTCACCCAACATTTATTGAGTCGCAAGCGAAACAAGGACAAACTATCTGCCTGAGTCGCTGTCGAGTCAATTGGCACACTTTCAGTGCGTTTTAAGATATGTCTGAGCGCAATTTTCACAAAGCGGGGAATTACCAAAGCTGATGACCGTCTTCACCCCACGCATCATTGAGCTCTTTTTCAGTAATAGGACGGGAACCCCAAACCCAAAGAAACCGAAGAAGACATACAACCAAGCAACAGAGCAAAAAGAATAGAGGCCAGTAACCCAAGGCCTCGTTAATTTGATTCAGTTGTGCGAAAATGTTCATTAAACCCCCAGCTTGTCCTTTTGTGAAGGAAGCCAACCAGAAGGTTTCCCCTCTGGTGGCTGGGAGTTAGTAAATCGCTGTTAGACGATCGCAGGGGCCTTTAGCCGTGAGGCTTGGACATACGCCACTGCCTCCCAGCCATAGGGCCGGAGGCAGCGTTAATAACGGTAACGCTTTTTACCGCTAACAGTGAGGTTACTAAGCCCCGAAGGCAGGTTATCCCTGCCTCTATAAGCACAATGAGGATGTTTTCTTGTTGGGCCAATGGGGAATGTGGGGTGTTTTACCGTTATACGAGCGCGGCGGCTGGGCCACCGGACTCCCACACCCCACCCATATTTAACCTTCCTCCGGCCTCTCATCCGAAAACACATATCTATCCTCGGCCTTTTTGACCTTCTTGCGGAACTCTTTTGGGTTTGCTTCAGCGAAGCTGAAAACATCATCGGCGATGAATTCGAGGGTTTTGAACACATCCTCAGGATTATGACCCAAAAGGTGGTTGAAGGTAGCGACGGAACCACGAAGATTTTTGATGGCTCTGGTTTTTATTGCCTCGCGCAAATCAGTGATCACTTTCTTGCGCGTTGCGTTTGAGGTGTATGGAGCAAGCGCATTCTTTGCCGCATCTTGGCAAGCCTCCCACAATGGATGGGTAGGCCAACGACTGCGGTTAGTATCTTGAGATGGAACTGCAAAACGGGATTTTGAAAGATTGTACAACATCACATCTCCCAGTTTCTTGTCTAAATCCTGAAACGACCTGATATTCCAGTCTTGCAGCTCATCTTTTCCGGCGCGAGCTTCGATCCGCCAAATGGTTCCTTGTGTGGTGTTTTTATCCAACCCCCATATATCCCACCAATATGGTTTGTCATGATCCATAATCTCGGCGGTCTTGTCATAAATAATCATTTGTCTGTTTGGCATTTTGCCAACCATGACCGATTGAAAATAGCCGCCCTGAACTTCATATTTTGGTTTCTCACCGATTTCACCTCTCGCTTTGCTGCGCGGGTGAATAATAAAATGTCTTGGGTCTGGGTTGAAATCATCATCCATCAGAAAATCAAAGCAGTAATCGACTCTTCCGATGATCGAGTTTGACGTTGGAACAAGAGGCAAGCTCTGCCCCTCATTTTCAAAAAGCCCCGTAACGCCGATGTTCATAAGCAGAAAGAGCAATAAATTGCGCGTTTTCTCATAACCATCTAACGCAAGAGACAGGCTTGAGCAGGATATGCGAATGTTTCCTGCCGCTGGTATGGTCGTGTTTTTAACAAACCAAATAGCACCATCGGGCCCCGTGTCAAAGGTGAATAAATACCCGCCTTTGGCACCTGTGGGATAAACATGTACAGGCAAGTTAGTAGGCCCGATATAAGTAAGAATTTTATTCCCGTGCTGTTTTTGTGATTTCTCTTTGGCTTCGCGCAAGGCGTTAAGAACCTCTTCAGGAAATGCGCCGTTGATAGAAAAGTCCAAGCCGTCGAAGTTTTGATAGAGTAGTTTCACAAGATATTCCTTTCGCTGTTTTTATGTATTTGTGGGGGGGCGTGTTACAAATATGCCCCCCGTTTTTCTCACGCGCCGACCCGTGGCTCGCGCCACGGGGCCCCGCCGCGTGGTCAAAACGGGATTTCATCGTCGTCGTACATGACCCCTCCTACCTCATTATTAAGCGCAACATCGCCACAACCCGCAGTTTCGTGGGCATATTCAGGGGTATCGGAAACGCCACAATCATCGGGCGTTGCGGATGAACCGCAACAAGAGGAGGTGTCGAGCGTTGACGGGAGATACCGCGCCCACGCATCATTAAACTGCTCGCGCTTGTAGCCCTTGGGGGTGCGGCCACCCTCAATGCGTATTGAGCTGGATGAAATACCAAACGAGCGCAGTATGCTTGCGAGTTGGTGTGTGGAGAAGGCCTTGCCGCCCTTCCATTCCGCCCAAGGACGATCCTCCAACGCAATCAGCTCAGCCACCAAATCTTTTGACGGGATACGGTCAAAGCCCCGTGCATTGAAAATGAGCCTCACGTCAGACAACAACTCTGTGTGAGTGGAGCTAGCATCCTTGTTGGCGGCCTGCACAAGCTCCTTTGCGGCATCTCTGATGCGTACACTCCAATTGTTATTCATGACCCACCTCATCAGCGATGGCGAGCAGAGGACGCCAATTATCCGCAGAGCGATTGAACAAAAAATCTGGGATGTCCGGATTGGAAGTCCGAAGAGCCTCACGGTGATCGTCTGTCCATCTAGTGATTTTGCGAGCAAGGACATCTAATTCTTCTGTGTCATACGCACTAAAACGACTAACAACCTCATCTTGCCGTCGTCTCTTTAACTCTATAGAGATGGCGCGATCTTGAAGTGTGTCGGGTAGCTTTTTGATCGAAGCGATGGCTTTGGGAGAAAACGTACAGAAGGCGCGAGGCTCGTAATTTTCCCCGACCAAACGGAAGACCTCTCCCTCCATGCGATGACCCGAGTTGATTACGCCTTGCAGTACCTTATCGCCTCCGATAAATGTATCGCCTTCATCCATCAGCAAGGTCGGGGAATACGCATCAACAATCCGGAACAATAGAGCCGCGCTAATATTGGCGGCCATTTGTGCGCCCCGTACAAGACAGTTCAGAATGTCTAAAAGTGTCGTTTTGCCGCACTGCTTTTCAGGGGAATAAATAGCGAGGATTGGTGAATTTAAGAAAACGTCGAAAACGTAAGTGTGGATAATCCAAATCGCGATAGTAATGGCTGCACATTCCTGCATAACCACATACTTCTGGATTGCCCTGACTAAATCCGAAATTAACAAATCACCGTTCACAGGCTCAGGCCACGGCTCGTGAACCTTCATCACTATGGCGTGTCCATCAAAGGACATGGGCTTTTTGAGCACAGGTTTTTCTGGCGGCTTAGGTTGAGAGTGATCACTCATTGTCGTGACCTCCCTTGCTGGCGGCAATCCGCGCTTTTCGCCAGTCGATAACTGCCGCCAAGTCCCATCCGACACGGTTGGGTGAGAGGTACGTTGAGTGCGGAAAATCGCCTATCGCTTGAAGCGCATAAATCGTAGTTTTGCTGAGCCCCGTTAGGAACTTTACTTCTGGCAGCCGTAAGAACCGACTGTTTCGTTCATCGTTTTGGGTATCCATAATTAACCTCCATAAGTTACGTCAGGAGGATTAAATAGGCTGATTTTGGATGTGGCATAATTGGTGAGGTTCTATAAACCTCACGCTAGGTTTAGCAAAAATTGACCTTTGCCGTTTGCAAACGTCAGCAAAACAGCCAAAAATAAGAGGGGTTAGGTTTTGTTGCTGGGTGTTTTTGGTGCCCCGCCGCTTATGCGCCAATTAGCAACCGTAGCGGCTTCTTCAATGCCTTTATCCTTCAGCTTAAATTCTTTGTTGTGATCTTCTAGCCATTTCATCAAGGCCTGCTTGACCGATTTTCCAGCCATTAGCTTTTCATCAGAAGAAACAGCTTTCCATGCCGCGATAGCCGCCGTCAGCTTAGGCGCATAAAAATCACTCACCGGATTCGAATAGTCTGGTTCGCTTGGCGATTTTAAAAAACCACGAGCCATGCTCTTGCGGTCAAGATATTTGAGGACGGAAGACACTTTTAGTTCAGTTAGAAATTGCTGTTCTATTTCATCATAAAACACGGGTTCGCCTTCATTATCGAGTCCTATACGCTGCGCGAGCTTTCCTTCAATTTCTTTGCTGTCAAAAGCGTTCCAAAGGATTGTCTTTGCCGCAACAAATCTATCGGGCTTGTCCTCAGAGGAAAGATAGGTCTGATCGGGAGGGATTTGATCAATCAGAAGATAGGCTACTTGCCACAGCTTTAGATAATCACAATCCACCCACGATATTTTGCTCTTCATAAGAATCTACTTTCGCTTCGGATGCCTGCCGCTTGGCAACGGCGCGGGGCGCGGCTCGTTAGGTGCGACGGCAACAAAGAAATCATCAATCTTTGCGTTTAGGGCCTTGGCGAGGCGGCTTAAAACAGAAACGGTAGGGTTCTCAAGGCCGCGCTCAAGGCGGCTCACATAAGTGCGATCAATACCAGCATCAACGGCCAAAGCTTCTTGTGAAAGCTTCTCGCGCACACGCAGTTTTCTGAGGTTTCGGGCTACTGTCTCTTGCTCTTTCATAAGCGAAAGCAATCATCTTGTAGCCCATTAAACCACGGACTATAGTCCTCACATTAATCATGCGGGGGCACTGGTGACTGATTGGGCTACAGAGACAAAAGAGATTCTTGCTTTTCTTCATGAGCAGCCTCGCACAGCAACCTTTATTGCCGTGTCAGCCGTGCTTGTGTTGTCTGTTGCCAGCGCGTGGCACAAAAAGAACCGCTGGACTAAACTGCTTCGCCGGAGACGGATGCTTAATCATTCAGAGGAAGTTTTCTTTCATCTATTGAAGGCAACGTTGCCGGACAAAATCATCTTTGCTCAAGTTTCTTATAATGCGCTTGTCACAGCAAAAGAGTGGGGTGTAAGGGCAAAATTCAATAGATGTTATGCTGACTTTGTTGTCTGTAACGCTAAAGATTTAACCGTCGAAGTGATCGTAGAGCTTGACGGCCCAACGCATGAAACAAGCGCAGGGAAGTTGAAGGACAAAAAACGCGACGACATCCTAAAAGGTGTTGGGTATAGGGTGGAGCGGTTTTCTCTGCGCGATAAGCCAACAAAGGTGGACATCATCTCTCGGATCGGGTAGGGGTATCGCAATTCTGGGTGGGGGTATCGGTGGAATAAAATACCCCCAGTCGTTCGCCAAGGGTTTATGCCGTTTGTCCGCAGCCACCATCTGATTGGGGTATCTATTGGGGTAACAGTCGGGAATTGCAAGGTGATAAACTAAATTATTACAACGTGGTAGCAAGTCTATTAAATCCCCCTTGGCACCAGAAGGCATTCGACGACGTTCGTCAACGTCCGATAAGCCTTCAAAAACTAGGCTCTACCCCAAAGGATGGGGGCTCTCCCCCAAAGGATGGGGCGGGGGGGAGAGACCTATAAATGAATTATGTACCAAAGCCTTTCTTCTCCAAGGAAGAATTCGATTGGGGCTGAGTTGTATTTCGGCTTGGCACCATCAGATTCAAAGTTTCTTGCGCGACTTTGTAGAGAAAAGTTTCTCGCGTGATCTCGTCTAACACGCTATCAGGAAATCTTCCGCTGCTGGGAACAAAGCCGTGCTTCTCAGTAGCCCTTAGGGTAAGCGAAGTTCTATCCCAACCAGCATATTGTTTTGCTTTTTCGACAGCGGCTTTTGCTGCCTCTGGGTCATCTTCATGCCAGCGTAAAGCAAGTTCTTTGAATGTATTGCGTAATGCTGGGGCATTTTCGCTGGAGTACAGGTGACGCGTAAGTTTATCAAACGTAGAACCTTTGTTGTTTTCAAACTCTTCGCGGAGATCGTTACAGAATGCAACTTGCTCTTGATCAATGAACAGCTTTGTCGGTTGGGCTTTATTCCGCCGAAATATATTTGGCAACCACATAATCAAACACTCCTTCATGCAACGAGTTATTTTCGGAGAAGGTTACCACAATTTTGAGTAACCTAATTACTTTCTCAAACAGCCAATCGTTAAAATTTGTCGTTTGGCCCTCAATTTGGGGATCGGGTAGTACTCTGTCGTCGAGGCCAAAATAGCTTGAAAAGCTTCTGATTTCTTCAATAATCGCATCCCATTTTATGAGTTTGATAAAGACATTGGGGGGCAATCTTTTTCCCCTTACGTCCACCATCACCCTTTCCAAAGACATCCATTAACATCCAAAAGCGTTGGTTTGACGACGACATACTGACACCCAGGTCCATTACTGCCCATGAAAATCCATTGACGGCCACAGGTTCTGGGGGGGCGTGGGGTACACTGACGACAGTGAAGTGGAGGTTGATGCAGCCATAGAGCTGGCCTGCTATCTGAAAACGAAAGAGCCACGATAGTCGAACACGGCTCTGTAGCTTCTAAGGACCGAGCCGGAAATAACTCTTCTTATAAAGGAATTAGATTGTTTACTGGAGAATATAGGTTTTTGCGGGGAGGCGGTTGGATTGTTTTGTCGGAGGATGGGGGTGTGGCTTGGGGACGGGGCACAGGCGGTTGACATCGTCACGGCTGGCCTGAGCGGCTTGGTGGTTGGCTGGAGATGGGGCGAAGGATTCAAGGGTGAGGGCGATATGGTAGTAGCTCTCGGCTTGATTGCGGTAGGTATCGGCTTCAGTGGAGTCGCCGCAGGCTGTTAGCGTGTCGGTCATATACGCGCAGACCGATGCGACATTATAGGCGGTATCGCCGCGTTTGTGCCGTAAGATGGTATCCGGATCGCAGCAACCGATCAGATAGGCGGCATATTGTTCTTTAAGGGTTAAGTCTTCCGTTGCGATACAAGCCGATCCGACGATGCGCGTGATTTCGTGATACCCGTCGGCAGAGTCTCGTCTGGCGGCTTCTTCGGCATAAGCAAGAGCCTCTCCGAGATTGGCGGGGGTTTCGTTTGAGCCTTCACCGGCGCGGCGGGCCTGAAAGAGAAGCTCTTCAACTGACAATTGGGAGACGTTTTGCATCTGCCTATTCTACTCGAAAGCGTGAACCCATTGCATTAGTTGCATCGGCTTTTGTGGTTAACGGGGCAAGAAAAAGAGAGAAAACAGCAAAAACGGCGACTCTGTTAAAAGAAGTCGCCGTTTTTGTCCTGCATGGAACTTTTGGAGCTGTTAGCCGTTGCTGGCCGTCTTGCGTGAGAAGAGGGCGTTATCTTCGTCTTCTTCCGTTGCGGCGGTAAACTTGGCCGCGCTCTTGAAGCTGGGGGCTGACGAGCCGCTGGCACTGGCGGCGCCACCGCCGACAACCTGCATCTCGCCAATGATTTGGCCGCCCGCGTTGACTTCAAGCTCGCCGTATTTGATGATGCCCGTGATCCGGCCCGTGCCGCGAATGGTTAGGCGGCCATGGACGGTCAGCTCACCATCGTAACGGCCGGCAATATCAGCATTCTCGATTTCGACGGTGCCACGGAACTGGCCCGATTCGGTGATTTCAAGAAGCTTGCCGTCGGACAGCTTGGCTTCGACCTTGCCTTCGACGACCAGAATGTCGCAAGCCGAGATCTCACCGGTCAGGGACAGGCCCTTGCCGACGGTCAGCTTGCGGTCTTCACCGCCCATCAGGCCGCGGTCGCGGTCAACGGGGTGGGAACGGCGATGTTCGGGGCGACGTCCCGGAAGCGGGCTGGCGGAGGGCATGCGCGCAGCATCGCCCATCGGCGAACGCGGCGAAGCAGGGGATTGGGTTGCTGTGTCTTGGGCCTGCGCGACTTCTGTTTCTTCCGTCATGTCCTTGCGTCCGAACATTCTGTTCCCCCTTCAAAATGATAGAGTTTCTTATTGATCCGTATCGTATGTGGGCTGATAGGGATCGCACTCCTTTGTTCCTTCCAGCTGTAGCATGTTAACGGGTTTTTAATCAAGAACATTGCCGCAGTGAGAATCGTGGATATTGGGGATAACTTGAAGAGGTCCATGAAATCAAGCCGCTGGCTCTTATTCTTCATGTGAGGGTGGAGGCTTGTGTTTCTCGGGGGGCGGTAAGGTGGGGTAAACCTTTCTGCGTTATTGTGCGAGTTGGTTTCTTCCTGCGATCCTGTTTTATGGAGACGTTTCTCATGGTTATTCGTTCTTATCCCGATCAGCCTGTTCCTGCCCTTTACGATGTCTGCGCTGTTGGCAACGCTATCGTTGACGTTATTGCCGATTGTGACGAGGCCTTTCTGGCAACGAACGGCATCACCAAAAACGCCATGATGTTGGTCGATGAGGCGCGGTCGGATTTTCTGTACAAAGCCATCACGCCCCAAGCCGAGATGTCGGGCGGGTCCGTCGCCAACACGGTGACAGGGATCGCGATGCTGGGCGGCAAGCCGACCTATATCGGCAAGGTGAGGGACGATGAGCTGGGCAGCGTGTACCGCGCCGACATGCGGGCGGCGGGGGTCCATTTCCCGACCGTACCGGCGGCCAGCGGGCCCGCGACGGGGTGCTCTATTATTCTGGTGACACCGGATGCGCACCGGAGCATGAACACCTATCTCGGGATTGCGGGCGATTTGTCCGAGACCGATATCGATGCCCAATTGATCGCCAATGCCCAGATGACTTTGCTTGAGGGCTATTTGTTCGACAAGCCGGAAGCCCAAAAGGCCTTTCATCTGGCGGCTAAAATGGCGCATGACGCGGGGCGTCGTCTGGCCCTGTCCTTGTCCGACACGTTCTGTGTCGAGCGTCATCGGGAGGCTTTTGCCGCTTTTGTGCGCGATGAAGTGGATATCCTGATCGCTAACGAGTTTGAATTGATGAGCCTTTATCAGGTGCCGACCTTTGATGAAGCCATGACCGCCGCGCGGGCGCAGTGCAGCCTTGTCGTCGGGACGCGTAGCGAGAAGGGGGCCGTTATCGCGCAAGGCAGCCTGTCTTTTCCGATCGAGGCCGAGCCGGTGGCGACGCTTGTCGATTCGACCGGCGCAGGCGACTTGTTCGCCGCCGGTTTCCTGTTCGGGCTGACCCACGGCAAGGATATGGCCACAAGCGGACGGATGGGCGCGATTGCCGCCAGCGAGATCATCAGTCATTACGGCCCCCGTCCTCAGGCGGATTTGAAGGCCCTGATGCAGGCCAAAGGGGTGGACCTGTAAAAAACTTCCCTCCCTTCTTTTGCCATGAAGTTCCCTTTTTTTTGTGATAGAGAGGGAAAGCTTTTTTGCAAGGAGTTGGCTCGTGGGCAAGGGATATATTTTGGCTGTCCTGTTTAGTGTGATGGCAATGGGAGCGGGATCGGCACAGGCGGCGGCAACGCAGGCCAGCACGCCAGACGATGGAATCGTCGTGGCCTACGCTGTTCATCCCGAAGCCCCCAAGGCAGAAATCTGTTTGTCATTGGCTTCGCCTTTGGATATCAAAGACCGCGCCGCGATCCTCTCGCAGCTTGATGTGTCGCTTAACGGCAAGAAGCAAAAGCTGTCCGTCACGGACCTTAGCCTGACGGCGAGCGAGCTGTGCGTGCAGAATCTGAAGCATCGGGTCCGCTATGATCTGGTGATGAACCCATCCGCCGAGGACCGTCGGCAAAAACGCGTCCAACCCTATGAACTTCGCTTTGATGTGCCGGATCGCAAGCCGGTGCTGGATTTCGTGCGCAGCGGAAGACAGGATGCCTTGCCCCGCCATGTGCGCCAGCAGGACGCTGCGGCCAGCGAGACAGAGCTTTTGCATTCGGGCATGGCGCATGTCGTGCGGTCGATCAATGTGCTGGCGACGCACCTGACGCTGTATCGGATCAAGGACCGTGCCGCCTTTGCAGGCGCGTGGCAGCAGTTTCGCCAGATCAACCTGTCTCCGTCGGAAAGCCTGACCTTCGCCAAGACGCACGGGCATCAGGTTTTCGAGAGTGATCTTGTCTTTGGCGAGGCCCCGAACGAGGAGCAAACGCTGGTCGCGCCCTTGCCTGCCGATGAGACGTTGGAGCAAGGTCTTTATTATCTTGCCGCGATGCCGCGCGGGAAAACTGGCAACGATCCCGCGTTGCTGACAGGGCAATGGTTCCTTGTCTCCGATGTCCACCTGTCCGCTTTGCGGATGGAAGGCGGCGTGCAGATTTTTGCCACGTCGGGACAGATGGAGATGAAGCCCGCTGCGCAGGTCCATGTCTCGGTTCTGGGGCGTGACGGGCGCATGCTGGCCGAAGGCATGACGGGTGCGGATGGTGGCTTGTATCTGCCGCTAGAGCCCCAAGATATGAAGGCGGCCTTTGTCGCGACGGTCGAGGTTGACAGCGGGGCGGTGGACATCGTCGATCTGAGCACGTCGCACGACTTGTTGCCCCCCGATCTGGCTGTTCAGGCTTCGATGGCCCTGGACCGCGAAGCCTATGCCTCTGGTGAAACGGCGGTGCTGACGCTTTATGCGCAGGATCAAGCCGGTAAAATGCTGGATATGGGCAATACGGTGATCAAGGTCTTGCGCAGCGACCGCCGGATTTACCGCACGCTTCCTTTGCCAGAGCAGGCGGCGGGCGTGACGACGTTGGCGGTGCCGCTGCCGGTTTTGGGGCGCAATGTGACATGGAAACTGGTCTGGGGCCGCAAGGACGGCACGACCTTGGCGACGCTGGCCTTGCCGGTGAAAAGCCATGAGCGGGTCAGTCAGGCCAAGCCGAAGGAAGAGGGAGAGAGTGCGCTGCGCGCCGATGAATCCGGCTCGGTGCCGTTCAAGATCATGAGCGGGCTCGAGATCAAGCCGCTTTTCGGGGAAAAGGCCTTTGCCGAAAACAGCCTGGCCGCCTTTTCGGTCACGCTGCGGGATAGCAATGGCCATCGGCGGGCGCAAGACAATCTTTATTATCACATCTATGAAGAAGGGCGCAGCTTTGAATGGTTCGCGTCCGAGGGGCACTGGGACTATAAGCCTCTACCCAACCAGCGGCGGATTGGCGGCGGGGCACTGGCCTTATCGGCAACGGACGATACGGTTGTGACTTGGCCCGTGACGGCGGGGCACTATGTTTTCGAAATCACCAATGCCGAAGGCGTGGTCGTGGCAAGGCGGACCTTCGATGCTGGTCGTTATGTGAACAATCCGGCCCCGAAGGAAGATAGCCGTCTCAGGCTGTCTTCGCCTGGCACACGGCTTGATGTCGGCGCCAATAACCCGCTCACGATTACGTTGGCCAAGCCCGCGATGGTCAGCATGGTCGTCGCTGACGGACGCGTGCGCCAGACGTTGCACAAGGAAATGAAGGCTGGCGACACGGTTGTCGAGATTAAACCTGCGGCGGACTGGGGCCAGCAAGTCATGGTTCATGTCGAAGCGCGGTTCAGCGGAGCAGCCAAACCGGCGCAGAGTGAGCAAAAGCTGATGATTCGTCGCGGCGATGACGATCTGGTTTTTAAACTGGTCCCGCCCTCTGGCTTCCGCGCCGGAGGGCCTGCCGAGCTTGCGGTACAGGCCGCCTCTGTACAAGAAAAAAGGCCGACCTCGGTTCAAGGTATCGTGACCTTTACGCGGCCAAGCGGCCAGCCCTATATCCAGCCGTTGGTGCTGCCTGCTTCTCAGGTGGGGGCTGACGGCAAGGCCAGCTTGGCCTTTGCTTTGCCCGACGGTGAGGCCGAAGCCACAGTCCGGCTTACGGCGTGGAATGAGCGACAGTTCGGTACGACGGCCCTGCATGTGCTTGTCCGGCCTTTGGTCTCGATCAGCGGTAAAGCACCCCAGCAAGTGGCGATTGGCCAGCGTGTGACGCTTCCTGTTACGATCTCGAACGACGAAGGACCGGCGGGCAGTTACGATATCGCGCTCTCCGTCCCCGAAGGGGTCGAGATCAAAGGCAAGGTCGCCGATAAAATCAAGCTGGTCAAAGGCGGCAAAGTGCCCTTGTCAATCGGGCTGGTCGCCAACCGGTGGGTGGATGGATCGGTTGCCCTGACGCTCTCTTACGAAGGGAAGGCGGTGGCGCATGGCCAATGGCTGCTGTCGGCCAAACCCGACAAGCTGCCGGTTTTCACATCGACAACACAAAATCTTGAGCCGCAACAGAGTTTGTCGCTCGCTGCGCCTGCCGCTTGCTCGGCACCGCTTTGCCGCTTCGCGCTTGTGGTACCTGGCAGCCTGCCGGATGTCGAGACATTGTTGTGGCCCTATGTCGATATGGCTGCCAAGACGACGGTCGATTTGTCCTTGTGGCTTGAAGCGGCCCGTTTGTGGGGCGACAGTCTGGCGTTGGCCGGGTTCATCAGTCCCGAGCGTCTAGAGCTTTTACGCACGGCGCGGCGCGAGATTATCCAGACTCGCCAGAATGTCGATGGCGGTTTCTCGGCCCAAAAAGAGGGTGATCCCAGCGATCTGGTCAGCACGGCGGCAGCCATGGTTCTTTTGGCCGGACGGGTCGAGCCCGCAACGGATCTGGCCGCCGAATGGCTGGCGTTGAAACTGCAAAACACATGGTTTGACGAAGAAGAGCGGGATGATCGCGCCATTGCTTTTGCCGCGATGGCCAAGGCGGGCCAGGTCGATCCATCGGGCCTGCGCTATTTTGCGCAAACCAGTCTGGACAAGGCCTTGAAGCCGGTTTCCATGGCGGCGTTGGCCTATGGGCTTGGTGTTATTGGTGACGATGCGGCCTCAAAGGCGTGGTTCGACAAGGCCAAAGTCGGCCTTGCGACGCTGGGGCGCGCCGACACCTTGCCCGTTCTTTATTGGATGGCCCAAGTGCCCAAGGTGGATGGCTCGACTTTGTTCGACGGCCTAGCTAATGCCGACAAGAACGTCCCCTTCGAAGGCCATGACGCGCTTCTCTATCTGGCCGCGCAGGCCTATCGCGCCGAGGCGGCGGGCACATGGCGGCTAGCTGTCGGCGGCAAAGAGGATAAATATGTCGGCCTGCACCCCATGGTTCTCACCGAAAAAGGGGCCGAGCTTAAAAACCTCTCCGACAAACGGTTGACGATCTTGCAACTGATGGAGAAGAAGGATTGAGTGTTGTTGTTATGAATGTTGTCCCCCTTTCCCTCTCCCCTTGGCGGGAGAGGATGTGAAAACCGGTTTGCAAGCAAACTGGATTTTGCTTTCTCCCCCGCCAGGGGGGAGAGCTATAGAGAGCTTGGATGCCTTACCCGTTTTCCTTCAGTGCCTGTCCGACGAGATAGAGCGAGCCGGTGATCAGGCAGCGGGGCATGCTGTTGTCGTATTTGGCGGCATGGGCCAGACTGCGCAGGGCTTCATGCAGGGATTCACAAGGGTGGACATCACGGGCCCCCATGGCGGCCACGCGGGCGGCGAGGGATTCAGCGGAGAAACCCGCTGTCTCGCCGTCGATTCTGACGGTGCGGATGCGGCGGACATAGGGCAAAATCGGTGTCAAAAACTCTTCCGGCACTTTGGTGGTCAGCATCCCGTAAATCAGATCGAGCGGCTTGTCGTCGGTGAGCCACTGGTCCATCTGGGCGGCAAGGACTTCTCCGGCTGAATCATTATGCCCGCCATCCAGCCACAGCTCACTGCCGGTCAAGAGAAGGGGGAGCAACTTGCCACCGGTCAGGCGTTGCAAACGGCCCGCCCATGTGACGGTTGTCATGGCCTTGCGGATCGCTTCATCGGGCACGGGGAAGGGAAGGGCAGAGCTGGCCGCAATCGCAAGCCCTGCATTCCATAACTGGTGTTTGCCGATCAGCGCGGGCAAAGGCAGGCCCTCGACGGATCGCTCTTTGCTGATATAGCGGAACGAGCGTCCGGCGGGGTCTTCTTCGATGCGCCAGTCTTTGCCGCCGATGGCCAGCGGCGCGCCTTTTTCAGCGGCTTGTTCCTTGAGGGATGTCAAAGCTTCGCGCGAGGGTTGGGGCGCAATGAAGCACGGCACGTCCTTGCGCATGATCCCCGCCTTTTCATAGGCGATTTGGGCCATGCTTTCGCCCAGAAACGCGCGGTGATCGAACGACAGGCGCGAGATCACGGTCCCCAGCGGCGCGGGCAAAACATTGGTCGAGTCAAGCCGTCCGCCCAGCCCGACTTCAAGCAGCGTGGCATCCGCCTTGTGACGGGCAAAGGCGGTCAGGGCGGCGGCGGTAATGGCCTCGAAAAGGCTGACGCCGCCTTTTTCGGCCTTGCCTTCGATTTCCGTGAGGATAGAAGCCAGCTCGCTTTCGCCGATCAGCTTGCCTGCAATGCGGATGCGTTCATAAAAGGCAACAAGGTGGGGGGAAGTAAAGACATGGACGCTGCGGCCCGTGGCCTCGATCATCGCCCGGAGAAAAGCGCAGGTGGAGCCCTTACCGTTCGTCCCGCCGACAACCAGCGCGGGGGGAAGGTGCTTTTCCGGCGAGCCCATCGCGGCCAAAAGGTCCAGATAGGGAGCGCGGAGCCCCAGATCAATGTCCTTGCCGTGCGCGACGCGAAACCGTTCCAGAATGTCGCCGGAAAAATCCATGAAGAACGTCGCTTATTTTTTGCGGGCCACGGCGGGCGGAATGCGGGCCCCGTGGGGCGGCGGCGGGGCGGTCAGGCGCAGCCCGCTTTGTGGACGGCGGGCACTGCCGGTCAAAAGGTCCAAAACGCGCACCAAAGTCTCGCGTAGCTCGTGGCGCGTAACGACGATGTCGATCATGCCATGGTCTTTCAGGTATTCCGACCGCTGGAAGGCGGGGGGCAGGACCTCGCGCACGATGCTTTCGATCACGCGCCGTCCGGCAAAGCCGATGAGTGCCCCTTTTTCGGCAATATGCACATCACCCGTCATGGCGAACGAAGCCGTCACGCCGCCCGTGGTCGGGTCTGTGAAAATAACGATATAGGGAAGGCCCGCATCTTTGACATGCTTGGCCGCGATGATGGAGCGCGGCATCTGCATCAGGGACAGCATCCCTTCCTGCATCCGCGCCCCGCCCGAAGCGGGCACAACGATGAAGGCGGCGCGAAGCTCAATCGCACGGCGGGCGGCGGTCACAAGACCTTCACCGACAGCCATCCCCATGGAACCACCCAGAAAGGCAAAATTAAAGGCCGCGATGACGGCGGGCTTGCCGCCCAGTTTGCCTTCGCCAACCATAATGGCATCGGCCTGACCCGTTTTGCTTTGGGCTTCCTTAAGACGCTCGGTATAGCGTTTTTGGTCGCGGAACTTGAGGGGATCGACGATCACCTTGGGGACGGGGACAAGGGTAAAGGCCCCCTCATCGAACAGCATCTCCAGCCGCTTGAGCGGCGGCAGCTTCATATGCTGGCCACAATGGCGGCAGACGTTCAGGTTCTCTTCAAGCTCGCGCTTGAACAGCATGGCATTGCAGCCCACGCACTTTTCCCACAGGTTGTCGGGGATCTCTTTTTGAGAGCCGACAAGCGCACGGATTTTGGGGCGGACAAAGTTGGTAAGCCAGTTCATGGGGGCGCAGGTTAGTCAATAATGGAGGGGGATGCTACTGAAAAGTTAGGAGGCAAGATGAAGCATCAGGGCATTGGCAAGTGGGCGGGCAAAAAATCGAATATGGTCTTCAGCTTCTTTGTGGGGCAGGGCCGCGATGATTAAAGCCTCTTGAGTGGTTGCGGCGGGGGTCGCTTTATTGATGGCGATGAAGAGGGTATGAGCCTTTTTCTGCCGCTCCGCCTCGGGGTAAGAGGCAAGGCGGGTCCGAAGAGCCGTTACGGGGATGTTGAGGTCTTTGGCAGCCATTTGATAGGCTGTGTTCATGATGATCGCCATAATTCTTATGGTGGCAGTGTTTTTGTCTTCATTCATCTTATGTCTCGCTAACGCCTTTGTTTTTATTTGACCTGACTGTACCACGCCCTTCCCTTTGGGCTCAAGAAATGCTAATAGTTTCACGGTCGTTGGTGGGGTGGTTTTGACCTCAAAACGGCGTTAAAATCTTTTAAAAGCAAGGCGATGAAGAAAAAAGATCATCTTATTATTGAGGTTGAGGGCGTGAGCTGGAGCAAGCTTACGGGGCTGCAGGCGCGGCTTCAGGCGGCGGCGCGGCTGACGTTGGCCTGTTTGCCGGCGAGTCTGATCGCCTTGGCTCCGGCCACGCAGGCCTCGGTACTTCTGACCTCGGACAAGGCTGTCCATGTCCTTAACAGAGACTATCGCGGGGTGGATAAGCCCACCAATGTGCTGTCTTTCCCCCAGTTTGAGCGTCCGGCTCTTCTCAAAAGGTCCAAAAAGCCCTTTGCCAAGGGGGAAGAGCTTTATGCGGGCGATATTGCCGTGGCTTATGGCACTGTGCTAAAAGAATCAAAGGCCGAGCTCAAAGAGCCGCTTGACCACGTCACGCATCTGGTTGTTCATGGGCTGTTGCACCTTTTTGGGTTTGACCATGACACGGATGGGCGCGCCGCGCGGATGGAAAAGCTGGAGCGGCAGATTATGGCGACGCTGGGTCTCCCCGACCCTTATGCGCCGCTTGAAGAACTGGATTTAACGCGCAGGAGCGCAAAACGGACGCAATGAACGATCCTTTGACTTTACCGGCCACGGCGGTGGCCGACCAAGAAGAACCGCCAAGTTGGCTGGGCCGCTTATGGGCCAGAACAAAGGAACGGTTTCAGGGCAAGGCCGAGATCGTGGCGTTGCACGAGGCGGTGGACGAGCTGATCGAAGAGTCCGACGCCACCGACGGCCCGCCGACGGCCGAGCGCGTTTTTCTGGATAATATTCTCTCGCTCAGGGAAAAAGAGGTCGGGGACTGCATGGTGCCCCGCGCCCAGATCGTGGCGATTGATACGGACAGCTCGCTGGACGAACTGGTCGTCCTGATGTCCGAGGATGTGCATAGCCGGATTCCCGTTTATCGCGAAACGCTGGATGAAACCATCGGTATGGTTCATCTGAAGGACGTTTTCGGGTGTCTGGCGCTGAAGAAAATGGCGCGGATTCGGGACTTGATCCGGCCCGTTCTGTTTGTTGCGCCATCCATGCCTGCCTCCAAACTCCTGATCCAGATGCGCCAGACGCGCCAGCATATGGCCATGGTGGTGGACGAGTTCGGCGGGATCGACGGGCTGGTGACCATCGAGGATTTGGTCGAAGAGATCGTCGGCGAGATCGAGGATGAGCATGACGACCCCGAAACGGCCCCGATCATTACGCGGCCTGACGGCACGCTTTTTGTCGATGCGGGGATGGAGATCGAGCCGTTTGAAGCGCGGGTTGGCCCCCTGTTGACCGCCGAGGAGCGCGAGACAATTGACACCGTGGCCGGATACGTCTTTCATCTGGCTGGACACATTCCCCAGATTGGTGAAACGGTCGAAGGCGCGGCGGGCATCCTGTTCGACGTTCTGGAAACCGACACCAACCGCATCAAGCGGGTGCGGGTGCGGCGCGCGAAGAAATAGGGTGTTTGTACGGGGAGGGATTCTTCCCCCTCTCTTGCAAAATCTAAGACTTACTACGTAAGCCTAAGATTTTGCTTTCTCCCCCTCCAGGGGGGAGATAAAATAACTCGGGTTATGGGGGTCCTCTCCCCCGGAGGGAGAGGATAGAAAAACTTGGTCTTGCGATAGCAAGGCCTTAGTTTTTCTTGGTGAGGGGGATGCTGTGCTGCATGTTTCCCCTTTCTTCTCCTACAAGGGGGGTGACAAATTACCCTCTAACTCGGGTTAAATTGTCATCAGCTTTTCGTCGTGTTGTGAGGCTCGGCGAGGGTACGGTGTGGGGTGTGAGCGTGGGATTTTCAACAAGTACAATGTCATGCCAGCCCCGTGTCGAAGCACGGGACAGGCTCCGGCTGGCATCCCCTTTCTTTTCTTTTTTGACGTGGACCCGATCCGCCTCCGGCTTTCCGCGTTATCTCGCTGCTTTTGCGGCGGGGGTTTTGGCGTCTTTTGCGTTTCCGCCTTTTGATGCCTTTCCGGTTTTGTGGGTTTCGTTCCCGGTTCTTTATCTGCTTTTGCTGGCGGCGGGAACGGGGCGGCAGGCTTTTGGGCTGGGGTGGAGTTTCGCCTTCGGGCTCTTGATGGTCAGCCTGCACTGGATTTCCGGCTCGCTCTTTGTGGACATCAAAAGCTTTTGGTGGGCCTTGCCCTTTGCGTTGGCGGGGTTGCCCGCGCTGTTTTCGCTTTACTATGCGCTGGCCGTTTGGGGGGCTTGGCGGTGGGGCGTCAGGCGGGCCGAGGGGCCGCTGGTTCTGGCATTGCTTTGGTTCGGAGCCGAGCTGGCGCGGGGGCATCTGTTTACGGGTTTTCCTTGGGATATGCTGGGCTATGTCTGGGGCGATTGGCTTTGGCCGCTTCAGGTGGTGAGTGTGATCGGGCTTGAGGGGCTCACGCTCCTGACGCTAGTTTTGGTGTTGTTGCCTTCGCTTTTTGCTTTAACGGACACGCGCAAAGCGTTGATCGCCAATGGCCTTGGCCTGATGGTTTTGGTTGCTCTTGTTGCGGCTGGGGGCTGGCGGTTGCAGGGGCGGGTGCCCGCTTTTGTCGAGGGTGTGACCCTGCGTCTGGTCCAGCCCGAACAGGCGCAGGCCATGAAGTGGCGGCAGGATCAAAAACAGACTAATTTCGAAGAGCTTATGGCTCTTTCTTTCGATGCACCTTCGGCTGTTCCCATCACACATTACATCTGGCCGGAAACCGCGACGGCCTATCATCTGGCCGAAGACCCGCTGCTGCGCAGTGCGCTGGCGGCGCGGATGGCAAAGGACACGGTGCTGCTGACAGGCGTGCTCCGGCGGCAGCCGCAAGAGGACGGGACGCTGGCTTTTTATAACTCGCTGATCGGGATGGATGCGCGGGGGAATGTGATCGCCGGTTACGACAAGCATCACCTTGTCCCGTTCGGGGAATATATGCCGCTGCGCTCTTTGATCACGGTGGACGCGATTGCCATGAAGGGCTCGGACTTCACGGCGGGCGACGGACCACGGACCTTGCGGGTTCCCCGTTTGCCGCCGTTTGGAGCCTTGATTTGTTATGAGGTTCTTTTTTCCGGCGATGTTTTGGACCCTGCTGATCCGCCCGCACTGTTTGTCAATGTCACCAACGATGCCTGGTATGACCATACCATGGGGCCCGAGCAGCATTTTGCCATTGCCCGTGCGCGGGCTATTGAGGAGGGCATCCCGCTTGTTCGCGCAGCGAATAAGGGGATGACGGGCGTGGTCGATCCTTATGGTGTGGCGGTTTTGGCTCCGTTTGATGGGAAGGCTGCCTTTTTGGATGCGGCGTTGCCTCAGGCTCTGCCCGCGCGGACCTTTTGGGTCCGGCATCGTGAGGGGGCGCAGGTTTTGGCTTCTATCTTGTTGCTATGTATAGGATTTATTCGATTCTTCTATTCAAGACCCCTTCGGTCTTGAATGCCATGGAAAGTTTGTGCTTTTTTTTTGCGGCAAAACCCTTCATACATCCCTGTATTCAATAAGGGTTGCTTGGGGCTGTCGGTAACGTGTCTGCGGTATGTAAAAAAGAGCCATATAAAACACATCCCGATCCCGTCGATGTTCACGTCGGGTCGCGCCTTCGCCTGCGCCGGAATTTGTTGGGCATGAGTCAGGAACAGCTTGGCAAGGCCTGCGGCTTGACCTTTCAGCAAATACAGAAGTATGAGCGTGGCACGAACCGGATGGGGTCCAGCCGCCTTTACCAGTTCGCCAAAATCCTCGATGTGTCCATTTCCTATTTCTTTGACGATGTGCGCACGGACCGGCTTTCACCTTCCGCCCAGATAGGGTTTGCCGAAAGAGAGCAGACGCCGCTCGATATGGGGGGGAGTGAGAACGAAATGCTGCATCGTCGCGAGACGCTGGAGCTTATTCGTGCCTACTATAAAATTCAGGACGCCAAAACGCGCCGCAAGGTTTACGAGCTGATCAAGTCCATGGCCGAGTCGGAGTAAGGCCAACAAGCGCATGAAAGGCGACATACTAAGCCCTGCCGCGAGGGGGAGGGAAATTTGATGTCCTATGTGTCACTTCATTTGTTTATAGAATAAGACCGCGAATGGCATGGTATTCCCGTTTTACGGGCTTGATCTTGCTCCTGTTTCGTGCGATTCCTGCGGTCTTCCAAATACATCTTCTGCAAAGGGGGCGTCTTTCATGACCAGCAACCATAAGAACTTTCTGTTTACGTCCGAGTCTGTCGGCGAGGGCCATCCTGATAAGGTTTGTGACCGTATCTCGGATGCTATTGTCGATTTGTTCCTTAAGGAGGACCCGCACAGCCGCGTCGCGGTCGAGACGCTTGCCACCACGAACCGTATCGTGATCGCTGGCGAAATCCGTGGGCCGGCCTCTATCACGCCGCACGAGATGGAAGAGGCAGCGCGTCAGGCCGTTCGCGAAATCGGCTATGCGCAAAAGGGCTTCCACTGGCAGTGGGCCGATGTCCAGATTTACGTCCATGCCCAATCCAGCGATATTGCGATGGGTGTTGATGCCAACCATGAAGCCGACAAGGACGAAGGCGCGGGCGATCAGGGAATCATGTTCGGTTATGCCGTCAATGAAACGCCGAGCCTTATGCCAGCCCCGCTGCATTACGCGCACAATATCCTGCGCTTCATGTCCGAGGATCGCCATGCGGGCAAGTTGCCGCTTTTGGGACAGGATGCGAAGAGCCAAATTACGCTTGAGTATGTGGATGGCAAGCCCGTGCGCGCGGCGCGCATTGTGGTTTCCACGCAGCATGACGAAAGCGTCGAGCAGGATCAAATCCGCGAAATGGTGCGTCCCTATGTTCTCAAGGCACTGCCGGAAAACTGGATGTGCGACGAAGAGTTCTTTTATGTCAACCCGACGGGGCGATTCGTCATCGGCGGGCCGGACGGCGATACGGGCCTGACGGGACGCAAGATCATTGTCGATACCTATGGCGGCGCGGCTCCGCATGGCGGCGGCGCGTTCTCGGGCAAGGATCCCACCAAGGTCGATCGCTCGGCGGCTTACATGGCGCGCTATATGGCCAAGAATGTCGTGGCGGCGGGCATTGCCGATCGCTGCACGATCCAGTTGGCTTACGCCATCGGCGTGTCTGAACCTCTGGCCGTTTATGCCACGACGCATGGCACGGGCCATGTGGATGACACGAATCTGGTCGATGTGCTGCGCCAGTGCGTCAAGCTGACGCCCCGCGCAATCCGCGAGCATCTGGGGCTGAACAGGCCGATTTACAAAAAGACCTCCTCGTTCGGGCATTTCGGGCGCGATCCCGAAGATGACGGCCATTTCTCGTGGGAGAAGCTGGACCTCGTGGCCGAGCTGAAGCGTCACTATAACCTGTAAGGCCTATGATTGATGCAATGCCGTGTAAATAAAACACCGTCATCGCGAGGAGCGCAGCGACGTGGCGATCCAGTCCTCAAGCGACACGCGGAAGGACTGGGTTGCTTCGTCGGCCATGGCCTCCTCGCAATGACGGCGGAGGTTGTGTCGTCAAGGCGTTGGCTTAACCTTTCAGAAACGCGATGAACGAAGAAAACAAGATCGCCAAGCGGCTGTTCGGCAGGCGCAAGGGAAGGCCCTTGCGCAACGGGCAGTCCGCGTTGATGGACAGCCTGTTGCCACGCCTTGCGATCAAGGTGCCAGAGGCGGGGAGGCTTGATCCGTTCGGCCTGTTTGCCACCGTGCCTGAGGCGGTGCGGCTTGAGATCGGGTTTGGCGGCGGTGAGCATTTGGCCGCTCAGGCGGCGGCCAATCCCTCCGTCGGGTTTATGGGATGCGAGCCGTTTGTCAATGGCGTCGCCAAGCTGCTCACGCAGATTGAGGCGCAGAAGCTGATGAATGTGCGCATCCTTCCCGATGATGCGCGGCTTTTGCTGGATGCGCTGCCGGACGGATGCCTTGAGACGTGCTTTGTTTTGTTCGCCGATCCGTGGCCCAAGAAGCGGCATGCCGAGCGGCGGTTTATCGGCAAGGAAAATCTGGATCGTCTGGCCCGCGTGATGCAAAAGGACGGGCAGCTTCGCTTGGCGACCGACGTAGTTGGTTTGGCGCAGTGGATGCGTGAGCAAGTCACAGCGCATCCGGCTTTTACCTGTCTTTACGATGGGCCACAGGCTCCGGCGGACTGGGTGCCCACGCGCTATGAGCAAAAAGGCAAAGCGGCAGGACGTGAGCCGGACTATCTGATTTACAAGAAAATCTAGGCGTCTTCTTTCCAGCCGTGCAGGAAGAGGAGATCGACTGTCGCCGTGATGCCGCCGCTGGAAGCAGGAAAATGCTTGGCGTAAAAGGGGGCAGCTTCGGTGAAAAGACGGCAAGGCGTGCTGGCGGGTGGCTTCAGCGCGGCGCAGCGGTAACGGCGCAGATCGTCCAGCAAAGCAGGCAGGGTGTCGTAGGTTAGCGTGACGCGCTCGTGATCCACGACGGGCAGGGCAAAACCCGCCTGAGGCAGAAGACGGGCCGCTTCGTCGGCGGCCAGCATCGGCATTACGCGTGTCGCCGCGCCGCCCGTTAAGGCGAGTTCCGCCTCCATCAGGCTCGTGCGCAATTCATGCAGGCTTTGCCCGCCCATCATCACGGCGTGAAACAGGCCGCCCTTGTTCAGTTTGTGATAAAGCGCAGCAAGCCGCGCGGGCAGCGCGCCATCATGGTGAAGCTCAAGGCAGGAGAGGCTTAGCTTCCCGTCGCCGGAAGGCGGCTCCTTCATATCGCCCAACCGCTCGCGCAAACGGTTTTGCGCGTGGAGGAAAAGGGGATGGGGGGAAGGAGCATTTGGCATGTGGCATGTGGCATTTAGGGAAAGGTGCCCAAGTCTAGTCATTGAACCACGTGCCGTCCAAAGGATTTGAGAAGAAAAACGCCACGTTGAAAACGGGGCGTTGGAGGAGGGGGCTTTTAGCTAGCTAAAGATAGGTTGTCTAGAGCGTGGGAGACTGTTTTTAGGGTGGCTTTTGGGAAAAGAGCGCACGCGTTTGAAGCCTCTTTTTCGTATTGAGAAATTCTGTTGTTTCTGCGGCTTAAAAAGCCTGTTGAGTCCATCGCAAAATCTTTTTTGACTTGATCGAATTTGAGTTGAGGCTCTCTATCCAATCTTATTATCGCATTGCTATAAACTTCGTATTTGTATCGTGTCAGATCATATGTGCAGTCAAACACCGCCATACGTTCGATGAGATCATCGTCAACTAAGTCAGGTTGTTGTTTGATGATGGTACCAAGATTTGTTGCAAGAGAGAAAATTAAGGCATCATTGGCAAAAGGGGTGTCCAATATGTTTTTGTTAATCTGTAGTGAGGCTCTAATCAGGTCAGAATTTGTTGTGAATATGTTTGGGGACCGCTCAAGCAAGTTGGTAAGCTTGCTGAAAAATGATGATTTGTCATTGTTGCTTGCAATTTCATAAGCGGCAATGATGTATGTGGTCGACAATGTATCTTTGGTCATTTTGATAATCCTTTAGTTTCCATGAATCCAATCTATACTTCTCGCACTTCAAGAATTGGAGGAAGCGTATTCTTAAGCCGGAATCCAAGCGCGCCGTGTCTACGGCGCATAAAACGCCTAAAACCTGATCGTTCGGGACAAGCGGATGGCTGGGGACTGGATACCGGCCTGCGCCGGTATGACGCTTTTTTCAATGTAGTGCCTAATTCTTCAAGTGCGGTGGGTATAACATCGGGATATGAAAATGACAAAGCTTTCATGGCCATGATGACTAAAATAGTGCCGTGATAAGAAAAAAGCCCTTGACACGATAGGATAGTTGTGCTATTGACAGACTTACGGCGTAGTGCGTTTGAAGGGGAGGGCTTCCCTAAATGCTATATGCCACATGCCAAATGCTTTTTCGGGGGATCGGGCTGTTTGATGAAGGTATTTTTTCGTTCGGTGGGGCAGATGTTGCGGTGGGCTTGGGGGGCTGTCGTTGATTTCCTGTTGCCGCCGCTTTGTTTGAAGTGCGAGCAGCCGGTGGCGCAGAATCAGGCCCTTTGCGCGATGTGCTGGACGCAGCTGCATTTCGTTTCTGTGCCTTTGTGCGCTTGCTGTGGGGCACCGTTTGATTTGCCGGTGGACGAGGGCTCACTGTGCGGGGCGTGTTTGGCCGAGGCTCCGGTTTTCGCCAAGGCGCGGAGTGCCCTTATCTATGACGATGCCAGCCGCGACATGATCTTGCGGTTCAAGCATGGGGATCGGCTGCATCCGGCTCCGGCTTTGGCGGGGTGGATGGTGCAGGCGGGCCGCGAGCTGTGGGGGCAGGCCGATCTTATCGTCCCCGTGCCCCTTCATCGCTGGCGGCTTTTGGCGCGGCGGTATAATCAGGCGGCCGTGCTGGCCTTGGCGATGGGCAGGCTGACGGGCGTTAAGGTGGCGGTTGACGGGCTCCGGCGCGTGCGGGCGACGGGCTCTCAGGGGCATAAAGGCCGCAAAGAGCGTGCGGCCAATGTGGCGGGGGCTTTTGCGCTGAAGGACGGGGCGCAGGTGGAAGGCAAGCGGATCGTTCTGGTCGATGATGTGCTGACTTCCGGCGCGACAGTCAGCGAATGCGCCAAGGTTTTGCTTAAAGGCGGCGCGGCGCAGGTGTCTGTGGTGACGCTGGCAAGGACAAGGCTGGCGAGTTAGGGGTGTTTGCTGGCTGTCCTTTAAGGTTAACGGGCTGTGCTTTGCCAAAGGTTAACAAAGTGCGATAAAACTTGCGTTTGAGGCGGATTGGGGTATTATGCGCCCATATCCGATGCGCAAGTTGACGGGTGGGCCCAAAAGCCCGCCTTTTTTATTGTCCTGCGGCGGGTTGACGAAACGATTAGGGCCAACACACGACTCAAGACGGAGTTCACGATGGAATTGTTGCATGTAGCCGATGCTGTAGCGCGCGAAAAGAACATTGAACGCGAAGAAGTTCTGGAAGCGATGGAACAGGCGATCCAAAAAGCTGGACGCGCCAAATATGGCTATGAACACGATATTCGCGCGACGATCGACCGCAAGACGGGCGAGAGCAAGCTGCGTCGTTATTTGCTCGTCGTTGAAACGGTTGAAGACGAATATACCCAAGTCAACCTGAAGGGCGCGCGCAAGAGCAATCCTGAAATCCAGCTGGGCGAATATATCATTGACGATTTGCCGCCGATTGATCTGGGCCGCATTTCCGCGCAAGCCGCCAAGCAGGTGATCGTGCAAAAGGTGCGCGAGGCCGAGCGTCGTCGCCAGTTCATCGAGTTCAAGGATCGTGTGGGCGAGATTATCAGCGGCGTGGTCAAGCGCGTTGAATACGGCAATGTCACGGTCGATCTGGGCCGCGCCGAAGCCATCTTGCGCCGTGACGAATCGCTGCCGCGTGAGCATTTCAAGAATGGCGACCGCGTTCGCGCCTATATTTACGATGTGCGCGAAGAACAGCGCGGGCCGCAGATTTTTGTCTCGCGCACGCATCCGGTCTTTATGGCCAAGCTGTTTTCACAGGAAGTGCCCGAGATTTACGATGGCATCATCGAGATCAAGTCGGTCGCTCGTGATCCCGGAAGCCGCGCGAAAATCGCGGTGATTTCGAACGACGGGTCGATTGATCCGGTCGGCGCGTGCGTCGGCATGCGCGGCAGCCGCGTTCAGGCGGTTGTCGGCGAATTGCAGGGCGAGAAGATCGACATTATCCCGTGGTCGCAGGACCCCGCGACGTTTGTCGTCAATGCGCTGGCTCCCGCCGAAGTCGCGAAGGTCGTTTTGGACGAAGACAATAACCGCATGGACGTGGTTGTGCCGGATGAGCAGCTGTCGCTGGCCATCGGTCGTCGCGGCCAGAATGTGCGACTCGCGTCGATGCTGACGGGCTGGGATATCGATATCCTGACCGAGGCCGAAGAATCGGAGCGTCGTCAAGAAGAACTGCGCACCCGCACCACGCTGTTTATCGAGGCCCTGTCGGTCGATGATGTGATCGCGCACTTGCTGGTCGGCGAAGGCTTTACGAAGGTCGAGCAGATTGCCCAGACCCCTGCCGACGAGATCGCCGAGATTGAAGGGTTTGACCTTGAAGTGGCGGGCGAGTTGCAACAGCGTGCCCGCTCGTGGCTGGCTGAAAAGGCAGCCAAGCTTGAAGCCAAGCGTCGCGATCTGGGCGTCACGGACGATGTGATGACGCTGGCTCATATGACGGTCGATATGGCGGTCAAGCTGGGCGAGAAGGGCATCAAGACGCTCGACGATGTGGCCGATTTGGCTGGCGATGAGCTGCGCGAGATGGTGGGCGAGGACGAGCTGACCGAAACGCGGGCGAACGAGATTATTATGGCGGCGCGCGCGCACTGGTTCGCGGATGAACCCGCCGCGCCGAACGCTTAACAAGAAGATGAGGTACAACGGTCAGATATGCTCAAAGGCACACGACATCAAGGCAGCGAGGAAGCAGGCGGGACGAAGCTTTCGTCCACGGCGCGGCGTTGCCTTGTGTCGGGGCAGGAGCTGGCCAAAAGCCGTCTGATCCGTTATGTCGTCGGGCCCGAAAGTCTGGTTGTTCCCGACGTGGATGGGCGATTGCCTGGGCGCGGCCTTTGGGTCGAAGCCGATCGCAAGGCCCTTGAACAGGCTCTTTCCAAAAAACTTTTCGCACGCGCCGCCAAGGCGAATGTCAAACCGTGCGACGATTTGCTTGATTTGACCGAACGGCTTTTGGCGCGGCGTTGCCTGTCGCTTTTGGGGCTGGCGCGGAGCGCGGGAATCGTCGTGACCGGTCAGCCGCAGGTCGAGCATGCGCTTTCTCACGGGCAACTGGCCTATATTCTTCTGGCGCATGATGCGGGGCGCGATTGCCGTAAAAAACTGACTCATGCCAAGCTGGCTTCTTCGGGATTTTCGCGCGAAGAACTGGGGCTGGCCCTGGGGCACGCGCATTTGGCCTCTGTAGGAATCAAGCCGCATACGCTGGCGAAGAAGCTGGAAGAAGAATGTGCGCGTTGGCATGGCGTGAAGGCGGCCGACGTGATCGCTGATAATGACTTAAATGACCCAAGACAGGATAGTGAACGGACATGACGGAAAAAGAGCCTAAACAGGAAACCAAGAAGGTTCTGAGCCTTGGTGCCAGCAAGCCGACTCTTGAGCTGAAGAAGCCTTTGGGCGGCGAGGCCAAGGCTGCTGGCGCGACTGGTTCGGTGCGGCAGAGCTTCTCGCACGGGCGGTCCAAGACGGTGGCTGTCGAGGTCAAGCGCAAGCGGTTTGAAAGTTCTGCTGCGGCGAATGTCGAGGTTAAAGCGGGCATGACCGCTGCACGCGCGGGCGATCTGGGCGGCAGGCTGGGAACAGCACCGGGCGGCAGGCAACTGACGCAGGAAGAGCGTGAATCGCGCATGCGCGCCTTGCGCGGGGCTGTGATCGAAAGCGAGCAGAAGAAGAAAGCTGCTGAGATCGAAGCACAACAGATTGAGGATCAGGCTCCAGAGCCAGAGGCTGTGCCCGAAGGCCCGCCGATGAGCGCGAAGGAGCGGCTGCGTCAGCGCGAGCTTGAAGAGTTGCGCCTTATTCAGGATCAAGAGCGACAGGACAGCGAACGTCGCAAGGTTGAAGACGAGCAACGCGCCAAGACGCTGGCGGCTTCCAATGCCGGACGGCGTGGCGAAGCGAGCGGCGATCGCGCTGGACGGACCTTGTCCGCGCGTGGGGCCGATCTGGCGTCGGTTCAAGGCGCAGGGGTGGCCGTGCGTCGTCCTGCGACGTCCGGCGATGAAGAAAGCGATGACAGCAACCGTCGCGGTGGACGCGGTGGACGCGGGGCGGTGCAGCCTCGGCGCAGCAGCAGTACGGATCGTCGTCGCGGCGGCAAGATGACGGTTTCTCAGGTTTTGGAAGGCGAAGAGGGCGGTCGTCATCGCTCTGTCGCGTCCATGCGTCGCCGCCAAGAGCGCGAGCGTCGTCAGGCGATGCAGCAGCAAGAGCAAGTCAAGCAAGTTCGCGATGTCATCATTCCCGAGGTCATCACGGTGCAGGAGCTTGCCAATCGTATGGCCGAGCGCGCCGCCGATGTGATCAAGTCTTTGATGAAGATGGGCGTCATGGCGACCATTACGCAAAGCATTGATGCCGATACCGCCGAGCTGGTCGCGACCGAGTTCGGTCACCGCATCAAGCGTGTTGCCGAGTCGGACGTCGAGGCGAATTTGTCGTTGATCGAGGATACGGAAATCAACATGCTGGCGCGTCCGCCGGTCGTCACGGTCATGGGCCATGTCGATCACGGTAAGACCTCGCTGTTGGACGCACTGCGCAGCACGAATGTCGTATCGGGCGAAGCGGGTGGCATCACGCAGCATATCGGTGCCTATCAGGTTGTGCTGCCCAAGGCTGTTCATGGGTTTGACCGTATCACCTTCATTGACACGCCGGGCCATGCGGCCTTTACCGAAATGCGCGCGCGCGGCGCGAACGTGACCGATATTGTCATTCTGGTTGTTGCCGCCGATGATGGCATCATGCCCCAGACGATCGAAGCCATTCGTCATGCCAAGGCCGCCGGTGCGCCGCTGATCGTTGCGATCAATAAGTGTGATTTGCCCGGTGCCAATCCGGCGCGGGTGCGTCAGGAATTGCTCTCGCACGATGTGCAGGTTGAGGAAATGGGTGGCGATACGTTGTCTGTTGAAATCTCGGCCAAGAAGCGCGTGGGGCTTGAGAAGTTGCAGGAGGCGATTTTGCTTCAGGCAGAGATGCTTGACCTGAAATCCAACCCGCAGCGTCCGGCTGAAGGTGCGATTGTCGAAGCCAAGATGGAGAAGGGACGCGGCTCTGTCGCTACGGTTCTAATCCAGCGCGGCACACTGAGAGTTGGCGATATTTTCGTGGCCGGTGCCGAGTGGGGCCGTGTTCGCGCTCTTGTCAACGATCTGGGTAAGAATGTCCCCGAGGCGACGCCTGCCATGCCGGTCGAGGTTGTGGGGCTTAACGGCACGCCGGTGGCCGGTGACGAGCTGTGCGTTGTGCCGTCGGAATCACGGGCGCGTGAAATCAGCGAGTTCCGCATCCGCCGTCGCCGCGCTTTGGCTTCCGCGACAACCCAGCGTTCGACGCTGGAGCAGATGATGGAGAACATCAAGGCCGGATCGGCCAAGGAGTTCGCCATCCTGATCAAGGCGGACGTGCACGGCTCGGTCGAGGCCCTCAAGACCGCGCTCGTCAAGCTGTCCGAAGAGAATACAGAAGTCAAAGTCCGCGTTCTGGATGCTGCTGTCGGCGCGATCACGGAGTCAGATGTCACGCTGGCCAATGCGTCGCAAGGCATGATTATCGGCTTTAACGTCCGCGCCAACCCGCAGGCCCGCGAAGCCGCCAAGCGCGATGGCGTGGAGGTCCGTTACTACTCGATCATCTATAACGTGATCGACGATGTGAAACAGGTCCTGACCGGCATGCTCGCCCCCGAGTTGCGCGAGAAGTTCCTTGGCTATGCCCGAATTCTTCAGGTCTTCAATATCACCAAGGTTGGCAAGGTCGCGGGCTGTAAGATCACCGAAGGTATCGTCAAGCGCGGCGCGAAGGTTCGCCTCTTGCGCGAGGATGTCGTGATCCATGAAGGCGCGCTTAAGACCCTCAAGCGCATGAAGGACGAAGTCAAGGAAGTGCGCGAAGGCTTTGAATGCGGTATGGCGTTCGAAAACTATGACAACATCCAAGCCGACGACGTAATCGAGTGCTTTGAGATCGAAGAGATCGCAAGGCAGTTGTAAGGGGCAGCATCTGGCATTTAGGGGGGGGCGGTTTCCTTCGGACAACCAAATGGATTGACCGGACTTGCGGGGCCTTGATGATCGCGTTGGGGATCAAGGTTGCGCTGGCGTCGAAGTAATGAGTTTAAGGTTATAGGACATGCGTACACAAAGACAGTTAAAGGTTGGGGAAGAGATCCGGCATGTGCTGGCGATGATTTTTCAGCGCGGGGATGTGCCGTGGCCTCGCGGTTTTGCTCCGCCTATGGTCACGATTTCCGAGGTGCAGATCAGCCCCGATTTGCAAAATGCGACCGCTTTTTTCACGACCGTCGGCGGTGTGCGGACGGGGGAGACTCGCCGCGTGTTAAATGACCTCGCCGGTTTTTTTCGCCATGAGCTGGCCAAGTCCATCCGCCTGCGCACCGTTCCTCGTCTCGATTTCAAGGCCGATGAAAGCTTCGATTACGCGACGAAGATCGACCGTATCTTAAGCGAGCCCGATGTGGCCAAGGATTTGGTGCGGGAGAAGGGCGAGGATTTGGTGGACGGGGAGGAATAGTTTTTGAGTTTATCTCCACCGTTTAAGCCCCCCGTTCATGGCTGGCTTGTGCTCGACAAGCCGCTGGGTTTGACGTCGACTCAGGCTTTGGGGCGGGCGCGCAAGCTGCTTGGTGGCAAGAAGGCGGGGCATGGCGGGACGCTGGACCCGCTGGCGAGCGGGGTTTTGCCGTTAGCCTTTGGTGAGGCGACGAAGGTCATTCCCTATGTGATGGATGGCGACAAGGAATATCTCTTCACCGTTTGCTGGGGCCAGCAGCGCACGACAGATGATGCGGAAGGTGAGGTTATGGCCTCATCCGATTGTTTGCCAACAGAAAAAGAAATCCGTGAAGTGCTGTCTCGGTTTGTGGGGGAGGTGGACCAGACTCCGCCGACCTTCTCGGCCATCAAGGTCGGGGGACAGCGGGCCTATGACCTCGCGCGGGCCGGAAAGCCGCCGGAGATGCAGCCGCGTAAGGTGAGAATCGATGCGCTAGAGCTTTTGGGCTGTCCGGCTCCAGACAGGGCCGATTTCCGCCTGAAATGCGGGAAGGGGACCTATGTCCGCTCTTTGGGGCGGGATTTAGCCCTTGAGCTGGGGGCTTTTGGGTATATCGGGGCCCTGCGGCGGGTCAAATCGGGGCCTTTCGGTCTTGAAAGTGCGATTTCGCTGGAAAAGCTAGAGGAATTATCGCATAACGAGGCCGCCTTGACGGCATTGCTGGGGGTTGGTGCGGCACTGGACGACATCCCGGGTCTCACGTTGACTGCCAGCGAAGCGCAGCGTTTGCGCACCGGACAAAGCCTTTTGATACGGCCCGATCAGCTGGCCTTGAAAGACGCGCCGCTTGTGGTGGCGCGGCATCAGGGGACGCTGGTCGCTCTCGTTGAGGCTGTGGGCGGTGTGTTTCGCGTTTTGCGCGGTTTTACATTTTAGACAAACAGGAGAAAACGATGTCGATGACCAAAGCCCAGAAACAGGCTCTTATTACCCAGCATGCGCGCGAAAAAGGCGACACAGGTTCGCCGGAAGTGCAGGTTGCTATTTTGACACGCCGTATCAATGATCTGATGGATCATTTTTCCAAGAACAAGAAGGATCACCACTCGCGCCGTGGTCTGCTGATGATGGTCAGCAACCGTCGCGGTCTGCTCGCCTATCTGAAAAAGAAGGACGTGGCTCGTTATGAAGCGTTGATCGCCGAATTGGGCCTGCGTAAGTAAAGTAGTTGAACCTTGACGTCATTGCGAGGTGCCCCTGCGGTTAAGCAGGGGCTGCACCCCTCGCGATGACGATAAGGGAAAGGGCGAAACAGGAATGGGCCTGTTTCGGGATGACGGGATAGAAAACTTGCATCAAGTTTCGTTTGAAGTTTCCGATACGATTTCTGATCAAGATTTATCTGCGCTACGGCGCGGCATATCGGAACATGTCTTAGCACAGGGGGTTCCCCCCTTGACCGACACGCCCTTATCAATTTTTAAATATGATGATCAACGGAATGTTGTTGCCGGATTGGTTGGCTACACATTCTGGAATTGGCTTTATGTTGATTATTTGTGGGTTGCGGCGGCCATAAGAAAAACAGGCCTTGGCCGTGCACTGATGGAGGCCGCAGAAGAAGAGGCCGAGAAAAGGGGATGCATTGGCGTTTATCTGTGGACACACCCTTTTAGTGCCTCAACGTTTTGTTCTCAACTTGGTTACCAAAAATTTGTTGTGATTGATGATTTACCCATCGGTCACAAGTGTATTGGTTTTATGAAAAAGCTGGGCGAAGCAAAGGGAGAGGAATTGTGACGGATTTTTCTTTTGAGGTTTCTTCTGTGCTTGAAGCTGAGGTTAGGACAGTCCTTGTGCAAGGACTTGCCGATCATGCTGTTGCGGCGAATGTTCCGCCTTATACTGATCATATCGAGTTGGTTGTTACCTATCGTGATGATCAAGGGCGCGTTTTGGGCGGCTTTTCTGGTGAGACATTCAGGGATTGGTTACACGTTATCAGACTTTGGGTCGATGAAAGTGTGCGTGGGCAGGGGATTGGCAAGGCCTTGATGGCGCAGGCCGAGGCGGAAGCGATCAAGCGCGGATGTCATTCGTGCTATTTGTATTCGGGCAGCTTTCAAGCCCCGCAATTTTATCCCAAACTGGGTTACAAAGAATTCGTGGTGATGCAGGATTTTCCTGTCGGTCATCAACGTATCGGTTTTATGAAACGACTGGTTTCATGAAGGCCTTGCGCCATGGGGGTGCAAGGGACGTCACGAAAGATAAAGGAAAGACGGAAAATGTTTACGATCTTTAGAAAAGAAATGGAATGGGGCGGGCGCAAGCTTGTTCTTGAAACAGGCAAAGTGGCGCGTCAGGCCGATGGGGCCGTGATGGTCACGATGGGCGGCACCTGCGTGCTTTGTACCGTTGTCGGTGCGAAAAAGCCGAAGCCGGGTCAGGGGTTCTTCCCGCTGACGGTGAATTATCAGGAGAAGTATTTTGCGGCGGGCCGCATCCCGGGCGGGTTCTTCCGTCGTGAGGGCCGCCCCACGGAAGTGGAGACGCTGACAAGTCGTTTGATCGACCGTCCGATCCGTCCGCTCTTCCCCGAAGGTTATATGTGCGAGACGCAGGTGATTGCCACGGTGCTCAGCCACGATCTGGAAAACAATCCCGATATGGCGGCTCTTATCGGCTGCTCGGCGGCGTTGACCATTTCGGGCATTCCGTTCCTTGGGCCGATTGCTGGCGCACGCGTTGGCTATATCGACGGGGCGTATGTGCTGAACCCCACAATCACGCAGCTTGAGGAAAGCGTACTTGATCTCGTCGTCGCCGGTACGCAGGAAGGCGTGCTGATGGTCGAGTCCGAAGCCAAGGAGCTGTCGGAAGAAGTGATGCTCGGTGCTGTTGTGTTCGGTCATGAACAGATGCAGCCCGTGATCGACCTGATCATCTCACTGGCTGAAGCTTGCGCCAAGGATCCGCGCGATTTGCCGCCCGCCGCCTATGACCGCGCTACGCTGACGGCGAAGCTTAGCGGCATCATCGGGGACGACCTGAAGGATGCTTACGGCGAGACGGCCAAGCAAATCCGCTATGCCAAGCTGGATAAGATGAAGGAAAAGGCTCTGGCTGCCATTCCGGCTGAAGAGATGGCCGCCGAGCATGTGCTCGATGCCATTGACGTGATGAAGTATGATCACGTTCGCGCCATGATCCTTGATACGGGTCGCCGTATCGACGGTCGCGACACCAAGACCATTCGCCCGATCGTTGGCGAAGTCGGTTTTCTGGATCGCACGCACGGCTCGGCTTTGTTCACGCGTGGCGAGACGCAGGCCGTTGTCGTCACCACGCTGGGCACAGGGCAGGATGAGCAAATCGTCGACGCACTGACGGGCGAGTATCGCGAGCATTTCATGCTGCACTATAACTTCCCTCCGTACTCGGTCGGTGAAGCTGGACGCATGGGCAGCCCCGGACGCCGCGAAATCGGTCATGGCAAGCTGGCTTGGCGCGCCATTCATCCAATTCTGCCGACGAAGGAAGCGTTCCCCTATACCATTCGCGTGGTGTCGGAGATCACAGAGTCCAACGGTTCGTCGTCGATGGCTACGGTTTGCGGATCGTCGCTCTCGCTGATGGATGCGGGCGTTCCTTTGCCGCGTCCCGTTGCCGGTATTGCGATGGGCCTTATCAAGGAAGAGCGCGGCTTTGCCGTTCTGTCCGATATTCTGGGTGATGAAGATCATCTCGGCGATATGGACTTTAAGGTTGCCGGAACGGATCAGGGCGTCACTGCGCTTCAGATGGACATCAAGATCACGTCGATCACCAAGGAAATTATGCAAATTGCTCTTGGCCAAGCCAAGGAAGGGCGCATGCATATCCTCGGTGAGATGGCCAAGGCTTTGACGGGTGCTCGTGAGGGCGTCAGCCAGAACGCGCCGCGCATCACTACGATCCAGATCCCCAAGGACAAGATCCGTGAAGTGATTGGTTCAGGTGGCAAAGTCATTCGCGAGATTTGCGAGACGACGGGTGCCAAGATCGACATCGAAGACGATGGCACGATCAAGGTGGCGGCTGTTGACAGTGCTGCTGGCGATGCGGCGATCGCATGGATCAAGGGTATTGTGGCCGAGGCCGAAGTGGGCGTGATCTATGTTGGCAAGGTTGTGAAGATCGTCGATTTCGGCGCGTTCGTGAACTTCCTTGGCTCGAAGGACGGGCTTGTCCATATCTCCGAGATCAGCAAGGAGCGCGTGGGCAAGGTCGGTGACGTTCTCACCGAAGGCCAAGAAGTCCGCGTCAAGGTTCTTGGCGTCGATGATCGCGGCAAGGTCAAGTTGTCGATGAAGTGTGTCGATCAGGCGACCGGCGAAGATCTGTCCGTCAAGCAGGATGGGTAGTTTATTAGGAGTTCCGAAACTATAACTTTTGCCCCAGACAGTTTTGCAAAGCTTCGTGCAAAGAGAAAGACTGTTCTGGGGCATTTTTCCTTGAGGATCGTTCTTTATGATTGAGGGGATCAGCCACATCACTTTAATTGTTCGTGATTTGGATAAGACGACACAATTGTTGAAATATGTTTTTGATGCGCAAGAGGTGTATTCAAGTGGGGTGAATACGCATTCGCTTTCGCCAGAAAAATTTTTTCTTATAGGAGGTGTTTGGATCGCAATCATGTGCGGAGAGCCTTTACCTATAAAATCATATAATCACATAGCCTTTAAAATATCGTCGGAGAAACTTGAAATTTACAGGCAGAGATTATTGGATGTTCGAGTTGAGGTGATGCCTGCTAGAAATCGAAGTCAGGGGGAGGGGGAGTCATTGTATTTTTATGATTTTGATAATCATCTGTTTGAACTACATGCAGGGGAGCTTTCAAAAAGGCTAGATGCATATGCAAAGGAATTAGAGAAATAGAAAGTGGCAGATTGGTATTTTTCTAGTCCATTGATTGAATATCCCCCAAGGCCTGATCGGCGGCGAACTGGGCGGTGAAGGTTTGCAGGGTGCCTTTTTCTATGGCGGTGCGCAGGCCGTGCATCAGGGTTTGGTAATAGAAAAGGTTGTGCTGGGTCAGCAGCATCGGCCCTAAGATTTCCTCGCAGCGGAAGAGGTGATGGAGATAGGCGCGTGAATAATTCGTGCAAGTGGGGCAGGTGCAGCGTTCGTCAAGCGGGCGCGGGTCGGCGGCGTGGCGGGCGTTCTTGATATTGATCGTGCCGCGATGGGTATAGCCTCGGCCCGTGCGGCCAGCGCGGGTGGGCATCACGCAATCGAACATATCGACGCCGCGCAAGACGGCTCCGACAATGTCGGACGGCGTGCCCACGCCCATCAGATAGCGCGGTTTTTCAGGTGTGAGAGCAGGGACGGTGAAGTCGAGGACGCGGAACATTTCATCTTGCCCCTCGCCAACGGCGAGGCCGCCGATGCCAAAACCGTCCACGCCGATCTCGGTGAGCTTTTGAACGGATTCGTGGCGCAGGTCTTCATAGGTGCTGCCCTGCACGATGCCGAAGAGGGCATAGCCCTCGCGGCGCACAAAGGCCTCACGGCATCTCGCGGCCCAGCGCATCGAGCGGCGCATGGACTCGGCGGCGACCTCGTGCGTGGCCGGATGCGGCGTGCATTCGTCAAGGGCCATGGTGATATTGCTGTCCAGCAAATGCTGGATTTCCATCGAGCGTTCGGGGGTCAGCTCATGCTTGCTGCCATCCACATGGGAGCGGAAGGTCACGCCTTCCTCGGTCAGTTTACGTAGGCCTGCGAGTGACATGACCTGAAACCCGCCGGAATCCGTGACGATGGGACCCGACCAATTCATAAAGCGATGCAGGCCGCCAAGCTCGGCCACGCGCTCGGGCGTCGGGCGGAGCATGAGGTGATAGGTGTTGCAAATGGCAAGCTCTGCGCCCGTGGCCTTGACTTGATCGACCGTCATGGCTTTGACCGTCGCGGCGGTTGCCGTTGCCATAAAGGTCGGCGTTTCAAACGTGCCATGCGCGGTGGTGACGCGACCTCTGCGGGCGTTACCGTCTGTTTGGTGAATATCGAATGAAAAAGCGGTCATGGCATTTTCTCCAGCAAAGTCGTGTCGCCGTAGGAATAGAAGCGATAGGTGTTGTCGATCGCGTGGGCATAGGCGGCGCGCATCGTGTCAAGGCCTGCCAACGCAGAAACAAGCATAAAGAGCGTCGATTTCGGCAGGTGAAAGTTTGTCAGCATCGCGTCGATGGCGCGAAAGCGATAACCCGGTGTGATGAAGATGGACGTCTCGCCGCAGAAGGGGCGGAGCGTGCCGTCTTCATCGGCAGCACTTTCCAAAAGGCGCAGCGAGGTTGTGCCGACGGCCACGATGCGGCGGCCTTCTGATTTCGCTTTATTCAGGCGGGCGGCGGTGTCGGGCGAAAGCTCGCCCCACTCGGCGTGCATCTTATGTTCGGCCACGCGCTCGGTCTTGACGGGCAGGAAGGTGCCCGCGCCGACATGCAGCGTCACGGTTTCGCGTGTGATGCCGCGTGCGGCCAGTTTGTCGAAAAGCTCTGGCGTGAAGTGAAGGCCTGCGGTTGGCGCGGCAACGGCTCCCTCGCGGGCGGCATAGATGGTTTGATAGCGCGTCTTGTCTTCGGGCGTGTCGCCGTCGGGCCGCTTGATATAGGGCGGCAGGGGGACGTGCCCGTGCTTTTGGACGCTTGCAAAGAAGGCGGCCTGCGAGCCGTCAAAGCGGATCAGGATTTCGCCACTTTCACGCTTCTGCGCAACCGTCACGGCAAAATCGTCCGCAAAGCGGATCACGTCGCCTTCATGCAGGCGTTTGGCCGGACGGGCGAGGGCGGACCAGAAGAGGGGGGTCGGCATTCGGGGGTCGGCATTCGGGGAAGGGATGCTTTCTTCCTTATTCAGCATCACCTCGATCTTGACTTCGCCGCGCAGGCCAAAGAGGCGGGCGGGGATGACTTTGGTATTGTTGAGAACCAGCACATCGCCCTCGCGAAGAAGGTCGGGCAGGTCATAGACGTGATGGTCGGACAGGCTCGCGCCGCGCACATGCAAAAGGCGCGCATGATCGCGTGGCTCCACCGCGAAGGCGGCAATGCGCTCTTCGGGCAGGTCAAAGTCAAAATCGCTTAGGTGCCAGTCATGTGTTTGTGTATCGGTCATAGCCGCCTTTTTGGGCTTTTCGGGCCCGTTTTTGCAAGGAAAAAGCAAAAGAAAAGGGGAAGAACCTTGCGATTCTTCCCCTTTGGCCCATGGAGGGCTGGTTTATGGTTTACAGCGCAGCGGTATAGATGGCACTGATGTCTGCATCCTTGGCACGGCGCGGGTTGGTCAGACCGCAAACGTCCTTTTGCGCGTTACCGGTCATGGTCGGAATGTCCGCAGCCTTGACGTCTTTGCCATAGCGGCGGCCAAGGTCGATTAAGCCTGAAGGGATGCCGACATCCTTCGAAAGCTGGGCCATCGCCTCAATAGCGAGTTCGGCGGCTTCGCGGTCCGACAGGCCTTCGACATCTTCACCGAAATGGATTGCCATCTCAACAAACTTCTCGACGCGCGAGATCAGGTTGAAGCGTTGGACATGCGGCAGCAAGACGGCGTTGCACTCGCCGTGTGGGAGGTCATAGAAACCGCCCAGCTGGTGCGCCATGGCGTGGACATAGCCAAGGCTGGCATTGTTGAACGCCATACCGGCCAGATATTCGGCATAGCACATGGCATCGCGGGCTTCGATATCCGCGCCGTTAGCCACAGCCTTGCGCAGATACTTGAAGATCAGCTTGAAGGCTTGAATGGCACAGGCATCCGTCATCGGCGTCGCGGCGGTGGAGATGAAGGCCTCAACCGCGTGGGTCAGGGCGTCCATGCCCGTGGCAGCCGTCAGCGAGGCGGGCATGCCCATCATCAGGACAGGATCGTTGATCGCGACGTGCGGCGTGACGTTTTTGTCAACGATCGCCATTTTGACGTGGCGCGAGCTGTCGGTAATGATCGTGAAACGGGTCATCTCTGAAGCCGTGCCTGCCGTGGTGTTGACGGCGACATAGGGCATAAGGGACTGGTTCGATTTATCGAGCCCTTCATAGTCATGGATCTTGCCACCATTCTTGACGACGAGGCCGATGGCCTTGCCGCAATCGTGAGGCGAGCCGCCGCCGACCGTGATCAGGCTGTCGCAAGCCGAGCGTTGATAAAGATCGACGCCGCTTTCGACGTTCTTGTCGGTCGGGTTGGGAACGGTTTCATCAAAGACGACATAGGTCATGCCCGCAGCATCCAGCGTGTCAGTGACTTGCTTGAGAACGCCCGAGGCGGCCAGGCCTTTATCGGTGACGATCAGCGGTTTGGTGCCGCCAAGACGCTTGATCTTTTCTGGCAGGCTTTTCGACGCGCCAATGCCGATCAGCGTTTCAGAGGGCATAAAGAAACCGAAAACTTGTTCTTGTACGGGCATGATGCTTTTCCTTTGTTGGGAAGGGAGAAAAAAGAAAAGGTCGGGAAGAGCGGCCTTCGTGATGGGGCGATCCTATCGCATGTCGTCTAAGAAAATGTTAAACGGGGAGGGGAGAATGAAACCTATTCGCGTGTGTCCTTGCGCGCGTATTCATCGTATGCTTGTTGCTGGTTTAGAAGAGAATATTGTGGTTGGAGATGGTGCTATTGGACGATCTGCCACGAGCCATCAGGGCGCAGGCAGGCCGTGCCATAGCTTTCACGGAGTTGGCCATCGATTTTGATGGTCTGGGTGAACTCGCGGCAATGCTGTGTTGGTTTGGGTGGTTGGGGGCCGACGAAGCCTTCTTCGACATAAACCGAGCGATGCGGCGTGTAATAGTCAACAACTTCTGGTTGGACGTAGATGACTTGAGGCGGCGGATAGGAGGGCGGCGCGACATAGGTCGGCTGATAGGGCGCATAGGTTGTATAAGGGCTGTAATAGGCTCCGCCGCCGTAATAGGACGCATCGGCGCGATCCATCGAATGGCCAATGCTATTGCCGACCATACCGCCAAGAAAGACGCCTGCGCCTGTGGCGGCAAGCTGGCCTGTGCCTTTGCCGATCTGGCTTCCCGCTAAACCGCCCAGTGCGGCACCGATGCCGGTGCCCCAGAATGTGTTGTCGCCCGCGCGCGCGAAATCGCTGCTTGAAGCAAGCAGGGCGAGGGTTAGCAATGGCAGAGCAGCACGTTTCATGATCGTAATACTATCGCAAGCCTATGGCAAAACTGGGGCACTATAAGCCAAGCTTGGCGAAAATAAAAGCGTTAGCCAAAGTGATTGACTTATAAGAGGCTTGGGGGGTACATCAAGGTCCAAGTGGTCCGACTCGACGTTGGGCCTTCCGATTAACCATATGAGAAAACAATGGACGACGACAGTAGGTGGTGCCCCTCGCTTTCGACCGGTATCACACAACATGTCTCACTTCTGTACCTGCCTTCGGGCGGGGCGGTGCCTTTGACCTCCTTCTAACGGGGGTTCTCGGTTCGCCTCCCGCCCTGTGACGCAGGGCATGAAAAGGGGAGGAGAACAATGGTTTCAAACCATCTTGTTCCTTTATGCGTAGGTTCTTTGACCGCGCCCTTTGGGCGTGCGGCTTGCTGCGTCTTGTTCTTTGTGCGGCGATAGGGGGCGCGTATGTGGAAACTCTACCGCTACCCGATCAATTTCTGGCGACGCTTGGGGCCTGGCCTTGTCACGGGTGCGGCGGATGATGATCCAAGCGGTATTGCGACTTATTCTCAGGCGGGGGCGCAGTTCGGGTTTTTGCTGGGCTGGACCATGGTGCTGGCCTATCCGCTTATGGCGGCTATTCAGGAAATCAGCGCGCGCATCGGGCGCACCACAAGCTTTGGCCTTGCCGGTAATTTGAGGCTCTTTTATCCGATTGCGTTGCTGCGGTTTCTGGTGACGTTGTTGCTGGTCGCCAACATCATCAATCTTGCCGCCGATCTGGGGGCCATGGGCGCGGCCTTACAGCTTGTCGTGGGCGGTGATACGCGGCTTTGGGCTGCGTTGTTCGGGGCCGCCTGTATCGCGCTTCAGCTCTTGGCCGATTACCGCGTGACGGTCGCGGTTTTGAAGTGGCTGACCTTGTCGCTGTTTGCTTATGTCGGCGTTGTTCTGGTGGTCGATATGCCGTGGGGCGAGGTTGCTCGCGGTCTTGTTGTGCCCCATATCGACCTGCACAATGGCAGCTTGCAGGTTTTGGTGGCTGTATTTGGCACGACGATCAGCCCCTATCTCTTTTTCTGGCAATCGACGCAGGAAGCCGAGGAGATCGCGCTGAAACCCGAGGCGCAGGCCTTGCTGATCGCGCCAGAACAGGCGAAGGAGGAAGTGCGCCGTATCCGCTTTGATACATGGATCGGGATGGGCTTTTCCAATCTGGTCGGGTTGTTTGTTATGTTGACGGCAGCGGCGACGCTGCATGTTCACGGGATCACGGATATTCAAACGGCTAGCGATGCCGCGCAGGCTCTCAAACCTCTGGCGGGGCCGTTTGCCTTCGCGCTCTTTGCGCTGGGGATCATCGGGACGGGGATGCTGGCGGTGCCTGTTCTGGCCGCTTCTTCGGCCTATGCGGTGGGTGAGGCCTTGAACTGGCATATCGGGTTGGGTCGCCGCCCGCGTGAGGCCAAGGCCTTTTACGCCACGCTGGCGGGGGCGACGCTGATCGGGACGCTGATGAACTTTACCGGCATTGACCCGATGAAGGCCCTGTTCTGGAGCGCGGTTCTCAATGGCGTGATTGCCGTGCCGCTGATGTTTGTGATGATGCACATGGCCTCGTCCAAGCGCATCATGGGCGAACACACCATCCCCACCCCCCTGAAAATCATGGGCTGGATCGCCACGCTGGTGATGACGGCGGTGGTCGCAGGGATGGCATTTTAAGGGCGTTAACCATAGGTTGGGCTCTTTAGTTTCAAGGTTTCGTGATAGAATAGGGCTACAGTTTAGAAAAATTAAGGAGGCTTTTATGCGTAAGGGATTTCAAAATGTTTTCGAGCTGACAGCGGTCAGTGGGATACTTCTTTCAGTCGCGACCGTCGCGTTATTGACCATGTCCAATAGCAAAGGGACAGGATTTATCGGCGAGGATGTTCTCGATGCTTATACAAGCAAGGGTGTTGTGGCTGCGTTTCAAACGGCAGGGAAGGAAGCCGGTTCTGCTGCGGCGAAATCGTGGGAGGGTATGAAAAAGGATGCTTCCAGAGTTTGGGGAGTAGTCCAGCAAACGCCTGAATATGCCGTGGCCAAACAAGTTGGTGATGCTGTTGCTATTGGTTGGGATCCCATTGCTAAGGCGTGGGCAGAACGTATAGCTGCTTTGGAAAATGCGGCGCGGTCAGTGTTCGATGTCCCTAGTGAGTTGGAGAAGAATCCCTGCTCATCACAGTCAGGTCACTACATTGTTGACAAGTCAGGAAACTGCTTGTCTGTCTTAGAGGGTAAGGGCCATACTTTTACGGTCAAAAAAATAGTACAACTAACGCCAAACCCTGACGAGGTTAAGCGTCGCCCGCGTCAAGCTGCCTTGGAGGGTAAGGCCCTTTAAGCCCCCTAAAACAGCCCTTCGATCAAGCCTTCTTCGCTCACATAAATCCGGTGGGCGGCTGGGTCGCGGCCTAGGCCCGGCATGGTCATGATCTCGCCGCACAGGGCGACGATGAAACCGGCTCCGGCGGACAGGCGCACGTCGCGCACGGGCATGATGTGGCCCTCAGGTGCGCCGATGACTTTGGGGTCGGCAGAGAAGCTATATTGCGTCTTGGCCATACAGACAGGCAGGCTCCCGTGGCCCTCTTTTTCGAACAGCGCGAGTTTACGCAGCGCGGCGGGCGCGAAATCGACATCCTTGGCGCGATAAATCTCGCGGCAGACTGTGCGGATTTTATCGGCCAGCGGCATCGCGTCGGGATAGAGCGGCTTGAAGTCGGCCTTACCGCTTGACGCGACGGCACAGACATCTTCGGCCAGCGATAAAGCACCCGCGCCACCTTCGGCCCAGTGATTGCAGAAATGGGCTTTCACGCCGATGGCCGAGCAGGCTTCTTCAATCGCGTCGGTTTCGGCCTTCGTGTCGCTTGTGAACTTGTTGATCGCGACAAGCACGGGCACGCCGAACTTCTGCACATTCTCGATATGGCGGATCATGTTGGAAAGACCTGCTTTCAGGGCTTCAACATTTTCTTGGCCCAGATCGGCTTTGGCTATACCGCCGTGCATCTTAAGGGCGCGGACGGTGGCGACCACGACGGTCGCATCGGGGCGCAGGCCTGCCTGACGGCACTTGATGTTATAAAACTTCTCAGCCCCCAGATCGGCTCCAAAGCCTGCTTCCGTCACGACAAAGTCGGCTATTTTAAGGGCTGTGTCGGTGGCAATCACGGAATTGCAGCCATGTGCGATATTGGCGAACGGGCCGCCATGGACCAGCGTTGGTGTGCCCTCCAGCGTTTGAACGAGGTTGGGCTGGAACGCATCGCGAAGCAGGGCCGTCATGGGCGCCGCCGCGCGCACGTCGCGCGCCGTGACGAAGCTTTTGTCGAAACGCTGGCCAATGACAATATCGCCCAGACGCTTTTCAAGGTCGGCATAGGAGTTGGCGAGGCAGAAAATCGCCATGACTTCCGAGGCGACCGAAATGTCAAAGCCGTCCTCGCGGACTTGGCCGTTATTACCGAGAGCGACCACAATCTGGCGCAGCGCGCGGTCATTCATGTCCATCACGCGCCGCCATGTGACCTTGGACGGGTCGATCCCCAGCTCGTTGCCCCAATAGATATGGTTGTCGATCATGGCCGCCAGCAGATTGTTGGCCGAGGTGATGGCGTGGAAATCGCCCGTGAAGTGCAGGTTGATCTCGTCCATCGGGGCGACTTGAGCTTTGCCGCCACCCGTTGCGCCGCCCTTCATGCCGAAACAGGGGCCGAGGGAAGGCTCACGCAAACAGATCAGCGTCTTTTTGCCAAGCCGCGCCATGGCATCGCCAAGGCCGATGGTGGTGGTGGTCTTGCCTTCGCCCGCTGTTGTCGGGCTGATCGCCGTGACGAGGATTAGTTTGCCGTGGCGGGGGCTTGTGATGGTCTTCAGATGCTCGGCGGCGATTTTGGCTTTGTGTGGGCCATAGCGGTAAAGGGCGGAGGCAGGAAGCCCGATTTGGGCGGCAATCTCTTCAATGGGCCTCAGCGGCGTCTGGCGGGCAATCGTAATATCGTCAAGAGGCTTGGACATGGCACACCTTCATGGCTTGGAAAGGAATTGTCAGTAGGAAGTATATAGGATAATTGCTATTAGTTTCACAGCCTGAACTACCGGTAAGGGGTGGTTTTTCTGCACATAAAGGGAAGGAAATGGAATTATTTGATCGCATGGCAGCCTATTTTCTTGCTGCCTTTACCAAACCGTTCCGTGGATTGGCTACTGTTGTCGGCGGCCTTTTCTTTTTATCTTTCCTGACGGTGGAAGAAGGTCCCTTCCGCTATGGCCGGTTTATGGACTCGGATGATATTGTCCATCTTTCTCGCGTGTGGGATTTTTTGAATGGGCAAAGCTGGTTCGATCCGGTTGTTCACCGGATTATGCCACCAGATGGCATGGCCACGCATTTTTCACGCCTAGCTGAAATGCCGTTGCTATTTCTGATGGGCTTTTTGCACCAGGGAGGGGCTGATTTCGTTTCCGCCTCTTATTTGACGATGACCGTTGTCCCCTTGGCTCTTTTTGCTTCGTTTTTTGTCGTTGCCGCATGGTCCACGGAACCGCTTGTCGGGCAGGAGTGGTTTCGACTTTCCGCTGTAACCCTCTTTTTTGCTTATCCCGTGACCAGCGAGCTGGCTCCGCCGAGGGCTGATCACCATGCCTTGTCGCTTTTGTGCATGCTTATGATGCTAGGGTTTGTTTTTCGTCTGTGGTTCAGGCCGAAGTCTTTGCCGCGTTATGCTGTTGGGGCTGGTATCATGGGGGCTTTGTCTTTGGTGATTGCGCTTGAAACGCTTCCGTGGGTGATTGCTTTAAGCGGTCTTGTCGGTTTGCTGCTCGTTGTACGGGGGCGGCCTATGGCGCAAAGCGGGGCCGTCTTTGGCCTTTCCCTGTTTTTATCCGCCGCGCTCTTTCTTGTCGCGACGGCCGCGCCTGAAAGCTACTTTAAGCCGGATTCGCTTATGTATTCCTCGCTTTATGTTGTTTTGGCGGGATGTTTGGGTGGTCTTTTCATCCTGACCGCAGGGGCAGCGCGTTTGTGGGAGGCGTGGCGTGTGTGGGCTGCAGCTGGTGCCGCAGCGATTTTGATGGGATGCGGTTTTCTGACGTTGTTCCCTTTCATGATTGAAGGGCCGTTCGGGGGGATGGACAAGTCTATGGCCGAGATGATGGGTAAATATCTAATCCTGAATGTCCCCTTGTCCGGCAAGTACGAGTCCATTTTCAATTTGCTCCAAGCTTTGGGGTTGCCGATTGTCGCAACAGTTTCGGCTTTTGTCTTTCTGGATAAGGAAGATGATGCAGAAAAAAGCTGGTTCTGGTGTGGTTATGGGTTGGTTCTTCTTGTCGCGTTGATTTCAGCTGTTTATTACCAACAGCGCATTTCGTTGTTTGCGCATCTGTTCTCTGTCCCTGTTTTTGTGGAAGTGATTGCCCGTCTATGGGCCTTTGGGAAGGCGCGGCTGCCGAAGCTTTGGCGTTTATTGCCTATCTTTGTGCTCTTGTTCTCGATGGATACGGGATTGTCGCTTCTGATCGATACTGTCGGGGTGCCGGAAAAGCCGGAGGCCCAGCTTGATGCGCGGCCTTATTTCTTTACGTTCAAGACGCCGCATGATCCCCAGCCTTCTGTGTGGCAAGTGTTAAGTGATCCGGCTGGATTGGGAGACAGACCGCGCCGGATCATGAATATGATGAATGAAGCCGGACCCCTTTTGCTGTTCACACAACACACGTTTATGGCTGCGCCTTATCACACGAATATCAAAGCCAACAAAGAATCGTTGCAGTTCTTTTTGACCAAATATCCTGAAGTTGCTCGCCGGATCGTTCGGGAGAACGAGATCGATTTAGTCTTGGCATCGCCAAGGCGGGCACCGTCTTATAGTGAAGAAAGCGTCGAGGACAATATCCTTTTGACTATGGTTTCCGAAGGAAGGCCGAGGAAAGAGGGCCCTGATTTTGAGCAGCAACTCACGGATGGTCAAGTGCCGGACTGGCTGGTGCGTGTTCCGGCCAGCGAACACAATGATCAATATTTGTTCGAAGTGGTGAAAGATCGCCTATGATTGTGACGCGTTTTGCGCCAAGTCCAACAGGACGACTTCATTTGGGGCACGCGGCCTCGGCTTTATTTGCCTTCAACAAGGCCAGAGAAGCGGGGGGCACTTTTCTGCTTCGAATTGAGGATATTGATCCGCTCAGGTGCAAGTCGGAATATATCGAGGGAATCTATGAGGACCTCCATTGGCTAGGGCTGAATTGGCCAGAGCCGGTGCGCTTCCAATCCAGACACTTGGATGATTATAAAAGAGCTTTGGCCGCGCTTGAGGCGAAGGGGCTCCTTTACCCGTGTTTTTGTACGCGCAAGGAAATCGTCGAAGAAAGCGCGCGAGCGGGCCGTGCTCCTCATGAAGGCGAGGATGCGGTCGTTTACCCTGGCACATGCCGTTCTCTATCCCTAGATGCGCGGGCTGAGCTGGCGCACATCCGTATGCCCGTATGGCGACTAGATATGGAGAAGGCGGTTCGGATTACGGGCCAGCTTTTCTGGCGCGACGAGCTCACCGGACAGGATGTCGAAGCGAAGCCGGAACGTTTCGGGGATATCGTTTTGGCTCGAAAAGAGGTGCTGACGAGTTATCACCTTAGCGTGACAGTTGATGATGCGCTTCAAGGGGTGACTCTTGTCACGCGTGGCGAGGATTTGAGGGGCGTGACGGATATTCACAGACTGTTACAGGCCTTGCTTGATCTTCCTGTGCCCCGTTATGCGCATCATCCTCTTTTATACGACGGCGCAGGAAAGAAGTTTTCAAAACGTGATCAGTCCGTCACTTTGGCCTCCTTGCGTCAGCAGGGGGGCTTGGCGCGTGACTTTGCCACAATAGCCTTCTTTCCAAACGAGGGCATGAAATAAAGCTTGCGATTTTTTTTTGTATGATTAGCCTCCAGAACGGTTTTGGTTCTATAAGTTTTTCTTCCCCTCCCGCCTGTCCCTTTTTTCTCAAATCGAGGTTCCCTTATGTTTGCGAGACTGAAAATCGCTTCACGTTTAATGCTTAGCTTTGGTCTTTTGAACCTGCTGATCGCAGGGTTGAATATTTTTACGATCTCGCAAGGCTCCGATACACAGGGGCTTGTCGATGCGACATTGCGTGCAGCACGCAACCAGAACAAGATGACAGAGGTTCATGAGGACCTTTATAAAACCAGAATGAATATCTGGGCCTATCTGGCGACTGGCTCTTCTGACAAATGGGGTGATGGCCAGAAGCAAATGGCCATGACAGAGGCAACGCTTGACGATCTGATCAAGACCACCTTGACACCTTCCCGGCAAGAAAAGCTCAAGGAAATACGAAGCGCGTTGGCGGTATATCGGGATAGTGTTGAGAAGTTGAAAACTACTGGCGGTAAAAACGAGCGCCTGTCCGATCCAGAAGTTCTTGTCTCGTTAAAAAAGGCGGGTGATGTCGCGGCCGAGCTGGATCGTCTTGGCGGTGATTTGGCAAGTGTATATGCCGAAGTTGCCGACACGCGGGCGGCGAGTGCTATGGGACGCCTCCAATCATTGAACGATTGGTCAGTCAAAATAGGCGTGATTAGTTTGTTGATCGGCGTTGTTTTATGGCTCGTCACGTCGCGTAGCATTGTGCGTCCGATCAAGGCGATTACGGATGTGATGGATCATCTGGCTTCCGGCGATCTGTCGGTTTTCATTCCCGGAACAGATCGCAAGGATGAAACCGGAGATATGGCCCGAGCAGTCGAGATTTTCAAAAAGAATGCGCTTCAGGTTGAAGAGCTGCGCAAGGATCATGAGCGCAATGCCGCTCTGGTTGCCCAACAGCGCAAGCAAGAGCTTCATCAAATGGCCAATGCTTTTGAAAAAAGCGTTATGGGCATTGTGCGCGTTGTTTCCAGCTCGGCGACAGAGATGCAAGCGACGGCCCAGTCCATGTCGGCGGCGGCCCAACAATCGGCTGCCGAGGCGTCCAATGTCGGATCGGCTTCCTCGCACGCGACAGAGAATGTCGAGATGGTGGCCTCGGCTGCCGAGGAACTCAGCGCGTCAATTGGCGAGATCAATACGCAGGTTTCGCAATCGACACAGGTTTCCCAGCAAGCAGCGCACGAGACGGTGCAGGCTTCCGCTTTGGTCAAGGAGCTTTTGTCGGCTACGGACAAAATCGGCGGCGTTGTGAAGCTTATCACCGACATTGCCAGCCAGACGAACCTGCTTGCCCTCAATGCAACGATCGAGGCCGCGCGGGCAGGGGAGGCGGGGAAGGGCTTTGCCGTTGTCGCGGGCGAGGTCAAGAATCTGGCCAACCAGACGGCCAAGGCGACCGAAGAAATCAGCGCGCAGATTTCCTCGGTTCAAACCAACACCCAGCGTGCCGTCGGGGCCATTGAAACGGTTGAAGGCATCATCCACAAGGTTCAGGATATCGCAGCGGTCATTGCCTCGTCTGTGGAGCAGCAAAGCTCGGCCACGCGCGAGATTGCCCGTAATGTTCAGGAGGCGGCTTCCAGCACGCGAACGGTTGCCCAGAATATTGACGGAGTCTCTCAAACTGCGGCTTCGACTGGCGCGGCGGCAGAGCAGGTTCTGGCCTCGTCCAAGGAGCTGACGAAGAATGCCGATAGTCTGCACGTCGAGTTAGGGGCTTTTTTGAGCAAGATTCGCGAGGACAAAAAAGAGCTCTTTCTTGAGTGGAATGAAAAGCTTGTTCTCGGTATTCCATCAATAGATGCCCAGCACAAACAGTTGGTCGGTATGATCAATGAGCTTTATGCTGGATTTGAAGCCGGGACGGGCAGGGCGGTTATCGGACCGATCCTTGATCGTCTCATTAACTATACCGCCACGCATTTCAAGCATGAGGAAGCTTTCTTCGATCAAACTGGCTATCCCGAAACCAGTCATCACAAAAAGGAACATGAGAATCTGGTCAAGCGTGTGCTGGAGGTTCAGTCCCAGTTCAAGGCGAACAAAGAAAGTGTCCTGACACAGGATCTGATGGCCTTCCTTCGTAACTGGCTGGTTGACCATATTCTGGGGTCCGACAAGCGTTATGTCAGCCATCTGTTGGCTCATGGAGCCAAATAACCGTGACCCACAGGGGGCGACGGACACAAAAAAGAGAAAAGAAGAGATAAGGGGCAAAAAAAGAGATGCAATGTGTTGACAAGCGGGGGGCTTATGCCCTAAAGCTTCCCGCCTGTTGTGACAGACAACTGGCCCTCGGGCCCTTGTTTGATTGCGCGGGAGTAGCTCAGTTGGTTAGAGCGTCGGCCTGTCACGCCGAAGGTCGCGGGTTCAAGTCCCGTCTCTCGCGCCATTTTCTTTCCTGACAATTTGATGTGTTCGATCCTGTTCCTTGAGGGGATGAGGCTTGATGATTCGAGGGCTGACCGCTGCTGAGCCCCTTCTCAGCGCGGATATAGGAAAATGGTCCCAAGCCAGCTCTTTGAATGCCGTTTCTGAGCGTCTGGATGGGGTGTGGGGCCCCTCTGGCAGGAGCCCATGTAGGGGGGTAGCGGCTTAAAAACAGAGGCCTTAGCGGCCAGCTGAGGGGCTGTTTTTGTCGGTGGCCAGAGCCCCTTGGATGTCTTGCTTCGAAGCCCTTCTCCTGACTTGCAAGTAATTGGTGTTACGCTTGCTTTTGCGTACAATGGGCCCGTGTTTTTCTTTAAGGATAAAATAATATGACTTTATCTGTGATGCGCCAAATACGGCGTCTGGGCCAAGCTCTTAACCCGCTGCCTGTCGCACACCATTATACGGATATTATTCCGGCTGTTGGACGTTACACGCAGGTTCATCAAAAAGTAGCCTATCCTGTTCCTCCCGATGCGCCTTATGGATCGCAATTTGATCAGGGGCGCAAAACAAATGAGTTTCACTTTCAGAGCGGTCAAATGGCTTTATCGTGTGAGACGCGGCACTGTCTTTACACAGGAGAGCCTGTTTTTTGGTTCGTGACGTTGCGGCAAGAGCAGGAAGGGGTCAGGGCTCTTTGGGCTTCGCGTGAGGGGACGACTCTGTCGGCCAAGTTGTGGCAATCTGGTCGCCTGGTCGTTGATCGCCGCGTGTCCTCGATTGACGGAGCTGAAGGGTTGCTCAGGAAATCCAAAGCGATACGGTTTTTTCTTGATCATGTGGAGCAAGTGCGCGGGACGGCTCCTGAAGGGCCCATAAGCCATTTTCAACGTTTTTATGGCTTGTTTTTCGGGACCCCTCACATAAAAAGACAGTTGGGAACAGCCGAAGCCCGTCATATACTGTCTTCCCCCTATTTCTCCTAACGTGAAGACCAACCATGACCAGCCTTTCTTCTCTGATTCCCAGACTTCGTGATCGCGCCCTGCAAGGAACGATGGTTCGTGATGAACAAGGGCACTATATTTATGGTGCTCCCATTGGCCATTTTCAGGCGGTTTTGACATCGCGACAGGAACGGGTTGGAGAGGATTACAGGCTCTTTATCTTAGAGGCTGAAACAAAAGCCCTTTTGTTAAATATCAAGGTCAAGGGTAGTATGGTGTGCCTTGAGTATGTCGATGCGGAGAAGGTGTCGGGCCTGCATCAGGCTTTGGAAAACCCAAGAGGTCACAGGGGCGATAACTGGACCGACTATTGTCGCATTCTCCAAAACGCCTATTGCCCTGAAGGTTAGGGGCTCTGTTCCGTTTTTGCATAACCGCGCAGGAAAAAGTGAAGATAACCCATTCTGACTCTTGATTTTTGAAGCCAACCGTAAGATGGTAGCGCCTGCGCGTCACGATTTCGCCTTTTTCTGTTCTTCCTTCCTTTCGGCGCGCGAGCGGGGTGTGTATCGTGCCTTCGGACGGTTTGAGCGAGTATTTGCCCATCTGGATCTTTTTGATCGTTGCTTTCGGCGTTGCCCTGATCGCCGTCGTCCTTTCTTTTTTGCTCGCCAAGCACCATCCCGACAATCACAAGAATGCCCCATATGAGTGCGGGTTCCCTTCCTTCGGCGATGCGCGGACCAAGTTCGATGTGCGCTTTTATCTGGTTGCTATCCTTTTTATCATCTTCGATCTGGAAGTCGCTTTCCTGTTTCCATGGGCGATCACGCTGGGCGAAATCGGCTGGGCCGGTTTCCTTTCCATGATGGTTTTTCTGGGCGTCCTTACGGTCGGCTTTATCTATGAGTGGAAGAAGGGGGCTTTGGAATGGGATTGATCAAGTCGCCCGTCTTCGACCCCATGGCCGATCCCGCGCTCAAAGAGCGGATGGAAGCATCCGCCCGTCTGATGGGCGGCGAGGTCCAGAATAAAGGATTCATGCTCGCCAAGCTGGATGATCTGATGGCGTGGGCGCGGACGGGCTCGATGTGGCCGATGACCTTTGGTTTGGCCTGCTGCGGGATAGAGATGATCCACGCCTATATGAGCCGCTATGACCTTGACCGATTCGGCATGATGCCGCGCCCCAGCCCGCGCCAGTCGGACGTGATGATCGTGGCCGGAACGCTGACCAACAAGATGGCCCCCGCGCTGCGCCAGCTTTATGACCAGATGCCAGAGCCGCGCTGGGTCATCTCGATGGGCAGTTGCGCCAATGGCGGCGGCTATTATCACTATTCCTATTCCGTCGTGCGAGGCTGTGACCGGATTGTGCCTGTCGATATTTACATTCCCGGATGCCCTCCCTCTGCCGAAGCTCTTGTCTATGGCCTTTTGCAATTACACCGCAAGATCAGGGAAGGGGGCAAAGCCCCGATCCAGATTGACCGCAGGGGAGGCGCATAATGGGCAAGGGACAGGTTGAGAAACTCAAAGCGGTTTTGGACGATTTTCTGAAGGGCTTGGACGGTTGCGAACTTGCACAACAGTCCGGCGGGCTTGTTTTGTGTGTGCCGCGCGATTACATCGTGGAGATTCTGACGGCTCTGCGCGACCGCGAAGAAATGGCCATGACGATGCTGATGGACGTTTGCGGCGTGGACTATCCGGCGCGCGACAATCGCTTTGATGTGGTCTATCAGCTTCTCAGCCTCAAGCATAATTGGCGGCTCACCGTTTGTCTTGAGACGGACGAGATTTGCGCTGTGCCATCTGTAACGGGTGTTTATGCGTCGGCGGGATGGTTTGAGCGCGAAACCTTCGATCTGTTCGGCATTGTCTTTAAAGGCCACCCCGACCTGCGCCGCATTCTGACGGATTATGATTTCATCGGCCACCCGCTGCGCCGCGACTTCCCGCTGACGGGTTTTACGGAAACGCGCTATGACGATTTGCAGCGGCGCGTTGTTTCTTCAGAGCCCGTGCATCTCCAGCAAGACTACCGCGCCTTCGATGCGCGCTCGCCGTGGCAAGGCGTGACGGACGTGCAGAAGAGGGGGACGGAATGACCGAGCCTGTGCAAGTTAGTCTGGTGGATAAAAACGGGAAGGTCGGCGATCCCTTTACAATCAATATGGGGCCACAGCATCCGGCGGCGCATGGCGTTTTGCGCCTGATCCTTGAGATGGATGGCGAGATCGTTGAACGCGCCGATCCACATATCGGCCTGCTTCATCGCGGCACCGAAAAGCTGATCGAGCATAAAACCTATACGCAGGCCTTGCCGTATTTTGATCGTCTTGATTATGTCTCGCCAATGGCCTCGGAGCAGTGCTTTTCGCTGGCTGTTGAGCGGCTTTTGGGTATCACGCCGCCGCCGCGTGCGCAGTGCATTCGCGTCCTGTTTGCCGAGATTACGCGCTTGCTCAATCACATTCTGGCTGTCACGACCTTTGCGCTGGATCTTGGCGCGATCACGCCCGCTTTGTGGGGTTTTGAGGAACGCGAAAAGCTGATGGGTTTTTACGAGCGCGTATCGGGCGCACGGATGCACGCGAACTATATCCGCGCGGGCGGCGTCGCGCGAGACTTGCCGGACGGGTTGCTCGACGACATTTGGGCTTTCACGACGCCGTTTCTGTCCTTTCTTGATGATCTGGAAACGCTGCTGACGGATAACCGCATTTTTAAACAGCGCACGGTCGATATTGGGATCATCACCAAGGAACAAGCCTTGGATTGGGGCTTGTCGGGCGCGATGCTCCGTGCGACAGGCGTGGCGTGGGACTTGCGCAAAAGCCAGCCCTATGATGGCTATGAGTCTTATGATTTCGATATTCCCATTGGCAAGACGGGCGATTGCTATGCCCGCTATCTCGTGCGGATGGAGGAGATGCGCCAGTCCGTGCGCATCATCCGCCAATGTACCCAGCGGATGCCGCAAGGCCGCGTGATGGTGGACGATCACAAAATCGCGATGCCTGAGCGCGATGCGATCGAGTCGTCCATGGAAGCCCTGATCCACCATTTCAAACTGGCGAGCGAGGGCTATCACGTTCCCGCTGGCGCGACCTATACGGCCATTGAGGCGCCAAAGGGCGAGTTTGGCGTCTATCTGGTGGCTGATGGCACGAACAAGCCCTATCGCTGCAAGATCCGCCCGCCCAGCTTCGCCCATTTACAGATTTTGCCGCTTTTGTCCAAAGATCACATGCTGGCCGATGTCGTCGCGATTATCGGCAGCCTAGACATCGTGTTCGGGGAGATTGACAGATGAGCGTTGTTATGCCTGAAACAGTTGCGCCGGAAAGCAAGAAACAATCTTTGTGTGTTTTCGGGGATGTTGTGAATTATTTTGGAGCCCACGTCGTCGTGATTGCGGCGTTTGAGAACAGGCGGGATATTCTGACGCCGTTCCCCGTTGTGGCCATTTCGAAGCACGATGCAATTCATGGGGCATTGTGGAGAAAGCTTGGGCGGCCTTCGAGCCAGAGCGGCTATTTGAACGCATGCGCTTATGGTAAGGACTTTTGGTTTATGGATGGTCGCTATGCGGCGGTTCAGAGAACCGGAGAGCGACTTGATTTCGGCATAGACCGCGATCTTTTCCATTTATTGAAGGCTAGCTTGATGGCCGGAGCTGTGATTGACGAGGGTGAACGTACTGTAACAGGGCATGCCATGTCTTATGCCGACAATTTGTTGAGCGTCGATCTGATGTGCCAATGTGCTAAAGGCGTCCACCGTAGCACCGTGCCGCTTCTTGAGTTAGCCGAAGCTCCCCAACGCATTGTTACTCCCTCTGGTATAAGTGTTGTTTTTCCTCATGCGGGGGTGTCATGAGTTTTTGCGCACCCAAAGATTTCTTTTTTTCGCCGGAAAACCTAGAGGTGGCGAAGAAGATCCGGTCCAAGTATCCGGCGGGCAAGCAGGCCAGTGCGCTGGTGCCTTTGCTGGACTTGGCGCAACGTCAGAACGGGAACTGGCTGCCGCGCAGCGCGATAGCCTATGTTGCCGAACTGCTTGAGGTGCCCGCCATTCGCGCTTTTGAAGTCGCGACCTTTTACACCATGTTTAATCTGGAGCCCGTCGGCAAATACCTGATCCAGTTGTGCCGCACCACGCCGTGCTGGCTGGCGGGGGGCGAGGCGATTGCGCAAGCGTGTCAGATTCGCCTTGGCATCAAGGTTGGCGAGACGACACCCGATAAAATGTTCACGCTTAAAGAAGTCGAATGCCTCGGGGCCTGCGTGAATGCGCCCGTCATGCAGATCAACGACGATACTTATGAGAATCTGACTCCCGATGGTGTGGTGAAAATCATTGATGCTCTGGCTCGCGGCGACAAACCGCCTGCCGCCTTTGTCACGGGCTGTGGCGGCACTTGCTCCTGTGGCAAAGGGAAGGGGGGGCAATGTTAGCTGACCAAGACCGGATTTTCACAAACCTGAAAGGCCTTGAGCCGTGGACGCTGGACGGTGCGCGGGCGCGGGGCGTGTGGGACGGGATTGCCGCAATCCTTCAAAAAGGCAGCGCGGCGATTATTGAGGAAGTGAAGGCCTCTGGCCTGCGCGGGCGCGGTGGCGCGGGCTTTGCCACGGGGATGAAATGGTCCTTTATGCCCAAGCCGTCGGACAGGCCGCATTATGTGATTGTCAATGCCGATGAGTCCGAACCGGGAACGTGTAAGGACCGTGATATTCTGCGTTTCGATCCGCACCGTCTTTTGGAAGGCGCGCTGATCGCGGCGGTGGCGATGCACGCACACACGGTCTATATCTATATTCGAGGCGAGTTTGTAAGCGAAGCCAAGCATGTGCAGGCTGCGATTGACGAAGCCTATGCCGCGGGTCTTTTGGGCAAGAACGCGGCGGGCAGCGGCTGGGACTGCGACATTTACCTGCATCGCGGGGCGGGAGCCTATGTCTGCGGCGAGGAAACGGCTCTCATCGAAAGCCTTGAGGGTAAAAAGGGCCAGCCGCGCAACAAGCCGCCCTTTCCCGCGAATGCGGGGCTTTATGCCTGTCCGACGACGGTGAACAATGTCGAGACGCTTGCCAGCGTGGGCGAGATCATGCGGCGCGGTGGCGCGTGGTATGCGCGGATCGGGCGGGCGAATAATACAGGCACGAAGCTGTTTTGCATTTCTGGCCATGTGAACGCGCCGTGTAATGTTGAAGAGGCGATGGGGATTTCCCTGCGCGAGCTGATCGACAAACAGGCGGGCGGCGTGCGCGGCGGCTGGGACAATCTTTTGGCCATCATTCCCGGAGGCTCGTCGGTGCCGCTTTTGCCCAAGGATTTATGCGAGACGGCGATCATGGATTATGACGGCCTGCGTGAGGTTGGATCGGCCCTTGGCTCGGCGGGCGTGATCGTCATGGATAAATCGACCGACATTATCGCGGCCATTGCGCGGCTCAGTCATTTTTACATGCACGAAAGCTGCGGCCAATGTACCCCGTGCCGTGAGGGTACAGGCTGGGTCTGGCGCATGATGGAGCGCATGGTGCGTGGGCAAGCAAGCCTTGAGGAAATTGACACGCTGTGGGATGCGACCAAAGAGATTGAGGGCCGCACCATCTGCGCTTTGGGTGATGCCGCCGCATGGCCTGTGCAAGGCCTTATTCGCCATTTCCGCCCCGTGATGGAAGAGCGTATTCGTGCAGCAAGGAGGAAGGCGGGATGCGCATGATTAAGCTCACGATCAACGGTCAGGAAGTTGAAGTCGCGGAAGGAACCTCTGTCCTGCAAGCGTGCGAGCAGCTGGGGATCGAGATTCCGCGTTTTTGTTATCATGATCGCTTGTCGGTGGCGGGAAGCTGTCGCATGTGCCTTGTCGATATTGAAAAGGCCCCCAAGCCTGTCGCAAGTTGCACGATGCCGTGTGCGAACGGCATGGTGGTGCATACCGATACGCCAGCCGTGAAACAGGAGCGGCAGGGTGTGATGGAAATGCTTCTGCTCAATCATCCGCTGGATTGCCCCGTCTGTGATCAGGGCGGCGAGTGCGATTTACAGGATCAGGCCTTCGCCTATGGCCGTGATCGCTGCCGGTGCACCGAAACCCGCCGCAAGGTTGCAGACAAGGATCTGGGCCCACTCATCAAGACCGTGATGACGCGCTGCATTCACTGCACGCGATGTGTGCGGTTCATGGAAGAAATCGCGGGCTCACCAGAACTTGGTGGGATTTATCGCGGCGAGAAAATGGAAATCGGGCCGTGCTGTGAAGGACCGCTTCACTCCGAACTGTCGGGTAATCTGGTGGATATATGCCCCGTCGGTGCGTTGACCAACAAACCTTATGCGTTTCGCGCGAGGCCGTGGGAGCTGACGAAAACTGAAAGCATCGACGTGATGGATGCGGTGGGGTGCAACATCCGTATCGACTCGCGCGGCAACGAGGTGATGCGCATCGTCCCGCGCCTGCATGAAGACATCAACGAGGAATGGATCAACGACAAGGCGCGTTTTGCCTGTGATGGCTTGCGCCTTCAACGGTTGGATGTCCCCTATATTCGTAAAGACGGCCAACTCAAATCTGCCAGCTGGGCCGAAGCCTTTGACGTGATCGCCAAGAAACTGCGTCCCCTCGCGCCCCACCAGATCGCCGCCTTGGCGGGCGACATGACGGACTGTGAGACATTGTTCGCGATGAAGCAGCTGATGGGCAAGCTGGACTGCCCGCACTATGACTGCCGTCAGGATGGCGTGGATTATGACGTGTCCAAGCGTGCGGCCTATGTGATGAACAGCACAATTGCGGGGATCGAAGAAGCTGACGCGATCCTGCTCGTCGGCACCAACCCGCGCCATGAAGGCACGCTCGTCAACGCGCGTATCCTGAAACGCTGGCGCAAGGGGGGCTGTCCTGTCGGCCTGATCGGCGCACCCATTGAGCTAGGCTATCCCTATCGTCCGGTCGGCGAGTCTGCACTCGCGATGCGCGATCTGATCGAAGGCAAACACCCCTTCGCCGACTTTTTGCGCAAGGCCCAAAAGCCGATGCTCCTGCTGGGCGCAGGAGCCTTGGCGCGGCCTGATGGTCCCGCGGTTCACGCGCTGGCGCGGGAATTGGCCGAGGCGTTTGGTATGGTGCGCGAGGGTTGGAACGGCTTTAACGTCCTTCAAAAAGCAGCCTCGCGCGTTGGTGGCCTCGACCTTGGCTTCCTGCCGTCAGGTCAATATGGCATGAACACGAACTCCATCCTCGCGGCGGCGCAGGGGGGCAGGCTGGAAGTTCTCTTCCTGCTTGGCGCGGACGAGATCGACATGGATCGTCTTGGCAAGAGCTTCGTCGTTTACATGGGGCATCATGGAGACAAGGGGGCCGGGCGCGCTGACGTGATTTTGCCTTCTGCCGCCTACAGCGAAAAAGACGCGACCTATGTCAACACGGAAGGCCGCCCGCAACGCACCTATCGCGCCGTTTTCCCGCCGGGTCAGGCTCGGGCGGATTGGGAGATTATTGTCGGGCTGTCCCACGCACTGGGGGATGGTCTTGCCTATGACACGCTCACCGCCCTGCGTGAGGCGATGGGTAAGGTGCATCCGCACCTGTTGCGCATCGACGAAGTGCCTACCAACGCATGGAAGCCTTTCGGCGCGACAGGGAAACTCTCGATCCAGCCCTTTACGCCCGTTATCGACAATTTCTACATGACCGACCCCATCTCGCGCTGCTCTCCCACCATGGCCCGCTGCACGGCGGAAATCCTGCCCCTCTTGCCTGAAGGAAGGAGGCGCGCATGACCGAGTTTGTGGACATGTATCTCTTGCCGCTTTTCTGGATCCTTGTGGGGATCGTTGGCATTCTAGCGGTGGTGCTGGGGGGTACGGCTTACCTGACCTTGGCCGAGCGCAAGGTGCTGGGCGCGATTCAGCTTCGCAAGGGGCCGAATGTTGTCGGGCCGTTCGGGCTGTTGCAACCCATGGCCGATGGCATCAAGGTGATGTGCAAGGAAACGATTTTGCCGTCCAAGGCCAATATCGTTTTGTTTATTGGTGCGCCTATCTTCACCTTCCTTTTGGCCTTGTCGGCATGGGCCGTTATTCCGTTTGATGCGGGGCTTGTTCTGGCGGACATTAACGTCGGCGTCCTGTATCTTTTGGCGATTTCCTCTCTGGGCGTTTACGCGATCATCATCGCTGGGTGGGCGTCGAACTCGAAATACTCGTTACTTGGCGGGCTTCGGTCGGCGGCGCAGATGGTGTCTTATGAGGTTTCCATCGGGTTGATCCTTGTGACGGTCCTTCTCAAAACAGGCTCGCTCAATCTCTCGAAAATTGTGGAGGCGCAGCAGGGCGGGTGGTTTGCTGCCTCCATCCTTTTCCCGATGTTCATCCTGTTTTTCGCCTCCGCACTAGCCGAGACGAACCGCAGTCCCTTTGACCTGCCGGAAGGCGAGTCCGAGCTTGTCGGCGGGTTCAACACGGAATACTCGGCGATGATCTTCGCGATGTTCTTCTTGGGTGAATATGCCAACATGATCTTGATGAGTGCGCTCACTTCGATCCTTTTTCTAGGCGGATGGCTGCCGCCGATGGATTCTTTGGCCTTCATACCGGGGTTTGTGTGGCTGGCCCTTAAAGTCGCGCTCTGCCTGTTTGTCTTTTTGTGGGTGCGTGGCACGCTGCCTCGTTATCGCTATGACCAACTGATGCGGATTGGTTGGAAGTTCTTCCTGCCTGTTTCGCTGGTTTGGGTCGTCGTCGTGGCGGGCCTTGGCATGGCGGCGGGCACCTTGCCGGTGGGGAGATAGGGGCCATGGGTGCACGGATCAAACAACGGCTGAAATATCTTTTGGGCGGCGACATGATCGCGGGGCTCGCGCTGACCTTCCGGTACATTTTTAAGCCCAAGGTCACGCTGAACTATCCCTATGAAAAAGGGCCGATCAGTCCGCGCTTTCGCGGTGAACATGCGCTGCGCCGCTATGCCGACGGGAGCGAACGCTGTATCGCCTGCAAACTGTGCGAGGCCGTGTGTCCTGCCTTGGCCATTACGATTGAGGCCGCGCCCGCCGCCGATGGTTCGCGCCGGACCACGCGCTATGACATCGACATGACAAAGTGCATCAATTGCGGCCTGTGTCAGGAAGTTTGCCCCGTGGGCGCGATTGTGGAGGGGCCGAACTTTGAATATGCGACGTGGACGCATGAAGAGCTGATCTATAACAAAGCGCGTCTTTTGGAGAACGGCGACAGGTGGGAGCCGCTGATCGCGGCCAACCTTGCTGCTGACAAGGGGTCTGCCGATGGAGGAAAAACATGATCGCGGGCGTTTTCTTCTATCTCTTTGCACTTGTGCTGATCGCCTCGGCGGTGATGACCGTGACGGCGCGACAGCCCGTCACGGCGGTCTTGTTCTTGATCCTCGCCTTCTTCAACGGCGCGGGGCTGTTCCTGCTGGCGGGGGCAGAGTTTCTGGCCTTTATCCTGCTGATCGTCTATGTCGGCGCGGTGGCGGTTCTGTTCCTGTTTGTTGTGATGATGCTGGATGTGCGTCCGTCGGTTGACTCGATCCCGCTACGCTATGCGCTGAAGAAAAGCCTGCCCTTGGCGGCCAGCGTTGGTGGCGTGTTGATGGTGCAAATCGTGGCCTTGGCGTGGAGTTGGCCCTCTGTTCAGGCGGCAGCCGCCGCCGCTGTGCCCACCACCGAGAACACAAGGGTTTTGGGGCGTGTCCTTTACACGGACTATGCCTATCCGTTTCAGGTGGCGGGTCTTGTGTTGTTGCTCGCGATGGTGGGGGCGATTACGCTGACCCTGCGCCGCCGCGAAGGGGTGAAGCGACAGAACCTCTGGGACCAGCTTGACCGCCGCAAAGAAGATGTAATCGAAATCCGCAAGGTGAAAAGCGGGGAGGGCGTTTTGTAATGGAAACCATGCTGACCATCGGTCTCGGCCATTATCTAGCCCTCGCGGGGATGCTGTTTGTCATCGGCGTGCTGGGGGTGATCCTTAATCGCCGCCATGTGATCGTGCTGCTCATGTCGATTGAACTCATGCTTTTGGCCGTGAATATCAATTTGGTCGCCTTTTCGCATTTCAACGGGAATCTGGCGGGGCAGGTCTTCACGATGATGATCCTAACCGTGGCGGCGGCGGAAACAGCCATTGGTCTTGCCATTCTGGTAGTCGCCTTCCGCCAGCGGGGCTCCATCGACGTGGCCAGCTTGAACGAGATGAAGGGATAGGCTCATGGCTCCTTGGATTGACCTAGCCGCCGTTTTTTTGCCCCTTGCCGGATTTCTTGTCGCGGGGTTTGGTGGGCATAAGGCAGGCGACCGCTTCGCGGGAGCCGTGACCTGCGCCCTGATGCTGATCGCGGCTTGCTTGTCCTTCCTGATCTTTCAGGATGTCGCGCTGGAGGGCCATGCCCGCACGCATGTGTTGGCCCCGTGGATCGAGGCGGGGGGGCTCAAGGCCAACTGGGCTTTGCGCCTCGATACGCTTTCGTCCGTCATGCTGCTGGTCGTGAACGGCGTCTCGGCCATGGTGCATGTGTATGCGGTTGGCTATATGCACGGGGACAAGGGCTTGCCGCGCTTTATGGCCTATCTCTCGCTCTTCACCTTTTTCATGCTGATGCTGGTTTGTGCGAATGATTTGCTTCAGCTTTTCTTCGGCTGGGAGGGCGTGGGGCTGGCCTCTTATCTGCTCATCGGCTTTTGGTATGAGAAACCATCGGCCAGCGCGGCGGCGATGAAGGCCTTTTTGGTCAACCGCGTCGGTGACTTTGGGTTCATCCTCGGTATCTTCGGTTGCTTCGCGCTGACGGGCTCTATCGGATTCGATGAAGTGTTTAAGACCGCGCCGCTTCTTGTTGAAAAGACTTTTTCTTTCGGCGGATTCTCATGCGCCGCTTTAACGGTTGTGACGCTGCTTTTGTTTATGGGCGCGATGGGCAAGTCGGCCCAGATAGGCCTGCACACATGGCTGCCCGATGCTATGGAGGGGCCGACGCCTGTCTCCGCCTTGATCCACGCGGCGACCATGGTGACGGCGGGCGTCTTTATGGTGGCGCGGCTGTCGCCCTTGTTCGAATACGCGCCTGCGACCTTGGCCTTTATCGCCCTTGTCGGCGCGGCAACGGCCTTTATCGCTGCCACGATTGGCCTCACCCAGTTCGATATCAAGAAAGTCATTGCCTATTCGACCATGAGCCAGCTTGGCTACATGTTCTTCGCGGCGGGCGTGTCGGCCTATGGCGCGTCGATGTTCCATTTGATGACCCATGCTTTCTTTAAGGCCTTGCTCTTCTTGGCGGCAGGCAGCGTCATTCACGCGATGGCGGGCGAGCAGGATATGCGCAAGATGGGCGGCCTTGCCCGCAAGATCCCCGTGACCTATGCCCTGATGTGGATTGGCTCCTTGGCCTTGGCGGGGATTGGGATCGAGGGCGTTTTCGGCTTTGCGGGTTTTTACTCCAAAGACATGATCTTGGAAGCTGCCCTTGCGCGGGGGACATGGTTCGGGACGCTGGCTTATCTTCTGGGGTTGATGGCGGCCTTTATGACGGCGTTCTATTCATGGCGGCTTTTGTTCCTGACCTTCCACGGCAAAGGGGATGCCGAACGCCTCTCCCACGCGCATGAATCGCCGTGGATCATGCTCGCTCCGCTGGTGCCGTTGGCTTTGGGCGCGGTTGGCGTGGGCTATCTGGCCCATGACTGGTTTGCCAGCGCACCGGATAGTAGCTTCTGGCAAAATACGCTCTTTGTGGCCGCAGGGCATGCCCCGCCCGAAGGTCATGAGGCCGCCGCGCTGGCCCGCTTCGCGCCGCTGGTTGCCGCCTTGCTGGGGATTGGGGCGTCATGGCTGTTTTATATCCGCCAGCCTGAAAAGCCTGCACAAGTTGCCGCGCGGCTGGGGCGGCTCTATCGCCTCGTGCTCAACAAATACTATGTGGACGAGCTGTATGATCGCCTGTTCGTGCGTACCGCGCCGCGTTTTGGAGCCTTTCTGTGGCGTATGGGGGATGACAAGACAATCGACGGGCTGGGGCCCGACGGGATCGCTGCGCTGACTGGCTGGACGGGCGGGCGGCTGCGCCTGCTTCAGACGGGTTATCTTTATCACTACGCGACGCTTATGGCGATTGGCCTGATCCTGCTTTTGGGATGGGCCATGATCAACGGAGGCTTATAAGGCATGACATCCTTTCCTTTGCTCAGCCTGATGATCTTCCTGCCGCTTGTCGGCCTTGGCTTGCTTGCGTTGCTGCCCTCCGGCGATAGCGCGGGGACGGTCCGCAAGGCGAGGGGGATAACCCTCGCCACCTCGCTGGTCGTATTTGGCCTCTCCTTGTGCCTTTGGTCGGGTTTCGATCCGGCGGCGGGGGTCCAGTGGATCGAGCACAAGCCGTGGCTGCCCACTTATGGGCTAGCCTACCATCTCGGCGTGGACGGCATATCCCTGTGCTTTGTGATGCTCTCGGCCTTGCTGATGCCCATCGCCGTCCTGTCGGGCTTTGCGGTCAAAGTGCGGGTGCGCTCGTTCATGGCCGCTTTGCTTTTGCTAGAGACCATGATGATTGGCGCGTTTGCCGCGCTTGATCTTGTCCTCTTCTATGTCTTCTTCGAAGGCGTTTTGATCCCGATGTTCCTTATCATCGGCGTCTGGGGCGGGGACGAGCGGCTTTATGCGGCGATGAAGTTCTTCCTCTATACCTTCCTTGGCTCCGTCCTGATGCTGGTGGCGATTTTCGTGATGATCCACCTCAGTGGCACCAGCGACATGATCGCGCTCAAAGCCTATGGCTTCCCCAAAGAAATCGCCTTGGGCCTGTGGATCGCCTTTTTCGCCTCCTTCGCCGTCAAGACGCCGATGTGGCCGTTTCACACATGGCTGCCTTACGCGCATGTGGAGGCTCCGACAGCAGGCTCGGTCATTCTGGCGGGCGTGCTGCTGAAAATGGGGGGGTATGGCTTTATCCGTATCTGTCTTGCGATCCTGCCGGAAGCCAGCGTGACGTTCGCGCCGCTTGTGGTCGGGCTCAGTCTTGTCGCCATCCTCTATACCTCGCTGGTCGCGCTGGCCCAGACGGATATGAAAAAGCTGATTGCCTATTCCTCTGTTGCGCATATGGGGTATGTGACGCTGGGGCTGTTTTCCGGCTCGGCTTTGGGGGTAGACGGGGCGATGATGGTCATGCTCTCGCACGGCTTTGTCGCCGCCGCCTTGTTCCTTGTCGTTGGTGTGGTCTATGAACGTCTGCACACGCGCCAGATCGACCACTTCGGCGGCGTCGCAACCGTCATGCCGCGCTATGCAACCATCGCCATGATCTTCACGCTGGCAGCCATAGGCCTGCCCGGTACCTCTGGCTTCGTCGGCGAGTTCCTGACGATGCAGGCCGCATGGCTTGCCAGCGGCCCCGTTGCCGCCATAGCGGCTCTGGGCCTCATCCTTGGCGCGGCCTACATGCTCTGGCTCTATCGCCGCGTGTTCTTTGGCGTGGCCGAGAAAGAAGACGTGAAGGCGATGCCCGACCTCACACGTCGTGAGAGCCTGATGTTCGCGCCGCTCCTGTTGCTCGTGATCGCGATCGGCCTCGCCCCCGCCTTGGTCCAGCACATTTACAGGCCCTCTTTGCTTGTTCTTACGCTTGCGCCTTCCGCCCACCAAGGAGAGACGCTATGACCGGTTTTTCGCTCTTAATGCCTGAGATCGCTCTGGCTCTGGCCTCCATGGTCCTTTTGCTTGCCAGCGCATGGCGCGACGACAAAGGCATGGGCCGGATCGCGTCGGGCGGTCTTGTCGCCTTGGCCGTCACAGGCTTCTTGCTCGTCCAGCAAGACGGTGCGGCAACCTTCCTGAACGGCATGGTGGCAACAGACGCTTTCCGCCGTTTCCTGAAACTCCTTATCCTCGTTTTTGCCGGTGTCACGCTGGTGATTGCGCCACCTTATTTCACGCGGGAAAATGACAAACGCGCAGCCTTTCCTGTTTTGATCCTTCTGGCGACGCTGGGGATGCTGCTGCTCGTCAGTGCCCAAGACATGATCGCGCTTTATGTCGCGCTTGAGCTTCAAAACCTCGCGCTCTATGTGCTGGTTTCCTATGCGCGAGGGCACAATCACGCGAGTGAAGCGGGGCTTAAATACTTTACGCTCGGCGCGATGGCCTCGGCCATCTTGCTGTTCGGCCTGTCGTTGCTTTACGGTTTCTCTGGCACCACCTCCTTGCCCCAGCTCGGTTCCTTTCTGGCAGCGCAGGATACTCTTGGCTACGGCGCGGCGGCGGGGATCGTTTTGACGCTCGCAGGGTTGGCTTTTAAAATCTCGGCCTTTCCGTTTCATATGTGGACGCCCGATGTCTATGAAGGCGCGCCGACCCCTGTCACGGCCTTTCTGGCGACCGCACCGAAAATCTCGGTCTTCGGGTTGCTCGCCGTGTTGACGGCGAGCTGCCTGACCTATGGCACTGTAGCTGTTTTTGCCTTGCCTCTTTTTATCGCGTTGGCTTTGGCCTCGATGGCCTTGGGGGCCTTGACGGGCCTCAAGCAAACCAAAATCAAACGCCTGATGGCTTATAGCGCAATTTTAAACAGCGGCACCCTTCTGATAGCCTTTGTCACGCATGACTGGGCCAGCCTGCTGGTCTATCTGACCGTCTATGCGCTGGCGACGATGGGGATTTTGGGAACGCTCTCCCTCCTGACCAAGGCGGGCCGTCCGGTGGAGGAGATCGCCGATCTGGGAGGCCTTGCCCGCACGCATAAAGGTTTTGCCGTCCTGATGGCGATCTGCTTGTTTTCGCTGGCGGGTGTGCCGCCGCTGGCCGGTTTCTTCGGCAAGTTCGCCGTGTTGATGGGGGCCGTCAAACTCGGGCAGGTGGGACTTGCCGTCTGCGCCGTTCTGGCCAGTGTGATCGGGGCCTTCTTCTACCTCAAAGTCATTAAAACCCTATTCTTTGACGAGGTCTGGGGCTTGCCTCTCGATCCGGTTTCTGAGAGAATTCCTTCTCTGGTGGTTGCCTTGGTCGCTTTGGCCGTTGCCGCCTTTGTCTTCTGTCCCTCCGTTTTGTTCGAGGCAGCCAACGCCGCTGCCGGAAGTTTGATGCTTGAATGATTCCGTCTTTTTTCCGTATCCGCTGTCTTGAGGAAACGGACAGTACCAACCGGATCGCCATGAATGCCGCACGGGCCGGAGAACCCGAAGGGCTGGTCATTCAGGCTCTGCGCCAAACCGCTGGCAAAGGACGACGGGGCAGGGTGTGGGACTCGCCGGAAGGCAACCTTTATCTCAGCGTTCTGCTTCGCCCCCGTTGTCCGCTGCCGAAAGCCTGTTTCTACAGCTTCGCCGCCGCCTTGGCCGTCTATGAAGCCTTGGCCCATCTGCGCGGCGAAGAAGCCCTCCAATTTAAATGGCCGAACGATGTCTTGATCGACGGCAAGAAGATCAGCGGCATTTTGCTGGAAGCCGCCCCCGTGGATGAAGCGGGCCTCGTTGACTGGCTGGTCATGGGGGTTGGCATTAACGTGGTCAGCCATCCCGACAACCCGACCTATCCCGCCACCTCTCTGGCATGGGAAGGGGCTTTGGTGCCGCTGGAAGACGTGCGTCAGGCTTTTTTGCGCAGCCTGCACCATTGGTGCCTAACCCTCCACCATGACGGGTTTAACCCCGTCCGGCGGGCGTGGCTGGCCGACGCGCGGCGTGGGGCCGTGCTGGTGAAGCTGCCCGATGGCGATATAGAGGGCGATTTCGGCGGTCTTGATGAAACCGGAAGCCTGATCTTAAGGTTGGCGGATGGCGGCGAAAAGGTTATACAAGCGGGCGACGTTTTCTTTTTGTGATAACCTCTCCCCCCTTGGCGGAGAGGGCAAACAGCCTATAATTCGGGCTAACCAGTTTTTTGTAACGGGAATGAAGGCCTCCTGATCCATGCTTCTAGCGATTGATGCCGGTAACACGAATACCGTTTTTGCCCTTTTTGACGGGGCGACCCAAATCGGCCTGTGGCGCGCGGCGACGAAAGCCCAGCGCACGGCGGATGAATATGCCGTCTTCCTGACAACGCTTATGGCCCGTGAGGGCGTCGAGCGCAGCGCGATTACGGGCGCGATTATCGGCAGCGTGGTGCCGGACGCGAACTTCAATCTTCTGAAACTCTGCCGCGAGCATTTCGACTGCACGCCGCTTCTGGTCGGCGCACCAGAGGTTAAGACAGGCGTGAAGATCAAAATCGACCGCCCCGAAGAGCTGGGCGCGGACCGCCTGATCAACGCGGTTGCGGGCGTAGCCCTCTATGCCAAGCCGCTTTTGATCATCGACTTCGGCACGGCCACAACCATCGACGTGATTGATGCCGAGGGAACCTATATCGGTGGCGCGATCGCCCCAGGGGTTAATCTGTCTTTGCAAGCCCTGCATATGGCCGCCGCCAAGCTGCCGTCCGTGGCCGTGGCAAGACCGCCCAAGGTGATTGCCACCAACACGGTGACGGCGATTCAGTCGGGCGTCTTTTGGGGCTATGTCGGCATGATCGAAGGCCTGATCGCCCGCACCAAGGCCGAGTTCGGCGGCCCGATGACGGTGGTGGCGACCGGCGGCCTTGCCAAGCTTTTTGTGGACGCCATCCCCTCTATCGACGAAATCAATACCGACCTAACCCTTAAAGGGCTCTCCCTTATTTACGAGCGAAATAGAAAGCCGGAAAACGAATGAACGCGAAAATCAGAAAAGACCTCCATCGTCCGCCACAGGATGCCTTATGGCTGTTGCCGCTTGGCGGATCGGGCGAGATTGGCATCAATCTCAATCTTTATGGCACAGACGGCAAATGGCTGATGGTCGATTGCGGCATCATGTTCGGCGATGAAACCACACCGGGCATCGACATCATCACGCCCGATGTTTCCTTTATCGCCGAGCGTCGCGACGACCTTGTCGGCATCGTCATCACCCACGCGCATGAAGACCATCTGGGGGCCATCCCTTATGTGTGGCCGTCCTTGCGCTGCCCCATCTACGCCACGCCTTTCGCGGCAACCATGCTGCGCGGCAAGCTGGCGCAAGCGGGTCTGCAAGGCCAAGTCGAGGTGATCGAAATCCCCGTCGGCGGCAAGATTGAACTTGCGCCGTTTTCGGTGGAGATGATCCCCGTCACGCATTCGGTGCCGGAAGCTTCGATGGTCCTCGTCTCGTGCCCCCACGGGCGCGTCCTGCACACGGGCGACTGGAAGCTGGATGATGAGCCGATCGTTGGTCGTGTCACGGATGTGCACCGCTTGAAGGAGCTGGGGGAAGAGGGCCTTCTGGCCGTTGTTGGCGATTCGACCGGTGCCCTTAAAAACCAACCCACCCCGTCGGAGATCAGGGTCCAGCGCGGCCTGAAAGACCTTTTCGGGTCCTACAAAGATCGGATCATCGTCACTTGCTTCGCCAGCAACATCGCCCGCGTTAAATCGGTTGTCGAAGCCGCCCGCAAGCATGGGCGCTATGTTTCCATGGTGGGGCGTTCCCTGTGGCGTAATGCCGAGATCGCGGCAGATCTCGGCTATCTGCCCGAATTCAACGATTTTCTCTCCGAACATGAAGCCATGCAGGCCCCGCGTGACAAGATCGTGATGCTCTGTACGGGGTGTCAGGGCGAGAAGAGGGCGGCACTGTCCCGCATCGCGGTCTTCGACCATCCCGTCGTGGATTTGGAGCGCGGTGATACGGTACTGTTCTCCTCATGGGATATTCCGGGTAATGAAAAGTCGATTGCGCGTACGCAAAATCTGCTTCTGGCGCGCGGCATCAAGGTCGTCACCTCAAGCCATCTGCGCGATGATACGCTGATCCATGCCTCCGGCCACGCCTCGCGCGCCGATATGGCGACCTTCTATAAATGGGTGCATCCCAAGTTCGTCGTCTGCGTCCATGGTGAGTTGATGCACCAGACCGAGCACGCCGCCCTTGTCAAAGAGGTCGGGATCGACGACGCGCTGATCCCTCAAAACGGCCAGATCATCCGCTTGGGGCCGGGCCTGCATGAGGTGGTGGGCGAGGTTCAAACGGGTCGCTGGGGTCTTGATGGCAAGAACCTGCGCCCCTTGGATCAAACCGTCACCAAACACCGCCGCAAGATGGGCTTTAACGGCGCGGCAGTTGTCACGCTGGCCCTTGACCATCGCGGCATGGTGGCCAGCGAGCCGCAAGTCACGCTTCTTGGTGTTGACGATGAAAAAAGCCTCTCCGTTTTGCGCGACGACATTGCTAATGCCGTTTTGGACGAGGTCGAGCAAATGCCGCGCTCAACCCTTCTGGACGACAAGGCGATGAAGCAGGCCGTCATGAAAATCCTGCGCCGCCACCTCCACGAAACCCAAGGCAAAAAACCCGTCATCGACGTCCATTTGATCAGGGTCTAAGTGCGAGGGCAGGGGAAAGGTGGCGGGGAGTAGGTGGGGGCTGTTCTCCTCCCTCGTCATGCCGGACTTGATCCGGCATCCAGCGTCCGCTTCGTACAGCGGCTGCCTTTACTATATTCGCCAAGTATAATCTTGTGTAAAACATGGATATATGCAAAAAGAGGCCGCATAAACATCATTTCGCCACTGTTTTTATTATGGAGACGTAAATCATGACAACGCCACTTGATCCTAATCTTGTTATTTTGGCCCATACGGAAGTGTATAGGCGGAGGGCGGATGCAGAGCTTTTGCAAATGAAAGACCCGTCCTTGCAAGTTCTCGTAAAAAGCCCCGCCGTAAATTCAGATAACAGCTCGGCCTTTTCTCGTTGCATGGCCTCGTTGTGCGAAGAAGGGCGTTTACCTTCGGTTTTGATTGTCGATCATTATGCAAAAACGAGCCATGCACGTGATATTTTGGAGCAATTTATATCTGAGGCACCTCAAACAGCCCCTCTGCCAAGTGTTGTTCTTTTTTCGGCAGCGCGATATTTTGCTCTGAAGGAAGAGGCTGGGATTATTCGCCGCGAGATGCCTTTTTTTCCGTTGGTAGAGATCTATCGTATACCTACTTTTGACAAGTCATTATACACTTGCGTTCGTGAAGTCTCCCAAGTGGCAATCGATCATGCTATGGCCTATATGGCCTGCAAGCCCGCCTAATGGTCGATTACTGCGAAATGGCCAAGGGGCATCCCGTTCATGCGTCGTATCACGATACGGAGTACGGGTTTCCCTCACGCGATGAGGCGGTGCTGTTCGAGCGGCTGGCTTTGGAGATCATGCAGGCGGGCTTGTCGTGGGAGACGACCTTGAAGAAGCGGGCGGCCCTTCGCGCCGCTTTCGACGGGTTTGATGTCGATCAAGTCGCCGCTTATGGCGATCCTGAGATCGCCCGCCTTCTGGTCGATGCCGCCATCATCCGTAACCGCCGCAAGATCGAGGCCATCATCCATAACGCCAAAATCATCCAGAGCCTTCGGCAAGAGGCGGGCAGCTTTGCCGCGTGGCTAGATTCCCATCATCCCAGCCCGAAAGACTCGTGGGTCAAGCTGTTCAAGAAAACCTTTGTGTTTACGGGTGGCGAGATTGTGGGCGAGTTCCTGATGAGTCTTGGCTATCTGGAAGGGGCCCACAAGCCCGCATGCCCCATATACAAGAAGGTGCAGGCTGCAAAGAAGAAGCATTTTGCATCTGGCATTTAGCATTTGGGGAAGGGAAAGCCCGCTAAATGCTAAATGCCATATGCCAAATGCTTTCTCCCCTTTTTCTCTCCTTGCAACCCGCCGCCCCATCTGCTATCTCCCCTGACAAGTTTAGAACTGCCTGATGCGAATCTGGGAGATAAGACGTGTCTGATACCCAAATGCCCAAGATTTTGGCCGGAGATCATGCTATTTTGGCGCGGCGTTATGCCTCCGCCTTATATGATCTGGCCCATGAAAAGAAGGTTATCGATGCCGTAGCGGCCGATCTGGCGGCTCTGCACGACGCTATTGCGGCTCATCCCGAATATCGCGTGCTGGCGACGCATCCGCGCCTGCCAAGCTCGGCGATCTTCAAGACGATTCGGGCTCTGGTTGCCGCCGTCAAAATGAACGAACTGACCTCGTCCTTCCTTCTTCTGGTCGCGCGCAACCGCCGCTTGGCCCAGCTTGGCCTGATGATCGAAGCCTTCCAAGCCGATCTGGCGAAAAGGCGCGGCGAATACACGGCCCGCATTACGGTGGCCAAGGCCATGACGAAGACTCAGGAAAAGCATCTGGCTGAACAGCTCGGCAAGATGATGAAGGGCACCGTCAAGCTGGTCGTTGAAGAAGACGACACGCTGATTGGCGGGCTCGTCGTCACACTCGATTCGCGTCTGATCGACGCGTCTATTAAAGGAAAGTTGGCGCGTCTGGAGCGTCAGTTAAAATCACAACAGGAGGCAGCGTAATGGATATTCGCGCATCGGAAATTTCCTCGGTCTTAAAGAAGCAGATCATGGATCTCGGCATTTCGACCGAGATGGCCGAGGTGGGACAGGTTCTCTCCATCGGTGACGGTGTGGCCCTTGTTTATGGGCTGACCAACGTCCGCGCCGGTGAAATGGTCGAGTTCCAGAACGGCGTGAAGGGCATGGCCCTGAACCTCGAAACTGATTGCGTCGGCGTCGTTATCTTCGGTGATGACCGCAGCATTCGTGAAGGCGACATTGTCAAGCGCACCGATGCCATTGTGGAAGTTCCGGTGGGCGAGGGCTTGCTGGGTCGCGTTGTCGACGCGCTTGGCAACCCGATTGACGGCAAGGGTCCGCTCAAGAACGTCAAGATGATGCGTATGGAAGTCAAGGCGCCGGGCATCATTCCCCGCCAGTCGGTGACAGAGCCGATGCAAACGGGCCTGAAGGCCATCGATTCGCTCGTTCCGATTGGCCGTGGCCAGCGCGAACTGATCATCGGCGACCGCCAGACTGGCAAGACCGCTGTCGTTCTTGATGCCTTCATCAACCAAAAGACGATCAACGAAGGCAAAGACGAAAAGAAAAAGCTTTTCTGCATCTATGTCGCCATCGGCCAAAAGCGTTCGACGGTTGCCCAGATCGTCAAGACCTTGGAAGACGCGGGCGCGATGGAATACTCCATCGTCGTGGCCGCCACGGCTTCCGAGCCTGCGCCGCTTCAGTTCATTGCCCCTTACACGGGCTGCGCCATGGGCGAGTTCTTCCGCGACAATGGCAAGCATGCGCTGATCGTTTATGATGATTTGTCCAAGCAAGCCGTGGCTTATCGCCAGATGTCCCTGCTGCTCCGTCGTCCGCCAGGTCGCGAAGCTTATCCGGGCGACGTTTTCTATCTTCACTCGCGTCTTCTGGAGCGTGCGGCGAAGATGAACGACAAGCTCGGTGGCGGTTCGCTGACGGCTCTGCCGATCATTGAAACGCAAGCGGGCGACGTGTCGGCCTATATCCCCACGAACGTGATTTCGATCACGGACGGCCAGATCTTCCTCGAAACAGCTCTGTTCTATAAGGGTGTGCGTCCGGCCATTAACGTTGGCCTGTCGGTCAGTCGCGTTGGTTCGGCTGCCCAGATCAAGGCAATGAAGCAGGTCGCCGGTTCGATCAAGCTTGATCTCGCCCAGTTCCGTGAGATGGAATCTTTCTCGCAGTTCGCCTCTGATCTTGATGCAACGACCAAAAAGTTGCTCAGTCGTGGTCAGCGTTTAACCGAGCTTTTGAAGCAAAACCAGTATGCGCCGCTGCCGATTGAAGAGCAGGTTGTCTCGATCTATTCCGGCGTGAAGGGCTACCTTGACACCGTCAAGGTCGATGACATCGCCCGTTTCGAGCAAGGCCTCCTCGTCGCCATGCGTGGCCACGGTGCGGAAATCCTCTCCTCGATCCGCAGCGACAAGGCGATCAAGCCGGAAACCGAAGAAAAGCTCAAGAAGTTCATGGAGCACTACCTCCAAGAATTCGCTTAAGCTTTTGCCTCCGGCAAGAAACTAAAAAACGCCTCGAGCTAACCCTCGGGGCGTTTTTGTTTGTGTGGTGAGGAACCGAAAGCTAACATCCCTTCATGCACTCCTTCCTCACCCCTTGGCGGCTTAAATGGTATCCGCGCCTTCTTCTGCTTGCGTTAGCCGTCGGTTTTGCGATTGGCGTGCTGGGCGGGCAGGGCGCGGCGACGCTTTCGGGACGGCTCGGCGGCGACTTTGCCGAATTCTATGCCGCAGGCCGCATGGTGGCGGGCGGGCAGGGGGTTCAGCTTTACGAAGCACAAGCCCAACAAGAAGCCCAGCGTGACCTGCATCCCGATGAAGCGGGAGCCTTTGTTCCTTTCGTCTATCCGCCTTTCTTGGCCGCAATCTATGCGCCCCTGTCTTTCCTGCCCTACCGCTTGGCCTTCATCCTGCACACATTTCTGATGCTCGCCGCTTTGGTCGGAGCCCTCAAGCTTTTCATACAAGCTGGATTGGATCAATCGAACGCAGGGGCAAAAAGTCCGTTATACCAACAAGCGAATGAACGGTCCCCTGCCGTCATTGCGAGGAGGCCTTGGCCGACGAAGCAATCCAGTCCTGCTGCCGGAAAGTTGGGGACTGGATCGCCACGTCGCTGCGCTCCTCGCGATGACGACAGGAGGCTCGTGAGTCACTTCATCGCGTCGTTGCTATCACGTTTTCTTCAAAGAACGCTGTCATGCCAGCGAAGGCTGGCATCCCATTTGTCTTTCTGGGTAAAGGGCCGCCCCAAACTGGACCTGACAAAACCAATCACGCCCGATTTGTTCCTCCTTCTCTTCACCGCCGCGCTTTTATTCTATCCCGTCTTCTGTTCCATTCTGGGTGGTCAAAATACGGCTCTCACGCTCCTGCTGGCCGCGTGGTGGGTCTTTGCGTTGCGACAAGGTCAAGCGTGGCGGGCAGGGGTGCCGCTAGGCCTTCTTCTCTTCAAACCGCAATTCGCCTTGCCCCTTATCGCCCTGTCGTTCCTTGCGGGACGCTGGCGGACCGTTGTCACCGCTCTGGGCCTCGGCATAGTTTTTGCCGGAGTCAGCGGCCTGATTGCTGGCCCCCATTGGCCTCAAGCGTGGTTCGCCTATGCCACTTGGGCTATGCCGCTGGATACGGCTTTGGCTGGCGAGCAGCTTGTTGGCTGGCTAGGTTTTTTCCAGTCCGTGTGGGGTGTTGACGCCGTCTGGAGTTTTAGGGCTGGTCTTGTGGCCTCGCTCGCTACAGCTTCTTTTCTTGCCTTCCTCTGGTTTCGTGTCAGTCGCCGCGCCGTCATCCGTCACGCTATCTCTCCCGCTACCTCATACCAAGGGCCCGATGAAAACACCCCTGACGTCATCGCTGAGAGCACAGCGGCGTGGCGATCCAGTCCCCAACTTTCAAGCAGCAGGACTGGATTGCTGCGCTCCTTACGGTTGCTCGTAATGACGAAGGAGGGGGGGCTCGTGAGTCATTTCATCAGTCCATTGCCATCATTCGCCAGCTTTCTATCCACCAGCAAAGCCGCCTCCGTTTTTCCTGACCTGCGCCTCGTTGCCGCAACGCTCGCCGGTCTGGTCCTTCTCTCGCCCCACGCGCTTTTCTATGATGCAGGCCTGCTGCTGCCCGCGCTTTGGCTTTGGCTCCAAGAGCCCGCCCCCAAGGCCCCCCACGCCGTCGCGCTCTTGTGGCTCTGTGGCTTCACCCAGCTCGCCGCCCCCGTGCTAGGTTTCAGCCCCCTGTTTTTCCTGAGCCTGGGTGTGTTCCTCTTTTCCGCTCTGAAAGTCGCCCGCCAACAACTTCCTTCACGTGATCCCCCGCTCTGAACACACCTCGCCGTAGGAGTGTCAATAGCACAATCATCCTATCGTGTCAAGAACTATTTGCTTATGAGGGGGTAATTAACCCTTTTTCGAGGCTTTCCGCGCACTGTCCAGATACTGAGCCAAGTAAGCCCCCGTGACGCTGGCCTTGTTAGCCGCGAGTTCTTCAGGGGTGCCTGTGGCGATAATCTGGCCGCCGCCGTCGCCGCCTTCGGGGCCGAGGTCGATCAAATAGTCGGCGGTTTTGATAACGTCGAGGTTATGCTCGATCACGATCATGCTGTTGCCCTGATCGACAAGGGCGTGCAGCACCTCAAGCAATTTGCGCACATCGTCGATATGAAGCCCCGTTGTCGGCTCGTCGAGGATATAAAGCGTCTTGCCCGTGGCGCGTCGGGCGAGTTCCTTGGCCAGTTTCACGCGCTGGGCCTCGCCGCCCGACAGGGTGGTGGCCGCTTGCCCGATCTTGATATAGCCAAGGCCGACGCGCTCGAGTGTTTGCAGCTTGTCGCGAATAGACGGCACGGCGGCGAAGAACAGCGCGCCTTCCTCCACCGTCATGTCCAGAACATCGGCGATGGATTTATCCTTATAGGTAATCTCCAGCGTCTCGCGGTTATAGCGTTTGCCGTGACACACATCGCAAGTCACGAACACGTCGGCCAGAAAATGCATCTCGATCTTCGTGACGCCGTCGCCTTCGCAAGCCTCGCACCGTCCGCCTTTGACGTTGAAGGAAAACCGCCCCGCCGCATAGCCTCGCGCTTTGGCTTCGGGCAGCGCGGCAAACCAGTCGCGAATGGGCGTGAACGCGCCAGTATAGGTGGCGGGGTTAGAGCGCGGCGTGCGCCCGATGGGCGATTGGTCAATATCGACAATTTTGTCGATCAGCTCCGCGCCTTTCATCTTGTCGTATTTACCGGCAGCGTCCCGCGCTTTGTTCAGTTGGCGGGCGAGGGCCTTGTAAAGCGTTTCATTGACCAGCGTGGACTTGCCGCTGCCCGATACGCCTGTCACGCAGGTCATCAGGCCGAGGGGAAACTTGGCGTGGACGTTTTTTAGATTGTTTTCCTGTGCGCCGAACAGCTCCAGCCATTTGCCTTTTTGTGGCTTGCGCCGCTCGGCGGGGATGGGGATCGTCTTGCGTCCTGTCATGTACTGCGCGGTCAGGCTTTCCTTGGATTTGAAAACCTGCGCGGGCGTTCCTGCTGCGACAACATTGCCACCATGAACGCCTGCGCCGATGCCCATGTCGATCAGGTAATCCGCGTTGCGGATCGCGTCTTCGTCATGCTCGACAACCAGCACGGTATTGCCCAGATCACGCAGATGCTTGAGCGTTTCAAGCAGGCGGTCATTGTCGCGTTGGTGCAGCCCGATAGACGGCTCATCCAGCACATACAAAACGCCCGTGAGGCCAGAGCCGATTTGCGAGGCAAGCCGGATGCGCTGGCTCTCACCGCCCGACAGCGTGCCGCTCGCCCGCGCCAGCGACAGATAGGAAAGGCCGACATTGTTGAGGAATCCAAGCCGCTCGCGGATTTCTTTGAGGATGCGGCTGGCGATGTCTTTTTGTTTGCGGGTGAGTTTTTTGTCCAGCTTGTCGAACCACGCGCCCGCCTCACGAATGGAAAACGCCGTCACCTCGCTGATATTCAGCTTGTCGATTTTTACGGCCAAAGCCTCGGGGCGCAGGCGCATGCCGCCGCAAGCCTCACAGGGCGTAGAGGATTGAAAGCGCGCCATCTCCTCGCGGATCCAACTGCTCTCCGTCTCACGCCACCGTCGCGCCAGATTGGGGATGACGCCTTCGAACGGCTTGTTGGTTTGATAGGCGCGGCTGCCGTCATCGAACGCGATTTTGATCGGCATATCGCCTGTGCCGTGCAGGATGGCCTCGCGGCATTCCTTGGATAATTTATGCCATGGCACATTCAGGCTTTGCTTGTAGTGTTTGACCAGCGCGGAAAGCGTCTGTTGATAAAAAGCGGCAAAAGTCGTGCGCCATGGGGCGAGGGCTCCTTCGGCCAGCGATAGGCTTTCGTCGGGCACGATCAACGCAGGATCAAAAGACAGCTTCTCGCCGAGGCCGTCACAAACGGGACAGGCTCCATGCGGGTTGTTAAAGGAAAACAGGCGCGGCTCGATCTCGTCAATCGTAAAGCCGCTGACGGGACAGGCGAACTTGGCAGAGAAAAGCGTCTGCACACCCGTTGAGGCATCCTCAGCAAACATCAAACCATCGGCAAGACGCAAACAAGTCTCAATCGAATCGGCGAGGCGGTTGCCCATATCGGGCCGCACAACGAGCCGATCCACAACGACGGCCAGATCATGCTTGAACTTCTTATCCAGCGCGGGCGCGGCTTCAATATCGTAAACCGTGCCGTCGATCTTGATGCGCTGGAAGCCCTGTTTTTGAAGCTCCGCCATCTCCTTGCGATATTCACCCTTGCGCCCCCGCACGATGGGCGCGAGGAGCAAAAGCTTCGTGCCTTCGGGCATGGCGCGAACGCGATCCACCATTTGCGAAACCGTCTGGCTTTCAATCGGCAGGCCCGTGGCGGGGGAATAGGGCACGCCGCACCGCGCGAAGAGCAGGCGCATATAATCATAGATTTCCGTCACCGTCCCGACGGTCGAGCGCGGATTGCGCGAGGTTGTTTTCTGTTCGATAGAAATGGCGGGCGAGAGGCCGTCGATGGAATCCACATCGGGTTTTTGCATCATGTCGAGGAACTGCCGCGCATAGGCCGACAGGCTTTCGACATAGCGCCGCTGCCCCTCGGCATAGATCGTGTCAAACGCCAGCGACGACTTGCCCGATCCGCTCAGGCCCGTGATGACGACTAGCTTGCCTTGCGGGATCTCGACGTCGATATTCTTAAGGTTATGTTCGCGCGCCCCGCGCACCTGAATGCTCTTGCTCATGCCTGTCGTTATGACTCACGGGGTGCGGAAAGACAAGAACAAAGTAAGAACAAAATAAGTTGCAAGACTCAGCCATCCTTTGCTAAAACCAGAATCGTTGGGTTAAGGCCCCTGTGACGAAAAAGTGGCTGATATCTTCTTTTCTCGTCATTCCGGCGAAAGCCGGAATCCAGTTTCTCTTTGAAACAGTCACTGGATTTTGGATATGCGTTCCGCAGCTTTCAAAGGCTTCGGAACTTGTCCGGAATGACGTGTTTTTTATGCGGCCTCTTTTCCGTCACATGCTATACACACGTACGTCCAAGCGAATTTCAAGAAAGGCATCATCATGGCAGGCAGCGTCAACAAAGTCATCCTCGTCGGCAATCTGGGCAAGGACCCCGAAATCCGCACATTCCAAAACGGCGGGCGCAAGGCGAGCTTTTCCATTGCGACCTCTGAAGGCTGGAAAGACAAGGCTTCGGGTGAGTGGCGCGACAAGACCGAGTGGCACAATATCTCGGTGATGAATGAAAACCTCGTGAAGCTGTGTGAGCGTTACCTCAAGAAGGGCTCCAAGGTTTACATCGAAGGCAAGCTTGAAACCCGCAAGTGGCAGGACAAGGACGGCAACGACCGCTACACGACCGAAATCGTCTTGAGCCCCTTCCGTGGTGAGCTGACCATGTTGGATTCCAAGAATTCCGGTGGTGGTAACTTCGGCGGCGGTTCGGATGCACCCGTGATGGATCAAGGCGGCTTCGGCGGCGGCTCCTCTATCGGCGGCGGTTCCTCCGCCCCCGACATCGACGATGACATCCCGTTCTGAGGGGGGAATCCAACGGGCCGATGAAATGACTCATGAGCCGCGCCGCCTTCGTCATTGCGAGCGACCGCAGGGAGCGCGGCAATCCAGTCCTACTGCTGGAGAATTCGGGACTGGATCGCCACGTCCCCCGCATCAAGTGCGGGGTCCTCGCGATGACGGCAGGGGCAGCTCATGGGGTGCTTCATCGTGCCGTCGACAGGCCCAGCTTAAATTGAGGAGGAGGTAACAACCCATGGCTACGGTTTATTATCCCGCCATTATTGAACGGGCCAGAAAAGGATATGCAGATCACACTTCAAAAGCTGGCATATACCTAAGTAAAACAGGTCATACCGGCGAAGGCCGGTATCCAGGGGCCGCGTGTCTACGCGGCATAAGACTCATCAAACCCGACCGTTTGGGACAAGCGGAGAGCCCTGGACTGGATTCCGGCTTTCGCCGGAATGACCGCTGTTTTCTAGGCGACGAGTCCTATCCTTTAAGTGCAAGAGGCCTATATGACCACTTTTCTATTTGAACAGAAGGATGCGCGTGCTTTTGGTTTATTTGGTAAGCTGACGGGGCACGCCTATAAACTACGCGAGAATGGCTCGCCGTGCGGTCTGTCGACCATGGAAACGACAGGGGGCGAGCATTGCCTGTCGACCTGTCACACCAGCGATATGTATTTTTATATTATAGATGGCGAAGCGGATTTCTCGGTGGGTGGAGAAGTTTTCCCAGTTAAAGCTTCGGATGTTGTTTGGGTCCCCAAAAATACGGAATATGGTTATGCAGGGAAGTTGCGCTATGTTCTCTTCATGTCCCCTGCCTTTTCAGAAGGTTGTGAAACGCGCACAGAAAAATCCATTTACGTTAAGGCATCGGACGAATGACCTCCTCAAACGCGATTGACCTTATCATCTGGGATTGCGATGGCTGTTTGATTGACAGCGAGGCGATTGCTTGTTCGAGTGCGATCCGTTCGTTGGAGAAGGCTGGGTTCAAGATTTCTTTGGAAGAGTATATCGACCAGTTTGCAGGAACGAGCATGCAGACGGCGTTGGCGCGTATAGACTTCTTGGCAGGTTTTTCTGTCAGTCAGACTTTTTCCGATGATGAACGCCTAAAGCACATGCTCGTCTCATTCGACAAAGCCCTGCAACCCATCCACGGTGTGAAGGAAGCCTTGGCCGCGTTGCCTTGCGATCATTGCGTTGCCTCGGGAAGCGAGAAATCGCGGCTGGATTACACACTTGCCCTTGTCGATTTGTTCGACTTTTTCGAGGGGCGGATTTTCAGCACCTCGCAAGTGGCGCGGGGCAAGCCTGCGCCCGACGTGTTTTTGTTTGCGGCCCAGCAACGGGGCATTGATCCCTCGCGCTGTTTGGTGATTGAAGACAGTACGCACGGGATCGAGGCGGCGCAGGCGGCAGGCATGAGGGTTTTCGGATTCGTCGGGGCCAGCCACGTCACGCCCCGCTGGCGGCAGCGTATCGAGGCGATGGCACCCGACGCCGTCTTTGATGATATGGCACAGTTGCCGAAGCTTGTCGCGTCATGGAGTAGGGCCGAATGACTCACGCCGACTTTATTCATCTGCGCGTGCATTCGGCTTATTCGCTGGCCGAAGGCGGGATCAAGGTTGTCGAAGGCAAGGGTAAGGTGCCGCGCAAGGACCTCATCAAACTTTGCCTACAAAACGATATGCCTGCCGTCGCGCTGACCGACAAGGGCAATTTGTTTGGTGCGCTTGAGTTTGCGCTGTCGGCGCGGGATGCGGGAGTGCAGCCTGTGATCGGCTGTCAAGTCGCGCTGATCCGTCCCGAGCAACTGCAAAACGGCAAGATTCCGGCGCGGCGCGATCTGTATGACCAGCTTGTCTTGCTGGTGCAAAACGAGCTGGGCTATCGCAACCTTTCGGCTCTTGTGACGCAGTCTTTTATCGTGACGGACCGGCCCGATCCCTATGTGACCTATGAAGAGCTGGCGCGTTATGCGGGTGGGCTGATCGCGCTGACGGGTGGGGTGGATGGCCCCATCGGGCGGCTTTTGGCGGAAGGGCAGGGGCCAGCGGCGCAGACGCGGCTTTTGCAACTGCGCGAGCTTTTTTATGGCCGCCTTTATATGGAAATCGGGCGGCACCATGGCGGCGCGGTCGGGGTGGCCGAGCAAAAGATCGAAGCGGCGCAGATTGAGCTTGCCTATGCACATGACATTCCGCTTGTCGCGACGAACGATGTGCATTTCGGCGCGGAAGATATGTATGAGGCGCACGACGCGCTTTTGTGTATCGCTGACAAAGTTGTGCTGGCGCAAACCGAGCGTCGCCGCTTGACCCCCGATCACCGTTTCAAATCCGCCGCCGAAATGCGCGCGCTGTTTGCCGATATTCCCGAAGCCTGCGACAATACGTTGGTGATTGCGCAGCGTTGCGCCTTTATGCCAGAGCCGCGCCGCCCGATCCTGCCGCCTTTCCCGATGGCGGAAGGACGCACGGAGGTGGAGGAGCTGTGTGCCCAAGCACGGGAAGGCCTTGTGCGCCGCCTTGATGCGGCGGGGATTACGGACCGCAAACCCTATGAAGAGCGACTTGCCTATGAGCTCGACGTCATCATCAAGATGGGCTTTCCGGGATATTTTCTGATCGTCTCGGACTTTATCAAATGGTCGAAGAACAACAAGGTTCCCGTGGGGCCGGGGCGCGGTTCGGGCGCGGGCTCAGTCGTTGCGTGGTGTTTGCTGATTACCGATCTTGATCCGCTACGTTTCGGGTTGCTGTTTGAGCGTTTCCTGAATCCCGAGCGCGTCTCCATGCCTGACTTCGACGTCGATTTCTGTCAGGAGCGGCGTGAGCTGGCCATCCAGTATGTGCAGGAAAAATACGGCACCGACCGCGTGGCCCAGATCATCACCTATGGCAAGTTGCAAGCCCGTGCGGCCCTGCGCGACGTGGGGCGCGTGCTGGGCATGCCTTATGGCTATGTCGATAAAATCTGTAAACTCGTGCCCAACAATCCGGCTAATCCCATCACGCTCTCGCAAGCTTTGGAAATGGAGCCCCAGCTTGAGCAACTACGCACCGATGATCCGACCGTCGCGCAATTGATGGATATTGCGCTGAAGCTGGAGGGGCTTTATCGCAACGCCTCGACGCACGCGGCGGGCGTGGTGATTGGCGACAGGCCGCTCGTTGATCTTGTGCCGCTGTATCGCGACCCCGACTCCCAGCTTCCCGCTACGCAGTTCAACATGAAGATGGTTGAGACGGCGGGCCTCGTGAAGTTCGACTTTTTAGGCCTCAAGACGCTCGACGTTCTGCAAAACGCCGTCGATCTGATTGCCGAGCGCGGCGAGAACGTCGATCTCGCGCATATCCCGCTGGACGACAAGAAAAGCTATGAGCTTCTCGCGCGCGGTGACACGACGGGCGTGTTCCAGCTTGAAAGTTCGGGGATGCGCGATGTGCTGCGCCGCCTTCGGCCCAACCGGTTTGAAGACATCATCGCCCTTGTCGCGCTGTATCGTCCGGGCCCGATGGATAACATCCCGCGCTATATCCGCTGTAAGAATGGCGAGGAAGCACCGGACTATCTGCACCCGCTGCTTGAGCCGATCCTGACCGATACGTTTGGAATCATGATCTATCAGGAACAGGTGATGCAGTCCGCCCAGTTTCTGGCGGGCTACAGCCTCGGCGGCGCGGACTTGCTGCGCCGCGCGATGGGTAAGAAAAAGCCGGAGGAAATGGCCGCCCAGCGCGCCAACTTTATAGCGGGAGCCGTCAAAAACGCAGTGGATGAAAATCAGGCGGGCTTGATCTTTGACCAGATAGACAAGTTCGCGGGCTATGGCTTCAACAAATCCCACGCGGCGGCCTATGCGCTGATCGCCTATCAAACCGCGTGGCTGAAGGCCAACTATCCGGTCGAGTTCTTTTCCGGCGCGATGAACTTCGAAATGAACGACACGGACAAGCTGGGCATGTACCGACAGGAGCTGGCGCGTCACGGTATCGCGCTTTTGCAGCCCGACATCAACAAATCCTTCCCGACCTTTATGCCAGAGGTTCAGGCAAACGGGCGCGGCGCGATCCGCTATGCGCTCGCGGCGATCAAGGGTGTGGGCGCGGCGGCGATGCAGTCGCTGGTCGCGACGCGGCAGGCGGGTGGGCCGTTTAAAGACCTGTTCGATCTGGCCGAGCGCATCGACGCGCGCGTCATTAATCGCAAGCAGATGGAAGGGCTGGCGATGGCGGGCGCTTTTGACAGCTTGTGCAAAAGCCGCGCACAGGTGATGGCCGCGATTGATATCCTTCTTAAGCACAGCCACGCGCTCGCCAATGAAAAAGCCAGCGGACAGGCCAGTATCTTCGGCACGATGGATATCGCACCGCGCCCCGCCTTGCCGCAAGCCAAGGCGTGGGACGAGCTGACCCGCCTTCAAAAAGAGTTTCAGTCGCTCGGCTTTTATCTCTCGGCGCATCCGCTCGACAATTACAAAGCTTTGCTGGATCGCCTTGGCGTCGTGGCTTCGGCCAGCGTTCCGGCGCGGCGACTGGCGGGCGGGTCCAGCCGCTATAAATTGGCGGGCATCGTGATGGCGCGGCAGGAGCGCACCTCCAAGTCCGGCAACCGCTTCGCCTTCGTCTCGGCCAGTGATGCGACGGGATCGTTCGAAGTCACGGTTTTTTCCGATCTTCTGGCCTCAACGCGCGAGATTCTGGAAGGCGGGCAGGCGGTGTTGATCGAAGTGGACGCGCAAGGCGGCGTTAAGCCCGCCGACGGTGATGGCGCGGCCAGCGACCTGCGCTATATCGCCCGCAGTTTCGAACGCCTCTCTGACGTTGCCGCCCGCATGGCCAAGGGCGTGAAGATCAACCTGTATGACGGCGCGGTCGTCCCCGATATTCAAAAAGTCCTTTCTACGGCCACGGCAGGACGCGGCAAAATCATGCTGGCCCTCGACCTCGACGACGAAATCGCCGAGGTCGAACTTCAAGGCGCGTTCCTTCTCTCTGACGAACTCAAAGCCTCCTTGCGCCAAATCGGCCACGGCCTTGAGGTGCAGGAGTGGTAGAAAAAAGTTTGTTTGGTTTGTGGTATTTCAAGGTTGATGCCACAGAAAAAAATGATAGGCTCCTCTGCAACGAGTTTTGCGGTATGCCTTTCGTTAAACTTGTTTTCTCTGTTTCGTGAGGTCTCCATGAAAGTTTACCTTCTTGCTGCCTTGTTGGGGATATTCGCTCTCTCCTCTGCCCACGCCGAGACAGATGTTGTGTATGATCGCGTTGTAGCTTCTCAGACGATTAATTGCGGTTATACAGAATGGGAGCCGTTTCTTGTCGTCGATCCGAATACTCATGCGTTATCGGGATTGTTAAAGGACGTGTGGGAAGCCATCGGCAAAAAACTCGATTTAAAAATTGTATGGAAAGGTCCTATCGGATTTGGCGAGGTGACTGAAGCTGTTCGCACAAAGAAAATTGACATCTTCTGTGTTGGCGTTTGGCCGAATGCTGCTCGTATGAAGAATATGCTGTTGTCGCGTCCGGTTATGTATAACGCCATATATTTATATGGCCGCCATGACGATATGCGCTTTGATAATAACGAAAAGGCATTAAACGATCCAGCCCATACAGTTATCGGGCAGGAAGGAACTGTAACGGCATCGGTTCTAGATCTCAGATTTCCTAAGGCCAAAGCCAAACATACGGCACCGATGATGCCAAAAGTTGATCAGCTTTTAAATGTTGTGAACAAAAAAGGTGATGTGGCTTTAGTCGATGTGCCTTTTGCCAACGATTATATGAAGAAGAACCCCAACCTCGTTCGGCGTGTCAAAGGGCCTCCTGTTGCTTTTGTGCCGTTGGTCCTTCCTCTTAACATTGGCGAATATCAATTAAAGAACATGGTCGACGGTGCGCTTAATGATCTTATTAACGACAAGATCATTGCCAACCTCATTCAAAAATACAAAGCCGAAGAAACGTATGCCCCTAGCCCCGATGTTAAGGTTCCTCCTCAGCAAGACGAGCCGACTGTAAAATGATGATGACCTAAAAGTTGTTGTTAAAAGACAAGCTAACTCGAACGGAAGGAGCATCCATGCTCAAATACCTTGCCGCTGTTTTCCTGTTCCTTCTGTTGCCTTTTCATGCGATGGCGCAGGATAAAGTGCTGGACCGGATTGTCGCGAAGGGCGAGATTAATTGCGGGGTCTATGTGCTGGGCACGGTTTTTTCTTATGATACTTCCGGTAAGCCGAAAGGCTTTACGGTTGATTTGATGGATCAGGTTTCTTTGCGGACGGGCCTGAAAATCAAATATACCGAGATTTCCAGTTTCGCGACATTGCGGCAGGATATGGAGACGGGCAAGTTCGATATGATCTGCGCCCCCGTTCTGTTTTTCCCGTCCACAGCGATGAAGTTCTTGCCGGGGAACTACATCGCGCGTGACGAGATCAATATCTATGCCGATGCGTCGATTGATACGTCGAAGATCACGAAGGTCGAGGATTTGAATGCGCCTTCCGCCCGTTTTGTCGGAATGGATGGCGAGCTTGGCGGGATTTATGTGCCGAAGCTTTTTCCCAAGGCTAAGCTCACGATGCTGCCGCAAGGCGTGACTCCAGCCCAGATGTTTTTGGAGCTTCAGACCAAAAAGGCCGATTACATCCTTCTCTCGCGCGTGGCGGCGCAAGCCTATGGGAAAGACAACCCGAACAAGATCAAATTGGTTCAAAAGCTGTCCGCGCTTTATCCCTCAATCCGCTTTTTCTATCCCGCCGATTCCTATCAGCTTAAAGCAAATATCGATGCCGTCTTGGACGAGGTAGAGCGGGAAGGGATCATGCAGAGCCTTCTCAAGAAACACGATCTTCTCTTCTGAAACCCAAAACCCCGCCGGTGAGCTGTTACGGAAGGGGTTGTTGCGAGGAGGGGTTTTGGCTGCACCGTGCACGGGCGTTTTGTCCGACCATGTTGGCGATGAAAAGTTTTTTCATGACAATGGGGGTGAGGGCGGCATTCCCTTGGTTGAACCAGAAAGGGGTGCTTTGCGCTGTGCTGAGGAAAGCTTTGGCTTCAGCGCATTCCCCGTGAGAAGCAGCCGCTCCAGCCTGATGGAAAAGGGACAGAACTGCGTTGATCCGGATAAGCCCATCAAATTCATGAGACGGCAGGTCGGCATATTTCAAGATGTCGATCTTGGCGTTATGAGGAAGGGTGGGCAGGGGATCCGATGCCGACGCCACGTCTTTTGACGTGCAGCCTAAAATGCCGGAACAAAAAGCTGCAAGAACAAAGGATAGAGTGTATTTTTTCATGTAAAATCTCTTAAGTTTCGTTGACCCCTTTGCAGGGCATGGCTTTTATACCCAAAGCATTTGAAGAATTGGCTTCACCATCCAATAGACCGCGTCATCCCCGCGAAAGCGGGGATCCAGCCCCACCCCATCAAAACATCCCAAGCGGATGGTTTTTCAGAGTCTTATGCCGCGTGGACACGCGGCCTTCTGGATCCCCGCTTTCGCGGGGATGACGCGGTTTTTACGGGGTGCCACCAGTCCTTGTAGTACGGACCGTGTATACGCCATTTTCTCTGTTTGTGCTATCCTTTGGCTTGAATCTCTTTCCCCTTGCGTTAACCATGCGAAACGGCTACAACGCCTGCAAGCTGAAGGCCGTGGTGGCCGTTGGCTTATTGAGTAAAACGCACATGCGTCTGGCTGGTCGGGGAGACATCCCGCACCCGCCGTCCGGTGTTCCCTTGGGGGAACGCATCGGCGCATGGAGGCTTAACCGGAAAAAAGGAAGATATCATGGCTCTCCCCGTCGTGTCGTTGCGACAATTGTTTGAAGCTGGCGTCCATTTCGGACACAAAACGCGCAGCTGGAACCCCAAAATGCAATCCTATATCTTTGGTGTACGCAATGGCGTTCACATCATGGATTTGGAACAGACCGTCCCGATGATGCAGCGCGCGCTGGAACAGCTGCGCAACACGGCCGCTTCGGGTGGCCGCGTCCTGTTCGTCGGCACCAAGCGTCAGGCTCAGGAAAAGGTTGCCGAGACCGCCAAGCGTTGCGGCCAGTACTATGTCAACCACCGCTGGCTGGGCGGCATGCTGACCAACTGGAAGACAATCTCTCAGTCGATCAAGCGGTTGCGCGAATTGGATGAGAAGCTGGATCAACATGCGGCCAAGTTCACCAAGAAAGAAACGCTCGACATGACCCGCGACCGCGATAAGCTGGAACGCGCGCTGGGCGGCATCAAGGACATGGGCGGTCTGCCGGACATCCTGTTCGTCATCGACACCTGCAAGGAAGATTTGGCGATTTTGGAAGCCGTGAAGCTGGGCATCCCCGTTATCGCCGTGATCGACAGCAACTCTGATCCCACCCACATCTCGTTCCCGATCCCCGGTAACGACGATGCCTCGCGCGCGATCGAGCTTTACTGTGACATGGCCGCTGAATCCGTTCTCGACGGCATTCAGGCCGAAGCCATCGCCAGCGGTGCGGACGTCGGTGCGGCGGCAGAAGTTCCTGCCAGCGAGACGGCTGTTTAATTCTTAGGGAACTCGGGACTATCGGGACTGGGGACTAGGGGGAATCTCTGGTCCCTAGTCCCCAGTCCCCAGTCCCGTTTTCGACGTCACCCCCTAAACAAGGAGAACCCCAATGGCTGACATCACGGCACAGATGGTGAAGGATTTGCGCGAGGCGACAAGCGCGGGCATGATGGATTGCAAAAAGGCTTTGACCGAAACGAACGGCGATATGGAAGCGGCGATTGACTGGCTGCGTAAAAAGGGCCTGTCGGCGGCGGCCAAGAAGTCGGGCCGTGTGGCCGCTGAAGGCCTTATCGCGGTGGCGGCGGAAGGCACCAAGGCGGTTGCCGTTGAAGTCAATGCCGAAACGGACTTCGTTGCCCGTAATGATTCTTTCCAGACCTTTGCCAAGAACGCGGCCTGCGTCGCTTTGGCTGGTGCTTCGGACATTGAAGACCTCAAGATCAAGGCCTATCCCGAAACAGGTCGCACGGTTCAAGAAGAGCTGACCCAGATCATTGCCACGGTTGGCGAGAACATGAACCTGCGCCGCATGGCCAGCCTCTCGGTGTCGAGCGGTGTCGTTGCTTCCTATGTCCACAACGCGATTGCCCCGAACCTTGGTAAGATTGGCGTGCTGGTCGCCTTGGAATCCACGGCTGATGCGGACAAGCTGATGGCGTTGGGCAAACAGCTGGCGATGCATGTCGCCGCCGCGCGTCCAGAGGCTTTGACGATTGCCGATGTTGATACAACGGCTTTGGATCGTGAGCGCAACGTTCTGTCCGATCAGGCCCGCGCCAGCGGCAAGCCCGAAGAGATCATTGCCAAGATGGTCGAAGGCCGTCTGCGCAAATACTATGAAGAAGTCGTGTTCTTGGAGCAGGTCTATGTCGTCGATGGCGAAACGCGCATCAAGGACGTCGTGGCCAAGGCAGCCAAGGATTTCGGCACCGACGTCAAGCTGACCGGCTTTGTCCGCTTCCAGCTGGGCGAAGGCATCGAAAAAGCCGAGTGCGATTTCGCCGCCGAAGTCGCCTCGATGGCGGGGTAAGGATCGTGTAAAGGAAAACGAAAAGGCCGGTTTATCCGGCCTTTTCTTTGGGGAAGGGTAAAGGGGGATCGGGGGTCGGCATTCAGGGGGCGGGGGAAAGAAGGTAGGCCCTCCCCGAATGCCGATCCCTGTGACCCCCGACCCCACCCTTGCGCCTGCTCGCCGGAAATCGTACAGTCTGGGCGGATTTTGAAGAAAGGACAATCTATGTCGGAATGTGAGTGCAAGGGGCATGAAAAGCCCAAGGGGGAGCCCGCTTACAAGCGCGTGCTTTTGAAACTGTCGGGCGAGGCCCTGATGGGGGAGCGCGATTACGGGCTTGATCCCGAAACGGTCAATCGTGTGGCGTTGGAAATCAAATCCGTTATCGAAGAGGGCGTAGAGGTTTGCGCCGTGATCGGCGGCGGGAATATCTTTCGCGGCGTGTCGGGCGCAGCGCGCGGGATGGACCGCGCGACGGCGGACTATATGGGCATGCTTGCCACCGTCATCAACGCGCTGGCCATGCAAAATGCGCTTGAGGCCATCGGCGTAAAGACTCGCGTGCAGTCGGCCATTCCCATGGCGGCGGTCAGCGAGCCTTACATTCGCCGCCGCGCGATCCGCCATATGGAAAAGGGTCGCGTCGTGATCTTTGCGGCGGGGACGGGCAACCCGTTCTTCACTACCGACTCGGCGGCGGCGTTGCGCGCTTCGGAAATGCAGTGCGATGCGCTGCTTAAAGCCACCAAAGTGGACGGCGTCTATACCGCCGATCCCGTTAAGCATCCCGATGCCACGCGCTATGACCGCCTGACCTATATGGACGTGCTGGCGCAGGATTTGCAGGTGATGGATACCTCTGCTATTTCTTTGGCGCGGCAGAGCAATATTCCTATTCTGGTGTTCTCGATCTTCGCGCATGGGGCTTTTGCCGATGTCGTGATGGGCAAGGGACGTTTCACGATTATCTCGGATTAAGGGAGCAGGGCATGGACTTGGACAAGATTAAACAGCGCATGGACGGCGCGATCGACGCATTGCACCGCGAGTTTGGCGGGCTTCGTACGGGCCGCGCTTCGAACACGATGCTGGACCCGATTCAGGTCGAGGCCTATGGCAGCGCGATGCCGCTCAATCAGGTGGCGACTGTCAATGTGCCAGAGCCGCGCATGCTGACCGTCACCGTCTGGGACAAGGGGATGGTCAAGGCTGTGGAGAAGGCGATTCGCGAATCGGACCTTGGCCTCAATCCCCAGCCGGAAGGCAATGTTATCCGTGTGCCGGTGCCGGGCCTCTCGCAAGAACGCCGCCTTGAGCTGGTGAAGGTTGCCGGAAAATACACTGAATCCGCCCGTGTGGCCGCCCGCAACGTGCGCCGCGACGCGATGGACGAGATCAAGAAGGAACAGAAGAACGGTGATATTTCCGAGGACGAGCTGAAAACGCTCTCCGAGAAAATCCAGAAACTGACCGACGAGACGATCAAGAAAATGGACGACTCGCTCGCCCATAAGGAAAAGGAAATCACGACGGTTTAATGTTTTTTTCTCACTTTCTCGTCTTTCCGGACAAGTACCGAAGCCCGTGAGGGCTGAGGTGCGCAGATCCGGAATCCAGCGGCTGTTTCCGCGTACGCTGCCATAGAGGCTGGGTTCCGGATTAAACTTTCTTTCGTCGCAGGGGCGGTTGTGCAAGTGTCGTCGCGCCATAAGTTGCGACGAAGAGAAAGTTTCTCCGGAAAGACGATTTGTGTATGGCCAAGATATGACCTCTATGACCTCCACCACCCCCTCTAAACTCCACGTTGCCATCATTATGGACGGCAATGGGCGGTGGGCTGCGGCTCGGGGGAAGGCGCGGACCATGGGGCACAAGGCGGGGATTGAGGCTGTGCGCCGGACGCTGGAAGCCGCCAAGACCCTGCCGATCAGCCACCTGACCCTCTATAGCTTTTCGACCGAGAATTGGAGCCGTCCAGCGGGGGAGGTCAGCGAGCTGATGGGCCTTTTGCGCTATTACCTGCGGCACGAGCTGGCGACGTTGCACAAGAACAATGTCCGTATTCGCATTGTCGGGGAGCGCAGCTTGCTTGATCCCGATATTGCGCAGATGATCGCCGACGCGGAAGGCAAGACCAAGGACAATACGGCCATCACCCTGATCCTTGCTTTGAGCTATGGTGGTCGGCAGGAGATTGTGGCCGCGACCCGTGCGCTTGCCGCCAAGGTGGCTGCGGGCGAGCTGGCCCCCGAAGCGGTGGATGAGGCCGCGATTGCCGCGCACCTTTATGCGCCCGATGTGCCTGACCCCGATCTTGTGGTCCGCACGAGCGGGGAGCAGCGGCTCTCCAACTTCCTGATCTGGCAAGCCGCCTATGCCGAGTTTGTGTTTCAGGATGTGCTCTGGCCCGACTATGGCGAAGAGCATCTCCGCGCCGCCTTGGCAGACTACGCCTCCCGCGACCGCCGCTTTGGACGGTGAGGGCTCCCTCTGAGTCATTCCCGCGAAAGCGGGAATCCATGGTTATCGCGAGGGCTGTTGTCGACCTTTGTGGATTCCCGCTTTCGCGGGAATGACGCATAAAGGCAAGTTTGAGTTTATATTGAGAATCATTGTGTATTTAATTGATGGATATAAAGAAAGTTATCCGCTCTTCATTCTCAACATGAACAACGCTCCTTTCCCTCGTTTTCTTCCATCAAGCGGACGGAACGAACCGAAAATGCCCTGTGAGCGGCGAAAGCGAATCGGGATGGCTTTTTTTTGAAGGGCTGTCTAAACTGCGCGTTCCATCATCCTGTTTTTCCACCCGAAGCCTTGCGGGATTTCCCATGAGCTCATCGCCTTCTTCCTTCCTTTCATCGAATCTGACTAAGCGCGTTTTATCCGCTTTCATCCTGATTCCTGTCGTTTTAGGGGCCGTTTGGCTAGGGGATTGGGCCTATTTCGCCCTTATAGCCCTCGTTTCGGGCCTTGGTATGGCCGAATGGCTGGGGCTTACGGCTCAAAAGATGGCGATAAGGGGCAAAAGTGCCGCTTTCGCCGGATTGCTGGTGCCGCTTGTGACCCAGATGACGCGGGGCTGGCTGGCCGCGCTCATTTTACTTGGGCTGGGGATGGTGCTGACTTTTTATTACGCGCGTTGTGCGGGCAAGGACGGGAAGCTTGCGGACGGGCTTTCGCCCCGTTGGGTGGCGGCGGGCTTGCCCTATCTGGCTCTTGGCGCGGGGGGTATGCTAGCTTTGCGGGCCGTTCCGGATAAGGGATTATTCCTGACCTGTTTCCTTTTGTTCAGTGTCTGGGCGACCGACACGGGGGCTTACGCGGCTGGACGGACCATTGGTGGGCCCAAATTGTTGCCGCGAATCAGCCCTAAGAAAACATGGGCTGGTTTGATCGGCGGGATGGTATTAGCGGCCCTTATAGGCTATGGTTGTGCCCTTGGTTTTGGTGAGTCGGCTCCGGCTTCTTATGCCGCATTGGCGGCGGTTTTGGCGTTGGTGTCACAGGCGGGGGACTTTTTCGAGTCCTATGTCAAACGCCGCGCGGGGGCCAAGGACAGTGGCACGCTGATCCCAGGCCATGGCGGGGTTTTGGACCGGATCGACGGGCTGCTTTTCGCGGCGGCTTTTATGGCTTTGGTTGTTTAAGGATAGACGGATATGACGAAGGAAACGGGCGTGCCTCGGCGCATCGCGATTTTGGGATCGACGGGATCTGTGGGAACGCAGACGATCGACCTGATCGCGCGTGAGCCGGAGAGCTATCACGTCACGGCCCTGACGGCGCGGCGCAATGTGAAACTGCTAGCCGAGCAGGCGCGCCAGTTGCGCCCAGAGCGCGTGGTGGTTGCGGATGAAAGCGCGTACCCAGAATTGAAGGAAGCCGTTGCCGGTCTGGGCGTTGAGGCAGCCTGCGGTGCGGCGGCGGTTGTCGAAGCCGCGCAGATGGATAATGACTGGGTCATGGCCGCGATTGTCGGGGCGGCGGGGCTGCCTTCCACCATTGCGGCGGCCAAGTGCGGCGTGAAGCTGGCTTTTGCGAATAAGGAAACGCTGGTTTGCGCGGGCCCGCTGATGATGGAGCTGGTGGCCCAGCATGGTTGCACGCTTTTGCCCGTGGACAGCGAGCATAACGCGATTTATCAGGTTTTTGATGCCGATCACCGCGAGGGGATCGAGCGGCTGATTATCACGGCTTCGGGCGGGCCTTTCCGCACATGGAGCCGCGAGCAGATGGCCGTTGTCACACCCGAACAGGCGGGCAAGCACCCCGTCTGGAACATGGGGGCGAAAATTTCCATCGACAGCGCGACGCTGATGAACAAGACGCTGGAGGTGATCGAGGCGGCCTATCTGTTTCAGATGCCGTCCGAGAAGATCGACGTGCTGGTTCACCCGCAATCGGTCATTCACTCGATGGTGGAATATAAGGATGGCTCGACGCTGGCGCAGCTTGGATCGCCCGACATGCGGATTCCCATCGCCTATTGCTTGGCGTGGCCACAGCGCATGACGACGCCCGCCGCCAAGCTGGATTTGGCCAAGATTGGGCAACTGACCTTTGAGGCACCGGATGCCGAGCGGTTCCCCGCCCTGCGTCTGGGGCGTGAGGCCATGCGGCTGGGCGGCACGGCTCCGGCCCTGATGAACGCCGCCAATGAAGTTGCTGTTGCGGCCTTTTTGGACGGCCAGATCGGTTTTCTGGATATTGAGAATGTGATCGAGGAAGCGTTGACGCGTGGTCCCGTTGTGGCACTCAGCGATCTTGAGGTTCTGGCGCAGGCCGATGAAGCTGCCCGTGCGGCGGCGAGGACCTGTGTGGCCAAACTCGCCAAGGCGGCGTGAGGGAAGGATTGAGAAGAAAAGAATAACAAATGGGATGCCAGCTTTCCCCCTACGCTCCTTCGGAGCTTCGGCGGACAGGTCGCTGGCATGACATTGGTTTTTATGGAACGGCGTTCCTTCAAACCTAAACTGTCACCCCAGCGAAAGCTGGGGTCCCATTTCCTTTTTTCTTCAGTATGATTCAATCCTTTGGGGTAACAGGACTCCCGCCGAGGGGAGAGGGAAAAAACCACGTCGATTAAGACGGCGGCAAAGAAGAAGCTAGGGCTCAACCCTTGGCTGAAGTGAAAGGAAGAGGCATGGAACATATCTTATCGGTCATCATACAAGGGGCGCAGTATGTGATCCCGTTTTTGATCGTGTTGAGCATCGTCGTGTTTGTTCACGAGTTCGGCCATTTTTGGGTCGCGCGGCGTTGCGGCGTGAAGATCGAGACGTTTTCCATCGGTTTTGGCAAAGAGCTTTTTGCATGGACGGATAAGCTGGGCACACGTTGGCGCGTTGCTTTGCTGCCGTTCGGTGGTTATGTGAAGATGTTTGGGGATGCTGATCCGTCCAGTTTTGGCCCGTCTGAAGAGGTCAAGCACCTGACCGACGAGGAGAAGAAGGTCGCGTTTTACACGCAGCGTTTGCGCAGTCGCTTTGCCATCGTCGCGGCGGGGCCTGCCTTCAATTATCTTTTTGCTATCCTTCTTCTGGCCGTGATGCTTACGATCAATGGCCAACCCTACACCTCCACAAATGTGGGGCAGGTGATGGAAGACAGCGCGGCGCAGGAGGCGGGGCTTTTGCCCAAGGACAAAATTCTGTCCATTGATGGCGTCACGATGGAGAGTTTCGAGGCGATCAAGCGCACGATCGCGCTGAATACGGGAACGCCCGTTCACATTATTTTTGAGCGCGATGGGGCCGAGCAGAGCAAGGACATCACGCCGCGCGTGAAGGCCACGGTTGATCGTCTAGGCGGCGAACACAAGGTTGGGCTTTTGGGTATTATCTCGACCGAGACGGCTTACCGCGAGCTGGGGCCTGCGGCGGCGATTCGCGAATCATTCGTTGAAACGTGGAATATCACCGCCGGAACGCTTAAAGGTGTGGGCCAGATGATTATGGGCGTACGCGGCACAGAGGAGCTGGGTGGCCCCTTGCGTATCGCGGAAATGTCAGGAAAAGTCGCAAAAGACGGCGTTTTCTCGCTTTTATGGTTTATCGTCGTGATCTCGATCAATCTGGGACTTATTAACCTGTTCCCCATCCCCTTGCTTGATGGCGGGCATCTGTTATTCTACATTGCTGAAGGACTGCGCGGCAGGCCCGTCAGCGAGCAGGTGCAAGAATATGCGGCGCGCGCGGGTGGCTTGTTTGTCGTTTCCCTGATGATCTTTGCGACATGGAACGATCTTGTCCATTTGCGCGTTTTCTCTTTCCTAAGCGGGTTGTTTTCATAGATGACTGAAACCATGGCTCTTCGTTTCCGCGCCTTGCTTAAAAGCTCTTCGGCTTTGACGCGGGCTGGCCTTCTTGTTTCTCTTGCCGCCGCGCTGTGCTTGCAGGCCGGACCTGCCCGCGCGATGAGCGAGGTGCCAGTGGTGGCCGCGCCCGTTTCCTCGGTTGAGGCGGTCGAGGAGGATACGGACGGTCCCATCGTTTCCGATATACGCATTGAGGGGGCGCAGCGTCTTGAGCGCGACACCATCTTGTCCTATCTGGTCCTTGCACAGGGCGACCGGGCCAGCGAGGAAAAGATCGACGGCTCGCTTAAGGCTCTTTACGCAACAGGCCTTTTTGCCGATGTGCAAGTTTCTATGGACACGGACGGATCGACGCTCGTTATCAAGGTGACCGAAAACCCCATCGTCAGCAAGATCACCTTTGAGGGCAACGACGCGATTTCCAAGGACGACCTTGAAAAGGAAGTCCAACTTCAGCCGCGCCTCGTCTATACGCTGCCCAAGGTTCAAAACGACGTCCAGCGCCTATTGGACCTTTACCGTCGCTCGGGCCGCTTTGCCGCGACGGTGGAGCCGAAGATCGTGCAGCTCGAGCAAAATCGCGTGGATGTGATTTTCGAGATCAAGGAAGGCAGCCACACGGGCGTGCGCCGGATCGGCTTTGTCGGCAACGAGCATTATGACGAAGACAAACTACGCGCTGCGATCAATACGCAGGAAAGCGCGTGGTGGAAATTTTTCTCCAATGCCGATTTCTATGATCCCGATCGTACCAACTATGACCGCGAACTGCTGCGCCGGTTCTATATGAACGAGGGCTATGTCGATTTCCGTGTCGTCTCGGCTGTGGCGGAAATGACTCCCGACCGCGAGGACTTTTTCCTAACCTTCACTGTGGACGAGGGCGCGCGCTATAAGTTCGGCACCATCAACATCACAAGCGATATCAAGGGGCTGGATGGCGAGACGCTGCGCGAGCTGCTCTTGACCCATGAAGGCGCGTGGTATGATGCCGACAAGGTCGAAAAGACGGTCACCAAGCTGACGGCGATTCTGGGCGACCGGCAATATGCCTTTGTCGATATTGTGCCGGAACCGGATAAGAACAAAGACACCCAGACCGTCAACCTGACCTATCACATCAAGCCGGGCCAGCGCGTTTATATCGGGCGCATCGACATTTCCGGCAACACGCGCACGCTCGACAAGGTGATCCGCCGCGAGATGCAGGTGGCCGAAGGCGACCCGTTCAGCACGTCAAAGATCAAACGCTCCGAACAGAAGATCAAGGATCTGGGCTTCTTTCAGGAGGTCAAGGTTACGCCCGCCGAGGGCGCGCAGCCTGACCGCTCTGACATCAAGGTTGAGGTGAAGGAAAAGGCGACGGGCGAGATTTCGATGGGTGCGGGCTTTTCATCCACCGACGGTCCGTTGGGCGATTTCAGCATTCGCGAACGCAACTTCCTTGGCAAGGGGCAAGACGTCCGTTTGGGGGCCACGATTTCGGGTGTGACCAAGCAGTTCGACTTCAGCTTTACCGAGCCGTATTTCCTCGACCGCGATCTGGCGGCGGGCGTGGACGTGTTTCACACGCGCAGCGACGAGCAAAAGCAAAGCTCGTATGACGAGGTCAACACGGGCTTTAGCCTGCGCATGAACTATCCGCTTTCCGAGCAGTTGCGTCAGCAGATCAGCTATACGTTGCGTCAGGACAAAATCAGCAATGTCGATTCCGACGCCTCGCGCTTTATCCGCGATCAGGAAGGCGAGACTCTGACTTCGATGGTGTCGCAAGAGCTGACCTATGACCAGCGCGACAGCAAGATCGATCCGACCGAAGGCTTTGTCACCAAGCTTAAGACCGACATTGCGGGCGCGGGCGGCGACCGGAAATATTTCCGCGTCAAGCTGACTGGTGCGCAGTATTACTCGCCAGTTGAAAAGGTGGTGGTCAGCGCGACGGGCGAGATTGGCAAGATCATGGGTTTCGGACAGGATGTGCGCATTAACGACCGCTTCTTCCTTGGGGCGGACACGCTACGCGGCTTTGCCTATGGCGGCATCGGGCCGCGCGATCTCACAACCAGCTCGAATGATGCGCTGGGCGGCAACAGTTTTGCACGCGGCTCGTTGGAAATGTCGTTCCCGACCTTCCTGCCGGAAGACCTTGGCTTTAAGGGCCATGTCTTCAGCGATGCAGGCGTTTTGGGCAAAAATGACGAAGTGCCGCTGGCCAGCGAGCTGTTCATGTCTGACGAGCATATTCGCGCCAGTGTCGGTCTGGGCATTTCGTGGCAGTCGCCGTTCGGCCTTGTCCGTTTGGATTATGCCCAGCCCGTTATGAAGGAAGATTATGACGATGTTGAGCATATCCACTTCAGCTTCGGCACGAGGTTCTGATGCGGTTTAAGGGGCTCATCCTTTGCGCGCTCCTTGTTCTTTGGACGGGCGGCGTGCAGGCTGCGTCGGTCAAGAAGGTGCAGGCTGTTGTGCCTCCGGCGACGCCGCAGGAGGCAGGGGGAGAGGTCAAGCCTTCGGTTGTCGCGATTGTGGATGTTCAGCGGCTTTTGCAAACGGCCAAGGCGGCGCGTAGCGTTCAAGAACAGTTGGATGCCCAGCGCGCCAAGTTCCAGACCGAGATCGCTGCCGAGGAAAAGGAACTGCGCGAGTCGGAAAAAGAGTTGACCCGTTTGCGCGAGACGGCGAAGCCCGAGGCCTATGTGGATCAGGAGCAAAAGCTGCAACAGCGTTTCATGACGGTCGAGCGGCATGTGCAGGCGCGGCGCAAGGCCCTCGATCAGGGCTATACCGACGCCATGAACGCGGTGCGCAGTGCGCTTGTCGAAGTGGTCTCGCAAATCGCCAAGGAGCGTGGGGTCAATTTGGTGATCGTCAAACAGCAGGTGATCTGGAACGATAATGTGATCGACATGACGGACGAGGTTCTGGCTCGCCTTGATGCGGCCCTGCCGACGCTCAGCGCAACCATCGACGCCGAGGATATCAAGATACAGGAAGATAAACCCGCTTCGATCAAGCCAAAGGCGGGGAAACAGGGAACGGGTTTTCAAGAGCCGAAGGGGAAGTAATGCCAACGGCTCGATAAACCCCTGACGTCGTCATTGCGAGCGACCGAAGGGAGCGCGGCAATCTAGTCCTACTGCCGGAAAGTTGGGGGCTGGATCGCCACGTCGCTACGCTCCTCGCGATGACGCAGGTGGCAGGCGGCGCGTGAGTCATTTCTTCGGGCCGTTGGAATAACAAGGGTTACGGGGCTTATTTTCTCCCCCCTGGAGGGGGGGCAAAATCTTAGGCTTACGAAGTAAGGCTTAGATTTTGCAAGAGAGGGGGAACGCGGTGTTGAGCCAAGCATCCCCCTCACCAAGAAAAACCAGGCCTTGCTGCGCAAGAACGAGTTTTTCTATCCTCTCCCTCTAAGGGGAGAGGAAGGAGCCCCCATAACGCAGAAGGAAGTACACGAACGATTGACAAGTGGAGAAGGACACAATGAGTGAAGAGCAGAAGGAAACAATGACATCCATTGATATTAACGGGATCATGCAGCGCATCCCCCACCGCTATCCTTTTTTGTTGATCGAAAAGGTCGTCGATATCGTGAAGGGCGAAAGCTGCACAGGGGTCAAGAACGTCTCGGTCAACGAGCCGTTTTTTCAGGGGCATTTCCCCGGTCATCCCATCATGCCGGGCGTTCTGATTGTCGAGGCGATGGCCCAGACGGCGGCGACGCTGGTGGTTGATGCCATCGAGGGCGTGAACGCCGGAACACATGTCGTTTATTTCATGAGCGTCGAGGAAGCGCGCTTCCGTAAGCCTGTTTTGCCTGGTGACCAGCTCCGTATCAAGGTGAAGAAGGAGCGCAATCGTGGTGCGGTCTGGAAGTTCCGTGGCGATGTTTTTGTCGATGATACGCTTGTCGCCGAAGCCGTTTTTACGGCGATGCTTGTCCCCGACGAAAACCGGACGGCTTGAGATGGCTCATGACATTCATGCTACAGCGGTAATCGACCCCCAAGCGAAGCTGGGGAATGATGTGCAAATAGGGCCTTATTGCGTTGTCGGACCGGATGTCGAGCTGGGCGACCGCGTGCGGCTTGTCGCGCATGTCGTGGTGGACGGACGGACCAAGATCGGCGCGGGGACGGTGATTTATCCGTTCGCCTCCATCGGGCAGAGGCCGCAGGACCTTAAATATCATGGTGAGCCTTCTACGCTGGAGATCGGGGAAAATAACCAGATTCGCGAGCATGTCACGATGAATCCGGGAACCGAGGGCGGCGGGATGGTCACCAAGGTCGGGAACAACGGCCTGTTCATGGTGGGCACGCATGTCGCGCATGATTGTCTATTGGGTGACAATGTCATCATGGCCAATAACGCCACGCTGGCGGGGCATGTGCATGTGGGCGATTTTGCCGTGATCGGCGGGCTTGCCGCCGTGCACCAATTCGTGCGGATCGGCTCTCATGCCATGATCGGCGGGATGGCGGGCGTGGAAAGTGATGTCATTCCCTATGGCGTTGTGAAGGGCGACCGCGCCTATCTGGCGGGGCTAAACCTGATCGGGCTTGAGCGGCGCGGCTTTGGGCGCGAGGATATTCACGCGCTGCGCGGCGCGTACCGCATGCTGTTTTCCAAGGAAGGCACGATGTCCGAGCGTCTTGAAGATGTCGCCTCGCACTATGCCGCGCAAAAACTGGTTGAGGATATGGTGGGCTTTATCCGCTCGCGCGCGTCGCGTGCGCTGTGCCTTCCGGACGAACAGTAAGGGGCGGCGGCGATGGCGACGCTTCCCAAACTTGGCATTCTGGCTGGCGGCGGCAACGGGCCGCGCCAGCTGATCAAGGCTTGCCGCGATCTTGACCGCCCGTTCTTCGTGATCCGTCTTGAAGGGCATGCCGATGCGGACTTTGGCACGGATGTGCCGCATGTCACCTTGCCGCTCGGTCACCTTGCCAAGTTCAAAGAGCTGTGCGCCGTCGAGAAAATCGAAGAGATCGTGATGATCGGGCGCGTGCGTCGCCCATCTTTGGCTGAGTTGAAACCGGATATGCTGGCCCTGAAGGTGCTGGCGAAGATCGGGCTTGCGTCGCTGGGCGATGATGGGTTGCTGCGTGCGGTGGGCAAGGTGCTTGAGGCGGAATGCCACGTCCGTATGGTCGGCGCAGGCGATGTGTTCACTGCCTTGCTGGCTCCCGAAGGCGTGCTGACCAAGGCGCAACCGCATGAGCAGGACGAAATTGACATCGCCCGCGCCGCCGAAATTGCGAATGAACTGGGCCGCCTTGATGTGGGGCAGGCCGTGATTGTTCAGCAGGGCATCGTGCTGGGTGTTGAATCCATCGAAGGCACCGATGCGCTGATCGCCCGCGCCCATGATGTGCGCCGCGAAGGTGGCGGCGGCGTTCTGGTCAAAATCGCGAAGCCTCAGCAGGATAACCGCTATGACCTGCCCGCCATTGGGCCAGAGACGGTTGCCCGTGTCCATGCCGCTGGCCTTGCCGGTATCGCGGTGGAGGCGGGGCGCAGCCTGATTATTGACCGCGCCGCCACGCTCGATGCCGCCGATATGGCGGGCCTTTTCATCGTCGGCATCAAAGCTGGTGGAGAGGGCCATGGGTGAGGTCTGTCGCCATCGCGAGCGATCGTTAGATCGCGTGGCGATCCAGTCCCTAGATCTGACGCATTCTCCTTTGTTGTCGAGTGGGGGACTGGATTGCTTCGTCGGGCCAAGAGCCCTCCTCGTAATGACGGTCTTTTTAATATTTGTGAAGGTTGGTTTCCATGACACCTGACGCTCCTCTCTTTTTTCTTGTGGCGGGTGAGGCGTCGGGCGACCTTTTGGGGGCGCGTCTCATGGCGGCCTTGAAAAAGAAAACGAACGGCAAGGTGCGCTTTGCCGGAGTCGGCGGGCCGCGCATGCAAGCCGAAGGGATCGAGCTTTTGTTCCCGCAGTCGGACTTGGCGCATATGGGCCTGTTTGAATTGATCCGCCATTTGCCGCTGATTTTCCGCCGGATGCGCCAGGTGGTCGCCGCCGTCAAAACGCTGCGCCCCGCCGCGCTTGTGACCATCGACTCGCCCGACTTTTCCTTTCGCGTCGCCAAGAAACTGAAGGGACAGGGCATCCCGCTGATCCACATTGTCGCGCCGAGTGTGTGGGCGTGGCGGGCAGGGCGGGCCAAAAAGGTTGCGGGCTTCCTCGATCATCTGCTCGCGCTGCTGCCGTTTGAGCCGCCTTATTTCACCAAGGAGGGATTGCCTTGCACCTTCGTCGGCCACCCACTGGTTGAAAGCGGCGCAGGCCACGGCGACGGGGCGCGGTTTCGCGCTGGGCGGGGCATCAACGAAAAGGCCCTTCTTCTGGCCGTTCTCCCCGGAAGCCGCGCGGGAGAGGTGGGGCGTTTGCTCCCCGTCTTTGGCGAGGTGATCGCACGTCTGCACGACGCGCACCCGACGCTTGAAGTCGTTGTGCCTGTCGTTCCGGCGGTTGAGGCGATGATCCGGCAGGCGGCGCAAAGCTGGCCCGTCCCCGTGCATTTCACGCAAAATGATGCCGATAAATACGACGCGCTCGCCGCGTGCCGCGCCGCGCTGGCTTGCTCTGGCACCGTGTCGGTTGAACTGGCGATGGCGGGTGTGCCAAGCGTGATTGCGTATCGTATCGGCGCGTTGACGGCAGCCCTTTACCGCCGCCTCATCAAGGTTCGTTTTGCGACGCTGCTTAACATTATGCAAGACCGCGAAGTGATGCCCGAGTTTATTCAGGCCGATTGCACGGCGGACAAAATCACCCCCGCGCTCGACCTTTTGCTAACCGACGAGCGCGCCGCCGCCGCCCAGAAAAAAGACCTCACCGCCATGGCCGGATGGCTGGGGCAAGGCGTTTTTATCCCGTCCGAAAAAGCCGCCGAAACCGTGTGGAACGCCGCGTTTGGCGGTTGACATTAAAACCCTAAAATCGTATCAGAATCGCAACAACCTTTTGAAAGGAGAGATTCATGACACAATCCCTGCCAGATTGGGCTGATAATATTGTTCGCGAGGTAAGCTTTAATGCTTCCTTTGGTGAGGATATCTATTCTGTGGGTTTGCCGCATTACCGTTTCATCAATCCAAAAATAGGTGTGAGTCCTGAAACATTTCCTGTTGATATGAGGGTTTGGGACAGCCTTTTTAGCAGTGGCCATACGCAAGAAGCGGGAGATTATGCGCAAGCGATGTTGATCCATTACGGAAAATCGCCGGAAGCTGTTCGTGCCCTTACGGAAGCCTATCTGCCGCACCTGCCAAAGTTTTTGAAGAAAGAATATATCGAAGGGCCATGGATAACCGCACGGCTTGCCAAGGCCTGCCTTGATCTTGGTCTGGATGATTTAACTGACAAGCTTAAGGGTTGTGTTGAAAAGCAGGTTGCCAGCAACATTCGCTTCGAGAATCAAAGTTTTTTGACCGATACGCGTGTCATGCTTCATCAAACGGGAACGGATATCAGAAAAGCAATTGTCGGTTTTCTTGGGGAGCTTTCATTTGAGGCGAATGGCCATCTTCATTTCTCGCGGATCACCAAAACAAATGAGATGATGCGTGCCGTTGTTCCGGCGGGACAAGCCCCTGTGTTTTATTTTGAATCAGACAGAGAGGGATCATTCTGTGACGATTTTAGCAAAACACGCGACTTCAAACGCTTCAAGCGGTGGGTGAATCAGTCTGTTGAAAGCCCGAAAGCCATTCCCTCGTTTTGGGAGGCCATGACGGCGCGTATCAAAAAGTTGCAGCCTGAACAGCCTGAATGGCTCGCCCAAGTGGTAGCTCGCGACCAGCGACCATCGGTCTAACATGTTGCGTTTGTGCGGCAAGAAGCTTAGTTTTTCCCAAGTGATTTTCTATTTTGCTGGGATGCCATGACCATGACCGTACTTCAGATTATTCCAGCCTTTGGCACCGGCGGGGCGGAGCAAGCTTGCTATGACATGGCGGCGGCTTTGTGTGCGCGGGGCGACAAGGCTTTGATCGTGTCGGAGGATGGCGGCTGGCGCATTCCGATGGCGCAGAAAGTCGGGGCGCGGTTTATTGATAAGAACGTGGCGACGAAGAACCCGCTTCTTATCATTCGCAATGCCTTTTGGCTGGCCAAGCTGATCCGGCGCGAGAAGGTGGATATTGTTCATGCCCGAAGCCGCGCTCCGGCTTGGAGCGCGTGGATCGCTTGCCGTATGACAAAGTGCCCGTTCGTGACAACGGCGCATGCAGCTTACAAGTATAATTGCGCGTTGAAGAAGACCTATAACCGCGTGATGGCGGCGGGTGACCGCGTGATCGCGATTTCGGGCTATATCGCCGACATTCTGAAAAACGAGTACGGCGTGAATGACAACCGCCTGCGCCTTGTCAATCGCGGCGTGGATGTCGCGCAGCTTCAGCCTTCCGTGGTTTCTCAAGATCGGGTGCAGGCTTTGCGCAGCGCGTGGGGCGTTGGGGAAGGTGAGCGCGTGATCCTGTTTCCTGCGCGGCTTAGCCCGATCAAAGGGCATGAGATGTTGATCCGCGCCCTCGGTCTTTTGCGCAAGAAGGGCACGGATTTGCCGCTGACGCTCATTGTCGGCGACGATCAGGGGCGCGAGGCCTATTCACAAAAGCTGCATGATGTGATCGAGGAAGAGGGGCTGAAGGGCCGCGTAAAACTTGTCGGCGCGTGCAGCGATATGCCCGCTGCCTATGCCCTCGCGCAGCTTGTGGTGCAGCCGTCCAAAGAGCCCGAAGGCTTTGGCCGCGTCCCTGTTGAGGCGATGGCCATGGGCCTGCCCGTGATTGCCAGCGCGGTTGGCGCGATGCGCTATACGGTGTTGGACGGCAAGACGGGATGGCTTGTCAAAGCCGAAGACAAAGAAGGCTGGGCCCGGGCTATCGCCAAGGGTTTGTCCATGAGTGAGGCCGACCGCCAGAAGATGGCCAGCGTCGCCCGCGACTATGTCTGCCAAAACTTCACCAGCGAAACGATGATCGCGCGAACCCTCGCGGTTTATGACGAGATGAGGAAGTAGAAAGGGGCATTCGGGGGTCGGGGCTCGGCATTCAGGGGGGGCGTTTCCTAAATGCCAAATGCAAAATGCTATATGCTCCCCGTCTCACTCTGCCCGATAGTTCGGAGCTTCCGCCGTGATCGTCACGTCGTGGACGTGGCTTTCGCGCAGGCCCGCGCCCGTGATGCGCACGAACTCGGCCTTTTCCTGCATCTCGGCAATGGTTGCGCAGCCCGTATAGCCCATAGAGGCGCGCAGGCCGCCGATAAGCTGGTGAATGACGTTTGAGACGGCTCCCTTATAGGGAACGCGGCCTTCGATGCCTTCGGGGACGAGCTTGTTCGGGTTGTTGGAGTCGGCCTTTTGGAAATAACGGTCGGCGGAGCCTTCCACCATCGCGCCCATAGAGCCCATGCCGCGATAGCCTTTGTATGAGCGGCCCTGATACAGGATCACATCTCCCGGCACTTCGTCCGTACCGGCAAACAGCGAACCGAGCATCACGCAATCGGCTCCGGCGGCAATGGCCTTGGCGATTTCGCCCGAGAATTTGATGCCGCCATCGGCGATCAGCGGAATACCCTGACCTTTACAGACCGAGGCGACGTCCATCACGGCGGTGAGTTGGGGCACGCCAACGCCCGCCACAATACGCGTGGTGCAGATAGAACCCGGCCCGATGCCGACTTTCACCGCATCCGCGCCCGCATCAATCAAGGCCTGCGCGGCGGCGGCGGTGGCGATATTGCCCGCGACAATGTCCACGCCCTTGGCCGTGTCGCGGATCAGGCGCACAGCGGCCAGCACGCCCGCCGAATGGCCATGCGCCGTATCGACGACGATCACATCGGCTCCCGCTTCGACCAGATGCTCGACGCGCTCCAGCGAATCCTTGCCCGTGCCAATCGCGGCAGCGGCGCGTAGGCAGCCGTTGGAGTCTTTGCAGGAATGGGGGTGAAGCTGGGCCTTTTCAATATCCTTGACCGTCAAAAGCCCGACGCAGCGATAGGACTCGTCCACCACGATCAGCTTTTCAATCCTGTTTTTGTGGAGAAGGGCGCGGCATTCGTCGCGGCCGACATTCAGGCCCACGGTAATCAGGTTCTCCTTGGTCATCAGCTCGGAGACGGGCTGGCTTTGATTTTCGGCAAAACGCACATCGCGGTGCGTGACAATGCCGACCAGCTTGCCCGAGGGTTGCTCGACGACAGGAATGCCAGAGATGCGGAACTCGGCCATCAGGCTGAGTGCGACGTGAAGGGGCTCTTCGGGGCGGATCGTCACGGGGTCCATGACCATGCCCGACTCAAACCGCTTGACCTTGCGGACCTCGTCGGCCTGTTTGGCGGGCGACATGTTGCGGTGGATCACGCCGATACCACCCGCCTGAGCCAGCGCAATGGCTAGGCTGCTTTCCGTCACCGTATCCATGGCTGCCGAGACAAGGGGGATGTTCAGCTTGACATTGCGCGAAAAGCGCGTCGCCGTGTTGACATCGGCAGGCAGCACAGAGGAGGCCGCCGGAACCAGCAACACATCGTCAAAAGTCAGAGCTTCACGGAAATTGGCCATCTTTGCCCCCTAAGGCTTGGGATTTGAATGATGGCGGGAAGATGTACCATGCAGGGCGGGGAGGGGCAAGGGGAAAGGAAAGAGAAGAAGAAGGGGATCGGGGGTCGGCATTCGGGGGTCGGGGGGGATTGGGACAACAGAAACCCCGCCGTCTGGACAGAGCGGCGGGGTTTTGAAGAGGGATTGTTTACGGCACCGGATGTGGTTTGCTGGGTACGACAACAAGAGGGTGCTCTGGATAAAGAGGGCCAACGTTATTGTAGAGGGTTCTTCCCAATTGGGCCAAGGTGTTTTTCATGGCACTCGTCACGGGGGAGCCTTTCACATGACACAGGGCTGCGGGTTTGAAGACCTTGTTAAATATCCAGTCCGACTTCTCCCACTGTGCTTGTGGCTCATTGAAACGCATACCGCCAGTGCTGATGGGGTAAATGTGGGTGTGAGCCGCGCTGATGAAAACGCCACCTTTGAAGGATGGTTTTCGCAGGATGGAGGTTTGATCCATTGCTGCTATGGCGTCTGGGACGTGCAGTTTCAAAACGAGTTCCAGATCGTTCCCACTGCGAGAATGGCCCAAGAGGGGCTCCCCAGCGTTATAGAGATCGTTGGGCAGGGCATAGAGGATCGATGGGCCTTGTCCTTTGAAAGTCGCAGGATTGCCCGAAAATGTACGCTCAAAGTAAAAGCCCACACCATGAATAGCTGCCCCTATTTCTGGATTGAAGACGCAAGCAGAAACAAGCTGGCGGACAATACCGTCATGCAGTGAAGACATAAGCAAAACCGCTGCTGTAATAGGATGTCCGTAAGCGGTCACAGGTTGGATAACGGTTTTCTGAAAGGTAAAATCGAGAGAAGAAGACATGGGGTGCTCCATTTTTATAGACGATTAGCGGGTGAAGTGTCGATCAGGTGATGGTGAGGAAGTAGGGGGCCTTTGTGGCGATAGAGCCTGCCAGCCATCGATTCAAAAGTACTCTTCATCGCTTGCGGGACCAAGGAATCTTCCGGATAACCAAGGGCTTTTGGTGTGAAGACGCTGTTGAAAATATCGAGCGCAATCCCATCCAGTTTGTTTCCAAAAGGCACTTTGCACAAAGGATAGACAAAGACTTCAGTGGGACGGATGCCCGTTCCATTTTCAAAAGCCCATTTCCGTTCGATGGCGTTTGGTTTCCTGATGGCGGTTGCGTGCGGAACATGTTCGCTTAAGACGGCAAGCAAATCCGCTCCCCCCATAGGATGGGATGGATCCCCTTTCTTTATGCAGAAGGCATTATGGGCCAAGCCATAAAGGAAAGCTTCAGGTTGATTTTTTTGTATGGTGGGGCGGTCTCTAAAATTTATAAACGTGCGCGTGAAATAAAGCCCTACGGCATGAAGGCCAGCTGTTATGTCGGGATTAAAGATACAGGCCGAAACGGTTTGCAGGGCTCTGTGGCCATCTGGAGCAGACCTGACATGTGCCCCAGCCATAACGGCGCAGGTTTCTGTTACAACAGGGCGGACTTCCGTCATTTCAAAACGCTCGCTCAAAATATTCATAGTTGTCTCCATTAAATGGGTTCTTGGTCTGCTTTGTTTTTATCCGAAGCGGTATGGGGCGGCAACGGATATGTATGGTTAAGAAGGGGGATTTGGCTTTTAGGGGATCGGGGGTCGGCATTCGGGGGTCGGGGGTGAAATCCCCCTTGCTAAATGCCACAATCTTCCCCAAATTGAGCCACAGTCATGGAGTTAATTCTTTTCACAGGAAAGGGGGCTTCCCCCGATCCCTGAATCCTGACCCCCGACCCCCTATGGAGGCTTTCCCATGTCCCAGACTGTTGTTCTAGTCGATGACGACCGCAATATCCTGACTTCCGTCAGCATGGCTTTGGAGGCGGAGGGCTATGGCGTTCGCACCTATTCCGACAGCGAGGAGGCTTTGCGCGGCCTGACCCAGCGGCCTGCGGATATGGCTGTTTTAGACATCAAGATGCCGCGCCTGACGGGCATGGAGCTTTTGCAAAAACTGCGGCAAAATGCGGCGACTCAGGCCATGCCCGTGATCTTCCTGACCTCCAAAGATGAAGAGGTGGACGAGATTATGGGCCTGTCCATGGGCGCGGATGATTACATCACCAAGCCGTTTTCCCAGCGTCTTTTGCTGGAGCGTGTTCGCGCCATTCTGCGCCGCGAGCAATTACGCCTTAACCCGCCGACTGCCGATGCGTCCCAGATTGTCACGCGCGGCGATTTGGTGTTGGACAGCGCACGCCACCAATGCACATGGAAGGGCAAGAATGTCGATCTGACGGTCACTGAGTTTCTGCTGGTCAAGGCACTCGCCCAGCGTATTGGTCATGTCAAAAGCCGCGACCAGTTGATGGATGCCGCCTATGGCGAGTCGATCTATGTCGATGATCGCACAATCGACAGCCACATCAAACGCCTGCGCAAGAAGTTCCGTGTGGTCGATGACGAATTCTCGATGATCGAAACGCTGTATGGCGTCGGTTATCGGTATAAGGAAGGGTAGAGGGGGAGAAATTCTGTAGCGGGTTTCTTTTACTCCCCCCTCCCCCTCGCGGGGAGGGTTAGGGAGGGGGGGCGAAAGGCTAGGGAAAGAAGATATTCAACAGGTTCTTATGATGCGTCGCTTACTGGTCAGAGTTTTGCCTAGGTTTCTGCGGGGGAAGGAGGCATCGCCTTCTTGCCCGTGGCCGCGTGCGCTGTGGGCGCGGAAGCGGGCGCGGGCGGCGGGGCTTTCACCGCTGACCCTACGTATTCTGGCTGTCAATGTCATGGCACTGGCTATTCTGGTCGGTTCGCTTCTTTATCTGGGGCGGTATCAGGACAGGCTGATCGCGACCGAGCTGGATGGACTGATGATGCAGGCGCGTTTGTCGGCCAGCGCGATTGCCGAAGGCGCGGTTGTTTTGGACCGTGACGAGCGCAACATTCTCTCACCGCTTTTGGCGCGCCTCATGATCCGTCGCCTTGTGGAGGCCAGCGAAACGCGCACCCGCCTTTACGACACGGATGATGCGTTGATCGCGGACAGCCAGATTCTCCTTGACCCTGCGGGCAAGGTTCAGGCGCGTAAATTGCCGCCATCGGGGGCGTTTTGGGGCAGCGAAGGCGTGATGGGATTCTTTGATTTGATCGACCGGTTGGTTGAGAAAAAAGAGTATCCCCTTTATCCCGAAGACGAGTTGCGGCAGGGGGATACGTTTGAGGAAGTGACGGCCGCGCAGGATGGAAGCCCCATAACGCAGGTGTGGCGCATGCCTGAAGGCGGGCTGATGTTGTCCGTCGCCGTTCCTGTGCAGCGTTATCGGCAAGTTCTGGGCGTGGCGATGCTCACGCGGCCCGATACCAAGATTAACGCCGCCATTCGCGAGGTTCGCCTCGATACCCTCAAGATTTTTGGGATGACGTTGCTGATTACGGTTTTGCTGTCGCTTTATTTGGCCCGCGCCATCGGGCATCCGCTCAAGCTGCTGGCCAAAGCGGCCGAGGCGGTGCGGCGGGGGCAAACCCAGATGGTCGGTTTGTCGGGCTCGGCGCGGTTGCTCAATCACAATGCTATTCCCGATTTCAGCGCGCGGCAGGACGAGATTGGCGATCTGTCCGTAGCGTTGCGCGAGATGACGGCGGCACTGGCCAAGCGCATCGGCGCGATTGAAAACTTCGCCGCCGATGTAGCGCATGAGATCAAAAACCCGCTGACCTCGCTGCGTAGCGCGGTGGAGACGGCGGGGATCGTACGCGATCCCGAACGGCAACAAAAACTCATGCAGGTCATTCGTGACGATGTGGATCGCCTTGACCGCCTGATTACCGATATTTCCCATGCCTCACGCCTTGATGCCGAGTTGACGAGGGATGAGGCCGCGATGATCGATCTGGCCAAAATGCTGGACATGCTGGTCGGGTTTTATGCCCATGGCTGCGGCGAGAAAAAATGCGCTACTGTTGTCCTTGATCCTGCGCTTGATCGCAGCTTGAAGGTATCGGGGCTGGAGGCCCGCCTTGTGCAGGTGATGCAAAATCTGATCGGCAACGCTTTGTCCTTCGCGCCGCCCGAAAGTCAGGTTTTTGTCTCGGCCCATATGACCAAAGACGGTTTTGTCGATTTGATTGTCGAAGACGAGGGCGGCGGCATTCCCAAAGCAAAGCTGGAGGCCATCTTCGATCGCTTCTACAGCGAACGCCCCAAACAGGAAAAGTTCGGCACGCATTCTGGCCTCGGCCTCAGTATTTCAAAGCAAATTATCGAGGCCCACCATGGCCGCATCTGGGCCGAGAACCGAACGGATGAAACGGGCCGCATCTATGGTGCCCGCTTTATCGTCCGCCTGCCCGCGACGGACGAGGGATAGGCTGCCCCCAATTGCTGCATTGCAGCAAACATCATCTTGTGTTCACGCGCTTTTGGCGCGTGATTTTCTTGCGCCGACAAAGCGATCGCGTTAAGATTACTGTGCTTTCTCTCCCGTCGCATGGGGGGTGGGGCGTCCTGCCTTTCGTCTCTGCGCGACACTTCACATCTCGCCAAAAGGAGTCCTTTTCTCATGACCAATATTGTCATTGTCGGTGCAGCCCGTACCGCTATCGGTTCATTCAGTGGTGCGCTTTCTTCGCGCGCTGCGGCTGATCTGGGCGGCGATGCTTTGAAAGAAGCCATGTCCCGCGCCAAGGTCGCGCCTGCTGAAATCTGCGAAGTCGTGATGGGGCAGGTTCTCTCTGGCGGCTTGGGCATGGGCCCGGCGCGTCAGGCGGCGATGGCGGCTGGCGTTCCGGCGGAAAAGACGGCTTACGGCGTTAATCAGATTTGCGGCTCCGGTTTGCGTTCCATTGCCAATGGCGCGATGGCGATCAAGGCGGGCGATGCCAAGATCATCGCAGCGGGTGGCATGGAAAACATGAGCCTTTCGCACCACTCCATGAACCTGCGCAATGGTGTGCGTATGGGACCGGGAACGCTGATCGACAACATGGTCAATGACGGCCTGTCCGACGTGTTCAACAAGTATCATATGGGCGTGACCGCCGAGAACGTGGCCGAGCAGTTCGGCATCACGCGCGAGATGCAAGACATCTTTGCTGTCGAGTCGCAATTGAAGGCCGAAGCCGCGATCAAGGCGGGCAAGTTCGTTGACGAAATTGTGCCGGTTATCATTCCGAACAAGAAGGGTGACATCTCTGTTGTTCAAGACGAATATCCCCGTTTCGGCGCGAGCGTCGAAGGGATGGCGAAGCTGAAGCCTGCCTTCAAGAAAGACGGCACGGTAACGGCGGGTAACGCGTCCGGCATCAATGACGGCGCGGCTGCGGTTGTTTTGATGACTGAAGAAGAAGCCGCGCGTCGTGGGCTGACCCCGCTGGGTCGTATCGCGTCGTGGGCAACGGCTGGCGTTGATCCGAAGGTTATGGGGACGGGGCCGATTCCGGCAAGCCGTCTGGCTTTGGAAAAGGCGGGCTGGAACGTTGCTGATCTTGACCTTATCGAGGCGAACGAGGCCTTTGCTGCTCAAGCCATCGCCGTCAATCGCGAGATGGGCTGGGATGTTGCCAAGGTCAACGTCAATGGCGGCGCGATTGCGCTGGGGCACCCCATCGGTGCCTCGGGTGCCCGCGTCCTCGTCACGTTGATGTACGAGATGCAGAAGCGCAGTGCCAAGAAGGGCCTTGCCACGCTGTGTATCGGTGGCGGTATGGGTATTGCCATGTGCATCGAACGGTAAGACCAGACGTGCCTGTCGTTCATATTGACATACTGAAGCGTCCCGTGGCGGCCAAGCGCAAGCTCGTTCGCGCCGTCACGGACGCCCTTGTTTCATCCCTTGGTGTTGCGCCGGAATCGGTCAGCATCGTACTTCATGAGATGGCACCGGAAAATTATGCCGTGGCTGGTGCCCTGCATGGGGATAAGCTTGCAAAAAAACCACGGACGAAATCATCCCAAAAGTGAAGACAAAGGAAGAGACAACATGACACGGAAGATTGAGAAGGCTCGCGTCGCGGTCGTGACGGGGGGAACACGCGGTATTGGCGCGTCGATCAGTGAGACGCTGCACAAGTTCGGTTATAAAGTCGCGGCGACTTATATGGGCAATGATAAAGCCGCCGAAGAGTTCAAAGCCAAGACGGGTATTGAAGCCGTTTTTAAATTCGACGTCGCCGATTATGAGGCCTGCGCCGAAAACATCGCCAAGATCGAAAAGCAACTGGGGCCTGTCGATGTGTTGGTCAACAATGCGGGGATCACGCGCGATTGCTTTCTGCACAAGATGACACCCAAGCAATGGAACGAAGTGCTGCGCACGAATCTTGATTCGGTTTTCAACATGACCCAGCTTGTGATTAGCGGGATGCGCGATCGCGGGTTCGGGCGCGTGGTGTCAATCAGCTCCATCAACGGCCTTTCGGGCGCGATGGGACAGACCAACTATGCCGCCGCCAAGGCTGGCATTATCGGTTTTTCCAAGTCGCTGGCTTTGGAAGTTGCTGCCAAAGGCGTGACAGTCAACGTGATTGCTCCGGGCTATATCGACACGGACATGGTCCGCGCCGTCGATCCCTCGATCCTTGAAAAGATCGTTGCCAAGATACCCGTCAAGAAACTGGGGAATGCGGAAGGCATCGCCCGCCTCGTCGCCTTCTTGGCCGATGAGCATAACGGCTTTACGACAGGCGCAACCTTCAACGTCAATGGCGGACAGTATTTGACGTAAACGAAGGCTGGGTGCAGACAACAGAAAAAGGGGGCAGGAGATTTTTTCTGCCCCCCTTTTTTTTAACGCCATGGATTTATCAAAATGGGATGGGTTTAGAACTGACAAAGATATTTGACGACGAGGCCTTCAACAAAGCGGGGCCTCAAGTTTTGTGTTTTCCAGATTACGCTTGAGTCGGGGTATTTAGGTGTGTCACCACGTCCAACATTTTATTATATCGGCGTTTATCGCTAGGGTGTAACGACACAAGGTTATTCTTTATAGCCTGATACCTTGTCTCACGTTTTGCAAAGTCGCGCCATTCTACCAATGCTGCTTCCCGTTCGTCTGGACTTTGCAAGCACATACTTATTCCGTCGGCAACAAACTCGCGTGATCTAGCAAGATTTCTTCCTGCCATGAAGATGATTGCAACAGATGCCAATGTATGTGTGATTGTAACGGGATCTGCCGTGAAAAGAGATAAAGCAGCCATCGTCCCTGCCGACCAGACGGAAGTCTTGGAAAGCCAACGGTCATTGAGATGTCCGCGATGCAGATGAGCCAGTTCGTGTCCCAAGTAAAATTTGTCTTCAGGTTTTACAGCATCTGCTACTCTTGAAGGCACGAAAAGAGCTTGTGTCGAATACGCTTGAGATCCTGCCCATCCCCACCATGTGTGTTCACGTTGTTTTTGTGAATGGTCCAAATAGATTGTTAACATATCTGCTTTTAATCCCAACCGCTTCGAGTAGGAATGGATAACATTGCCAAAAGCTCCGGCATTTTTTAGAGAAACAACATTTGAATCGTTGTATTCAAAAGCCCAACACGCCTCGCAATTAGCGTAATTCCAATCCTTCCGTAGTTTGTTGGCCCTGATTAATTCTCTAAACCCTTTTACGGTAAGAGCGCTTCCTGCAACGATGGCTGCAGCTATTAGATTTTCATGGTTTGCAAGTGTATAGGTGGCGAGAATGGCTGTCACATGGAAGAGGGTCTGTATACGATCGCCCCAAGATAGTGCCTGTATTTTGGCCTCTGGATATAAGGGGGGCTTTTCGCTTTCTTTATTCACACTTCTTAACATAATAATGCCTAATAAATTAAAATACCCCTCATTGTAGCATTTTATGTCCCCAGTTGCGACGACAGACTGAATAGTTTCATGCGTAATAACTGTAATGGCCGACTGTCTACTGGCCACTTACCGGATTCCAAGCATGATTAAAGCATGAGGCGAGCACTGGAAACATCCCCTTTGATCTGCCTTTTCTCCGTCCTTTGGACGAGATTCAAGCCACGAAATGCAGGTTTTGGGAAGAACGTAGCCGTTGTCTTACGCCATAAAGCGGTCTTTGGCGGCGCGCAGAGAGCCGAAGATGGCGGCGGGGTTGGCATCCATCGGCAGGCCCGCTTTTTCCAGCACTTTTTGGAACTCTGGATCATCGACGCGCAGGAACGGGTTCGTCTCTTTTTCTGTTTTAATCGAGACGGGCAGGGTGGGCCTGCCTTCTTTACGAAGAAGCGCGACTTCTTCGGCGCGTTCTTGAAGCGCGGGATTCTTTTTGTCGAGCATCAGCGCGAAAGGCGCGTTGCGTTCGGTATATTCGTGGCCCGCATAGATCATTGTGTCGTCGGGCAGTTCGCGCAGCCGCTTGAGTGAATTCCACATCTGGACCGCCGAGCCTTCGAACAAGCGGCCACAGCCCAGCGAGAAGAGCGTATCGCCACAGAAAAGGGCTTTGATCGCGGGAAAATAAAACGAGATGCTGCCGATCGTGTGGCCGGGGGTCTCGATGACTTCGCCTCGCAAATCAGAAAAGGTAAGGATCGCGCCATCGTCCACGCCGCGCGAAAGGCCGTCAATGCGACCGCCTTCCTTGGCGGGACCGATGATGGGGGCACCGTAATCGTGCTGAAGCTTCACATTGCCAGCTGTATGATCATGATGATGATGCGTGTTGAGGATCAAAGCCAGATGCAGGTCTTTTTGGCGTAAAGCGCGTTCAACCACAACGGCATCGGTCGGATCGATAACCATTGCAAGGCCCAGCGCGGTATCGCTGACCAGATAGATATAGTTGTCGGCCATGGCCGGAAGTATGTCGATTGAAAATCCCATAGCTTCAGTTTGACAAAAGGGTGCTAAAATGCGGTTAATGAATGGGACGAAACCGTGTGCGGGCCCAAGGGGAGACGAAAAAAGTGGCTTTGGATGTTGTTGATTTACGAGAATTTTACGTTTCGTCTTTGGGGCGGCTTGTTCGTGATGTCCTGCGCCGCCATGTGAGCGGGCTTTGGCCTTCCGGCCCGCTTGGCCGAGGCGAGGACGAACGCCTTCTGGCCGTGGGGTTCGGCACACCTTATCTGCGTCCGCTGATGGAGCGCGGCTGGCAGGTTATGGCGATGATGCCGCCAGAGCTTGGCGTTGTTTTCTGGCCGCGCGAAGGCCCGAACAGGGCCTGTATGGCCGATCTGTCGCATTTGCCGTTGCCCGATGCGTGTGTGGATCGGGCTGTGGTTGTTCATGCCCTTGAGCTTGCCGCTGATCCCGATGCGCTGCTTGACGAGGTCTGGCGTGTGCTCAAGCCCAACGGGCGGATGGTGGTGATGGTGCCTTATCGCCGTGGCCTGTGGGCCTTTTCAGAGGCCACGCCTTTTGGTTATGGGCGGCCTTACTCAAGTGCTCAGCTTAGAAATTTGCTTAAGGACCATGATTTTGTCCTTGAATATAAAACAAAAGCTTTTTTGCTGCCGCCTTTGTTCTCGCGTCTTGGGGTTTGGGTGTCTTCGTGGGTTGAGGCCGTCTTGGCCCCGGTCCTTTCCGCTTTTGGCGGTGTCTTGGTCGTCGAGGCGGTCAAACAGCTTTATACCCCCGCTATGGTTAAGAGGAAACCGGTTTCAAGACGGATTCTCCTGCCCATGCCTTTCCCGACTTCTGCTTTGCCATCCAACAGAAGCACAAAGGCGTAAAACAGGCGTGAATCGGGTTTGGAATCACCAAGAAAGTGGTGTAAGTTTACAGCCTAACTTTTTGAAAGTCCGATAAAGGGACAGAGCGATGCCACCCAAACATGCCCTGGTTAATCCTGACAAACAGGCTCTTGCCGATTTACGCGCCCAGATCGATCAGGTCGATGGCGTGATCCACGATATGCTGCGTGAACGCGCGGAGGTTGTCGATAATGTCCGCAAGTTCAAGGGCAAACAGCATATCTATATCCGCCCGGGCCGTGAGGCACAGATGCTGCGCGCGCTGGTTGGGCGCCCGTCTGGCAAGATTCCCGACGGGCTGGTCGTCCGCGTCTGGCGCGAGATGATCTCGGCCTTTACGTTGAATGAAGGCGGGATGAAGATTGGTGTTTATGCGCCTGAAAAGGGTCCCGATTTGTGGGACATAGCGCGGGATCATTATGGCTCTTTCACCCCGCTGATCGAATACAAGACGGCTGGCGCGGCCATCAAGGCCCTTCAAGACGGCAAGATCACGACTGCCGTTGTCCCGCCGCCCGATGTTGAGGAGAAAGACGCGTGGTGGCCCTTGCTGGCGGCCGACAAGGCGAATGTCTTGACGGTTTTCCAGTCCATGCCGACGGAGATCCTTAAAGCCGGTCGCTCGAACGCGCGGCGTGCGATGCCGATGGGGCTGATTGTCGGCAAGCTCTATCCTGAACTGACGGGCGATGATCGCAGCTATCTGACCTTGCAATGCACGCATGTGCCTGAGGCCGAGATGAAGCGTTTGTTGGCCAAGGCTGGTTATAAAGTTCGTGTCCTGATCGCACGGGTCGCGGGACGCGCGGCTTCGGCTCCGACAGCGTTTCTGGCCGAGGTCGATGGCTATGTCGGGCGCAACGACACGCGCCTTGGTCGCCTGAAGGCCATGATGGGGAGCAGGCTCCAGCATCTGGCGACGCTGGGCGGTTATCCAGTCCCGATTAAAAGCGGGCGGCGGTAACTTTCTTTCAACTTTTTGAGACGAACTTTCCCGCTTGCCAGAGGGCAAGGTGGGTTTTTGTGCTTTGACGGACGAGGACGACACAGGATGACTAACAGGCAAACCGACAACAAGAAAACGCTGGGCCTCTTCGGCCTTGGCGCCTTTGGCCGCTTGATTGTGCCTTATCTGGCGCGTCACTTCGATTTGTGCGCCTTCGATCCGTCAGCCCACGCCGTAGCGTGGGGGCAGGAAAATGGCGTGGCGATGGGCGAGCCTGCCGCTGTCGCCGCTTGTGATATCGTCGTTCTGGGCCCGCCCGTGCCGCGCATGGCGGAAGCCGTCGCCTTGGTCAAACCGCATTTGCGTGACGGTGCGTTGGTGCTGGATGTCGGCTCGGTGAAATACACGATTGCCCAATTGCTGGAAGCCGAGCTGCCGCGTTCCGTTGATATTGTTTGCACGCACCCGCTTTTCGGGCCACAGAGCGGCAAGAACGGTATCAAAGGCCTGAAGATCGCCGTTTGTCCCGTGCGCGGCGAAGACCGCGCGCGTAAGGTCGCCGCCTTCCTGAGCGAAGCGTTTGGCCTTGAGGTGATTGAGACCACCGCCGAGGCGCATGACCGCGAGATGGCGATGGTTCAGGGCCTCACGCACATGGTTGCCAAGGTTCTTTTAGAGATGGAGCCTTTGCCCAAGACCATGACGACCAAGTCCTATGAGCGTCTGATGGAATCCGTCGATATGCTACGCTATGACTCGATGGAGCTGTTTTTGGCGATCGAGCGTGACAACCCGTTTGCCAAGGATGTGCGCAAGAACTTCTTCGCCAAAGCCGACGCCTTGCGGGGGTTCCTTGAAGCGCACGATGCGGCAGAAGCGTAAGCCCCTTACTTTTCAGTGGCGGCTGGCGTCCAGTTTAGGCGCGGCAGATCAAACAGCCTGACGGGGCCAAGGTAAAAACCGCCCGACTGAATGGTGACGGGTACGATGGGGGACGAGGCATTGCCAAAAGCCGGACGCGCCAGCGACTCCATCGAGGCGGTTAGCAGAGCGCGTTGTTTTTTCCCGATTTGTCCGTCGGCGGTGAGTTCATCCAAAGCCTCGCCCAGCCCATCGATTCGACCTGAGAAAGCACCTTCCGGTTGGAGATCAGGCGACAGGCCCAGCGTTCCCTTCATGGCAAGGGTCAGCGGCCCCCACTGGGCATTCAGCTGGTCAATCTCAATAATGCCACTGGCCTCGTTCCAGGATATGACCTGAGCCGTTTGTGTAAAGTCGGGCGGCGTGCCCATGACCCGCAGGCTCATGTCCAGATCCGCGATCATGTCGCTGAGCGGCAGATGCTTGGCGGGATAAAGCATCAGGGTGGAGGCTTTGATCCATAAGGACAGGCCTGTATCGTCATCGCTTTGGGCTGGCCTGTCGGGCGGTGTCAGACCAAGCTTCAGGAAGGCCGCGTCAAAAGGAAGGCCTTTGAGCTTCCCTTTGATAGAACTTTTCAGCTTGAGCGAGGCGGGGCGATTGCTTAAAAGGTCCAGATAGAGAACGGCCTCATCCGATTGGATGGCATTGTCGGGGCCAAAGGCGGCTTCAAACCCATACATATGCACATGCACCGTCAGCGGCGTGCCGTCGGTGCTGCGGCTGTCGAACCGGAAGGTGAAAGACGCATCGCTCCGTGCAGCCAGTGCATCGACAGCCTGATGGAGGCGATAGGCTGCATGGCCCCACATAAGGGCCCAGACGATCAGAAGAAAAAGAAGGGCAAGGCCGCCAAGATGATGGCGGCGCAAAGCGCGGTGAGAGAGAACGCGAGCGGCATAAGACATGGATTGAAACCCGAACGGCGGAAAGCACAGAGTTATTCTATCACTATTGCGCAGCCGACAAAAGAACCGTTCTTGAGTGAAAACAGGATAAGCTCCCAAAAGGGAAATGAAGGAGGCGCAAGCCATGCAGGTAGATTTACAGGATGACATGATTTTACCGTTCCAGCTGGACTCGTGTTCAGTCAGAGGCCGGATCGTGCGGCTTGGGCCCGTGCTGGACACTATCCTCGGCCAGCATCGCTATCCCGATAAAGTCTCGCGCCTTCTGGGCGATGTCACATCTCTGGCCGCAGCACTGGGAACGGCACTGAAGTTCGATGGGATTTTCACGATCCAGACCCAGACGGACGGGCCTGTCCGGCGGCTTATTGCCGATGTCACGTCCGATGGCGCGCTGCGCGCCTGCGCCCAGTTCGAAGAGGACCAATTGAAGGGCCTCGGTGAGGGCACGCCGCTTTTGGGTAAGGGGCATCTGGTGATGACGGTCGATCAAAAGGCCGCGACGGACGAGCGGTATCAGGGCGTTGTCGGCCTTGAAAGCGATGCGCTGATCGAAGCGTTTCAGCTTTATTTCCGTCAATCCGAGCAAATTCCAACAGGGCTTTTTGTCGCGACGGGACAGGATGCGCAAGGGCGTTGGCGTTCGGGCTGCCTGATGGTCCAGCGCATGCCGCAGGAAGGCGGCCATGTGATTGCCAGCGATACGGCGGTTGAGGATGACTGGCTGCGCGTGATGCACCTGATGCAGACCTGCACGGCGGACGAGATACTGGCCCCTAATCTGCCCGCGTCCGATTTGCTTTACCGTCTGTTCCACGAAGAGGGCGTGCGCGTTTATGATACGCTTGCGCTGCGTCATGCGTGCCGCTGCTCGCGTGAGCGCATCGAGGGGATATTGGCTTCCATGCCGAAGGATGAGCTTGAAACATTACGCACAGACGATGGACAGCTCACGGTGACCTGTCAGTTCTGTGGTGTCAGCCATGCCTTCACCACAGTCGGTTCACCGGACAAGCCCGCCGATTAAGACTAACCCGTGGATGAACTGTCCTCTGCCGTCATCGCGAGGAGCGTAGCGACGTGGCGATCCAGTCCCCAAGCTTCAAGCGGAAGGACTGAATTGCCGCGCTCCCTTCGGTCGCTCGCAATGGCGGCAGACGGATCGTAAGCCCTTTCATCTGCGCGTTACTTAAGCCGCCTTAACGGCCCCGTATTTTCTTGAGAAAGCCTTCCATGCCTTTTGGCGCGATGCGCAGCAGGATGTCGTCGCGATCGACGAAGTGATGCATGAATGAGGCTCCGATATGGATCACGATCAGGCTGGCCAGCAAGATGGCAAATGTCTCGTGCAGGCTGGCGAAGAACGAGCGCACAATGTCGATCGAGGCCATATAGGGATGAAGGAATGGCAGCGACGGCATGGGGATAAAGCCGAAAAGAACGAGGCCCTTATGTGTCGTTGAAACAAGAGCCCAGCCTGCCAAAGGCGTCAGGATGGACAGAACGTACAAACTGCGGTGCGTGAAAATGGCAGCGATAACCTGCCACAGGGGCATCTTTTTAATCGGAAGCGGCGGCGGTATTTGAACCGATCGCCAAACAAGGCGGGCGAGCGTTAACGGAAGGACAAGGAAACCAGCTGTCTTGTGGATGATAAAAATCGTCTTGCGAAGCTGGTCATCAACAAGCCATTGAGGCGTTTCGATGAAACCCGCCGTGACGAGAATGATCAAGACAAGAAGAGCGATGCCCCAGTGAAACGCTTTGGCGACGGGATCATAGACAGCGGCTGGCTTGACGGACATTCTCTCTTCCCCTGATATTACCATTTATAGTTGGCGGCGAAGTTGAAGATGTTTTCGTTCGTGTCGTCACGGAAGAAATCATGTTCATATTGCGCGCGCAACGTCCAGTCGTTGGGCAGGGCAGCTGAGACAGACGGCGCAAGGCTCATCCAGTCGCGGGCTTTCTTGGCACCGCTTGTGATGAAGGTGGAGCCTGTCAGGCTGGCAAACTCGGCTTTGATGCTGGACTGGTCATCGCCGAATTCGTGATTATAGCCAACGCGCATCGCCGGAACCAGCACGCCGCCGTTGCTCATCGCGTAACGGGTGGAGCCGCCGAAGCCAAGCGTGCCGATGGCCGAAAGGTTGTCGAGCCCCTGAACCTTGAGGTTGAAGGTGCTGGCTCCGTCTTCCGTGTAGCCATCGAAATCGGCGTAAGCCAACCGGAATCCCGCGAAGGGCCCGAAGGTCCATGCTGCTTTACGGAAGTCATAACCTGTTTCGGCCTTCGCAGCGATTTGATAGCCGTCGGGCGAAGCGGTCGCCTTGCGCGTCGTGTTCGCTCCGGCAAAGACCGTGCGCTCGCTGTCAAGGCTGTGATAACCGGCACTGATATAGCCGTCCAGATAGGCATCGGTCAGATAGGTTGTCGTGCCGTAAACCGAAAGCGCGGCACTGTTGCCCTGAAGGTCGCCATAGTTGCTGGTCGTCAAGCTGGAATGGGCATAGGTGAGGGCCATACCGACAAAGCTCTGGTTTTGGAGCCGATAATCCACGCCTGCGGTGATCCCCGTTGTCACGCTTTGGGTTTTGGCGGCGTTGTTTTGATGATCATCCGATCCAAAGCCTGTGTTGCCGGAGATGAAGAAGCCCCAGCGGCGGTCGGCGTTGATAGCGGGCGTCGCCAACGGCACAGCGGTCGCGCCATAGATGACAGGCTTGCTCGTTTCGGGGGCCGCAGGTTGAGCCAGTGCTTCTTGGGGCACAGAAGCTTCGGGGGCAGCCTCTTTGGCTTTTGCTGGGGCATCCATCCATAACAGCGTGCCTGTCTCGGTCGAAGCCCGTGGGTTCACGGAGAAGGAAAGATTGTTCGCCGACGGGTTGGCCGGAATGGCATAGGCATTGGCCTGCGGAAACACCATGGTAGAGGAGGAGGGGGAGCCGATCATCGGGGTTGTCAGCGTTTTGCTCTGGTCGATTTTCTTGTATTTGAAGACTGGCTGAACAGGAGCCGCCGCAGGGACCGGTGCTGCATCCGACAACGAAGCCGGTTCGTGTCCGGTATCAAAGATCATCGGTGGCACCCCGTTATAGACGGAAAGCGGCTGGGCCGGTGCAACCGGTGCCAGCGGAACGGGAGCCGCACCGCCATTGGCCGCAAGCTGGCCGAGTGGCTGGCCGCGATACAGGGCATTGGCGCGCTGGTCGTTTTCATTCATCCGCACGACGGCGCGGCGTGGATACTCGGCTGTCGCCGAGTCGTTGATGTGGCTTTGGCCGCCAGCGTCGCCCGCGATCTTCAAGGCACTTGAGGCCGTGCGGTCGGCCAGATTGGGGATATTCCTGACCTTCGCCGTGTCGGAATAACGCGTCGTCGCATTCGGGGCTCCTGCGCCGATGCTCGACAGACGCATGGTTTCGTTATACCCCTTTTCGGCCAGCGTTGGATTGGGGGCTTGGTCTGCCTCGGGTAACCCGTTTTTATAGATCAGCGGGCTGACCATGCGATAGTTGCTTTGGGTCGCGTGGCTGCCGCCCATGGACGGGGCTTTGGTGCCGGTGCGCAGATCGTGCAGGGTTTCGCCTGTGTCTTGGAGCGGATAAACTTTGGGCGGCTGCTGTTCGGCTCGCCGGACGACTTGGCGGACGGCGGCCAGATCGCGGCTGCGCAGCGTGCGCAAGCGGCCCATGATGTTGGTTTCTTCGACATTCGCCAGCGTAGTGGAAACACCGGTCAAGTTATAGGCTGTGGTTGGCAAAAGAGACTGGGTCGAATCGCTGATGTTCGCGGCTGAACCCGCAAACAGTTGGTTGTAGTCCGTTTGCAAGGTGGAGGCGGGGGGCGCAGCCGTTCCTTGCGCATCCATCACCGCGCCCACGGTTTGCTGGTCCGCTGTCGTGGCATAGTCGGTCAAAAGCTGCGCCTTGGCGGGCAGGGCGGCAAAAAAAGGCATGACTGCCAGAAGGAGGGCGAAAGAGCGAGAAAAGCGGTTCATTCAAAACCTCGTCGAAAACAGTCCGGATTGTTAATAAAGGGAGGGCAAATCATAGGGGACCGCCCTCCTTGAGTCCAGCGCATTGCGGGGGAAAGAAATTATATCCCCAGCTTTTTGATGCGGGCGACAGCTTCTTGTAGGCGTGGCTTATCGACCGTCAGCGCGAAGCGGACATAGCCTTCGCCCGGCGCGCCAAAGCCGTTGCCCGGCGTTGTGACGATGCCCGCTTTTTCAAGCAACAGCGAGGTGAACTCTGCCGACTTCATCCCCTTGGGGGTGTGGCACCAGACATAGAAGGTGGCTTTCAGCGGCTCGACCTCAAGGCCTGCCTTGCGCAGGCCTTCGGTCAGCACATCGCGGCGTTCTTCATAGAGCTTTTGCATGGCGGTAATCGAGCTCTGGTCGCTTTCAAGAGCGGCGATGCCTGCCTCTTGCACGGCGTTGAAGGCCCCGGAATCGATGTTGGCCTTGACTTGGCCAAGTCCGTCGAGAATCTCGGCATTGCCGATAGCAAAGCCCAGACGCCAGCCCGTCATGTTAAAGCTCTTGGACAGAGAATGGAACTCGATCCCGATATCCTTGGCCCCCGCGATCTCAAGGAAGCTGATCGGGCGATACCCGTCAAAGCCCATTTCGCTGTAGGCCGCGTCATGCGCCACGATGATGTTGTATTGCTTGGCAAAGGCAACGACTTTTTCAAAGAAAGCGGCATCCGCCGTCGCGCCCGTCGGGTTGTTGGGATAGTTGAGGAACATGATCTTGGCTTCGCGCGCCACATCGGCGGGAATGGCATTCAGATCAGGTAGAAAGCCGTTTTCTTTAACAAGCGGCATGAAGTGCGAGCGGCCACCCGCGAACAAGGTGCCAGAGTGATAGACGGGATAGGCGGGCGTGGGGATCAGGGCCATATCGCCTTGATTGAGGAAGGCCAGCGGGAAATGGGCAATGCCTTCTTTCGAGCCGATTAGCGTGACGATTTCCGTAACCGGATCAAGCGTGAGGCCAAAGCGTTTCTTGCACCAAGCCGCCGCGCTTTTGCGGAAGGAGCCCATACCCGAGTAGGACGGATATTGATGGTGTTCAGGTTTCTCGGCGGCTTCCTGCAAGGCTTCGATGATGAAAGATGGGGTCGGTTGGTCAGGATCTCCCACGCCCAGATTGATCACATCCACGCCCTTGGCGGCAACTTCGGCTTTAAGCCGGTCGATTTCCTTGAAAAGATAGGGAGGCAGGGCCGTCAAACGCGCAGCTTTTTCAAATGGCATGGTCAGATCCTTTCGCTTTGATAAAATCCAGAAGGTAACAGACTCAGCTTAATCCGTTTTCGCTCAATAGAAAACACCCCTTTCCGATTAAACAGAAAGGGGTGTTTTATTCTTTTAGAAAAAGGCGGAGAGCGTTTTAGGCTTCAACCGATCCCTTCTTCATGCGGCGATAGCCAGCCAGACCAACAAGGCCCAAGCCAAACAGCGGCAGCGCGGCTGGAAGCGGCACGGGCGAAGTGCTGTAGGTCGTTCCAACAGCTGCAATATTTGTAATGCCCTTCAGTTTGAGGGCCGTTTTGAAGTCAAGAACGTCATCCGTCAAATTGGCAATGCTGATGAAGAACTGGTTGGCATTTGATGTCAAGGTATAGGTATCGATTTCGTACTTGCGAGAGTTGCCGCTGTCGTCGTTCGGCGAAGTGAATGTTCCCCAAACTGTTGGTGTTTCCGTCAGTGTGTAGGTAAAGAGGATAGAGGTTTTCCCAGCCAGATAGACTTTGGCTGAATCGAACAACGCATAGCCATTGCCAGCATTCTGCTTCGCCCCCGTGGCGACGATGCCTTCATAACCGGCTGTGAGCGGCGAAAGGGTGGAGCCCATTTCGACAATTTTACTTCCCATGTCGATGTAATCAACGGTCGCCGCCAGCGACGGCGTGGCATAGGAAGAAAGAAGGCCGACGACAGCAGCCAGAAGAGCAAAACGCTTCATGGGAACACCCCTTGGAAATAAAGTAATCAGGAATCTTTTGTAACGGTTTTAATCATACTTGGCAAGAGGTTTTATTTGCTTAACGGAACCATTGGCTTAAGCGGGAGAAGAAGGGTGCGTTTGAGCCATAATCCAGATTGTTTCCTGCATCCAGCGACTCAAGGTTAAGCGCGGAAACCAGAAGGCCTGCAGTGGTCGAAAAAGCTGGACCAGAGGTTGCTTCGGCAAGGCCGCTAAGCGTCGGCGAGGGACTGCGTTGCTGGTCGGGGGTCGGGCGGGCGATGCGCAGGGGGCGGCCCAAGCGGACCTGTTTGTCCAGCATGCGGCTGGCCATATCGCGAATCCCTGGCAATTGACTGGTGCCACCCGTTAAGACGACTCGCCGTCCGGCGACGTCGGCTAAGCCCGATTTGCCAAGACGGGCGCGAATCAGCTCGAAAATCTCTTCAAGGCGCGGCTGGATGATCCGGATCAGGTGCGATTTGGGCAGGTGGTTGGCGAATTCGGGGGCTTCTTCGCCAACTTGGGGAACGTCGATAATCTCGCGGTCGTCGGCGGGTGAAAGCATCGCGCTGCCATAAAGGGTCTTAAGCCGCTCCGCATGTGAGAAGGTTGTCGTCAGCCCGCGCGCCACATCGTTGGAGATATGAAGGCCGCCCAAGGCAAGACCATCACAGAAAATCATGTGGCCGTCGAAAAAGATGCCGATGCCGGTTGTGCCCGCGCCGATGTCGATGACGGTGCAGCCAAGGTCCATTTCGTCTTCGACAAGGCAGGAGAGGCCGCAGGCCAGCGGCGCGGCCACCAGCGTCTCGACTTCCAGATGGCAACGGGCGATGGCTGTTTCCAATGTCCGCGCGGGACCGAAAGCCGCCGAGACAAGGTTGTAATCGGCCTGAAGGCTGTTGCCGATCATCCCCATGGGCTCGCGAATGCCGCGCTGGCCATCCAGCGTGTAATGGACGGGCAGGGTGTGCAAAAGCTCCATGGTGTGGCCGTCAATGTCTTCGGCGGCCAGCGTCTGGGCTTGGGCGACAAGGCGGTCCATGTCGGTTGCCGTGATTTCGCGTCCGTTAAGCGGCAGCGTCACGCCCACGGTCTGGGAGAGAAGCTGTGGCCCCGCGATATTGACGATCACGCGCTCGATCTCTTCGCCAGCCATCTGTTCGGCGGCATCGACGGTGGTGGAGATGGCGCGTTGGATGGATTCCATGTCAGAGACAAGGCCCGCCCGCACACCTTCGGAAAGCTGATGGCCAATCCCGATCACATGGGGCGTGCCCGATTCGTCGATCCGGGCAATGAAACAGGCGATCTTGCTGGTTCCAATATCAAGCGCGGCGACGACGTCGCCTTGGGTCGAGCGGGGCTTGTCGAAAAGCCATTGTGTGATCCTGTTGTTCATTCCTGCGCCTCCCCGTAATCGGGCTCGGCGGGTTGCGTGCCTGGTTCGACGATCAAACGGTCGGGCAGGCGCAGGTCGATGGCCACGATGTTGCGCTCCAAAATCTTTTGTTCCTGAACGAGTTCGGTCAGTTTGCTCAGAGCTTTGTCGAGCTCTTGCTCCGGCAGTCGGATCAGCAAATTGGGCTGGAGATAGAAGTTCCAGCGTCGCTCGCCTACCCGCACGGCAGCCTTAAGGGCCTTGGCAATGGCGGGATAGGTTTGAAGATCGGTCAGCAATGCGCCCGTCTGTTCCGGCGCGGCCATCCCGACAACGAGGGGCAGATCGGCGAAGTTTTGCGGGTTGGCGGCGACCAGTTCTTTGCCTTGCGCGTCGATCACAACCGTTTTGCCGTGATGTTGCCAGCGGGCCATCGGGACGCGCTCGGTTAGTTTGACGACGATTTTATCGGGCAGGCTGCGCAGAACGGTGACGTTCTCGGTCCATGGCAGGGCCAGAATATTCTGGCGCGCCTGCTCGGGGTCAAAGGCAAAGATGGGGCTGCCGAGGCGGGCATTCAGGGCTAAAACCAGCGCGTCGCGGTCGGTATAGCGTCGCCCTTCGACCAGACGGTCGGCAACGGAGAATCCCGCTTTCTGGGTTAGTGTCAAAGCCAGATCACCCGTTTTGTTTTTCAGGGTGCGCGGCCATGTGCTGTGCCAGACCCATGAAACGAGCAAGATACAGGTAACCGCTGCCAGCACCATCAGGGCAAGGCGCGCCGAAAAACCGAAACGAGGCGTTTCTTCCTCGAAATCGGCATTATTCTGGCGAACGCTTCCGCGAAGCGGTTTTTTCTTTACGCGGGCCATGTCGGGTGATCCAGCATCCACTGAATAAGGTTGTCAAAGGTCAGACCGGCGTGCAGGGCTTGTTCCGGCAGAAGGGAAAGCGGCGTCATCCCGGGCTGGGTGTTCATCTCAAGGAAAACAAGGCCTTTTGTGCCTTCTTGTGACTCATCCCACCGGAAATCGGCGCGCGCCGCACCATGGCATCTTCCAGCCCGATAGGCAAGAACAGCAAGCCGCAAGGCCTCGTCATAGACTTCTTGGGGAAGAGGTGCTGGCAGAAGGTGGTCCGTTTTGCCATCGGAATATTTTGACTCGTAATCGTAAAAGGCATTCTCACGCGGCTTCAGCTCTGTCACGGCCAGTGCACGGGCTTCCTCTTTGTCGCCCAGGATCGCGACGGTCAGCTCATGCCCCGCGATAAAGGCTTCGATCATCGCCGTCTCGCCAAAGGGCCATGCGGCTTCAAGCGGCGTAAGGTCACTTTCGTCCTTGACCAGAAACACGCCGACGCTGGAGCCTTCATTGGTTGGCTTGATGACAAAGGGATAGGGGATAGGAAAAGACCGCGCCGCCACCTCTTGCTTGCTCACAAGACCACCTTGGGCACAGCGCACGCCAGCCGCGCTGACCACTGTTTTCATCAAAGGTTTGTCCATCGCGATGGCCGAGGCCAAAACGCCTGAATGCGTATAAGGCAGGCCAAGGATTTCAAGAAAGCCTTGCAAGGTGCCGTCTTCGCCGCCGCGTCCATGCAGCGCGTTAAAGAGAATGTCGGGTTTGCCGAAAGGCGCGGAGAGGATTTGGGTTGCCAGCGCAAGAAGGTCTTTGTTCACGTCGATTTCGGCGACGTCGTGGCCAAGTTCACGCAAGGCTCCTGCGACCGCTTTGCCGGAGACGAGGGAGACTTCCCTCTCGCTGGACCAGCCTCCCATCAGGACGGCGACTTTTTGGGGGGTAGGAGCCATGGGCGTTATCCTTTGCGGGTCGTTTCTTCTAAAGGTCTTCCTATCCTACGGATTTCCCAGCGTAAGTCTATGCCCGATGTCTCAAGGACGCGGCGGCGGACTTCTTCACCCAAGGCTTCAAGGTCGGTGGCGGTGGCCTCGCCCGTGTTGATCAGAAAGTTGCAGTGTCGCTCGGACATCATGGCGCCGCCGATCGTTAGACCGCGACAGCCAGCTTTGTCGATCAGCTCCCACGCCTTGGCTCCTTCGGGATTGGCGAAGGTCGAGCCGCCTGTTTTCTCGCGGATCGGCTGGCTAGCGGCGCGGGCGGCTTGGATGTCCTTCATCCGCGCCTCAATGGCGGCGGGATCGGCGGGGCGGCCCTCAAGGGCGGCTTCCAGAAAGATCATGCCGGAGGGCGCGGCACTTTTGCGATAGGCAAAGCCCATCTGTGCGTTTGTAAGCGTGTGCCGGTTGCCTAGCCTGTCCAGTGCGGTGACTGAGCGCACAATCTCTTTCATCTCGCCGCCATGGGCTCCGGCATTCATGCGCAGGGCCCCGCCGAGCGTGCCGGGAATGCCGCACAGAAAGGCAAGGCCAGACAGTCCCGCTTTCTGCGCGGCGCGGGCGACGTTCATGTCCATCGCGGCGGCACCGGCGATCAGAGAGTTGCCCTCTTGCGCGATCTTGGCGAAAGCGGGGCCTAGCTTGATGACAACGCCTTCAATCCCGCCATCGCGGATCAAGGTGTTGGACGCTGCACCAAGGATCGTCAGCGGTACGTCGGTGGGACAGCCTTTCAGGAAGACCGCCAGATCATCCGCATCTTCCGGTTTAAACAACACCTCCGCCGGTCCGCCGACGCCAAACCATGTCTGGTCCTTCATCGGCGCGTTTTCCATCAGCTTGCCGCGCACGGCAGGCAAGCGGGAGAGAAGGGATGTGCAAGAGGTCATCATGCCTTCGACTTCAGCAAAGCTTCAAGCTCGGACGGAAGCGCAACCGCCCAGCGGGAGATGTCACCCGCGCCAAGGCAGATGACGAAGTCGCCCGAGTGAGCGAGGCCTGCAACGGTGGAGGCTAACGCCTCAGGCGAGGCCAAGGCCATGACTTCGCGGTGGCCGTGGGCGCGTAGGCCAGTGACAAGGGATTCCTTGTTCGCGCCCTCGATGGGCTGTTCGCCCGCCGCATAGACATCGGCGACGATCACGGTATCAGCATCGTTAAAGCAGGTGCAGAACTCGGTGAACAGATGGGCAAGGCGCGAATAGCGGTGTGGCTGGACCACAGCGATGATCTTGGCTTTTTCGCTCTTGGCCTGAACGGCGGCTTTGAGCGTTGTGGCGATCTCGGTCGGGTGGTGCGCGTAATCGTCCACAACGGTGATGCCGCCCGCCGTGCCGGTGCGCGTAAAGCGGCGTTTGACGCCTTCGAACTTTTTAACCGCGCGTCCCATCGCTTCTTCGTTGAACCCAAGCTGCCAAGCGACCGTCAGGGCCGCGAGCATGTTTTGGATGTTGTGCAGACCGATTACGGGCAGGTGAAACCCGACCATCTTTTTACTTTGGCCTGTCTTGCGGTCGGTGAACTGAACATCAAAGTTGGAGCCTTCTGGTTTCGCCTCGATATTAATCGCGCGCACATCGGCTTGCGGTGAAAAGCCATAGGTGACGATCTTGCGGTCTTGAATCTTTGCAACCAAGGCTTGGACTTCGGGATGATCGAGGCACAGGACGGCAAAGCCATAAAAGGGAATGTTCTCGATAAAGGCGGTATAGGCCTGCCGGACGGCATCGAAGCTGCCATAGTGATCGAGATGCTCTGGGTCGATGTTGGTGACGATGGTGATGGTGGCGGGCAGTTTGGTGAAGCTGCCATCCGACTCGTCTGTCTCGACAACCATCCATTCGCCGCTGCCAAGGCGCGCGTTGGTGCCATAGGCGTTGATGATCCCGCCATTGATGACGGTTGGGTCAAGGCCTTCCTCGTCAAAGAGCGTTGCGACCATAGAGGTGGTTGTCGTCTTGCCATGCGTGCCGCCGACACCCACCGACCATTTCAGACGCATCAGCTCGCCCAGCATTTCGGCGCGGCGCACGACGGGGATCATGGCGGCGCGGGCGGCGATTACTTCGGGATTGTCTTTTTTCACGGCGGAGGAAATGACGACCACGCCCGCCTCACCCAGATTCTCGGTGCGGTGGCCGATGGCGATGGCGACGCCTTTTTCGCGCAGGCGTTTGACGTTCGCGTTGTCGGCCAAATCACTGCCCTGCACCTGATAGCCCAGATGGTGGAGAATCTCGGCAATGCCGCTCATCCCGATGCCGCCGATGCCGACGAAGTGGATCACGCCCACGGCCAGCGGGCTGAAGTTGCGGCCAAAGTTTTTATGGATGGGTTTTGTCTGAATCATGAGCTGTGAATATCGTGGGTTGAAAGGGCCAAAAGAGATTCGCCGCCCATCGTGTCGGGATTGGCGAAGGCGGAGGTGAACGCTGTCTTGGCAAGCGGCAGGCCGATTACGCCGTAAAGACAGTCAGCCAGCGTATCAGCGGCGGAGATCGTGCCCCATGCCCGTGAAGCCGCTGCGGCTTTCATCAAGGTTGCGGGCAGGGTGAACAGAGCCTCAAGGCGAACGGCTAAGGCTTCAGGCGTGAAGGAGTCTTCGGGGATGATCCATGCGCCGCCCGCCTGCGCGATCGCTTGTGCATTTGCTTTTTGCTCGCCAGCGTGACCATGCGGAAAGGGCACAAGGATTGACGGACGGCCAATGGCGGTCAGCTCGGCAATCGTGCCGCCGCCGCTGCGCCCGATAAACAGATGGCATTGTGCCATGCGCTCCGGTACATCTTTAAAGAAGGTGGCCGTTTCCGCGATGATGCCTGCGCCAGCCAAAAGGGCGCGGGCTTCTTCGATATCTTCGGCGCGGCATTGCTGGGTGACCAGAATGCGGCGACGCAGCGGCTCGGGCAGCAAGGCTAGAGCCTTGGGGACGACCGAGCTGAAAACCTTCGCGCCAAGGCTGCCGCCCATCACCAGCAGGCGGATCGGGCTCTCGTCGCCAAGCGCGGGATAGGGTGTAGCGCGGAAGGTCGCAAAGGCTGGGCGGACAGGGTTGCCGGTCTGCACGATCTTGCTGCTGTGCTCCGCCGCAACGCCGACGACGGTGGGGAACGAGGTGGCCATGATCTTGGCCATGGGCAGCAGCATCCGGTTGGCGCGTCCCACGACCACGTTTTGCTCGTGCAGGACAAGCGGCACACCCATGCGGGCGGCGGCGTACAGAAGCGGAACGGACGGATAGCCGCCAAAGCCGACCACGGCGGCGGGCTTCAGTTTCCGTAAAAGCAGGGAAGCCTGAAGCACCCCCAGTCCCATAGAGATAATGCTGATCAGCTTGCGGATCGGCCCCTTGCCCAAAGCACTGGCCCGCACGCAGTAAACCGGCAGGTCAAGGTCTTTGCCGAACGCGCCTCCGCGCTTGTCCGTGACCATGCCTACGCGCAGGCCACGGCTCAGCAGCTCACGCGCCAAGGCTTCAGCCGGAAACACATGCCCGCCGGTGCCGCCTGCGGCCAGAAGAATGAGAGGTGTGGATTGAGGGGAAGTCATGGCTCGTGTCACAAATCAAAAGGGGACGACTCAAAGGCCTAATAGACCCCTTTTCGTCCCTTGGGGCAAGGGGCAGCCCCAGTTTTCCCCAATTTACTTTGATTTATAGGTCTGCGAGGCCATAGCGTTTGCGGGTGAGCGCGAGGAGCATGCCCATTTCCAGCGACATGGCCAGAAGGGATGAGCCGCCATAGGAAATGAAGGGCAGGGTCATGCCCTTGGCGGGGATCAGGTGGAGGTTGGAGGCCAGATTGATCGCCGTCTGGACCGCGAACTCGATCAGGATGCCGCTTGCCGCCAAAAGGGCGAACAAGTTATTTTCCTTACGGATCAACCAAAAGCCCCGCAACGTGATAAAGGCGAACAAGGCAATCACGACCAGCGCGCCGATCAGGCCCAGCTCTTCCCCCGCGACGGCAAAGATAAAGTCGGCATGCGCATCGGGGATCGACATTTTGACCGTCCCCGCGCCCGGACCTGTGCCGAAAAGTCCGCCATTGGTGAAGGCCTCAAGGGCTTTGTCGGTTTGATAGGTGTCGCCCGTATGGTTCAAAAACCGATCAAAGCGCGAGGCAAAATGCGGAAAGGTGTAATAGGCTCCGCAAAGCCCGAGCAGGCCGACAACGGGCATGGCTCCGGCAAGGCGCAGCGGCATACCGGCCAAAAAGAACTGGCCGAACCAGATCAGCGAGACGAGCACCGTCATGCCGATATCCGGCTGGCCCAGAAGGCACAGCACGATCATGAGAAAGAGTGCGATATTCAGCCCCAAGGCTGGAAAGCCAAGGCGCAGACAGTGGCGCGAGAACAGCCACGCCGCTGTGACGGCAAAGACGGGCTTGACGAACTCGGAAGGCTGGATTGACAGGAAGCCTAAATGAATCCAGCGCGTTGCGCCCTTTATTTCAACGCCCATGAAAAGAGTGGCTGCCAGCAACGGCACGAAAAGGAAGGACAGCGCAATGGCGAGCGTCCTGATTTGGGTCGGGGACAGAAGCGAGGCTCCAAACATGACGATAAGGCTCGGGGCCAGCATGGCCAGATGCCGCTCGACGAAATAAAAGTTGCTCAGGCCATGTTTGACGGCGACGGCGGGCGTGGCCGCTTGGATCAGCAAGATGCCCATGCCCATCAGGACAACGAGCGCAACCAGCGTCCAGCGGTCGATAGTCCACCACCATTTGCCAAGGACGGTTTGGTCTGTGCGGGCGAGGGTTGGCATATCAGCGCAGCTTCAGGGTCGAGATGCCCACAAGGGCAAGGATACAGGCGATGATCCAGAAACGGATCACGACGGTCGGCTCGGACCAGCCAAGTTTTTCGAAATGGTGGTGCAGCGGGGCCATCTTGAAAACGCGCTTGCCCGTCATTTTGAAGGAGGCGACCTGAATGATGACCGAGACGGTCTCCATCACGAACAGCCCGCCGATGATCGCCAGCACGATTTCATGCTTGATGATGAGCGCGATGGTGCCGATTGAGCTGCCGAGGGCCAGCGAGCCCGTGTCGCCCATGAAGACTTGGGCGGGCGGCGTATTGAACCATAGGAACCCGAGGCACGCCCCGACAAGGGCTCCGCAAAAGACGGTGAGTTCCCCCGCGCCGCTGATAAAGGCGATTTGCAAATAGTTTGCAAAGACGAAATTGCCGACGAGATAGGAGATCAGCGCAAAGCACAGCGCGACGATCAGGACGGGCACGGTTGCAAGACCGTCTAGCCCGTCGGTCAGGTTGACGGCGTTGCTGGCTCCGACCATGACAAAGATGGCGAACGGGATGAACAGAGGCCCCAGCGGAATCCACAAATCCTTGAAGAAGGGAATGGCCAGAAAGGTCGTATGCGGCGTTTTGGCGACATAGAGGATGGCCAGTGTAGCCGCCAGCGAGATGACAATTTGTGCCGCCAGCCTGATCTTGCCCGGCACGCCGCGCACATTGCGCTGGGTCAGCTTCTGGTAATCGTCGGCAAAGCCGACAAGCCCAAAACAGGCCGTCACGCCCATCACGATCCAGACATAAGCATTGGATAAATCGCCCCACAAAAGCGTGCTGACGATCACCGAGACGAGGATCATCAGGCCGCCCATCGTCGGGGTGCCCTTTTTCTTGAAATGAGTCTCGGGCCCGTCTTCGCGAATGGGCTGGCCTTCGCCTTGTTTGGCTTTGAGCCAGCGGATCAGGCGCGGGCCAAAGACGAAGCAGATCAAAAGCGACGTGAAAATTGCGCCACCCGTGCGGAAGGTGATGTACCGAAACAGGTTGAAGGCGATGAAGTCATTCGCAAAGGGAAAGAGGAGGGTGTAAAGCATGGGACCTGATGAACTTTCTAGCTTGCCTTTCGCGCTTGTGCAGAGCCGTCTGACAAGGCCGAGAGAATGGTTTCCATATGTAGGCTGTGCGAACCTTTGACCATCACGACATCGCCATCTTGAACTTCGCTGGCAATAAGCTCGGCCAAAGTTGCGCTGTCAGGCCGGTGGCCGCCGCGCAGGGCAGGCGGGAGGGCGTTGGTGAGGTTCTTCATCAGCTCACCACAGCAAAAGACGAGGTCAATTTCGCTGCGCAGGATCGTGTCGGCCAGATCGGCGTGAAGGGCAGGGCCAGTCTCGCCCAGTTCGCGCATATCGCCAAGGACGGCGATGCGGCGGGCCTTGTCACTGGCTTTGGGCGTTTTGCCGAGGGTGGTCAGGGCCGCATGTGTGGCGACGGGGCTGGCGTTAAAAGTCTCGTCGATCAGCGTGATGGTGCCTCCAGTCGGAAGCGTGACGGCGGCGATGGTGCCGCGCCCCTGTGGCGGGAGATAGGCTTCAAGGGCTTGAGCGCACAGCGGCACATCGGCTTCCAGTGCGGCGCAGGCTAAAAGGGCTCCCAGCGCGTTAAAGGCTAGGTGCGGCCCCATCTTGGCCATGCGATAGGTCAAGGGACGCCCCATTATCACGGCATCGATCAAAAGGCCGTTATCGTCGTGCTTGATTGCGACAAGCCGTGCATCGCTTTTCAGATCGCGCCCGAAGGACAGGATTTTCTTGAGGCTGCTTTCTTTGGCTTTGGCGGCGAGTTGCGTAAAATGCGGGTTGTCGCGGTTCAGGATAGCGATGCCGGTCTTGTCCATGCCTTCGAAAATTTCGGCCTTGGCATCGGCAATCGCTGCCGTTGACTCGAAATGCTCCAGATGGACGGCTTCGATATTGGTGATCAGCGCGACATGGGGGCGCACGAGACGGGACAGAGGCCCAAGCTCGCCCGCATGGTTCATGCCGATCTCAATCACGCCATAGCGGGCGTCCTGCGGCAGACGGGCAAGCGTAAGCGGCACGCCCCAGTGATTGTTCAGGCTGCCTTCATTGGCATAGGTCTCGCCGACCGCGCCGAGCATCAGGCGAAGTTGTTCCTTCGTGCTGGTCTTGCCGACCGAGCCCGTGACCGCAACCAGCGCGGCGGTCGAGCGATCTCGTCCGGCGCAGCCAAGGTCCTGCAAGGCTTCCATTGTGTCCTCGACGAAAACAAGCGGCGCATCGGCGGGGACTTGCGGCGGTTGACGCTCGACAAGCGCGGCGATGGCTCCGGCTTCCATGGCGGCGCGGACGTAATCGTGTCCGTCACAGGAGGGGCCTTTGATCGCGATGAAAAGATCGCCTTGCTTTACCGTGCGGCTGTCAATGCTCACACCGTGGGCTACGCTGTCTTGCGGGTGCAGCGTGTGTCCCTTGGTTGCGCTTAAAACATCTTGGGCATGCCAGTTCAGCATTGAGGTCAGGCTCCTAAAAGTTTGCGCGCTTCTTGCGCATCGTTGAAAGGAAGAACGGTAGTGCCGACAATCTGGCCTTCCTCGTGGCCTTTTCCGGCGATGACCAGAACGTCACCGCCTTGAAGGGCTTCGATGCCCTTGGCAATGGCGGCAGCGCGGTCGCCGATCTCTTCAAGCGTATCGACCTTTTTACAGCCGGTCAGAATCTCGGCGCGGATGGCGTCGGCCTTTTCACTGCGCGGATTGTCGTCCGTCACGATCACATGATCGGCCAGCTTTTGCGCGATTTGGCCCATCATCGGCCTCTTGCCTCGATCTCGGTCGCCGCCGCAGCCGAAGATCACACGCAGCTTCGCGCCGTCATGTGCGGCGACATGGGGGCGTAGGGCCTCAAGCACGTTTTCAAGGGCCGCCGGTTTGTGGGCGTAATCGACAAAGACGCTGCCGCCTGCTGCCGAGCGGCCAATATATTCAAGCCGTCCGGGCACGCCGGTAAGATGGGTCATGGCCTCAACCATCTTATCGGGGTCTTCGCCACTAGCGACGGCGAGGCTCAGGGCGCACAGGCTGTTCCATATCTGGAAGGTGCCGATGACGGGCAGGTTGATCTCGTACGGTTTGCCCAAAAGCTCGAAGCGCAGGTTCTGGCCGCTTGAGGCGGGGGCATAGGCCAGCAGTTTGACCTCTTTGCCGCTGCGGCCAAAGCCCATGACTTTTTGCCCGCGCGCCAGACAAACGGCGTTGATGGCTTCAAACTCGGCGGCGTCCGCATTCAGCACGGCGGTGCCGTTTTGCTTGAGGATGGAGGTGAACAAACGCAGCTTGGCGGCCAGATACCGCTCCATCGTCTCGTGATAATCCAGATGATCGCGCGAGAGGTTGGTAAAGGCGGCAAGCCCCACCTGCACGAAGTCAAGGCGACGTAGCAGGATGCCGTGGCTGGAGGCCTCCATCGCCAAGTGCGAAACGCCTTCGCCCGTGATTTTGTCGATGGTCTGGTGCAAGGTAACGGGATCGGGTGTTGTCAGCGAGCCATAGGTTGTCTCGCGGTCCGTGATAAGGCCAAGCGTACCGATCGCGGCAGCATCGTGTCCGGCGGCTTTCCAGAATTGGCGGGTGAACTGGACGGTCGATGTCTTGCCGCTGGTGCCCGTGACGGCGGCGACCATATGCGGCTGGCGTGGGTAAAAGCGGCTGGCTATCGCCGAAAGGGCATGGCGCGGATTGGGAACGCGCACAAGCGTGACCGAAGACGATAATTGGGGGGTCTTTGTTTCTTCGTCCAGAACAAAGACCGTCGCGCCGCTGGCCAAGGCTTCGTCAATGTAATCCGCGCCGTTACGGTTCGTGCCGTCGATGGCGACAAAGATGAAGCCTGCTTTGACTTGCCGTGAGTCGGCCGTGACACCGGCTATCTGGCGATCCTCGCCTTGAAGGACGGCTCCGTCACTGGGCTGTATTAGATTCGACAGACGCATAATCATCCGTTTCTTTTGCGAGGTTGAGACTTTCAAGCACTTCAGAACCCAAAGGTTTCAAGAGCTGGTGTTCGGTCGCTGCCAACATCTCCGTGTCCACAGGCGGCATGTTCAAAAGCGGGCCAATCTGGCTTATCACATGACCGACGACGGGTGCGGCGGTCCAGCCCCCCGTTGCAAAACCATAGGTCTTGGCATTCCCCTTGGGATCGTCCAACAGCGCAAAGACAGCATAACGCGGCGCGTTGGCGGGGAAAACCCCTATAAACGAAGAAAGACGGGCATTTTCGCTGTAACGGCGTCCGGCGGCCTTGTCGGCGGTGCCGGTTTTGCCGCCGACGAGATAACCGGCGACTTCCGCCTTCTTGGCGGTGCCCTCCTTAACCACAAGCCGCATGAGGGCACGCATCTGGGCCGAGGTTTTTTCCGAAACGACGCGGATGGTTTCCTCTTTGCTTTGCGCCTCCTTGTCTTTGATGAGCAAGGTTGGTTTGACCAGCAGCCCGCCGTTAACCAGGGACGAGACTCCGGCAACAAGCTGGACGGCGTTGATGGCAATCCCGTGACCGAAGGAAATGGTCATGGTTGTCGTATCGCGCCAGCTGGAGTCGGGGGGCACGATAGGAGAGCCAACCTCTGGCAATTCCAAAGGGGCCTTTTCGGTCAGGCCGAGGCTGGATAAAAAGGCTTTCTGCCGCGCTGTGCCGAGTCGCTCTGCCATGCGGGCCGAACCGATATTCGAGGATTCCATGAAAATCTCGGCCACATTCAGCCAGCCTTTGGCAGGATGAAAATCGCGGATGGTCTTGCTGCCGACTTCGATGGGGTGGGTCGTGTCAAACCGCTCGGACGGTTTGATCAGGCCGGAATCAAGAGCCATCGCCGTGTTGAAGGTTTTGAAGGTCGAGCCCATTTCATAAACGCCCAGCGTGGCGCGGTTGAACTTGCTGTTGTCCAGCGCGTTGCCCGCGTTTTGGGGATCGAAATCGGGCAGCGAGACAAGGGCGAGGATTTCGCCGTTATTGACATCCATAATCAGGCCCGTCGCGCCCAGCGCGTGATAGGTCTCGATCGCTTCGGCCAGTTCGCGGTGCAAAACGGTTTGAAGCCTTAGATCAATCGACGTGACCAGCGCGCCCTGATCGTTTTGCAGCCTGTCGTTCTCGCTTTTCTCCAGCCCCGCGATGCCTTTGTTGTCAATGTCGGTATAGCCCAGAATATGGGCCGTCAGCGCACCAGAGGGATACAGGCGGCTTTCGTCGGGCACAAACTCGAGCCCCGCGATGCCCATCTTGTTGATCGCGTAATATTGGCGCGGCGTGACGTGGCGACGGATCGTGACATAGCGTTTGGTTTCTTCGATCTCGCCCGCCAGCTTTTCGGCGTTGATATCGGGGAAGACGGCAGCCAGCTTGGCTGCGGCTTCCTGGGCGTCCAAGATTTTGCGCGTGTCGGCCATCAACATAACGGTGGGCAGCGAGGTCGCCAGAACGGTGCCCTTCCTGTCCACAATGTCGGCCCGCGCCGCGACAGGCAGGTCAGCGGTCAGGGCGTGGATCATGCGCGGTTCTTGAGTCTCGTTATCCATGGTCAGGCTGGCCAGCCGTCCCGAGACAACAAGGAACAATAGCGCGAAGCCAAAGAAAAAAACAGCCAACCGTCCCCGGGCGCGACGCAAGGCGTAATCGCCGGGCGAAGCCGGTTTGCGTCCGGCCCTGACGGTTGGCGGATCGGTAGGCGCGGAAGAGCCGAACAAGCCCGGAATAACGGGTTGCCGGTTATCTGGCCTGCGCCGCGAAGAGGGGCGCCAAGATCTCATTGAAGCGTGCCGGATCCAGCAAGAGCGAGCGTCTGGTCATCGCCAAGGGGCAGCGAGGTGCCATCGGGAAGGGCTCCTGCATGGGCATTGTGCCGGATGACAAGGCGCGTGTTCAGGCGGTCGCTTTCATCGGCGGCTGCCTTGGGTTTGGCGGCGATAGGTCGTGGCCGCGTGTTTGCCGCTGTCATGACCTTGCGGGCCGCAGCTGCGGCGGCATAGTGGGATACGCTTTCGCCCTTGGCCGGCATGATGTCGGCCAGACGGGCATAGCGGGTGACCTGATGCGGCGCAGTTGGTTGAAGCGCAAGATGCTGGCGCGCTGCGGCTTCGATCCGCGCGGGGTTGGACAGATAAACCCACTCGGCTTTGAGCACATGCAAGTTGCGTTGTTCGGCTTCGATGTCGCCGTTCAGGGCGCGTAGCTGTTGGCCCAGTTCCTCGACGCGATAGCTGGTGTGATACAGGCCAAGGCTGACGATGATCGTCAGCGAAAGCCAGAGCAGGGTGGTCGAAGCGCGGGTCATGCGGCGGTCTCCGTGGACGGCAAAAGGTCTGTGCGCTCGGCCACGCGCAGGCGGGCTGAACGAGAGCGGGGGTTGGCGGCGATTTCCTCGGTGGACGGCAAGACAGGCTTGCGGGTCAACAGGCGGAAAAGAGGTTTGGGCGTTTCGCTGGAATCGAAAGGCAGATGGCGGCTGGCGCGCGGTGCGGCGTCGCTTTGATCGCGCAGAAACTCTTTGACGCAGCGATCCTCAAGGGAGTGGAACGACACGACTGCCAAACGGCCTTCTGGCTTGAGGAAAGAGGCGGCGGCTTCAAGCCCGCGCTTCAGCTCGCCCATCTCGTCATTCACGGCGATGCGCAGGGCTTGAAAGGTGCGGGTCGCGGGATCAACCCCGTCCTTGGAGCGTGGCACAACTTCGCGGATCAGGCTGGCGAGTTCACCCGTGCGGTTCAGCGCTTTTTCCTTGCGGCGTTCCACGATGCGGCGGGCCACGCGGCGCGAGAATCGTTCCTCGCCGTAGGTATAGATGATGTCGGCCAGCTCTTTTTCGCTGGCGGTGTTGACAAGGTCGGCGGCACTTTCGCCTTCGCGGCTCATGCGCATATCAAGCGGTCCGTCGGCCTGAAAAGAAAAGCCGCGTTCGGCCTCATCCAGCTGGGGCGAGGAGACGCCAAGGTCAAAGGTGATCCCGTCGATCTTCCCTTTGTGCGTCTCATCCAAAAGGGCGCGCATCGAGCCGAACGTCCCTTGCAGCAGGCGAAGACGCGTCCCATAGCTCTTGGCCATTTCTTCGCCCGCCTTGATCGCGTCGGGGTCGCGGTCGATGCCGAAAACGGTACCGGCTTTGGCGTCGAGCAACGCGCGGCTGTACCCGCCGCGTCCGAAGGTGCCATCAACATACAGGCCGCCTTCGCGTGGTTGCAGGGCCTCGATCACCTCGCCGAGCATGACGGAGATATGGGGGGGGGCGGCACGCATCAGAGCCTCCCATCCAGCTTGCCCGAAGCGGCGGCGATGATCTTGCTGAGCGAAATATCCTTGGCGCGGGCCTGACCGCGTGCGGTTTCTTCGTGCGTGGCCAGCTTGGCGGGATCCCAAAGCTGGAATGTCTTACGCCGCCCGACAAAGGCAATCTCGCTTGTGATGCCAACAGCTTCGGTCAGGGAGGAGGGCAGGACAACGCGCCCTTCGCCATCGAAGGGGACTTGCACGGAGCCGCCGAAAATCGTGGTTTCGATCAACTCAAAGGTTTCAGGCGGCAGGTCGAGTTTTTCAAGGCTTTCGCTGAGCAGCTCCAGATGCGCGATCGAGCAGCCATCAAGGGCTTCATATTGCAAGGAGCGGAAGACGACGATACCCGTGGCGTCTTGGCCGAGGGCAGAGCGAAAAGAGGCCGGAACCGACACTCGTCCCTTCTTGTCAATCTTGTTGACAAAACTGGAGAGGAAAACGGCCATTAAGTGCCTCTCAAATCAAGGGGTTGGAGATATTGTTGCGCTGCCGCACAGGTTCAAATCATGGGCTCTTATGGGATACCATGGGCTGGCATGGGAAATCAAGGGATTATGTGACAAAAATGCGCTGTTTTTCAAAATAAATTGTTCTTGTCTGGCAACAAGCGAAGACCCGATCATGTATTGATGGGGCCACCCAAAGTAAACAAAAGGGGAACATCCCCGTTTGTTCTTGTTGTGTTCTTGTTTTGAAAAGGGATGGGCGAGGGGAGGCTGTCAGCTGCCGAAAAAGAGGAAGCCTTCCTCATCAAGTCGTCCCGCTTCAGGCAGGGGAAGCGTGCCGTATTGGACATTGCCTTTGGCCAGATCGGCGCGGCGTTGCGCATAGCCCAGCATGACGTTGGGCCCCTGATACACGAGCTGTCCATCCACAAGCGTTAGTGAGCCACCTTCCAGCACTTGACCCACAGAGCCGATTTTCTCCGGCCTTTCATGAAGAGGCAGACAGGTGATGCGCGGCGCGGCCTCGGTCAGGCCATAGAGGATGAAAAGCTGTCCCGCGCGGGTCGTGATTTGCCGCAGCATGTCTTGCGTGCGCTCAAGGCTCATGCGCCCTCCGGCCTGAAGGAAGGTTTTCAGGCGCGGCACGCGCAGATTATCAAGGCCTGCGCGGGCCAGATATTCGAAATGGAACGGCACTCCGGCAAACAGGGTCACATCGCGCCGCTGGATTGTCTCCCACAGTAGGCGGTTTTTAAGGGCCAGTTCGCTGAGCATCAAGCTGGCTCCGGCGGTCAGCATCATATGCAAAAGCGACAGGCCGAAGGAATAGGCAAAGGGCATCAGCAAAACGCCGCGCGTGTCCTGCGTCAAGCCCAAGGCTTTCATCGACGCGCGGGTGTTATGCGCGATGGCGTCATAGGAAAGCCGGACGGTTTTTGTGGCATCGGCAGGCCCCGGCGGTAAAAGCAACAGGAATAAATCGGGATGGACGGCGGTAACCGGATCGGTCGTCCGTTGCCAAAGCTGGAAATCGGTCAGCGGAAAATCCACGAGGGAATAGGGCCCCTCTGGCCTATACGAGGAGGGCAGTAGCACCCAGTCGGGTTCGTAAGTGCGGATAAAGGGCGCGGGCGGGTTGGAGGCCGGATCGATCAGAAGCAGCGCATGGCCACTCGCCGCCGCCGACAAATACGCCGCCGCACCGTCTTTCGTGCGCGGTAAAGCCAAAAGGATCAGACTCTTGGGGCCGGTTTCTCGTGCTTTGTGCCAAAAGGGGACCAGTTTTTTGACAAGCTCGCGCAGCTCGCCATAACGCATCCACCCCTCGCTTGTGTCGTCGCAAAGCACTGGCGTGCCATCCAGTGTGAGGGCACCGTCAAGGAAGTCCAGAAAGGGAAGAGGCGGCACAGGCATGGGCGCTCTCCTTCAAGAAACTTGTCAGGTAGAGATCGTAACACCCCCGTTTCTGTTTTGTCGAGAGGCTTGGTGCTGAGACTTTGGATGAAGTTGTTTGCTTAGCTCAACGCCGCCATCAGCAGATAGATCACGGTGATGACTCCCAGGGCGGATAACCCGGTTTTGCCGATGTTCTGTCCGGTCGCGACGGCGGCGGCGGGATAGAGGCGTTTCAGATTCCATTTGGTCGCATAGGTCAGGGCGGCCCAGACAAGCCCCAAGGTGGCACTAAGGATCACCAGTTGCGTGGCAATGTTTTCCGCAGGCCCCAGCCCGTCCAGCAACGCGCGCATGGGGGGCACGAAAAAGAGCAGGGCGAAGACCAGCGTGGCCCCCAGCGTGCAACCGACCGCCGCATAAAGGCGCGTGGCCGCCGTTTCTTTTTTCAAGGCCAACATCAACAAGGCCATGATGTCTTTCGCCGCTTCGCCAGACAGGCCGACGGGATACAGGCGGCGTAAATGGTTTGGGTGCGTTTTGCCCGACAGAACAAGATCGAAGGCCTCGCGCATCAGGCGGGTGGGGCCCAGAGCGTCTTGCAAAGCCTGGTTGCCTTGCGCGGCCTCAGCCAGCTTTTGCCGTGCGCCCGCCACGGCCTTGTCAAGGAAGGGCGGTACGCCTGCCAATATACCCTTTTTGCCGAAGACGTTGACGAGGGCTCCTTTGCCCGCAAAACGGATTTTGATATCGGCATACGGCAGGCTGGCGGTCAGGTCAATCTGCGCCGTGTCTGTCGGTTTCTGTTTTTCCGGTGGCGTATAGCTTAACGCAACATCGGCATGCCCCTCGGCCAGCTTGTCGTTGCCGATGCGGCTCATCAGACGCAGCAGGCCGCTGGGCAGGCTCGAGGTTGAGGTCAGCGTAAAATCAAGCCGCGCCCCCTGCGTCACCGTAACGCTCTGGCTGATAAAACCGGTGCCATTGCATTCTGTGCAGGGCATCGAACCACGCCCCTTACAGGTTGGACACACCGTCTTGCCCTGTCCGTGGCAAAAGCGGCATATGGCATAGCCCGTGCCTTCGCACTGCCAGCATTTTTTCTCGGGATTGGCGGGGTCCATCTTGTGGCCATAGCACAGCGGGCACAGCTCGCGCCCCCGTCCCTCGCAGGTATAGCAGTGCAGATAGCCGATTCCCTTGCAATCGTTACAAGGATGCTGGGCCGTGCCGTGACAGGTGGGGCAGCTCTCGCTGGCCGCCAGTTGGATTTTCTGGGTTGACCATGACAGAAGGGCTGCTTCTAGACCCCAGCCGTGTCCTTTTGTTTTATCAAGTTCTTCAAGTGCTTTGTCGATCCACCTGCCATCTTGGATGAAGCTTTTCTGAAGTGTCTGGACTTCACTGGCCAGTTCGCTCAGTGACGCAAAAACGCGCAAGGTTGGCGTCTGCTTGATTCGTCCAAAGCTTTGTTGGCTTTCCGTTTCGCTTTGCGCCTGCAAGGTGAGGGTTCCCTTGATGGCGAAAACCTTTTCCTTCGTTTCGATAAGCTCGATCACCGACGGATCAAGCCCGCCCCCTTTCGCCAAAGAGCGAAGGCGGGTCAGTGTTTTGTCGGTCAAAGGTGTGAGGGGGGAATCGGTCATTTTGTCAGGCACCCTGTCGTTTCCTTGCGCAAGTAAAAGCGTGCTGGCATAAAAGGTCAATCATTATACTTGGGTTTCTTTGAAATCCGGCAAAAGAACCCGCAAAAATGGCGGATCACGCCGTGACCGCTTGTTTTTGTGCGAGAATGTTGGTGCGGCTTTTCAGAGAAACCGCGTCTGTTGAGGAAATTAAGCATGAATTGCACTGACCGCCCCCGCTCCCGTCGTCCCTCCACCTGCTATGAGCCAGAGGATGTTGAGCGGTTTGTCGCCGAAAAGATGCAGAAAACCCTGACTTTTACGTCCGGCGCCTGCCACAGTGTGCTCGTCGGTCTTGGGAAGGGCCGTTTTGCTCAGCTTGTGACGCCTTGTTTCGTTCCTGCGGAAAGTGCCCGCGTCTTTGCGTGTCGCTATGGCGTGCGTAATGGGCAGCGGGGGGTCAGGTTCTTGTGGCCCGTGGCGGGAGAGACGGAAAGCGATTTTGAGCGGCTTATGGGCCTTACCGTGGAGGATAAGTCCGTTTTCAACGCCGCAACGCCGTTTTACGGACCCAAAGGGGAAGCCCTGCAAGGGAAAAACTTGTCGGAAATTGTTTTGGGCTTGGCACAGATAGCGCGCCGTTCTGATTTATCGCGCAATGAGCAAGGTTATGTTTCTTCCCGAATCGAAGGAGTCCTCCCTTTATCAGCTTTGCCGGTGGCTAAAGGGCAGGGGCGCTGTGATTTTTACCGCTCGCCGCTGGCCGATTATAATGGCCCCGGCTGAGTAAATCGGCTCACAGTCAAAGAAAAATGAAGGAGAAGGGAGGGGGCTTCTACCTATAAAAGGTAGAATGGAGGGGCATCCAATAGTGGACAGCATGACAATCTATTCCTAGCACTTCAGAAACGTAAAGTCAAATATTTTTAGTTGCAAGTATTGCGCAAGTAAAAAGAACCAGTTACAACATAATTCCATCGTTGAACTTCTTGATGATGGAGCAAGAAAATGACTTCTGCAAAAAATTCCCACAATAAAGATTGTCCCCCAGCTTCGATAAAGGTTACCACTGTCGAGCCCACCCGCCCAGGTTCTGTTGTTCCGACTGGTTTTTGTGCTCACCCTTCGGGCTATATGGGCGAAGGAGGGCGTGCTGGTTTTGAGATGGATTATGCGAAACTTGCTGCCGTTTCGGGGGCAAAAACAGTTCCTGCATCTCAGTTTATTAGCGGTTTTAAACCTCGGGCATTAGTGTGCGTATAAATAATTAGACATTGTTAGGTGTTTAAGAACCGCCGACAGTCAATCTGTCGGCGGTTCTTTCTTGGGCGGCCTGTCCCGTGGGGGCTTGGCATCAAATTAAGAAAACTAGCTCCCCATGATACATAAACACCATTTCTACGCGCTTGAAGGTGTGCTACAGCGGTGTTGCGAGGGTGCCCGCTATCCCCCTACGTGGGAGAATAAAAGCCTCTCCTGACGCATCCTGAGGCTCGTGGCGACCATGCCCCATTTTTTGGCCTTTGGACTACCCCAGATAACAGCACTGTCATAACGGTTGCAAAACAGCACTGCTTGACGCATTATTGTCACAAATGATCTCTCAAAAAGAGGCTTGGAGCCCATGTCGCCCAACGGTCGCCCCTCATTGACCGCCTCCATGACGCCCGATCAGCTCGCGGCGTTTGAAGAACGCTTCATGCGCGAAATCGTCTTGCTGCCCGATGGACGGGTCGCTCGGTCCTGCTTTGTCCGCCTCCATGAAGCCGAGGGTCTTTATGCCCGTCTTTACAGCGTGCTTCAGGTCAAGGGGCAAAAAGAGGAAGAGGACTCGCCCAGTCGCTTCAGCCTTTCCGTTTACAAAAGACAGCCCGACGGCACACTGGCCGATGTAACCAGCGAGTCGATTCAGCCGTGGGTATCGTTTAACGGCAGCAATAATCCCGAGCTAATCGCTGCGCCGGATGTCCTGCGGTTTTTGTCCGATGTTTTGCAGAAGGTGGGCTCTGCTTCCACGTCGCGTGAACAACATCTTCTGCCCGCCGATGCCTTGGCGATCAAGTTCAACGCGCCGGAAGTCGATGTCGATACATTGATAGGCAAGGAACCAGAAGCTTCTGTTCAACAGCATGGTCGCGGCACGATTCAAAAAGTGATCTTGACCGCTTCCTCCTTGCCGCAAGCCAAGCCGCATTAAGCGCGTCGCTTTTCTTTCGTCGCTCCACTATGTCCAAAGGCTCCTTTATCCTTCACCCTAAAGCCACAGGGGCGAACATGGTTTATTTCTCTTTGACGATTCGGGGCGGACGTATTAGGCTCTGATTCACCTCATCAATTCGGAGTGCCTTCCCATGACAGAAACGACCGTAACCCGTGCCCAGCTTGCCGAGGCCGTTTATCAGGAAGTTGGCTTGTCGCGTAACGACTCGTCCCAACTTGTCGATGTGATCCTTGAAGAGATCAGTAATTCTTTGGTGAAAGGTGACATGGTCAAGCTTTCGTCTTTTGGCAGCTTTCAGGTGCGCAGCAAGGCCCAGCGCATCGGTCGTAACCCCAAGACGGGCGAGGAAGTGCCCATCTTGCCGCGCCGCGTTCTGGTCTTCCGCGCTAGCCACGTCCTCAAGGACAAGGTCAACCGGACCCAGAAAGTTTCCGGCTCGCAGGGGGCCGTCTGATGAGCGGGGCGACAGCTGTACAAATCACGGACGACGGCAAGTCAGCCTCGGCCTTTCGCACGATTAGCGAGGTCGCCAACTTTCTGGAAGTGCCCCAGCACGTCTTGCGTTTTTGGGAAAGCAAGTTTCAGCAAGTCCGCCCGCTTAAGCGTGGCGGTGGCCGCCGCTATTACCGGCGCGAAGACGTTGTCCTGCTCTCGAACATCAAGGATTTGCTCTACACCCAAGGGTTGACGATCCGTGGCGTTCAAAAGCTGCTCAAGGAAACGGGCCGCGCCGGTGGCGCGATTGTCCGTCCCTCTGTCATCGCAGCTACGGGCAAGAGTGAAGACGCCGCTCTTTCTGCCGAGGCGCCGGTTGTCGTTGCGCTTCAAGCCAAAGCTGAAACCGCCTCTCTCTCCTTCGCCGCCCGCCGCGAAGTTGAATCGGTCCTCTCCGAACTCAAAACCATGCGCGACCTCCTGCGTCAAGTCGGGGTTTAGGGGCTTCTTTTTTAAATGCCGAGTCTGCGCTTGTCGCCAAACCGTTTCAGACAGTTGCGGCGTGGTTTTTGTTTGAATCGTTGACATGGCATGAGGTTGTTAATGGCTTTTCGTTTTGACACTATTGCGACGTTGGGCGATCCCCCGATCAATCACTTGACCTCAAGCTATTATGTTGCTGAGAAAAGACAGTTAGCACGAGAGATCGTCTGTTTTGACAATTTTGAGGCTGCGGCTCAGGCTGCGGTATCTGGCGACGTGCAGGCCGCTTTGATTGCCGGAGCTTATCCGAAGATCAGGGCTATCATTATGGATGAGCGGTTGACTTGTGTTGATGCCTTTGTTGAGCAAATCCCGCCTTTGGTTGTTTGTGGCTTCCAGTCTGTCGCTCCCGATCAGGTCGAAACGATTTATCTGCATCCTGCGACCTTGTCTTTGCTTCCCGAAGTCAAGACTGGATATGCTCAAGCTGTTGAGACCAAGGCAACCTCTGCCGCTGCGGCAAAAGCCAAGGAAGATTTCCAAAGCGTTGCGATTTGCAATAAACTTGCCGCCGATTATTATGGGCTCACGATCCATCAGGAATTGCGCCCTAGCCTGAATATGCCGTTTTCAATTTTTAAGCGAGCTGAAGCTTAGGGAGCCAAGTTGGCTGAAGCTGTTTATCGGGGCTGTCCAATCTCTACCATCACGGGCACGTGGTCGCTGGGTTTGGGGGCCCAGCCTCTGGCTTCTTTGACGATGTTCATGCCTGCAAGGCGCGGGGCGAGGTCGGGGGTGACCCAGATATGGTCGAGGCGGCGGCCTTTGTTGGAGGCAGCCCAGTCCGCGGCGCGATAGCTCCACCACGAATAAAGCTTTTGATCCTCGGGCACAAAGTGGCGAACCGCATCGACCCATTGATTGGCGGTCTGAAGCGCAGCCATCTTCTCGACCTCGATGGGGGTGTGCGAGACAACGTCCAAAAGCTGTTTGTGCGACCAGACATCATGCTCCAGCGGCGCGATGTTCATATCGCCAACAAGGATTTGCTTTTGTCCCTTGCCGCCTTGTCCGCGCCACCACGCGGCCATCTCGTCCAGAAAGCCAAGCTTGTGCGCGAATTTCGGGTTTTGATTTGGATCGGGAATATCGCCGCCAGCGGGGACGTAAACGCAATGGATTTCGGTGCCATCTTTCAGCGTCGCAAAGATGTGGCGGCAATCCTCGCGCCCCTGCCAGTTTTTGATGCCGCAGTTGGCAAGCGGCACGCGCGAGAGGATCGCGACACCGTTATAGCTTTTCATGCCATTGACGTACTGATGCGTATAGCCCATCTCGCGCAGGGCTTCGGCGGGGAAGGCGTCGTTTACGACCTTCGTTTCCTGAAGGCATAAAATGTCGGGCTGTGCGGTCTGGGAAAGGTGATGGATTAATCCCAGCCTCAGGCGAACGGAGTTGATATTCCATGCCGCCAGCTTAAGGGATTTTTCCATCTTACCGCTTTGGAGCATTGGGTGATTTCCCAAGGTTGGGCGAGACGAAGGTGAAGGTGCTGTCTGGGAAACTGACGTCTTCGCGGGCGTTTTCAAGATTGACGCCGGTGGTGCGTCCCTGCGCATCGACCACGCGCCACTGGCGAAGCTTTAGCGGCTTGTCCTCAAAGATAAGGGTCAGCTGGCCTTCTTCCGGTTCCTTGACGGAGACCAGCGTCACCTCAAGCTTGGCCGGAAACCGTGCAAAGCGGGTCAGGACGACATCGCCGGATAGCTTGATGTGATCCCGCAGGATAAACGAGGCGATCCCTTCGCCGACGGGCACGCTCGTTTGCTGGCCCATCTCGTCATCCCACATGTGGACCATCGAGCCATCGGCTACGATAAAATCCTTGTCCGGCGCGTCATAGGTCACGCGCATCTTGCCCGGACGCTCGATCGCAATGGTGCCGTGGCGCATTGTGCCTTGATCGTTGATTTGAAGGAAGTCGGCGGCAACGCTCTTCATCTCGTTCAGAGCCGTTTCGATCCGCGCAACGTCCTTTTTCTCGGCCTCGCTGAGCTTGGCGGCTTTCGGGGCAGCCTGTCCCTCCGCCCAAACCGGCGCAGAGGCCAAAGGCTGGGCCAGCAACAGAAAAAGCCCGCACAAAGCGGTGAGGGCAGGGCGATGAGAGCGGGGCGTGTGTATTTTCATGCCCGCCAAACTGGCCTGAAAATGTGGCAAAGGAAAGATGTTTTTTGCCGCTCTTTTTTATCGCCCATGGGGCTCGTCTTGGCCCACCCCAAATTGGTTAATGCCTGCAAGGCGTTCCTTCAAAAAAGCAGCGATCATTCGGTTGCTTTGTCTGGTCAATCTGATTATAGTGCCGTCCTTCGCAAGGGCTGGCCCTCCTCAAATCGCCACTCCTTGCCCATCGGGTCGGGGCGTAGCGCAGCCTGGTAGCGCATCAGTCTGGGGGACTGGGGGTCGCAAGTTCAAATCTTGTCGCCCCGACCAATTAAATCAAAATGTTAAAGCTCAATTCTTTAACGCCTAACACCGAGTTGGGCAGTTTTCAGCAGAGCGGTTGGGCACTTCATCAGGAAACACCTCTCAAATTCCCAAATGGATCACCGATGAGAACGGACATAGGAGAATACATCGTTGGAGCCTATCTAAAGCTAGAGATGGAATGCGATGTTGTTGACTACAACGTCCGTATCCCTGGAGGAAAGCTTGAAGGCTTGGGGGAGTTGGATGTTGTCGGATATAACTTTAAAAATGGAAATGCTTACATTTGTGAAGTGACTACGCACATTCGCGGCCTCATGTATGGCTCTTATGAAGAAACAATAAAAAGAATTCGTGATAAACATCATCGCCAAATTTCTTACGCGCAACGGTTCTTGAAAGATCGCTTTGAAAATATTCACTGCATGTTCTGGTCGCCATGCGTCCCAAAAGGGAAATTAACGGCTGCACTGTCTGAAATTCAGGGTTTGGAACTTGTCATCAATGGAACCTATAAAGAGGCCATTAATAAACTCAGGGTTAGGGCAAAAGACGAAACGCATGACGCAGTTAATCCGTTTTTCCGAATGCTTCAAATCCTTGAACATTTGCGAGATTAGCTGTTTCCCCATCTTCCCCCATCGCCAAAACCTTCTCCTTCGCTTGCCGAGCATCATACGCTGCCTTCTCATCCGTCTGGTGTTTCGTAATGGGTGGTGCGTGGCTGCCTTATGGTTAAGGGCTATTTCCAACCTGTTGGAGGGAAAAGTAATTTTTTGCTTTTCTTTTGGGTTTCTATGGGGTAGGAATCAGAGTGTTCCCTACATAAGCGTTGCCTTTGTCCGTCGTGATCCGCCGGACGGCGATTTGTGGGTTGAAGAAGCGTTTGAAAGAAGTGCCCGTTTTGGGCACTTTGAGGGGCCTTTTAGGAGTGTAGCTCAATTGGTAGAGCGTCGGTCTCCAAAACCGAAGGCTGCGGGTTCGAAGCCTGCCACTCCTGCCATTGCCCCGCTACTGTCGCAAAGGAGCGAAGATGGCGAATATAGTCGAGTTTTTCCGCGAAACGCGCCGTGAAGTTGCCAAAGTCACATGGCCGACCCGTAAGGAGACGGTTTTGACGACAATGATGGTCGTTGTGATGGCCGTTGTGGCGGGCCTTTTCTTTTTTCTAGTGGATGGCATGCTTGGGTTTGTCATCAGCCGTATTTTGGGCATGACCTCGTAAGGAGTGGAGATTTTAAAATGGCGATGCGTTGGTATGTGATTCACGTTTATTCAGGCTTTGAAAAAAAGGTCGCCCAGACGATTCGCGAAACCGCGATCAAGAAGGGATTAGAAGACTTCTTTTCTGAAATCCTCGTCCCGACCGAAGAAGTGGTCGAAGTCCGCCGTGGCAAGAAGATTACGTCCGAGCGCAAGTTCATTCCCGGTTATGTCCTGATCAAGATGGACCTGACGGACGAAAGCTGGCACCTGGTCAAGAACACGGCCAAGGTCACGGGCTTTTTGGGTGGCGGCGGCAAGCCCTCGCCGATTTCCGAAAAGGAAGCCCAGCGCATCCTTAATCAGGTTCAGGAAGGCTTTGAGCATCCCAAGTCGTCGATTGTCTTTGAAGTCGGTGAGCAGGTTCGCGTTTGTGACGGGCCGTTCGCGTCGTTCAACGGCGTTGTCGAAGATGTGGATGAATCCAAATCGCGCCTTAAGGTCGCCGTTTCGATCTTTGGCCGCGCGACGCCTGTCGAGCTTGAGTACGCTCAGGTTGAGAAGGTTTAATCGGCCTTTCGCTTTTTCCTCGCTTGTCGGCTTTTTTGTAAGCATCAAGCTTGGCCTTGACTGTGGACAAAGAAACAGAAAATGGGATGCCAGCCTTCGCTGGCATGACAGGAATTTTTGCGGACTTTGCCCTTAACAATAAGAATCGTTGTTGCCCTGCATTATACACCAAAAGAGTGTCATGCCAGCGAAGGCTGGCATCCCATTTGTTTTGGCTATTGTGCTTTCGTGCGTTTATTCTGACTTCTTTTCTTTTGCTTAGGATTTACGGCTTTTTTGTTCTTCGCGTCCTTCGGCGGCGCGGCGGGTTTGGGTGCTTTGCTGCTTTTGCCAAACGGCTTTGACGGCTTGCGTTTTTCGTCGGGTTTGTTCTCCTCGACGATAGCAAAGCTCATCCCGCCCGTCAGCCTGTCGGCGGTTTCAAGGCGCACGGTGATGGGGGTGGCGAGGCGATAGATACGGCCATGTCGCTCGCCGATCAGGGCCTGTTTCTTTTCATCAAAAACATAATAGTCGCGGGGCAGGGAGCCGAACGGGATGATCCCGTCCGCGCCCGTTTCGTTCAAGCGAGCGAACAGGCCAAAGCGGGCTACGCCGCTGATCCGCGCTTCAAACGTCGCACCGACTTTGTCTTGCAGAAAGAGAGCCGTCAGTTTGTCCACGACATCGCGCTCGGCGGTGGAGGAGCGACGTTCGGTGCCGGAGATATGCTCGCCCTTCTTGTCGAGTTTGGCGACGGCTTCATCGGACAGTCCGTCCTTGCCAAGATCACAGACCCTCACAAGTGCGCGGTGGATCAGCAGGTCGGCATAGCGGCGGATCGGTGACGTAAAATGCGCGTATTTGGCGAGCGCAAGGCCAAAATGCCCGATATTCTCGGGGCTGTAAACGGCTTGCGCTTGCGAGCGCAGCATGACTTCGTTGACCACGGCGGCGTGCTCGGTGCCCGCCGCATTTTCAAGGATGTGCGTCAGGACGCTGGGGTGCATTTGCCGCGCAGGAACAAGCTTGATGCCGATACTGTCCAGAAAGTCGCGCAGAGTCTCCAGCTTGATCTCTGAGGGTTTGTCGTGCACGCGGTAAAGACAGACCCCGCCTTTACCTTCAAGCTGAACCGCCGCCGCGACATTGGCGCAGATCATGAACTCTTCGATCAGCTTGTGGCTGTCGAAACGCTCGCGCATCACGATGGCACTGACGTGGCCCGTTTTGTCGAGGACGACTTGGCGTTCGGGCAGGTCAAGCTCTAGCGTGCCGCGCCGCGCGCGCGCGGCGATCAGGCAGGCATAGGCACCATAAAGCGGCTTGATGATGGTCTCAAGGAGCGGCGCGGTGGTCTTGTCCGGCTTGCCGTCCATCGCGTGCTGGACTTGGGTATAGGTCAGGCGCGCGTGCGAGCGCATCACGCCGCGCTCGAACTGCCATTTCGTCAGCTCGCCCTTTTTGTCGATCCACATATGCACGGCCATGCAGGCGCGGTCCACATTGGGTTTAAGCGAGCACAATTCGTTCGACAAAGCCTCTGGCAACATCGGCACGACGCGGTCGGGGAAATAGGTCGAATTGCCGCGCAGATAGGCCTCGCGATCAAGGGCGGAGCCTTCGGTGACATAGTGCGCGACATCGGCAATGGCGACGATCAGGTGCCAGCCATCCTGGTGGGGCTCGGCAAAAACAGCATCGTCAAAATCCTTCGCGTCCTCGCCGTCGATGGTGACAAGGGGAATGGCGCGAAGGTCTGTGCGGCCTTTGAGCGTTACGGGCCGCGCGGCATCGGCTTCGTCCAGGACCTCTTGCGGGAAGCTGTGCGGGATGTTGTTCGAATGAATGGCAATCAGGCTGACAAGACGCGGATCCTCGGGGTCGCCCAGCACCGTCGTGATCTCCGCCTCCTGCCGCCCGTGTTTGGTAGAGGGAAGGCAGCGGGCGGCGATAAGTTGGCCGTCCAGCTCTTTGGCTTTGTCGGGAAAGCGCAGGATATAGCTGGTCTTGTCCTTGCGGTCCGCAACCTCAAGGGTCCAGCCCCACTTGGCCGCTGTCACAACCCCGACGACCGTTGTGGGAAGCTCCCGTTGAGGGGCCGTTTTTTGCGGTGCCGCCTTGGCGGCTGTTGGGCTTTGTCTGTCACGGCGCTTACCGCTGCGGGGCATTCTTTTCATGGTTGGGCCAAGGATCGTGAAAGGAGGATAACGGTCGAACAAAACCATTTCGTCATTGCGAGCGACCGCAGGGAGCGTGGCAATCCAGTCCTGCTGCCGGAAAGTTGGGGGCTGGATCGCCACGTCGCTTCGCTCCTCGCGATGACGAAAGAAGAGCTTGTTCTTTGTTTATTCGGATAAAACATGAAGGACAGGCTACGCTTTCCAGCCCCCGTGCGCAATGACCTTGGACAGGGCGGAATGGCTGTGCTAGACCGTGGCCATGGCAAATTATCAATATATCTACGTCATGAATGGCGTCACCAAGACTTTCTCCAATGGTAAGACGGTCTTGAATAACATTCGTCTCTCGTTCTATCCCGGCGCGAAAATCGGCGTTCTGGGGCCCAATGGCTCTGGCAAATCGACGCTGATGAAGATCATGGCGGGGATGGACAAGGATTTCTCTGGCGAGGCTTTTGTGGCCGATGGGGCAACCGTCGGCTATCTGCCGCAGGAGCCCCAGCTTGATCCCAAGCTGACGGTCGAGCAAAACGTGCTGGCCGGACTTGGCGAGACCAAGGCTTTGCTAGACCGGTTTGAAGAAGTCAGCATGAAGCTGGGCGAGGTTGAAGACCCCGACGAGATGCAAAAGCTGATCGACGAGCAGGGCGAGCTTCAGGAGAAGATTGACGCCGCTGACGCGTGGGATCTGGGCCGCACGGTCGAGATCGCCATGGATGCGCTGCGCTGTCCGCCCGCCGATGCGGATGTGACCAAGCTTTCAGGCGGTGAGCGTCGCCGCGTGGCCTTGTGCCGGTTGCTGCTTTCCAAGCCCGATCTGCTGCTTCTTGACGAGCCGACAAACCATCTGGACGCGGAGTCGATTGCCTGGCTTCAGCAGCATTTAGTCGAGTATAAGGGGGCCGTCATTTTGGTCACCCATGATCGTTATTTCCTCGATCAGGTGACGGGTTGGATTTTGGAGCTGGATCGCGGCAACGGCATTCCCTATGAGGGGAACTATTCCTCGTGGCTGGAGCAAAAGCAAAAGCGGCTGGAGCAGGAATCGCGCGACGAGGGCGCACGGCAACGCACGCTGGCGCGTGAGCTTGAGTGGATCAGGCAATCGCCCAAGGCACGTCACGCCAAGAGCAAGGCGCGTATCACGGCCTATGACACGCTGCTGGCTGAAAGCGCGAACAAGGCTCCTGACACATGCCAGATTGTGATTCCTACACCGCCGCGTTTGGGGCAGGTCGTGGTGGAAACCGAGCATCTGCGCAAAGGCTATGGCGACAGACTGCTGATTGACGATTTGACCTTCAAGCTTCCGGCGGGCGGCATTGTTGGTATCGTCGGCGCAAATGGCGCGGGTAAGTCCACGCTTTTTCGTATGATTACGGGCGGCGAGCAACCCGATGGCGGCTCCATTCGTGTGGGCGAGACGGTTAAGCTGGGCTATGTCGATCAAAGTCGCGATGCGCTGTCTGACACCAAGACGGTGTGGGAGGAAATCTCCGAAGGGGCCGACATCATCGACCTTGGTAAGCGCACGGTCGCCAGCCGCGCCTATGTTGCCTCGTTCGGGTTTAAGGGGCCGGATCAGCAAAAGAAGGTCGGCACGCTTTCAGGCGGTGAGCGCAACCGCGTGCATATGGCCAAGATGCTCAAGTCCGGCGCGAACACGCTGTTGCTCGACGAGCCAAGCAATGATCTGGACATCGAAACGCTGCGCGCGCTTGAGGATGCCTTGGTCGATTTCGCGGGCTGTGTCGTGGTCATCAGCCATGATCGCTGGTTCCTTGATCGTATCGCCACCCATATCCTCGCTTTCGAGGGCGACAGTCAGGTTGTCTGGTTCGAAGGGAACTATCAGGACTATGAAGTCGACCGCCACCGCCGCCTTGGCTCCGATGCCGACCAGCCCCACAGGCTAAAGTATAAGCCGCTGGAGAGGTAGCGATGCCGGAGTGGATTGTCCTTTTGGGAGCTCTCGTTGGCATACTCGGGGCCTTGGCGTATGTACGTGATACGCTTTCGGGAAAAACGAAACCAAACCGTGTTTCCTTTGTTCTTTGGGCTTTGGCCCCGTTTATTGCCGTTGCGGCCCAGATTTATTCTGGGGTGACGTGGGCTGCCTTGCCGGTTTTTGTATCTGGATTCGGGCCATTTTTGATTTTCTGCGCTTCGTTTGCAAACAAAAAGACTTATTGGAAGCAGACACGTTTTGATTGGGTTTGTGGCCTTTTATCTGTGCTGGCCTTGGCCTTGTGGCAAACAACAAAAAATCCTGATGTCGCTATTTTCTTTGCCTTGCTTGCTGATGCAACGGCAGCTCTTCCGACGTTGAAAAAATGCTGGACGCATCCGGAGACAGAAACCGTTTGGGCTTATTTAGGGGGGCTTTTCTCGGCATCTCTAGGGGTTTTAGTCGCCAAAGACGACTCTTTTGCCCAGATCGGGTTTCCTCTCTATCTTGTTAGTGTCTGTTTCCTGCTTGTTCTTTTTATTCAGCTAGGCAAATGGAGAAAGCGCAATCTTTTGACTTTACCGTTTCAGAAAAAGGCAGGGTAGGCCTATGGCTCCCTATATTGTTTTTTTTGGGCTGGCCCTGAACCTTTATGCGACGGCTGGGTATGTCATCGAGATGGTCAAGGGGAAGGCAAAGCCCAATCGCATCACCAGTGGTTTGTGGGCTTTGGAAGGGGGTATTGCCTTTTTTGCTTCGCTTGCGGCGGGTGTGACATGGGCGGCTGTTCCTGTTTTCGTAGCCTTCTTTGGTCCTGCTCTTTGCTTCGTTTTGTCTTATCTGTTAGGGCAGGCATACTGGAAATTGACGCGATTTGATTGGGCGTGTGGTGCTTTTTCTGTTTTGGCCCTTGTTTTCTGGAAACTGACGGGCGATCCCAACATCGCAATTGTCTTTGCTATTTTAGCAGATTTCGCGGCCTCGTTGCCGACTGTCAAGAAATCGTGGCATAACCCTGAAAGTGAAGCTGTCGTGGGGTATGCGCCTTGCGTTGTGGGATATGCCACGAGTTTTGCAGCTCTTGAGCATTACAGCTTTGCCGAAATAGCGTTCCCAGCCTATGCCATGGCGATCTGTGCCTATATCGCTGGTGTTATTTTCTTTGGCCAACGAGCTCAAAGAAAAAAGGCCCGCCTTGCGGGGCGGGCCTGAGTGTGAGGGATTAGATCAGAGCACTTTTGCACGAAGCATACGCTTTCGGATGGTTTTGAAGACGGTTGGATAGCGGTTGTGCAGGCCTTGACGTTTTGCCGCAGGCATCAGGTCGTCGATGAGCGTGTTGGATGAGGTGGGGAGATCGACCAAAACCTTGCTGGCATACCAGAGGGCAAGGACGATGTTTTGTTTTTTGACCATGCCTCCAGAGTGATCGGGATTTGCGTAAGCCCGCGCCAAATCCCATGAGGCATTGGTTGATCCGTGAGCAGCGGCCAGAATAAGATATTTGCGCTCAAGGTCTGGATTTTTGCCGCGTTCCTTCGAGGCGAGGTGATAGGCTGCCTCACCATGACCGGCTTTTGCCGCGATTTTGGCGCAGAATTCACTTGCGGCGCGGTTCTGGTCGTGAAGCGTCAAGGCTAAGGTGTAGGCATATTTCGGATAACCCGCCTGTGCAAGATCACTAAGCGCGTTGATCGCGGCAAGATGGCCGCGTGCTTGCGGGTTTGCGATTGCGGGCGCATAGGTTTCAAGTCTGTCGGCGAGGACAAATTCTCTCGTACCTCTGTAATCGGTAAAATCCGGATTGTTCGCGGCGTAGAATTTTTCCGCCAGAGGGTAGCCTCGGAAACAGGCGGCAATCGTTGCCGTCATTTTTGATCCATAGGCGATTTGGCGATTGATCCACGCGCTGCGAACTTGGTCAGTGAACTTTGCGCGGAGCAACAGGGTGCGGTGGCTGAGGTTGCTGTGCATTATTGGCAATGACATTGATGGAATCCCTATCGGCTGTTTATAGGGGGTATCTTAGGGGGAGGGGGCGTGAAAGCAACGGTTTCTTTCGGATCATGTTTTTTCTTAATATATGAAAAAAGATGTTGACAAGGGGTGGAGCTTGTGCTATTGACATCCCTACGGCGCACTGCGTCCTGAGGGCGGGCAGGGAGTAGGAAGGTCGGATTAGGGAGGGACTAGGGGTAGGCAAGGTCAGCGGAAGCTGGCTTTTTTTGTGGGCAAAAGGGAGCATTTGGCATATGGCATGTCGCATTTAGGGGGCGGGGCTGGCGTGAAGGGCTTAAAGGCCAAAGAAAATGAAAAGACGGGTTGACATTCGGGCTCGAATCCGGCAAAAACGCGCTTCCACTGGCTGTTGCTTAAGGCGCGGTCTGGTTGTTGTTAACACTTAAAAATGGCTGGTATAAAATGTTCGCAGTCGTAAAGACCGGCGGCAAACAATATAAAGTTGCCCAAGGTGATGTTATTCAGGTTGAAAAGCTCGATGGTGAAGCCGGCGCGAGCGTCGATTTGAGTGAAGTTTTGATGGTTTGTGACGGTGCCAAGGTGACCGCAGGGACACCCGTTGTCGCCGGTGCGAGCGTGAGTGCCGAGATCGTGTCGCAATCGCGCACGGGCAAGCTGATTATCTTCAAGAAGAAGCGCCGCCAAAATTATCGTCGCAAGTTCAACCATCGTCAGTGGTTTACCGTTCTGAAGATTACCGCGATCAAGGCCAAGTAAGCCGGACGGGTTAGAAGAGGAGAAAAGCTATGGCACATAAAAAAGCAGGCGGTTCATCCCGCAACGGACGCGATACAGCAGGCCGCCGCCTCGGCGTGAAGCTGGCTGGCGGTCAGGCTGCCATCCCCGGTGCGATCATCATCCGCCAGCGTGGCACGACCTATCACCCCGGCAGCAATGTCGGAATCGGCAAGGATCACACGATCTTCGCCAAGGTTGCTGGTCGCGTAAAGTTTCGCGAGATCAAAGATCGCATGTATGTCTCGGTTGAAGAGATAGCTGCGTAAGTTTGGCGAGACTCGGGACTCGGGATTAGAAAGGGGCAGTTTCAGGCTGCCCCTTTTGTCTGTTTTCCGATAATAAGGCATAGGTTGTGGGTGGCTGGTTCCAAGGAAAACGCGTCATCGCGAGGAGCGGGGCGACGTGGCGATCCAGTCCCCAAGGTTTCCAGCGGCAGGACTGGATTGCTTCGTCGGCTAAGGCCTCCTCGCAATGACGCCGTGGGGCAGTTCATTCACGGGCTGGTATAATGATGCGTTTTTTTTGAATAAGAAAGCCTAGGTTTTAAAATGAAGATGTATAGTTCCCTAGTCCCCAGTCCCTAACCCCGAGTCCCTAACATGAAATTTCTCGACCAAGCGAAAATCTGTCTTAAAAGCGGGAACGGCGGTGCCGGATGCCTGAGCTTTCGGCGTGAGAAATACATCGAATATGGTGGCCCCGATGGCGGCAACGGCGGCAAGGGCGGCGACATTGTTTTCGAGGCTGCGGACAATCTCAATACGCTGATCGACTATCGCTATCAGCAGCATTATTTCGCCAAGAATGGCCGCCCGGGCGAGGGGCGGAACAAGACGGGTGCGGATGGCGAGGACATGATCCTGCGCGTTCCCGTCGGCACCCAGATTTTGGCTGAAGACAAGCAAACCATTTTGGCGGATATGGCCGAAGTGGGCCAGCGTCTCGTTTTCCTTAAGGGTGGCGACGGCGGCTTTGGCAATTTGCATTTCAAGTCATCGACCAATCAAGCACCGCGCAGGACAATCCCCGGTTGGCCCGGGCAGGAGCGCGAGGTTTGGCTGCGCTTGAAGCTGATTGCCGATGCGGGCCTGATCGGCTTGCCCAACGCGGGTAAATCGACCTTCCTCGCTTCCTGCACGAAGGCCAAGCCCAAGATTGCGGATTATCCTTTCACAACGATTTCGCCCAACCTTGGCGTTGTGCGGATCGGCGACCGTGGCAGCCAAAAGCATGCGGGTGTCGATTTCGTGTTGGCCGATATTCCCGGTTTGATCGAAGGAGCTCATGAGGGGCAGGGGCTGGGTGACCGCTTTCTTGGCCATGTCGAGCGCACAAAGGTCATGCTGCATCTGGTCGATGCCACCGCCGAGGATGTTGTGGCGAACTATAAGACCATTCGCGGCGAGCTTCGCGCCTATGGTCATGGGTTGGCCCGCAAGCCGGAGATTGTGGCCTTGAACAAATGCGATGCGCTGCCGCCCGAAGAGGTCGAACAAAAAGCGGCCCTTCTTCAAAAGGCTTGTCGCAAAAAGGTTTACACGATCTCTGCGGTGGCGCATCAGGGCGTTGACGAAGTGTTGCAGCTTATGGCGCGCAAAATTAAGCCCTGATCCTGCCCTTGTTTTGGCTCACTTTCATGGTTGTATCAAGGGGTTAAAGGGGCTATCTTCCGCCTCATAAACCACCTTCGGATCAGGAGAACCACGGCAATGTCGATGCAGGCTAAATGGGTTTATTCTTTCGGTGATGGCAAGGCAGAAGGCCGTGCCGATATGCGCAATCTTCTGGGCGGCAAGGGCGCAGGCCTCGCCGAGATGTGCAATCTGGGGTTGCCCGTGCCATCGGGTTTCACGATCACGACCGAAGTTTGCACGTATTACTATGCCAATACTCGAAGCTATCCCGACAGCTTGAAGGCAGAAGTCACGGCGGCACTTTCTTCGATCGAAAAGAATGTCGGTTGCGTTTTTGGAGATGCGGTCAATCCGCTTTTGGTTTCCGTTCGCTCTGGCGCGCGCGCGTCGATGCCCGGCATGATGGATACGATCCTCAATTTGGGCTTGAATAAGACGACTGTCGAAGGCCTCGCTGCACGTAGCGGCGACGCTCGGTTTGCCTATGACAGCTATCGTCGCTTTATCCAGATGTATAGCTCGGTTGTTCTTGAAATCTCCATGCACAATTTCGAAGATGTGCTGGATACCGCCAAGCGTGATCGCGGTTATACGCAAGATACGCAGATGACGGCTGAGGATTGGAAGGAAGTGGTCGAGGCCTATCTCGCTGTCGTTGACAAGGCGATGGGCAAGCCCTTCCCACAGGATGTGCATGAACAGCTTTGGGGCGCGGTCGGTGCCGTGTTCGGTTCATGGATGAACCAACGCGCGATCACCTATCGCCGCCTGAACGAGATTCCTGCCAATTGGGGCACCGCCGTCAATGTTCAAGCGATGGTGTTTGGCAATATGGGCGAGGATTGCTGCACGGGCGTGGCCTTCACGCGCAATCCTTCGACGGGCGAAAATGCTTTCTATGGCGAATATTTGGTCAATGCACAGGGCGAAGATGTCGTGGCCGGTATCCGCACGCCGCAGCACCTGACCATCAAGGGCAAGCAGGAAAACGCTTCAAATCTTCCGGCAATGGAAGAGGTGATGCCGTCCGTTTTCACGCAGCTGAACGATGTGCGCCTGAAGCTGGAAAAGCACTATCGCGACATGCAGGATATTGAGTTCACGGTCCAGCAAGGCAAGCTTTACATGCTTCAAACCCGCACGGGCAAGCGCACGGCTCCGGCCGCGCTGCGTATCGCCGTCGAGATGGTGGGCGAGGGCGTGATCAACAAGGAAGAGGCGATCAAGCGGATTGATCCCGCTTCGCTCGACCAGCTTTTGCACCCCACGCTTGATCCGAAGGCGACCCGCCAGATTCTGGCCAAGGGCCTGCCCGCCTCGCCGGGTGCGGCTTCGGGTATCGCGGTCTTCTCGGCAGACGAGGCCGAAGACCTCGCCGGTAAGGGCAACAAGGTCATCCTGTGCCGCATTGAAACGAGCCCCGAAGACATTCACGGCATGCATGCAGCGCAAGGCATCGTCACCAGCCGTGGCGGCATGACAAGCCATGCCGCCGTCGTCGCGCGTGGCATGGGCCGCGCTTGTGTGGCTGGCGCGGGTGAGCTGCACATTGACTATGCCGAAAGGGAAATGTCGGTTAAGGGCGTGATCGTCAAGGCTGGTGACCGCATCACCATTGATGGATCGAAGGGCGAGATCATGCTGGGCGAAGTGCCGACGATCCAGCCCGAGCTTTCCGGCGATTTTGCCACGTTGATGGGCTGGGCGGATAGTGTGCGCAAGTTGAAAGTGCGCACGAATGCCGAGACGCCGCTGGATGCGCGTACCGCGCTCAAGTTCGGTGCCGAGGGCATCGGGCTTTGCCGCACAGAGCACATGTTCTTCGATACCGATCGTATTGTCGCGATGCGCGAGATGATCATTGCCTCCGACGAAACCGGTCGCCGCGCGGCTTTGGCCAAGTTGTTGCCGATGCAGCAAAAGGATTTCGAGGACCTCTTCACGATCATGGATGGCCTGCCCGTCACGATCCGTTTGCTTGACCCGCCGCTGCACGAGTTCTTGCCCAAGACGGCGGTCGAGATGGAAGATGTCGCCAAGGGCGCAGGCATCGCCGTCGAGCAAGTGCAACGACGCGCCGCTGCGCTTCATGAATCCAACCCGATGCTCGGCCATCGTGGCTGCCGCCTCGGCGTTTCGTATCCCGAAATTTACGAGATGCAGGCCCGCGCGATCTTCGGCGCGGTCATCGCGATGAAGAAGCAGGGCAGGACGGTTCTGCCGGAAGTCATGATCCCGCTGGTTGCGATCAAGAAGGAGCTGGACATTCTTGAACAAATGGTCCGCTCGGTCGCTTCAGAGATGATGAAAGCGGGGGGCGTCGAGTTTGACTATATGGTCGGCACGATGATCGAGCTGCCCCGCGCCGCGCTTCAGGCG
>Ga0209373_10000130_pt1 | contig 161795 bp, 141 predicted proteins | sample Higcelweek5metaG_FD_187173 | JGI IMG/M metagenome (GOLD analysis project Ga0209373, IMG submission 187173) | Freshwater pond sediment microbial communities from the University of Edinburgh, under environmental carbon perturbations - High... | ecosystem: Environmental > Aquatic > Freshwater >... | reverse complement strand
ATCTACACAGCCAGTGGGAAACATACAGACAATTGATATCATACAAAGTCCAGTGTCACCAACATATACAATTGACTATGTAAATGAAAAAACAACTGAGAATATTGCAACCACCGATGAGTATTCAACAGATAATTTTGCTACAGCAGGTATATCCGGCACAGACGCGCCTATTGCCATAAACCCAGGAACGACTTATTATTTCAGAACCAAAGCTTCTGGTACAACCATGGTTGGTTCAGTTCAAACACTCGCAGCTCCTGCAAGACCTGCTACACCTACTGCAAATCTGACTTTAGGAACCACTGCAGGCACAACCAAATTGGGATCTGTGACCAGCAGTATGGAATATAAGTTGAATGGTGGACTATATATTGCCTCTGGAGGCACCAGTGTAGACAATATCGTTGTAAATAAAAATGACACAATTACTGTGAGAGTTGCTTCAGCCGAAGGCTCTTTTGCATCACTAACTCAAACATTGACCGTAGGATATGCCGATATAAAGCCAGCTGGAGCCCCTGCAACAACATTTAGTTTTAGTGGGATAAACGCTAATAAACTAATGGGTTCAAATACCTCAATGGAATATAGTCTCAACAACGGTGCATCCTGGACTCAATGTACGGATAATGCTGATTTAACCCTATCCTTGACCAGTATAACAGCAAATAATGATATCAAAGTTAGAGTGGCACAAACTGCCTCACAACCATCAGGAAGCATTCAGACCATTGATATATCGTCAGGCCCTGCAGCACCCACATACGCAATTGACTATGCCAACGAAAGGACAACAGGCAATGTGGTTTCGACGGATGAGTACTCAACAGATAATTTTGTAACTGCTGGAACAAGTGGACCTGGGGCAACCATAGGTATAACGCCTGGTACAACATATTATTTCAGAACCAAGTCAACAGGCACCACATTAGCAGGGACCATTCAATCACTGACAGCTCCTGCAAGACCTGCTACGCCAACTGCACTCCTGCTACAGGGAACAAATTCAGGAACCACAAAATTGTCATCTGTTACCAACAGTATGGAGTACAAGTTAAATGGAGAGGCCTATGGTGCAATTGGAGGAACCTTTGTAGATAATATTGCGGTAAACAAAAATGATACTATCAGTGTAAGAATAGCAGCAACAGGAAGCTCCTTTATATCCCTTGTGCAAACATTAACAGTTGGTTACAGTGATATTAAGCCTGGAGGGGCTCCTGCTGTGACATTTAGCTTCGATGGTGGTAATGCCAATAAACTTATGGGATCCAACACCTCAATGGAATATAGCCTGGACAATGGCTCAATCTGGTCTACATCTTCGGATAATACCGATTTGACAGCAGAATTGGGCAATATAACTGCAAATAATGATATCAAGGTCAGAGTAGCACAAACTTCATCTCAGCCAGCGGGTGTCATACAGACAATCGACATAATCTCTGGTCCTGCTGCTCCATCTTACTTAATCGACTATGTTAATGAAAGAACAACAGCTAATGTAGTGTCTACTGATGAATATTCACTAAATAATTTTGCAACTGCAGGCACAGGAGGAGTGGGAGCACCAATCAATATAACTCCCGGTACAACCTATTACTTCAGAACCAAGTCCACAGGCACAACATTAGCAGGCACAATACAAACGCTTATAGCTGTCGCAAGACCTATATCACCAACAGCAATATTGGCTCAAGGAACAACAGCCGGAACAACCAAACTTACGAATGTAACGGGAAGCATGGAGTTCAAGGTTAATAGCGGTATTTATGCAACTACAGGAGGAAACATTGTAGATAATATCAGTGTAAATAAAAATGATACAATAGGTATCAGAGTAGCAGCAACTGGAAGCACCTTTTCATCACTTCCACAGACATTAAATGTGGGATATGTTGATATAAAACCAGCAGGTGCACCGTCTGCCTCACTTGTACAAGGTACGAATGTTGGCACTGTCAAACTGATTTCTGTAAGTACGGCAATGGAATATGAAATCAATGGCGGAGGTTATAATGCAGTAGGTGGTACCGAGCAGGATAATATTATAGCAGCCAATGGCGATGTTATTCATGTAAGAATAAAACAAACTTCCAACAAACCGGCTTCTGATATACAAAGTATTACAGTAACAAATGGAGACATAAAACCCAGCGGAGCTAGTCTAAATCAGGGTTCAAATATTGGAACAACTATGCTTGTCGGAGTTGATGATACTCAGGAGTACTCAATCAACTTAGGCCCTTATACTGCTGTTCCTGCCGCACAAACAAGTGTAGACAACATACCTGTAAATAAAAGCGATATTTTACATGTAAGGGTTATTTTAGCGCCTGGTGCAATTACGGATATTAATATAGCATATAATGATATAAAACCCAGAAATGCTCCAAATGCTGCTTTGGCAAATGGAACTAATCCTGGTACTGTCAAGCTTGCTTCAGTGGACAATACAATGGAATTCAGTACGGATGGTGGTGTAAACTTCCAAGCCATCGCTGACACTGAAGTTGATAATATATCTGCCGATAAGGATGATCAGATATTTGTAAGATATACTCAGACACCCACTCAACCAGTATCCTACTCCCAAACATTTACGATAGGATATGGTGATATAAAGCCAGCTGAAGCACCTATTACAACATTCAGCTTTAATGGACCAAGTGCCAACCGCTTAATAGGCTCAGTTTCAGGAATGGAATACAGCTTGAATAATGGTGGAGTGTGGACTCCTTGTACGGATGATATTGATTTGACTGCCGTACTGGAGGATATTAATGATGTAAACGATATTAAGATAAGGGTGGCACAAACATCGACCCAACCAGCAGGAAGTATTCAAACAATAAATATTCAGGCAGCACCTGACGCACCTTCCTATACAATAGATTACGCCAATGAATTGACATCGGCAGGAATTTCCATTTCAGATGAATATTCAACGGATGACTTTACTACTGCAGGCATTTCGGGAACTGGATCACCTATCAGCATTGTTCCTGGAACAACCTACTATTTCAGGGGAAAAGCTGCAGGTACAACATTAGCAGGCTCAAAGCAGACAATTATAGCACCAGCACGGCCTCTCATACCCGTAGGAAGTCTGGCAGAAGGAACAAATTCCGGTACAACTCAATTGACCTCTGTAACTGTAAGTATGGAATACAGATTAAACGGAGGAAACTATGGCACAACTGGTGGAATCAGTGTTGATAATATTCCAGTAAATAAATCTGATACCATCCAGGTAAGAGTAGCTGCGACCGTGGGATCATTTAGATCTCTGGTACAAACATTAACTGTAGGCTACAATGATATTAAGTCAGTTGGGCCACCGGCGGTAAGTTTCAGTTTTGATGGTGTAAATCCATATAAAATGATAGGCGCCAATACAACAATGGAATACAGCCTAGATGGAGGTACAAGCTGGACGGTATGCACCGACAACATTGATATTTATGGGCATAAGACAGATATATCATTTGGTAATGACATCCAAATCAGAGCCGCTCAAACCTTGACCCAGCCTTCAGGAGATATTCAAACCATTAATATCCTCCAGGGTCCTGTTGAACCGTCTTATACCATTGAATTTATAAATGAAGAGACTACTGGTATTGTGTCAGCATTGGATGAATACTCTACTGATAATTTCGCTACTTCAGGAATCTCCGGGACAAATACTAAAATAGTAATCATTCCAGGTACAACATATAAATTCAGAACCAAAGCCACTGGTACAACTTTAGCTGGTTCCATTCAAACCATTGCCGCTTCAGCAAGGCCAGCAACACCAACAGCAGTTTTTGGTCAAGGCACCAATGAGGGAACAATAAAATTGACGTCTGTAGATGGAACTATGGAATACAAAATAAACGGAGGAAACTATGGTGAAACAGGCGGAAACATAGTTGACAACATCCCAATCAATAAAGGAGATACCATCCAGATTAGGGTAGCTGCTACTGCAGGTACTTTCAAATCCTTAGTCCAGTCATATTCAGTTGGATATGCAGATATAAAGCCATCTAATGATCTCCCAGTCAGCTTCAGCTTTAACGGGATCAATTCATACAAGTTGATGGGTGCAGATACAACAATGGAATATAGTTTGGATGGCGGTGGAACATGGACAGGATGTACTGATAATATAAATATATCTTTATTAGCTGCAAGTATCACTGCTGGAAATGACATCAGAGTTAGAAAATATCAGACGTCCACACAGCCAGCAGGTAATATTCAGTTTGTTGATATCAATGCCGGACCTGGTGTGACAAGTTATGCCATTGATTATGCAAATGAACTCACTACTGCCAACATTGCTTCAACAGACGAATATTCAACCAATAACTTTACCACTTCTGGTATATCAGGAACTGGAACTAAGCTTAGTATTGTACCAGGAACTACCTACTATTTCAGAACTAAGGCCGTCGGAACCACTCTTGCAGGAGATGTACAAACAATGGCAGCACCCCAGAGACCAGCATTACCCTTGGCAAGTATATCTCAAGGAACCAATCCAGGGACAGCAAAACTGGTATCTGTCAATGGATCGATGGAATACAAGGTAAATACTGGTGCTTATACTCCTATCGCTGGAAACAGTGTTGACAATATTGCCGTCAACAAAGATGATACAATCAGCATTAGGGTTGCCGCAACCCTAACCGATTTTGCTTCTCTGATCCAGACATTAACAATAGGATATAATGACATTAAACCGACAAACGCACCTGTGATTAACTTCAGCTTTGATGGTGGAAATGCCAACAAATTAATTGGTTCGGATGGATTTATGGAATATAGTTTGAACAGCGGTATAACCTGGACAACTTGTACTGATGATATGGATATTTCAGTAGAGACAGCAAGCATCACCGCTGGCAGTGATATAAAAATCAGACACGCACAAACATTAACCCAACCAGCAGGCAACATTTTCACTGTAGATATTCTCCAATCACCTTTGGCACCATCCTATGCAATTGACTATTTGAATGAGGAGACAACTACTAACGTAGCGGTTACAGATGAGTATTCAACAAATAATTTTGCAACATCAGGAATTTCAGGAACAGGAGTTCCTGTTGTATTAGTGCCTGGAACCACATATTACTTCAGAACAAAAGCTACAGGCACAACTTTAATAGGAGCAAAGCAGACTCTCGTAGTTCCATCCAGGCCTGAAACACCTAATGCAGCAATGACACAGGGCTCCACAGGAGGGACAATTAAGTTGACTTCCGTAAGTGCAAGTATGGAGTACAATGTCAACAACGGAGGATATTTGGCAATTCTAGGAACAAGTGTAGACAATATTAGTGTTTCTGATAACGATCAAGTTGGAGTAAGAATTATGTCAACAGGCAATTCGTTTAAATCAATTACTCAGACATTGGTAGTTGGGGCATCGGATATTAGACCAATTGGCCCGCAAGATATAAGTCTTCTCAATCACAGCATTTCTGAAAATGTTGCAGTTGGGTCTTTAGTGGGTACCTTAAGCACAACTGGAGGCGATGTAGGAGCAACATTCACCTATTCATTAGAACCTGGAGTCGGAAGTACCAATAATGATAAATTTGTAGTAGCAGGAGATGAAATTCGTACCAATGCTTCTTTTGACTATGAAACAAAGAATACCTATTCCATAAGGGTGAGGACAACTGAAAACGGAGGGTTATTTATCGAAAAAACATTTACCATAAATATTATAGATGTTGTAGAAGTAATCCCACCTGTCATACCTCCTGTACAATGGCCGCAACCAGGCGGAAACACACCTGTACTTTCAAATAACGCACTTCTTTCGAACCTTTTGATTAGTGTTGGCACATTAACTCCAGGGTTTAAACCTGAAAACAAAGCATATTCTGTTCATGTTGAATTTAAAGTCAGTACTATCAATATTACGCCTTTTGCCGACGATAAAGAGGCTGCAATTAAAGTTAATGGTGTAGATGCTTCATATGGAAATCCAGTTTCTGTAAACCTCATAACAGGGAATAATACTGTCGGTATACAAGTTACTGCAAAAGATGGGGCAACTAAAGAAACTTATAACATTAACATAGAACGGGCTGCTTCCAATGATGCTGACCTTAAAAATCTCGAATTAGTTGGCAGTGCCTTAAGTCCTGAATTTCAAAGAAATATATACAAATATAAGTCTTCTGTCAAAAGCAATGTGGATTTGGTCCGCATTATTCCTTATGCATCGGACAATGAGTCAAAGATAACCGTTAACGGTATTCCTGTGGAATCCTCTAAGATTTCATATGCAGTAGGAATCAATGAGGGCAACAATTCTCTCGTAATTCAGGTTACTGCACAGGATGGCATAACTCAAAAAATTTATATTATTACCGTGAATAGAGTCCTATCCCCTACTCCAACATCAACCAGGAAACCCACACCAACACCGACAAAGAAAGCTACTGCTACTCCAACAAAGAAAGCTACTCCTACTCCAACGAAAAAAGCTACTCCTACTCCAACGAAAAAAGCCACTTCAACCTCAAAAACCAGCACCAAGTCGACTCCTAATTCGGATAAAAAATCTTCCTCCGATAGTTCTAAGCCATTCTTCTCATCTTTAGATGAAATAATAGATAAAAACAAATTAAATTACAAACCGGAAACTGGTACTTTTGCAGATGTACCTCCTAATTATTGGGCAAATGATTACATTGATAATTTATATCAAAAGGGTATAGTCAAAGGAATGGATAAAGTACCAAATTTCAAGCCCACCAAACCAGTTACAAGAGCCGAATTTTCACAAATGCTATTCAACACACTAGGCATTTCATATAATAGTGAAATTTCCACTTATACAGATGTTAGCGAAAATAGTTGGTACTATAAGCCAATATCTGCGCTAACTAAACGGGGTTTTATCGTAGGGCAACCCGACAAGAGTTTTGACCCCGAGAAGTATATTACAAGGCAGGATATGGCAGTTATCATTAGCAGGATATTGGAATATAAAAACCTTGCCGATATAAATAGTGAAAAAAGTATAAATTTTATAGATTACTCAGAAATCAGCGCTTATGCTGTAAAGGCAGTAAGTGCATCAGTAAAAAATAATTTGATGCTTGGAAAAACCGGAAATAAATTTGATCCTAAAGGAAAGACCACAAGGGCTGAAGCTGCTGCATTACTAAGCAGATTATTAAAACTGAAATAAATGGTGTTATACAAAAAATACTTGAACAATGTATTTCTTGATTATCCCTAAGTGAATAAATTTTGATAGAGGGAGGTCTGGTGTTTTGAAAAAGCGAAGAATATTTAATTTTAATGGAAGCAATACTTCTGAAGGCATGGCTATTTCAATTATAGAACAAATCAGAAAAGGTAACCATTCCCTTCGGGAAGATTTTATTTCTCAATATAAACCATTTGTTTTGAGAGTTACTTCCATAGCCATGGGTGAATTGATAATATCTCAAGATCGATTAGAATTTAATATTGCATTGGCAGCATTTAATGAGGCCATAGATACATTTAATTTAAAAAAGCATTCCGGTTTCTTTTCATTTGCAGAGGAAACTATAAAAAAGCATATTGCAGAATATATTAAGCAAGATTCCAGAAAAGATGAAATAAATCTTTCTAATGAGAAGGACTCATCTTTAAATGAGGTTGTAAAAGATTTTTCTAGAGTTTCTAATCAAAAGAGTGATGTCAAGAATTTCACCCGTATAACAGACAAAAAATCTTCCCGCTCTGCGTTGATAAAGAATTTCTCGAGAATAACATCCGTAGCTGCATCTTTTGCAATCGTTTTTATAGCTACCCAGTTTTGGGATATGGGTAAAAAAACAAGTGGTGAATTTGCCTATGTGGATGTGGATGTAAATCCAAGTGTGGAGTTTGTTGTAAACAGTGATTCATTGGTAACTAAAACAATTTTTATAAATGAAGATGCTAAAAAATTGTTTAACGGTAAAGAAGTGAAGAATATATCACTGTCAACAGCTATATCGGATTTTATCCAAAAGGCAAAAGATGGAGGATATTTATCTTCAGAATCTGATCAAAATACTGTACTCATTTCAGGAGCTTTGAACGATGACAATGATACTTATGATAAGGACAAAGACTCTCAAGAGAAAAAACTTGATACAATGATTGATAGTCTTAAAAAAGATGTAGAAGAAATAAATAATGGCGATGTTCAGGAAAAGAGTGTTGAAATTTCTCCTGACGAAAGAAAAAAAGCTTTGGAGAACAAACTGTCTATGGGAAAATACTATTTGCACTTACAATTACAAGAAAAAGGCATAGATATGTCAATAGATGAAATAAGAAACAGTAATGTTTCAGATATCCTGAAGAAATTAGAAACAGATGATAGTCTACAATCTGAAGTAGTAGCAACACCAACACCAGTTAATAGTGCTGAAGCAACATCCGAACCGACTGTAACACCAATTACTGAATTAAGTATTGAAGGAATTGCAGCTTATAAAGAAAGTGCAGTTATAGTATCAGTTTACAATAAGGATAAAAAGATCGAATCTCAAGGAAGTGGCTTTTGCATAGCTCCTGGAATGTTTGTGACAAACCATCATGTTATTGAAGAGGGTCGGAGTATAAAAATAACTACAGACGACGGCACAGTCCTTGATGTTGAAGGCATTGTGAAAGATGATGCAGTGAGAGATCTTGCCGTATTAAAAACTGTAAAAAATTCTGGCACCAAAGCCTTGAAATTAGGAACTAATAGTTCTCTTAAAATAGGAGACAAGGTGGTCACTATCGGAAGTCCCGAGGGCTTACGAAACACCGTTGCAACAGGTATTATAAGCGGATTCAGAAAAGAAGGAAACATTGATGTGATTCAAACAACAGTTCCAATTGCTCATGGTAGTTCGGGCAGTCCGCTATTTGACATGTACGGCAATGTTGTGGGCATCAATTCATATGGTATAACCGACTATCAGCTGAATTTTGCCATACCTGCAGATGATCTCAAACCTTGGCAGGAAGAGCTTTCCAATATTCCTTTTGAAGATGTACGAGTCATACGTAAACTGGTCACAGGAGACACCAATATCGATTTAAAGATTGTTATTTATGATATTTTAAGTGCCTTGGAAAATGAAGACATCAAGACGTACTTTAATTCCATGACCAAGGATCTTTACTCCAAAAAAACAGATGACAATCTTCAAATCTTATTCAAAAATTATGATTTGATATACAACTTGGAAGATATAAAAGTCTTATCCAGAAACAACAAAAAAGCGGTTCTTCAATACGTCTACACGATTAATAAAATTAAAGGCGAGGAATTCCACGATTGCAGAATTGAAGGAAAATCCACCTTGACCAAGGTGGATGGACAATGGAAGATATCTGAGTCCTCCGAGACAGTTAAGTACCTGAAGTAAAGATTAACATCCATAAAGTGGTTCACAATAAGAATTAAAAGAATCCTCAAAAATATGTGTAAAAAGCAAACTTTTGAGGATTTTTATGAATTTGAACTATTAATAAAATGAAGCAGTTGGATAAATTGTTGTCAAGATATTTTTAAAAATGGTTATAGTAAAAAATCGCATAGTTAAAAAACCACCTTATTAAGTTGATATAAAATAGTTGGTTAAAACAGGTATAACAAAAAAGCTATACCTGTTTTTTGTTTCTAGAAGCCAGTGGAATATTAAGAAATGGGTATAAATCTAGGCTCTTTTTCTCAAATATTCCACGGATTAAATGTAAATTGGAATACAGTTTTGTACCTGAGAGGAAAAAAATGGAATTTAATAAAAATGCAAGAATGAAGGCGTATTCAGCTGTTAATTTTGCAATGGTCGAAGCTTATTGGAATATTGGGAAGAATATTGTTGATTAACAAGGAAATGATGAACGAGCAGAATATGGGTCCGGATTGCTCAAGGAGCTTTCCAGACAGTTGACCGCCGATTTTGGTAAGGGTTTTGAAGAGTCAAATTTAAGACGAATGCGTCAATTTTATATTGCTTTTCAGAATTGTGACGCACTGCGACACGAATTAAGCTGGACACATTATAGGCTTCTAATAAAAGTGGAAAATGAAATAGCTCGGTAGTTCTATCTTGATGAATGTGCAAAATCTAACTGGAGTACCAGACAGCTTGAACGGCAGATAAACTCATTTTTTATGAACGTATTTTATCAAGTAAAGAAAAAGAACCAGTAAGGAATGAAATTCATACACTTGAAAAAGGCATTGAACCTCAGGATGTCATTCGTGACCCATATGTGCTTGAGTTTCTCGGGTTAGAGCAGACACCAAGCTTATATGAAAAGGATCTCGAACAGGCTTTGATAGAACATCTTCAAAAATTCTTACTTGAGCTGGGAAGAGGATTTTCTTTTATTGCCCGACAGAAAAGAATTACATTTGATGGGAGACACTTCTTTATCGATCTTGTCTTTTATAATTATATTTTAAAGTGTTTTGTATTGATTGATTTAAAGATTGGTGACCTGACACATCAGGATATCGGTCAAATGCAGATGTATGTAAACTTCTATACGAGGGAACTGGCAAATGACGGTGATAACCCACCGATAGGGATTATTCTTTGTGCGGATAAAAGCGAATCAGTAGTCAAGTACACGCTTCCAGAAGGTAATAATCAGATTTTTGCATCGAAATACAAGCTTTATTTACCGACAGAGGAAGAATTAAAGCGTGAGTAGTAGGGTAAGAGAGTCAGAAGGGGTTGTTGCATAACTGAATTAGTTTTGCGATAGCCCCTATAAGTTATTTTATGATATATATAGGCTTGTTTATATTATATAGTTGTTCAATGCTTTTATAGTTTCTTTACCCAATTGTGCATAATTGAGATTTTAAAAATTTGTGTTATCTGTAGCATCTAATTTCTTGCGATTAAATATGCACTAGTTTTAATCAACATATCACAAAAGTGGAAACTCATAAAAATATATTGTAAAAATTACAGGTAAAGACTATTCTTTACACCCTCAATAATAACTTGGGCAGATGCCTTATTCAACCTATTGTCTATTTTATCATTTATAATTTTTACACATTTTTCTGATTCAATAGTAGTTTTAAGAAACCTCGGGAAATTATCACCAATCATCTCAATGACTGTTGTATCATCAAAAATTTGATCTATCAATATTTCGTCTGCTAAGACTATTAATTTTTTATTGATTTCTTGAGATGTAAACAACTTATCTAAGATCTCAATATATCCACTAATTTCTGCAATGTTGTCGATATTATCCTGAATAATGTTGAGCTTTATCAATATTTTATTAATTAAGCGAAAATATACTGAGACAAAAAGTAAATTAGATGCCTTTTGACGATTATCTTTTTTATGATTTAATATATTATTACCGTAATACATAATTGCATAAGGAAAAAGATAAAAAAGAGGATCAATAGGAGTTTTCTCATTAAAGGTTGCATCATAATATTGCCCACCAGGAACAAAATCACCAATACTTTTTGCTTTGGCAGGAAATAATAATATACCAGATACGTAAGCTTGAACTGCTTCCTTGGCTACTAAAGTATGTTTTTTATTAAATGTTTTATCAAATAAGTAATCGTATTTATTATTACCTTTTATTTTTGTTCTTGAGCTTTTAAGTATTTCAGCATTCCTTTGAATTTCATAATTATAACCTAAGTTTTCAAATTCTTTTTTTAAATCCTTATGAAAAGATTCTAATGCAAAAAAATCCTTTCCAGAAACAGCATTTTGACTGTTGGTATATCTAGTAATTTCTGCACGTTTATTTTTTGTGTCTCTTATAATTTTTACTAAGATGGTTCCTTCTTTGCTATTTTGCACGTCTTTCTTCTTTTTTAAGCTATCCCATTGAGTATAAATTACGTTAACGGTTTGGCAACCATTTACAATCTGAGGTGTAATAATTTCTAATTGAAATTCATTTTTGGGCTTATAGTTGTCACACACTATAGTTATACCATTATTAAAATACCAAAAGTCTTTTGGATACTTATGGAATGTCTCGACCATTTTCCTATTTATACGTCCGCTTTTTCCTAAAAAGTTCCTTATATTGGAGTAAAATAAATACTCCTTATTCTTTTTTACAAACATAGCCAAGTTTTTAATTGCAACTTCTGCGACAATAGTAGTTTTTTCTTTATTTTCAAAGTGCTTTTCAATCATGAGTTCAGTTTTTGTCCCTTGATATTTAGATGGTATTGCATTTATCAGCTCATCCTGATAATCTACAATTTGGTCTATTCCCATTATTCGCATTCTACAACTTTTTCCACATAATTCAGGCATTTCATCATCGAATTTCTGTATTTCATTATTAAACATACCTACATTGATACTATTATCTGTTATGTAGAAGAATTGAATATCACTTATTGAATATGTATCTTCATCAAATATTAAATCACATACTCGAGAAATTCTGTCACTTGAAGAACTTTCAACTCCATTAAGTAAATTTGTCATTTTTGCAATATAAGCATGAACACTGTCTTCAGAATGAGATGATCTATATTTGCACTGAATTATATGAAGAGCGCCCTTAAATACAAAAGCAGCATCAATACCTTTGTCCCCGCTTCCATCAGTGATAAGAACCCCAGATTCACTTTCGATATCATCGTCATCCAGTTCACTTTCAGTTTTGTCAAAAACATTGAGTAAAACCCACTCTAGAAACTTTGAACCTTTTTCTACAGTAGTTAAATCATTTGGGATATAATCATCAAGTTGAAATAGAATTCTTTCAGTTTTTTTAGAATATGACATATTTTTTAATTCCCCCTGAAAATATAATTATTGATTTGTTGATTAACAACTTATATATTGCCTAAATAATCATCAAAAAAACTTGTAATTCAAATAATTAACCATGAAGTTTCGATTTTTGTAAAGCTAAAGTGATATTTGCTTCTATTTTTATATTGTTTTTTCTTTTTCTTCATTAATAACTAATTTCTTTCCATTAATTATTGCTCTTAATACTGAATCTTTGGAAAGAGTAAAACAATACGATACCCAAATTTTCCTTAAGTACTTTAAGATGGAACAATAATGTAAACACTTTGAAAATTTTCTACTTTCTATTTTATATGATTAATTTTCTTAGGTCTACAGTTTTAAAATTATATTTTACAAAATATTAGAATTACTTGGTTTAAAAATTAATCTATGAATATATTGTGAACAATGAGTTTTGGAATAGCTAGAGAGAAGCACAAAACAGCCTTGTGTTGTAAGAGCTTATGAGTGCAATACAGACCGCTTATCCTCATAGCGAATAGGTTGCTATTCATGTTTAAAAACTAAAATTATACAAAAACATTGATATTGATTAACTTTTATGACATAATTTGAAATAGGTGAAAAATGTATATTATAGTATAATTTTTGACACAGACTTCTTTCCCTAATTTTAGGGACGACTTTTGTAGCCTAAAGTATATTAAACTCAGTTTGTTTATCTTTTGGGGAAACAAAGGTGCAATAGAATTGCCTAATCAATTGTATTTTATACATAATAGAGTCATATAATATCAAATAATTGATGGATATGAAAAAATTACATTGAGAAATCTGTGTCAATTACTAATATATAGAAACTTGCAAGATGTCATTTAATAAAGAGATTAGAGATTATATAAATACCATCATAATATCTAACTAACTAAATACTGGGGGTGAGATTAGATGATTAATATTTATTTTAATCAAGATTATGTTAAGGACTATTATTTAAATAATATAAAAAGCAAATCAGGTGCAACAGGTATAGATAAAGTAAATATCAGAACTTTTGAAAAGCAGATATTTTCTAATATAGAAACAATATGCAATAAAGTACAGAACAACTCTTACAAATTTACTCGGTACAAAGGTATTTTAATCCCCAAAAAACCTGATAAACACCCTAGGGCTATAGCTATTTCTACTATTAGAGATAAACTTGTTTTAAGCATCATCAAGGACATGTTATTGCATTGTTATAACTATACGAGACCTGAGTTAGTTCATAGTAAAATTCATAAAATTAAAACTGATTTGCAGAAATATACATTTAATTCGTTTTTAAAATTAGATATAAAAGATTTCTTTCCTTCAATTTGCCATTCAAAACTGCTGAGCAAATTAGAAAGTGATGGTGTTGATAAAAGGATTATTAACTTGATAAAGAGAGCTATAACTCAGGATATTGATTTTGATGGGTACATTTACGATAATAACAGAAAGGAATCTAAGGGTGTTCCACAAGGACTACCAATTTCTAATGTATTGGCGGAAGTGTATATAAGTGAATTTGATAAAAAACACCTATACAGTACATCATACAAATACTATAGGTATGTTGATGATATTTTAATTTTGTATGACAGTAAGCAAACACAAGATATTTTTTCATCCATAAGCTCAGAATTAAAAGAGTCCTACAATTTAAATGTTCATGATCTTGATTCTATAAAAACGTGCCAAGGTAAATTAGCGGAAGGATTTGATTTTTTAGGGTATAGATATGACAACAATAAGTTTACTGTTAGAGAAAGCACTATAAACAGGTTAGAAAAATCAATAGAAGGGATTTTTTCAAAACATAGGAAAAGATCATTTAAAAACATGGATTTATTTTTATGGGAGCTTAATAACCGCATAACAGGTGTTGTTGTCGAAAGTAAAAAAATTGATGAAAACAGTATGCATACAAAAAAGAAATATGGCTGGTTATTTTTCTTCTCTCAAATTGATGATCAAAGAATTCTTTACCGTTTAGATTTATTTATTCAAAAGATGTTAGATCGTTATAAGGTTCGGAATAAGTTACAAAGCGAAAAAGATATAAAGAAATTTGTTAGGTCATATAATGAAATTATATATAAAAGATCTTCGACAAAATATATCCCTAACTACGCCAGATATACAGCTGAAGAAAAAAGAAAACTTTTAAATGATGTTTTCAAGAAAAAAGATGTTTTAGACATGAGGGATGATGACATTGAAAGGCAGTTTTATAATATTATTTATAGGGCAATCAAGGACGTAGAAGCGGATGTTCAAGATTTTTCATGATTTATACTAATGATTGATGAATAATAAAAAGATGCTATATAGAAAAGTGAGGAGTATTTATGAATGAAAGAATAAACGACTTAGAAAATAGAATATATTTAACTTGGAGAGCTAGAATTGTTTCATCTGAACGGTTAAAAAAAAGAAATGATTTTTTACAAGCAATATCTCTTTACTATTCATTATTTGTAGTTATCTTGTCTATTTGGAATATGGTTTACTCCCAGCAAAAACTTAATGTACCTACTGCGTTATTGATATTTTCAGTAATCAGCTTTGCTTTTTCTGTTTTTATATACTCATGTAAATATTACGAACGGTATTTACATTTTAAGCAAAACTACGTATCATTGAATAAACTATATAATATAATACAAAAGTTAAAAAATAGTAGCAACATATGCGAGGAAGATATTGAAAACATAGCTTTAGAATACACTGATTTACTTGATGAAATAGAGAATCATAGTACTTTAGATTTTTATATTTCTGTGCTTGGGAATAAAATATATATGGATAAATTGGATTTTCGAAATAAGTTAGGCTTATATGCTAATGTGTACTTATATAGAATTTTTATATTGTTTGTTATACTCATTTTGCTAGCAGCACCATTTGCACTACCTAAATTCATAGAAATAATAGACACATTAATAAAGAATATAGATATATTAAAAACCTAAAAACATATAACAATTACGTTAGTGGATTTAATGTTGCACATACAAGGTTTGGCAAGGATGATTTAACATTAGGAAAATAAATATAAATCGACACACTTGACTCATTTTGCAGTTAATCATAAATTGCATTGGCATAATAGTCTAAAGATAAATAAAACTGCATTACCCTTATTTGTCGAAAAAATATAATCGAATCAATTTATACTAGAGTTTGTCAGTGTTGAGTGGTTTTTTGTTTATGTAATTCAAACTATTTTTTTTTATTAAAAACATTGGTAAATATCTCGAGTTCTTAAGTAGTTAAGTTTTTCGTAGCATCTAGCAATGTCTTTTGTTCAGGAGGCAGTGAAGAAGGTGTTTTAACCAATCAATTCAGGAAAACTTATTCAATTTGTTTTCTGTGGTCAAAAGTGGTCTTTAGAGCCAAAAGTCAATTTATTGTCAGGCAAGATCGGCTTTTATTTGTTTCAATGAAAAGAACGTGGATTTTGTATTATGTTATCTATACCTTAAGTTAAAGGATGTGCAATTAAAATGGAAGATAAATTTCTCATCGAAATTGAAAACACTCTTGATATAATTGCTTATAATAAAGAAAATGAGGAGTATGTATTTGAAAAAATTGTAATACTTAAGATGCAAATTAAAGAGTTAACGAATGAAATCTATGCTGAATTTCAGAAGGTCATTAATTCTATTGATAATTTCTATAAATCGTCAGAAAGGGTTTGGGAGAAATTCTATATAATTTTTCTGGAAGCTAAAGAAATTCTTCACAGAATTTATATTAAACGAATAGAGACTTTGCAGTCTGAGTTGGAAGACACAGGTGTTGAAGAATTTGTAATTGGAAGCGCAAATATCTCAGAGTTAATTATAACTGGTAGTTATGATATGTGTTACGCTCAAGAGATTGAAATTAAATTCAAAAATATTGACTTGATGTATTTTAGGGGAACATTTTTTAGAATTAGTAAAATTAGATTGGCTACATTGGAAGAATTAAAAATTATTAACCTGGAAAATTATAGAGATGGTATTGTTGTTTGTTTAGAAGATGATTGGGCTGAAGAAAGACATTATGTTGCTTGCCACAATTTTAGCTATAAATGGGAAACTGTATACTATTACATGCGAGAAAATCTAAAACCTGGAGAAAGAATCTCTGAAGGAGTGCTTAAAAGACATTGGGAAGAAACAAAAAATGAAGGAAATTCCAACAGTAGTTTCAAATAAACTTTTCCAATTGCAATTGACAATTAAGTAACTAGTTACTATAATGTTTTATATAATGACTAGTAACTAGTTACTTAAAATATTATATCTGTGAGGAAAGATAATGAAGATATCTATGGATGCTTTTAATAGTAATGAAGACTGGATGAAAAAATTTATATTTGCGTCTGTTTTCATTGATGCAAATAAGCTCCAAACAATATTTGATAGGTACCATCCAGATGTCTCCAGTAAACAATGGCTTCTAATGGTGATTTCTGCTTCCTTTGAAACACCGCCTACATTAACGGAAGTTGCTGAAGCTATGGGTTGTTCAAGACAGAATGTTAAAAAAATTGCTGTAATACTGGAAAAGAAAGGCTATTTAACCCTGCAAAAAGAGCTAAAGGATGGACGTTCTATTTGCATTGTAGTAACAGAAAAATTCAGAGAGTATGCTATTGAAATTCAAGAAAGAAACAGTGAGGTGTTGGATGTTATGTTTAAGGAATTTACAGAAGAGCAGCTAAAGGAATTTTATGAAAGTACACATAAATTAGCTAAAGGAATTGAAGCATTAGATTCGTATTTTTCTCGCAAACTTTAGAATGAATATTAATAAGTTACAGTTGATATAATTATAAATATTTGAAAAATTCGCCTAGTGTATTCATATACTAGAAAGGATGATAAGGAATGAAAATGATTTTAAAGATTTTGTTAGTAGTTGTTGGGGTAGTATTAATAGGTGCTATAATAGTTTTCTCAAGTTATTCAAAGCTAAATACTCAGGAATTGCAGCCAAATGAAGTTGTTTTAAAGGGTGAAGGGGATAAGAAAGCATTGGTGTTGTACCAGAAGTCAAAGCACAGTACGGCAACTAATATAACAATGGCATTAGCCCAAGAGCTTAACAGGAATGGTTATACTGTAGTTATCAATCATCCATCACCCAAACTTACTTACAACACAGAAGACTTTGAAGTACTTGCATTTGGCAGCGCGGTTTACATGGGATCTGTTTCTAAACCATTACAAGAATATATGGGAAAAGCATCCTTTAAAGGTAAAAAAGTTTTGGTGTATGCAGTCGGATCAGCCATAGAAGTAACAACCGAAGTAGATTTGCTGAAATCAAAGGCAGCAGGAGCAGATATAATAGATGGAATTAAGGTGAAAAAGGGAGAAGAGGATAAAATGAGGGCTTTTGTAAAAAAGTTTCTTAGTGATAAAGTTCAGTAAACAAGAAAATTAAATGATGAGAGAGGTGCTTCAAATGAAAACGATGATTATTTATGCAAGCAAAACAGGGCATACAAAAAAGATAGCCCACGCAATGGCAGAACAGCTTGGTGTTACACCAAAAAATATTAGCGAAAAACCAATTATAGAAAACGTAGATTTGTTGTTTATCGGAAGTGGTGTTTATGGAGGTAAGGCATCTCCCGAGCTGATACAATTTATTGATACCCTTAATAATACAAGTATTAAGAATGTTGTATTGTTTTCTACCTGTACATCTGGTAAAGACAATATGAAAGATCTAAATGACATGCTTGTTTCCAAAGGAATTCATGTGATAGATACATCTTTTGTCTGCAAAGGTCAGTTTCTGCTTTTTAGCAGGAAACACCCTGATGATACGGATATTCAGAATGCGAAAAGTTTTGCTGCTGATGTAGTCAGGCAGTATGCTTAAGGAATTGACAATATACTTATTACATTTTAGTGTTTTTAATCAAGGAGATTATAATAATGAGTTCCTACAGAAGAATGCTAAGAAAAAGAAGACGCTCATTTCGGGTTTTTATAAAAAATGCTGAGAATATTGATGGAGTGTTAGTGTTCCAAATACACCAAATTCCTGAAAAAGTTGAATACGGACAAGAATTCGACTTCTGGATTATCGATAAGCGAGATTGTTATATGCTGAGAATTGAAGTAAGTACAGAAAACATAGTATATTTTAGTCATAGTAGACCTTATCAATATAGGGATTGGGAAGCTCCTCTTTACTGTATTATGAAAATTGATATTGATCATATAGACATACGTAAACAGTTATCGATGTTGAAGGAAATTGGAATTCCATATAAACTCAAAAACCAAACTAAACGTGAACTAAAATAAATAGAGGGGGGTTTATATGGCTAGTGAAAAAGGGCTTAGACTTAAAATTGTCAATGGAGTAAATAATAAGGTTGCTACAACTTGTAAGGAATTTTCAAAATGGCTAAGGAAAAAATATGAATTCCCTATACGACTTAATGTTTATATAAAACCAGATTCTGAAATAATAACTAGTAAAGGTGAAAAAGCATCAGCATTATTCTTTCAACCATATAGCAAAGATATACCGCCTCATATTAAAATCTCAACTGGAGATTTCTATGACATGAAGAGTAGTAATGGCGAATTTAATGCTTTAATGGCTATATTGGGGTCTTTTGCTCATGAAATAGTTCACTATAATCAGTTCCTTGAAAAAAGAAAATACAGTGAGATGGAAGCAAAAAGAAAATCAGTTGAGATTGTTGAAGAGTACTCTGAATCCAAAGATGGAATGATTTTTTACAATTCAAAGGTAGTAAGACTTTTGAAAAAAACTTCGAAATATATTGATCAAAAAGATTACTATAAGGCATTAAATTGCTATAAAAAAATAGAGAATAACGATCCTTTACTTTATGAAATATACTTTGAAGAAGCAGATGTTTATGTTAATTTAAGCATGTATGATGAAGCAATCCAATCATTAGATAAGGCTATTTGTTTAAATGAGAATGATAGCAAATTGTATAACGAGAAAGGCTATGTTCTAGATTTATTAGGCAGAAATAATGAAGCAATTGCACTTTACGATCTAGCGATTAATATTGATCCCGATGAAAGTATATTTTATAGTAACAAAGGCTATTCATTATCGCGTTTAAGCATGTATGATGAAGCGATTAATTCCTATAATAAAGCTATAAGTTTGAGCCCTAAAACCGACTTCATATATGTGTTTAAAGCACAAGCATTAGAAATGATATTGAAATATGATGAAGCAATTGAATGCTATAGAAAAGCAATAAAAATTAATCCTTATTATGATATAGCCCATAACGGTATTGGCTGGATATACTATTTATTAGGGAAATATAATATGGCATTAAAAAGTTATAATAAAGCTATTGATATATCACCAGATTATGCAGAGGCTTACTATAATAAAGCTATATGTTACGCAAAGATGAATTGTTGTAATGAAGTTATATCAAATTTAAAAAAGGCAATTGATTTGAATGCTGAATACATTGGGCATATAAAAAATGAGGGATATTTAAAAGAATATAAAGATTTGAATTTTTAAAACAGGAAAGTTTGATAACGATCTTTTTATACTTATACAGCGTAGACTATTTGTTAGCCCTTTTCTTATAAGTTCATCCGTAGTTCCACTATAGAAGAACCCTATTATCTTTTAAAAACAAATTCCAACGATTGACATTATAATTGTACCTATTAATGTTCCATAAATAGTTTTTATTAAAATATTGTCTTTAGTTCCTCGAGTTATGGCTGCTATAAAAGAACCCATTAATGATATAGTAAAAGCAAATATAATTTCACTAAGCATACACGACATCCCCTTAATTTTTTTGCAATTGAATTAAGAAAATCTCTGGTTTTCTCAATGCCTTTCCTAACAGCATCTCTATTACCCGATAAATTATCCTACAAGGATGGCTCAATAGTGTAATCACTTAGACCATGAACAGGCTCTTTAAAATATTTATCATATTCTACCTTTCAATTTCTATTTGGCTTCAGCCAATTGTACTTTCAATCTTTAATCTCATTTTTTAATTATACACGCATTATCCAATGGAGTAAATACTTTCTAACTTAGCCAAGTATAACAATTACAGTACTAAAGTAGAATGCAGCTTCATACATATAAGTAAGGAATAAGTATTGGCACCACTATAATTAATCCATTGGTATGTAACAAAAGAACGATTTGAGGAGAAAAACATGCGAGAGGAGACTAAATTATGAGTTCAGACAACCAATACATACAACAAAGCCCTGGCTTACCTTGTCCGAAGTGTTCATTCCTTATACAAACCGATATTATGACACTGCTTTCGGGAAGGAATATAGATTGCCCTTTCTGTGGACTCAAGCTTTCCCTTGATCAAGAGGCATCCGAAGAAGGGTTGCGAGCACTACGGCACTTGAAGAACGGTCTGGACAAAGCCAATCAGTTAAGAAAAGAGGCAACGGAATTCGGTGGATAATACCCGGATCTAAATCAATTAATTTTTGGAAGAGGGACAAGAAAAAGAACAAATTTATAGACATAAATCGGTGGTATAAGGAGGTTAAAATATGCCTGTACAATCAGATGCAACACAACAATTGTCTGCAATTCCTTTCGGGACACTTATCGGAGGACCGTTGAATGCGGCGGTTCAAGCACAAGCACAAGCTGCAAAGACTTCAATTGAGTTTATTCAGACGGTAGGCTTTAACAGTAATGGAGAAGCAAGAAATGTAGTGTTTATATATGAAAAAGATGGGAAAATCGTAAAGCTGGTTGTTCCGATCCTTTCGATTGTACCCATTCCATACATAAGAGTGGATGAACTGACAATTGCATTTAAGGCAAGCATTTCCGCAGAAACTAATGAAGGTGGAACAGACATGTCAAGCACTAGCTATGGTGGTGGAACTACTGGTTCTGCAAGAATAGGGTGGGGTTTTTGGGGAGCTAAAGCAGATTTTAATGCCTCCTATTCCAGTAAGAAGGACTCCACAGCAACCAGAGATTCCAGATACAGTGTAGAATACACAATGGATATTCACTGTAGAGCTGTACAGGACAGTGTACCTGCTGGTCTTTCAAGCGTTTTGTCACTTTTAAGGGAAAGTATAGCTCCAAAGCCAATTGAGGGAACACTAGAAATTGCAATAACCAATGACAAGATTGTTCAGGGCTCAACAGCCACAGTAACAGTTACTGCTAAAGATAATTCTCAAACACCTGCTGCGGTTGGAGATGTTTTCATTACACTGTCTTGTGAAAATCAACTGATAACCTTTAACAATAGTAGGGTAAAAACAGAGGCAACTGGCACGGCAACTTTTACTATGAATTGTAAAGCAGTGCCTACAGCTGACCCCGCAATTGCTTGGAAAACAGATGAACTTATTACAAATGTTGATATTAGAGCTATAGCAACTAACTTTGCAGGAACACATACAGTTAAAATTGTAGGAGCATAAAAATTAAAAAGTCCTTCTTCCATAAGTATATTATACTTGCAATTATAAAACACAACGGAGTAATTCCTATTAGAAGGAGTCGAAAGATACGATGAGAGAATTAAACCAAGTACTAGGAGCGATATTGACTGATATAACAAAGGCCAGGGTAGCCTCGGATCTGTACGCAAGGGAAGTGTTCAAATCTTATAGAGAAGATGTGATACTACAGCATTTTCCTGTACCGCGTGTTGATATAAGCGGTATGGAGATAGAGCTAAAGTTGGCAATCAGCAGAACCAAGTCATCGTTTAAAGGTGATTGTAGCGATGGTGTATATTTGCAAGATGAACTGCTTGGCTTTTGTAAGGAAATCACAAGAAAGTTTGTGGAGGAATATGTACAGCTGTTAATATCGAATGAGGTTATTCTATTGAATCTGAGCAACCAGCATTTAATCAATGCGAAAAAAGAAAGTGAATCCTACATGATTGCTTTCGCCAAAGATATTGCCTCTAAGCTTTACTATGAAATGGATGGTTTGACCAGCGTAGAGTGTGACAATAAAGTTGTAAGAAATAATAAATTGTTATCTAAAATACAAATTGAATTATCAAACTCGGATTTTTGCAAAGAGATAGAAATCATTCTAATTAAGGATTTGGTTTCAGATGAACAAAAAAGCAATGTTAAAAAACTTTTGAGAAGGTATTCAAATGGGATTGTTTCTGAAAAGTTGAAAGAAATGATTGAAACAAATGCCGATAAAGTCTTCGACATGCTAGAAAAGGATGATACACAAGGTATATATGTAGCTGTGACCACAGAAGAGCTTAAGGATATACCGGACACGAAGATGACATCGATGAAAATGGCCATAAATATTCAAAACTATGGAATATCACAGGTTGAAGATGAAGGTATGTTTGAGAACCACAACACTGAGGATAAAGATCATGCTGAGGGTCATGATAAATATGGCTGTTACAGCATATATCCTAAATAAAATACATAGGAGGAGAAAATGATTCAAATAAAAGCACATAATATAAATCAAATTATGGGTTCCCCGCTTGTTGCACTTGTGGAGGCGGAGCGTCAGTCCGCACTAGCTACAATGGAATTCATAAGAGATATCGGCTTTTACTCCTGTGAAGAAAGTTCTCCCAATGAGAAAATTTCTATTGGAAAAATGAGAACGATTACCTTTTGTTATGAAAAATGCAATAGAGAAGGGAAAATGCAAAAATTCAAAATGGAAATCCCTTTGCTATCTTTGATACAGATCCCTGTGCTAAAAATAAAAGATGCCAAAATAAAATATGGAATAAAGATTATTGCTACCACCAGGCTAAAAAAAGTGAAAAAAAGAAGAGATATAGACAATAAAATTGATTCCACATTTGAAGATATTTTGAATGTGAAAGGATTTATTGCACCAAATTCTTCAAAAAGTAGCAAACATCCATCAGAAAGCCATATGGAAGTATCAATGAATTTGGAACAGGGAGATTTACCCCTTGGTGTGATAACCTTGCTAAACACTGCGAACGATACAATTAAAATTGTGACAGATCTGCAAGAGAACTAAGGAGTAAAGACGTGCATTGGGTTGTTATTTTGGGTATAACTGATAATAAAAATTTGATCAGGCCGGATGATGTACTTAAAAGGAGAGTTGATATGCCAGATAAAGCGTATGTTATACTTTACGAATATGATGATGAATGTGAAAATGCCTATCTTTACTTTCCAATTAAAAGAGATGGGCTACGATATGCAGGTATGCCCCAATTTTTTGGAGGTACAAAAAATCATTTTGAATCAGATTTTGATTGTATTTCAAGAGAAATTCAACAAGAGAGCGACGATCGCTTGACAGTGAATAGGGAAGGTTTGAAAAAAATTCACAGTAATATAGTTGGTGGGGATAATTATAATTTCTATATGTCAAATAACTTCAATGGGAAGCATTTTCTTGGAGATCTTACCAATTTAGAAATGTCGACAATTACGTCGTATATCGTCGATTTATTCTGCATGGACAGAGGCGATATAGAGAACTTAATGGATACTCTAGGTATAGTATCAACCCGGGATTTTGTAGAATCTGAAACTTATACAGCCTTTAACAAAGCAATCCAAAGAATACCTGCTCAATTCAAATTGTAAAATAATTGTTGAAAATTTCTGAGATTAGACTTAAAATATTAATAGTAGCATGGTATTATAGTAGAAATATACTATTATTGAGCAAAGTTTCAAATTAATATAAGCCTATTTTTTGTAGATTGGCATTGTAGTTTGGTAATATGGTTTCATGTATGCTGCCGATCGCTTATAATATTCAATATTAAGGAACTTCTCTTATTTAATACTCTGCAAAGGGTATTTTTTGCATTTTTAGGATCATTAAGCTGTACTATCCTATAATACCAGCCTGAGAAATTAGTATAAATAATAAAATAGGGGGATTTATGTATGTCTGAAGTGAAATTTTTTTATGGGGGCAATGTGCCTTTAGAAATGCATAAGGTAAGGATAGTACAAAAGTTGAATTTGGTACCAATCGAGCGTCGACTCGAAGCTATAAGCGAGGCAGGGAACAACACGTTTTTATTAAAAAACCGTGATGTTTTTATGGATATGCTCACTGATAGTGGAGTAAATGCTATGAGTGACAAGCAGCTTGCTGCTATGATGGAAGCGGACGATAGTTATGCTGGTTCTGCGACATTTACAAAGCTTGAAGATAAAATTAAAGAAATTTTCGGGATGGAGTATTTCCTTCCAGCCCATCAAGGAAGAGCCTGTGAAAATATTATTTCCCAAGCGTATGTAAAGCCAGGGGACATTATCCCTATGAATTATCACTTTACTACAACAAAAGCCCATATAACATTGAATGGAGGCGCAGTTGAAGAAATAATCATTGATGAAGGTTTAAATACAACTAGTAGCTATCCGTTTAAAGGTAATATGGATATTGCAAAGCTAAGAGGGCTCATTTCTAAGCATGGAGCAGAAAAAATTGCTTATGTTCGTCTTGAAACAGGCACTAACTTAGTTGGGGGTCAACCACATTCACTTGAGAATATGCAGGAGATTCGAAAAGTTTGTGATGAGTTTGGTCTCATGCTTGTCTTAGATGCAAGCCTTTTGGCAGATAACCTTTATTTCATTAAAACCCGTGAAGAAAAATGCGAGGACATGAGCATAAGGGAGATTACCCGTGCTATGGCAGACCTTTCAGATATCATATATTTTTCTGCGCGTAAACTTGGATGTGCCCGTGGCGGCGGTATTTGCACCAGAAACAAGGATGTATATATGAAGCTCAGAGAGCTTATAACCCTTTACGAAGGCTTTCTCACATATGGTGGAATGTCTGTGCGTGAGATAGAAGCAATTGCCGTTGGACTTGAAGAGACTATGGATGAGAATATGATCAACCAGGGACCACAATTTATTGCTTACATGTGTGAAAAGCTTCAGGAAAGCGGTGTTCCTGTTATTACACCTCCAGGAGGTCTAGGCTGCCATCTGAATGCCATGGAGTTTGTTGACCATATTCCTCAAAGCCAGTATCCAGCAGGTGCACTTGCTTCAGCATTATATATTATAAGCGGTGTGCGTGGTATGGAAAGAGGAACCATTTCTGAGCAAAGGGATGAAAATGGAAATGAACATTTCTCTAATATGGAACTTTTGCGTCTCGCAATGCCAAGGCGTGTATTTACCCTTTCACAGGTAAACTATGCAGTTGACCGTATCAAATGGCTTTATGAAAACCGTAAGTTGATTGGCGGAATAAGCTTTGTAGAGGAGCCTAAGGTTCTGCGTTTCTTCTTTGGAAAATTGAATCCTGTTTCAGATTGGCAGACTAAGCTTGTTGCGAAGTTCAGAAATGATTTTGGCGATAGTCTGTAGAATTTGAAGTTTAGGAGGAAGTCATGCCAGTTCAAGGAAGTGTTGTAAATGCAGTTGTTATTATAGGCGGTGCTTTGCTCGGAATGCTTATAAAAGGCAGATTGTCCGAAAGATTTAAAACAATTATCATGCAGGCGTTAGGGTTAGCCGTTGTTATAATAGGATTGTCGGGTACTCTTTCTGCGATTTTTAGGGTTGCTTCAGATGGTACACTTGAAAGTAAAGACATAATGGTTATGATAATTTGTCTTGTTGTGGGTTCCATAATAGGGGAAGCTATTAATATTGAACAAAAATTAAACAAGTTTGCAGAGTTTATTCAAAAGAAGCTACCAGGTTCAGGAGGTAATTTTTCTACAGGTTTTGTGACTGCAACCCTTCTTTTTTGCGTAGGTGCAATGGCAATTGTAGGCTCTTTAGAGGAAGGTCTTAATGGAAATGCTGACACACTTTATGCTAAGTCAATGCTCGATTGTACAAGCGCTTTTATTTTTAGTGCTACGATGGGTATAGGTGTTCTTTTTTCAGCAGTACCTGTACTTCTTTACCAAGGCTCGATCACACTGCTCTCAGGATTTTTAAAACCGTTTCTGACTCCAGAGGTAATAAGTCAGATGTCACTTGTTGGAAATATTCTTATCTTAGGAATTGGTTTGGATATGCTAGAGATTCGCAAAATCAAAGTGGCTAATATGCTTCCAGCGGTATTTTTGCCAATTGCTTATTATTTAATCAGAATGTTATTTTAAATATGGCTCCTTACAATATTAAGAGGTTCTTATTATAATCTTCAGGTGGAGTTTAAGTCTCCACCTGAAGTCTTTATACTTTTCTAATATCCTATTGATTGAGTGAATGGCATTCCAGTATCTGAAAGCTTATTGATTAGTTTTAGTTCATCCTTTAGATCAACATCAAACCCAAACCACATAAAACCATTTCTTGTAGAAATACTCTTTAAAGCAGCGTACTTTGTAGGTACTATTTTAGATAATGGTATCAAAGCTTTATCTTCACCATCACGTATCTTTATCTCTTGAATTATTTTATCAGCTATTACTGTACCCAATACTCCTCCAGTTATATAATCAAGTATATTGAAATCAATATTTATATCATATACTCTTGAAGAATCGATAACAATATCGTTATTTTTTGCTTTTATTTTTAGCTTAACTTTACAGGTACCATTTTTGTCAGAGATCTTAATTTTTTTACCGAGTACAACCCTGTAGTATTTTACACGCATATCTGCATTTAAAACAAGTTCTGATTCTGATATAGTATCAACCCTCAGCTTATTAATATATACTTTAGTTCTCCAACCAGTTCCAGAATCATTTATTTGTATTTGTGGTATTAGACTGATCATTTTTTCAATAACTTCAGTTTTCATACCCAAATTCAACGTGATATCATTTCTCCCTATATAATAATTTGCTTTAAAATAACTGGATGCATCATTGAAAGCATCTTCAATACCTGAAAAACCCTTGGCATTTGCTTGTTGTGGTGCAATTGAAAATAAAAATGTAAAAATTAAAACCATCGAAAGTATAACACTTATTTTTTTCATAGTAAACATCTCCTCATATAATTATTTGTAACAAAAATTGGTAAAACGGCACTTTTTCTAATTGAGATTTATTACTTCAGTATGCCCAGCAATCCTATATCGAAAGGTAAAAATCTGTTATCTAATGTACTATTTGATGTATTATCACCAAGATTACCGTAGATATTTGCTCCCCAAGCATATACCTTTCCGCTATCAGTGGCTAAAAATGCGCTGTTTACGGTCATTCCTGCACATAAATCATAACCGCTTAATCTGTCAACCAATTTTGCAGTATTGAATTTATATGCTGTTGTTGTTGCGCATTGACCCGAATCATTGTTTCCCCATACCATTGTCTCATTTGTAGGAGTCAAGGCAAGTGCTGAAGTGTTACCTGCATATATGGCTCTGGCCTTTAAAGGTGTTTTTATTCCAAGGCAATATCTAACAGTCATTACTGGAGTAGCACTGTTTGTATTGGTTCCGTTTCCGAGCTGGCCTTCATAGTTTCTTCCCCATGTGTATACATAATTATTAGCCTTGTTTATAGCCATGCTGAAGTCACCGCCTGCAGCTATGGCTTTTGGTGTAAACGGAAGAGATATCTGTACAGGTTTTTCTTCACAACCGCCAAATGAACCTTTTCCCAATTGACCGTTGGTGTTGAGTCCCCATGCATACAATTTGTTTGTATTACTCAGAGCAAGGCTGTGTTTCCAGCCGGCAGCTATGGAAGTAATATCTGAAAGCCCTTGAATCATTTGTGGTGTCGGATAGGTATTCATATTGTTGCCTTTACCTACCTGAGAATATTGGTTATGGCCCCATGCCCATACAGTTCCGTCTTTTTTAAGAGCCAAGCAATGATAATATCCTGCTGAAATTGCAACAACATCACTTAAACCAGTTACTTTTACGGGTGTATTGCTGTTTCCATAAAGACCATTTCCAAGTTGTCCGTATGTACCGCTTCCCCATGTCCATACTGTACCATCGGATTTTAAAGCAGCACTGAAGCTTAATCCGCATGAAACATCTACAACATTGCTAAGGTTTGGTATAATCTTGAAAGAAGTCTGATCACCTCTTGAAGGATCTCCTAGCTGGCCTAATTGATTTTTTCCTGTAGAATAAACATGTCCGTTACTTGTAAGTGCCAATGAAAAATCGGTTCCTCCTTCAAATTTGATAAAACTTTCGTTTAGCCCCAGTGAAGGATCTCCATAAATGTTATATTCACAACCATTTCTCCATGAAGTCCTTTCTTTTGGCGGTAAATCTCTTTTCATCTTGAAAAATGCCTTTCCAATTGACAATCCAGTATTCAGGAAATTCTTCGTAAAGTTGAAGGCCATATGGTTCATTGAGTATAAACTGTCATCATAATCATTCATATTTGTTACACCATTCCATGCTGTCATACGTGTTGAACCCAAAGTACCAACAGAGCTGTTTAAAAGGAGCTTATAAGATAAATTGTTCGAATCTTCTGGCTTTGCATTATGACAGCTACCCTGGAATACAAACTCAGGCGTATTATCTGCCAAATTTGTTGTATCTCCCGACTTAAGAACATCAGAAGCGCCGTCTGAGTCTCCGTGTGAAGACCATACTACCAAACCAGGGTTTGTTTTTTTCCATGTATCAATAACATTAGCACGTGTACACGGTGACACTTCAGGTTTTGGTGATGCAACATCATAAATTCTTACGAAGTTACTGCCCGAATCTGATAGTTTAGTCTTAATGGCCTCTCCTATTAATGTGTTTTTATAGCCTTCACTCAATGGTTCCATCGGAAGCAGAACAGTATTTCTGTATTCTGTAGTGCTTGTAGTAGTATAATGAATAAGCCTTGAAAGAATTTTATCCAGATCACTTATGACCCCATAGTATGGAATACGTCCTACAATTACTTCATTATAATTATCTGCTCCGCCTGTTTTGAAATCATCTGAAAAAGTTCCATAAAATCCGTCTCCATTTATATCCCAGTTTCCAGTCAAGTCAGCATAATAAAAGTCAGTAGGTACATCTCTTACCATTCCCAATTCACCGTTTTCCTTAACTTCTCTTATTGGATAAGCATGTTTCATAGGAACATCTCCTGTGGCAGGATGGGGATTTCCAATGAGAAGTACATATGTTATTTTCTTGACTAGGTAGTTTGCCTTAAGCCATTTCCTTATGTTTTCTGAAGCAGTATTTCCTGTTCCGCCGCCCCATGTTTCTTCAGTAATTATTTCAGGAGTAAATCCAAGTCTTTGCTTTTCTTTAACGAAGTTTGTAAGCTGTGTTGAGGAATCTGCTATACTTTTTGTAGTAATGATTACATAGTTTGCAGGATCAGATCCTGCCGCACTTACATATATTCCATTAATGAACAGGCATGCAAACAACATGACGGAAGCCAAACTAATTGATAATAATCTTTTCATAATAAACTCTCCTCATATAGTATTTTTAAAATTTGTTTCTGTTAACATTCAGCAGACATACTGTGGCCACAGTATTTACTTCTCATGAGTAAGCTTCTATATGTATGTTAACATGATAAAATTTTTTCAAGACATAAAAAAAGCAATTTTTCTTATGAGATTTATGTCTGGAATTTTTAACTATATGATAGTATTAGAGTTTAAAATAATCTCGCAATATTGAAGAGACGTTTATATTTAGCGGGATGCTATCTGAATAATCACCTAATAGCATATTACAGGTGTACCTAGGTTGATATTATTAAATACCTTCTCTGCCACCTTATAAGGCGAATTCACGCAACCGTGAGAACCGTTTGATAGATATATATTTTTCCCAAACGCGCTCCTCCAGCTTGCATCATGGATTCCAATTCCTCTATTAAATGGCATCCAAAAGTTAACATGAGACGCGTAGCCTGGTCCTTTTAATATAGCATTTGTTTGCTTATACTTTAGACTGTAAATTCCCGTGGGTGTTGAATGATTATTTCTTACGTTTCCTGTAACAACATCTCCCTGAACTACCAGAGAGCCATTTTTATAAAACCATAAATGCTGTTTTTTTATTGATATTTCTACATAGTTATTTCCAATATCGCTAGCACCATGAGATAAGGCAATTTGCTTGTATGAAGGCCCTTTAATAATTGTTTTCCCTTCCTTGATTATTGAAACCAAATCCTGTAATTCTTTATCTTCATTAATAGCCCAGCCATAGTCACCCCCGCCTATTCTAATGCTCTCTCCTGATGATGTAATGAAATTCCTTGCCTTACCGACCGTGTTATATGTATTCGAAAGTCCCTTTATATAATTCTTGACTTTTTTCATATCAACGGTTACTTTAAAATACTTATCAACCACAAGCCACTGATGTATTTTAGATGCATCTAGAGTTTCTTTCTTGTCACCAAAGATGTAGGTAACTTTTGTGGTTATATAATTGTTAAGAGTATCTTTGGCCTCAATAACATTTTTCGACTTTGAATCATATCGTGGTTTTATATAACAACCTGATGATTCCAAGTCCATTTCAGCTTTTCCTTTATGTATTAAATCTGCTATACGAGAATATAAAACATCTTTATCCACCTTGTTTCCAGGGTTCCCGCTTACAATTACAAACTCATTGTCTTTATATTGAAAGCTGGGATTTTTAGGTTCGACTGTTTTGTCAGATAAACAAGAGAGTTTATTTATGCGTTTCTTCAACAGCTTCTCATCAAAAGTATATTCAACACACATTTTCCTGTTAGTAAAAAATACCCATCCAAAACCGTTCTGACCATCTTTGAATCTCTTTAATTCCTTTTCCGAGCTATATTTTAAGTCCACTTCATTAGCTCTTATTTGTTCGGTTTTATCCTCTCGCTCTTTTAATATCAATGCATATGCCTGAAGTTTGGATGTCATCAGTGCTTTTGCGACTGCCGCTGTTTTTCCTGATATATCAACGCCATTAATCTCTGTCCCAAAATAAAAATGGTTCATAAAATACAATGATATTCCTAGATAAACGGCGAGTAAAGTGCAAAGAGAAATCAATATGCCTATTAGAAGTTTCTTTTCCGTAACGATCACTCCTTTTTTGCAACAAAATCCTTTAGAGATGAATGAACCTTATATTTATATGCATGAATCCAGTTTTTTGTGCTTTAAAACTATAATTAATCATCTTCAAAAAACAAGACGTTTCAAAAGTGAAAATGGTATAATAAAAGTTAGAAATTAATATTTAATTTTTTATAAAGGAGTGTTTCGATGTATAAAAAAAGGATCTTTTCTTTCATTACCATTTTTATGACGATTTCTTTGATATCATCCTCTATTCCAGTCTATAGTGCTGATAGTAACTGGATGAACGATCTTGGAAAGGGAAGCATATCTACTGTTCCAGGCAGTGAAGGCGATGTTCAGCAGACTATCTACAAAACTTCCAATTACCAGGGAGCTGTACAAACTAGCAATTGGTCAAGCTCTGTTTATTGGAAGCAGTACTCTGAACCCATGTATCCGCATCCTATCGCATTTAGCTGCGAGCCGTCTGGCTTACAGGTAGGATATCCTCGATTGGCTCCTGGGAATGAACCGAATACTACCTTGACATCTGAAAATAGTGATTTTATTGTAGAGCCGTCAACTTTTACACCACTTGATGCGAAGGCTGACAAGGAAACTGACTGGTCTATCGATATCATGATGTCAAACGGTTCAAAACAAATGAAGTCAACGCTTGTCCATGGAAGTCCATATGCGTATTTTAATTTTACAGACTCCAAACCTAGACTGGTATTTAAGAATAGTCTTCCTGTTATTTATATCGGAGATGCCTCCAAAAGCTGTATAGCGGTAAATGTTAACAATAATTATTATGGATTGTTTGCACCATATGGTTCTACTTGGACTGGGATTGGAACCAACACATTAAACTGTAATTTACCATCTGGTAAAAACTATTTCTCTATCGCCTTGCTTCCTGATAACTCGGAAAGCACTTTTAATTTTTATAAACAGTATGCGTATGCCTTTATAACCGATACAAAAGTTGAGTGGAACTATAATGAGACAGATAGCACACTGACAACAACTTTCAATATTTCAACAACAGCAATGGAGGGCTCAAACAAGGATACAGTGATTGCTCTATACCCTCATCAATGGAGAAACAATGCAAATATTAATCCACTTTCATATACATATCAAACCATCAGAGGGACAATGAAGACCATAAAGGGAAACAAATTTGTTACTCAATACCAGTATAATGGAATACTGCCTGCACTTCCTGACATGATATCCTCAAATGCATCATTAAAGAGCAAATTGCAGGGATTTGTAGACCAAGTGGAAAGTAAAACTCCTTATATAGACTCTGATGATACCTACTGGGCTGGTAAAGACTTTGGAAGGATGGCAAGCTTGGTTCCTATTGCTGAACAAATTGGTGATAATCAGGCCGCGCAAAAGTTTATTACAGAGATCAAAAGCAAGCTTGAGAACTTCTTTACATATTCACCTGGGGAAGCTAAAAACTATTTTTACTATAATAAGAATTGGGGAACTTTGATAGGATGGCTACCAAGCTTTGGCTCTAATAACGAGCTGAATGACCATCACTTCCACTATGGATATTTTATAAACGGTGCTGCGCAAATCGCGCTAAGAGATCCTGAATGGGCATCTGACAACAATTGGGGCAAGATGATAAAACTTGTTATCGATGATTTTGCAAATGGAAACAGGAATGATACCAGATTTCCTTTTTTAAGAAATTTTGATCCTTATGCAGGACATTCCTGGGCATCGGGTCATTCTAAATTTTATGATGGAAACAACCAGGAGTCATCGTCAGAAGCGACGAATGCATACCAGGCAATGATACTTTTAGGAGAAGCTATCAAAGACAATACTATAAGAGACTTGGGTATTTACCTTTATACAACGGAAATACAGGCTATTAACAACTACTGGTTTAACCTCTATGGCGATACATTTGATAAAAGCTACTCACATAATACGACAGGAATGATCTGGGGAAGCAAATATACCCATGGAACATGGTGGACCGCTGATCCGATAGAAATCCATGGTATCAATTGGATGCCATTCACGGGTGCATCTCTATATCTTGGCACTGATCCTGATTATATCAAGAGAAATCTTGATGAAATGTGGGCTGAATTTAACACGTATACAGGTTCAGATAAAAATCCAGCTATGTGGCAGGATATTGTCTGCGAGTATATGGCTTTGTATGACCCTGCTGCTGCGTTGAATAAATGGAATGAGGGCGGATCGGTAGAAGACGGCGAAACAAGAGCGCATACTTTCCACTGGATTAGAAACCTAATGGAGCTTGGAACACCAGATTTTACTGTAACAGCTGACACACCGCTTTATTCAGTGTTTAAAAAAGGTATGGAGAGAACCTATGTTGCTTATAATGCAACAGACAGTATAAAAAGTGTTGTTTTTTCAGATGGCAAGGTACTAAATATATCGCCAAAATCAATGGGTGTGTCCAAAGGAACTGGAATTAATCCCACGCACATAAAGTCAACACCTACTCCAACGCCAACTAGTACGCCGACATCTTCGCTATCAGTATCTGAAACCTTGGCGATTGATGATTTCAATTCTGCTGCCCAATGGCAGGCTAATAAGAATGATTTAAACCAGAAAATTGATATCAACTCAGGTATGTACAACTTAGAAGGAGATAAAAACCTGCACTTCTTCTATAATGGAGTCACAAATGCCGAATACTTTGATACATATATCAATAAAGATATATCAGGTTATAATTATTTAGTTCTTACAATGAAAGGGAATGTGGGTGGTGAAGAATCAACCATGAGCATTTCTCTAAATGATGGCAGTAAAACTGGTACATTGCAGCTCAAAACATATGGCAATCTGACAAGTTCGTATAAGGAAATAATGATACCTCTTGCTGATTTTAATGTAAACTGTGCAAAGGCTATTTTCTTAAGAATTGCTGGAACTGGAACTGCCCAGACCGTAAAAATTGATGATATTAAACTTGTAAGAACCGCTGGTACTAATCCATTGGTAAAGATTGATCTGAATAAAGATATGGTTATAAATATGGCCGATATCATGATATTAGCAGTGACATTTAACACTGTAAGAGGAGATGGCAAATATATAGAAGCCAATGATCTAAATAGTGATGGTGCTATCAATATGGCAGATGTACTAGTAATGGCAAGGGTTTTTAATACGGTTATAAAAGCTTAAAATCCAGTTTAATATTTTGAATCCTGAATTGGGAGCCATTTTAATCTGAATGGCTCCTTTCTCAATTACTTACACACTCTGATCTGATAAATTAAAGTGAACAACCGTGCAGACTGAAAATAAAACAATGTAAATGCACATAAAGATTATGGGATACATGATATTCATAGTACTGTTTTTGGAAATTGCTACAAACGATATGTCCGCAGGTATAGCCCATGGTGATAAATAGGATTTATCCCAGTTAAGGGCGAATACATTTGAAATGGTCCCTATCACCGTTAAAACCATTGCAGGGATGAAGTTTTTGAAAAGCAAGGTCACAAGTGCCATCAAAGGAACCAGTGAAACAGTTGTCAAACCAGCAAGAACAAGGCGGAGGCTGTATTCACCTACTTTGGCAAATGACATATCAAATCCCAGAATAAAACCAGATAATATATTCATTGCTGCTACTAATACATATTGAAGTATAACAAACAATGATACATATATAATTTTTGAGATTATTATACTCGTCCTACTAAAAGGGGAGTTCAAAATATTTTTCAATGTTTTTACCTGAAACTCATAGAAAACTGAAAACACAGAGATAAATGAGGTAATAATAGGTCCTACAAGAAAAATAAAAAAAACTGAAAGTTGTTGGTTAAAACCGTCCCAATTGTAAGCCCCGCTTTTTATCCAGTCATTTTTCTTGATTGCAAATGCTAATACAAGAATGATAAGGGGAAACATCATTCCTAGGAATGAGAGGGAATTTATATAAGTACTTCTGAATTTTCTAAATTCACATTTTAATAATCTAAACATTTCGGCACTCCTTTTCACCTAAAATAAATTATAAAAAATCAATTACATTCGTCTGTAATTGCCAGGAACCTTTCTTCAAGGCTTTTGGCTACTGATGCAAGATTGAAAACGTTAATATCCTTATGAACAAGATTATAATTTATACTACTGTTCATATGCTTTTTGCAAAATGCTTTTATGGTCTTTTCCTCTGAGGCAAACTGTATATTCATATCTTTTAGTACCAATTCTGCCTTTTCAGGCTTATCAACTTCTATAAGCAAATAACTTTGATCTTCTGCTTCTATACGGCTTATGTCGGTTTCTTCTACAAGCCTGCCTTTGTCAATGATGCCCACATAGTCCGCTATTTGCTGGACTTCACTTAATAGGTGACTCGACACCATAACAGTAATACCTTTATTTCGAGACAAACCTTTTAGAAAACCCCTCATATCCTTGATACCAGATGGGTCTAGGCCGTTTGTAGGCTCATCGAGAATCAGAATTTTAGGTGAATGAACAAGTGCGTTTGCAATACCTAAGCGCTGCTTCATGCCTAGTGAAAAGTCTTTAACCTTCTTCTTCCCAGTATCTTTAAGGTTTACTATTTCAAGTACTTCGTCAATCCTGCTTTTTGGAGTTTTGTATAGCGTTGCTGTTATTTCTAGATTGGCTCTAGCTGGAAGATTCTCATAAAAACCTGGAGATTCAACAATTGAACCAATATTGGCAGCGGCCCACTGCCGATTTTTTCTGATATCCTTTCCGAATACAAATATTTCTCCGCTGTTAGGCTTAATAAGCCTTGTAATCATCCGTATGGTTGTAGTCTTACCTGCTCCGTTCTTACCCAAAAAGCCATATATTTTACCCTCGGGTACATTTATACTTAAATTATCAACAGCATTTATACCTTTATAAGTTTTTGTGAGGTTTCTAACCTCAATTGCGTTGCTCATAATGTCAGCCCCTTTCAAATATATAACACGTAGCTAGTTCAATTTATGACAAAAGTGTTTTTGCGTCCTATGTATATTAAAACCTTATGAAATGTCTTTCTTATTGAACTTCCGTACTGATAGTGCCAGCATTGAGACTAGAAATATGCATACATAAAGTATCATCCATTTGCTAGGAGTGTTACTTGAAATAAAAAGAGGGCTTGAAAAAAGTAATGATATATCTGTGTTTGAATATATCGTATCTACCATTTTGCGGTATACAGTATCAAAGGGAGAAACCAGACTTATTACTATTCCCCACTGCACTAGTCCGTCTGCTTTTAAAAGCGCTCCTATCTGTTCCATCATAGAGCCTACTGTACCTATGATATAGATGGCTATTACAAGTATCCCATTATTAAGAGTTTTGAAGGAGATGCTTCCATAAATGCATAAGGAAAGAATCGCAAGAGGCTCAAGAACAAAGAGTGCGAGTCCTTTTAAAAGAACTGGTATATCGGGACTGTTAAGAGGCGGAACTCCAACGATGAAATTGATAAATACAACGGTAACATATAAAAAAGTTGAATAAGCAACTGCCAAAGCAGCGAGCCCCATATATTTACTAATAACATAATGCGAACGGCTTATGGGCTTGGTAATAATTGAATGTATTGAACCGTTTTCGATTTCCGAAGATATGGAGCCTAAAGATGCCATTATTGTCAAAAGCGCAACAAGCATGCTTGAAAAATAGAAGCCAAATAATGATATAAGAGCTGATGCTTTCGTTAGGAGCGCGTCATTATCTGCGTTGCCCGCTTTCAGTCCGTCAAAGCCGAAGTGGGTTATCAGTGAAAGCATAATGATATAGAAAATAGTTATAAGTCCTATCAGAATTATAATTTTCTTTCTTATTACTTCTTTAAATGTTGCCAAAGCAACTGCAATCATTGGACATTACCTCCTTCAATCAAGCTTATAAATATATTTTCCAGGTTTTCTTTCTGAGGGGTAAGTTCAAGCAGATTTCCTCCGTTAGAAACAATCATTCGGGCTATATTGGCAATATTATCTTTTGAGCCTGTATTCATCTGGATTCGGTTTCCCTTGATAACCGCATTTTTATCAAACTCAATTATCTGGGATTTAATAAATTCATTTAGATTTTCCGCACATATGGTTAGCGAGACTTTGCTACCTAATATGTCCTCCAGTCGGCCCTGCTTTAATATAACTCCTTTATTTATAAAAACCAAACTGTCGCAAATCATTTCTATTTCGTTCAAAAGGTGGCTATTTAAAAAAACTGTTTTGCCCAAGTCCCGAAGATCAAGCATTATATCCCGCACCTCTTTACGGCCAATAGGATCAAGGGCTGATGTGGGCTCATCAAGGAAAAGCAGTTCAGGGTCGGGAAGTAACGCACTGGCGAAACCCAAGCGTTGCTGCATACCTTTACTGTAGGTACCAATTTTGTAATTTTCCTGCCCTTTTAAACGTACAAGCTCAAGCACCGCGTCAATCCTTTGGGTCTTTTGCCAGCCTGACATTTTGTATAAAGAAGCATGAAAAGACAGGAGGTCAGCTCCTGTCATCCAATCCTGATATCTGAAGTTTTCTGGAAGATATCCTATTTTGCTGCGTATTCCTATATCCCCAAGTGGTTTCCCTAGTATCTGCGCTTTACCAGAGGTTGGGAAGATTAGACCAACCAGTAGCTTTGTAAAAGTACTTTTTCCTGCTCCGTTAGGCCCCAAAAACCCGAATATTTCGCCACTATTGACTGATAGTGTTACTTCGTGGCAGCCTGTTTTCTTTCCATATATCTTTGTAAGTTTTTCTGTTTCGATTACCAATTACTTCACTCCTTTCAAATCAAAATCTCAGGGGCATCGAGCCCCATCGATTTTTAATTCAAACTCTTTATGAAAACAATGAGGTCGGATTCTCCTGTATTTCCAGTAACCCCATATATTATACCATTATTCATCCATAGCGCATTAGAGGAGACTGAGCCAGTGCCTGTTCCGTTTGAACATATATAGGTCGTAACACCGTTAATGCTTATTTCCTTCACAGGTTCTACGAGTGGTACATAGAGAGTGTGTTTCCAGTCTTTGATAGATGTAAGCTTGGATTTAAGTTCATCAGGGATAATAGGAAGATTGACTACTGTATTAAAGATCTGGTCTGCATCTACGCCTTCAGGAACTTCAATTTGAGGCGAAGTGGTCTCTATCAATGTGTAGCTTTTCCCATTATCGGTATACTCGATTTGTGCCTGGGCCCCAAAGCGTGCAGTGAAGGTCTTGCCGTCTATATCATCAGGAAACATCTGTGAAGAGTTAAACAACTTCAATAAGCTGTTTGTATTTTTTACGTTAAGGGTAAACGAAATTGTCATTGGCTCCACTGCCTGAACTTCTGGTTTCACTTCAGGTATTACTGATGGTTTTAACATGGGAAGATTATATGTCTTCTGAACTTCTTCAAAAGAAGCAGGCGTTGCTTTTCCACCATGCATATTAATTTTGCCGATGTTATCTAGATTAATCTCACCTTGTCCATTTGAGAGGACCTCCTTCATTTGATTGATCTCCTCAGGGGTTATTCGTATACTTTTTAGGCTATCAACCCTTAATACATTAAGAACATTTGATATTACTGCCTTTACAGGTTGAATGGTTAAGCATGTTGAAAATATGAAAAGAGCACAAGCGACAGCTATAAACTTATTGTATTTACTCACAAAATTAAATATTTTCTTTTCTTTAGACCTTGTTTTGCTCTTTTCTTTGTGTTCGTCGGGGAGAGAGCTCTTTGAAGGCTGAACGGTAGTATTTTCAAAATAGTCCTTATATAAAGACAGCTTTTGATATGCAAAATCGTCATTGCTTCTTAACTGATCTAATTTGGATTTGCATTCGTCACAGCTTTCAATGTGGCTCTCCGTATCCTTCTTATCTTTTATGTCGAGTTCTCCATCAATATACGCTTGGATTGTTCCAGTTTCTAAACATTTCATATACCTTATACCTCCTTTAGGTATTTTTCTTTGAATTTTGCTTGTGCCCTTGCAAGTATTGTCCCAACAGATGTTTTTTCTATCCCGATAACTTCTGCAATTTCATCATACTTGTAGCCTGAAAACTTTAAAAGAAGGCACATTTTATCTCGGGCAGGCAAGAAGTTTAAGACTTTTTTTGTAAGCTTGATTTCGGAGTTTTTCAAAACCCTGTCCTCAATTGAAATAACCTTGTCAGCTTCATCTTCAGCGATGACTGGTTCTTTGCTTTTCTTGTTTTTCTCATCTCTGGTATAATTATAAGCTAAGTTATTAGCAACCTTGTTAAGCCACGCTATGGTGTTCGGATGTGAAGGCGGCGAATTGTAAAATCTAATAAAGACTTCTTGTGCAAGGTCTTCAGCAGCATGGATGCCTCCTGTAAGGTACGCAATATGCTTTAATATTTTACTATAGTATTTTTCATATACTGAGTCAAAGTTGGATTCCATATCTTCTTTTACATTATCCATATAGTTCGCAGTATTAATAACACTCACCCTCTGTCTTTGGAAATTGGTTTTCATTGAATGTACCGCGGGTACTTTTATTATATTAACACATAGGGTTATATTTTTGTGACAGTTATTTTTTTATGAAGGAAATTATGGTGGTCATTATTTCTAACAACAGGTTACAGAAGATACAAAAACACTTTGTGTTTTTGCTAAGTTGATTGACAAGGTAAATGTGAAAATATATAATTTTAAGGCGTTAAGTAGTAAAAATTTAATATAGGAGACTTTCATGAAAAAAGCTTTTATTTATTTTTCAATCCTGAGTTGTTTTTTAATACTTGGTGCATGTAGCTATAAAGGAGACATTACTCCAGATTCTACTACTGCACCAGACAATACCATAACTAAAATTCAATTACAGCAGGTCACTGCTACTTCCTTGCCTGTAGTTATAAATACAATTGGTCCTGAAAGCAGCCCAAAACCTTTGCAAAATGATGGTGATCATAAAAATAAAGATAAGTGGGATAAACTAGCTGAGAAATCAGGAAGCACTATGGATGGTGCGTATTCATATATTGATCAGTTCGATGAAGCTGTAAGTAAGGAGCCAGATCCAGTTTTGTTTCTATGTGCAGGTATGAAACAAAATAATTTAGTCATACGTTGGTATTGTGCAAATAAGATAATTGAGTATTATAATGAACCCGATTTTAAAAATGCTAAAGAGCTTTTGAAAAATCTTCTGGAAGAGCCTTCTATAAGGGACTCAGCGACATTAAGCCTTGCTATCATAAATGGGACATATGACAACGAATATCTAATAAAAAGCCACATCGGAGATAAATACATATTCACAAAGTATCTTGGTTCAAGATACAATGATGGCAAACTATGGATGATCGACAATGGAAACATACATTGTATTGCCGACAGCATTAGTATTGGTGATTTTGGCTGGTCCCACGATGATAAATGGCTGTATTTCAATTCGTATGGAAGAATATCATCTTCTGTAGCAGTTGTAAATGTTAAAAGTGGTAAGGTTTGTGATATACCCATGATCCAATATATTTGTGGAAATAGTACCAAATTGGGTTATAAGGTCGGCAAAAATCAGAGACCAGACCCATGGATCAATTTTATAGAATGGAGTCCAGATAGCAATAAAATATTATTGTCTTACTGGTTTCGTGATGATGAATACTCAGGACAAAAAGGGATTGCTGTCTATAATATAGCTAAGCAATCCTTTTCGAAAGTCACTCCTCTTGGACCAACTGAAGGAGATTATGAAGTTGTCAAAAAGCCTGGTGGGTTTAAATGGGAGTAGTGCTCTATTCCATTACGCCTGCGTTTTCCAAAGCATTGATATAGATTTCTCTAGATGTTTTGGTATCATTATAAAAGTGCATAAGTTCGTACTTGCCTGTAATTCTCGAGTATTTGTAAATAGTCTTAACATAAGTATAGTTTTCAATAGCGATCTTCCTACTGTTTCTTTCGAGGCATTCTTTGGAGTCAAGAATACTTCCACTGCTTGTGCCTATCATTTCCGCGGAAGGTCTTCTTAGCTCAAAAAAGCCGTCTATAACTCCTTCATAGGCATCGATATGAAGAATATCTTCATTAGCATTAATATACACTTGGTATCCTTTATAATATGGTTTTACATCAAAACTATAGTTCTTGAATCCTGGAATATTGCTGCTGTAATTGTAGTTGATTCCTTTGTAGCTTATTTTATAATCAAACTCAGATCCATACAATCGCTTCACTTTCTCTTCCATTGATTTTTCAATGGTCTCCAGCGGAATGATTTCACCTTCATATTTATTTTTAATGGTATTCATATTGTATATATCTCCTGTTACTGCATCCACGCTAATGCTACTGGTATAATCCTTTCCGGGATATTTGACTTCAACAAGGTCGTAATGGAAATCGAACATTGATAGATTCCTACGTGGAATATCCCTTATCTCAATCTTTATATCGGTACCAAGCTTGCTTGCAATGATTTTTTTAATTTCACTGTCGGATAAAATATTTGTATCTTCTGGCAGCTTGCCATAATCGATGTAACAAACTGATAGCTTATTTAATTTAGCGTATAGTTCACGAATGTAGCTTAAGTCGTACGTTTGAAACAGGAAGGAAGGATTCAGGGTGCTTGAGTCCCTTGTCCTACGGAGCTTATCAATATCTTTCTGCATTGCACTTACAAGCTCTTTGAAATATCCTGTCATCTGGTCGTATGCGAGTTGGTCATTTTTCTCCCATTTTCCATAATGTCGTCGGTCCTGAAGCAGGTTTGCAAGATTTCCAATCTTATAATTAATAAACGGCCTGCCTTCATTTTTGTTGAGGTTTTGCCTTTCAAAGAAATTCAAGTCTCTTTCGAGGAGCTGATGTTGTTGCTGAATTAATTCCAGTTTGTCACCTAAATCTATACTAAAATCATCTTCGCCAAAATTGGCTGATTCAACAGACACTTGAACGTGATAGATACTACCCATGAGCTGCTCAAGACTCATAAGTAAATTCCTTCGGGTGTCAAGATAATGAAAGTAACTGTATATTACCAAGGCTAAGACTATTACGATAACAATGCCTTTAAGCTGTCGTATCCGCATAACCATGCAGATACGGTCATCCACTTTCTTTGATGCGACTTCCATTTCAACATTATGAAAAACATCTACAAAGCCTGATTCGCTTTCATACTGATTTTTGCATTCTTCACAGCTTTCTAAGTGATTGTCAACGGCTTCCCTTACCTCTGGACTTAGTTCATTTTCTTTATATAATACAAACAAATCTTTTACAACACAGCATTCAAGTATCATTTTCAGCCATCCTTTCATATAAAGATCTAAAGGCCTTTCGTGCTCTGTGAATACCGATCTTTACCTGTCCTTCGCTCAATTCAAGAATCATTGCAATCTCCCTATATGTAAAGCAATAATAATCCCTTAATATAATCATTGATTTTTGTTTTGGGTCAAGGGTTGCAAGGATTTCCCTAATTAACATGTTTTTCTCCATATTACTTGAAGCACCTTCACAATGGAGTTCATCAATATCCATCTCGCTTTTTTTGATCGGGGTATTTTTCTTGAGCCATGTGAAGCATATTTTTTTTGCAATACTAAAAAGCCATACCCGTAATCTACAGTCTCCACGAAAGCTGCTTAGAGATTTAAATACGTTGATAAACACTTCTTGGGTTAAGTCCTCTGAAATCTGTCTGTCAAGAACAAAAGCCTTTATATAGTTATATATACTGTCCCGATTTTCCTTATACACCTTTTCGAATAAAAATTTATCCATTAAAGCCTCCTTACTATTAGACAGACAAAAGAGCTGTAAAGTTACACATTAATAGAACTTTGATCTTTTTTATTTTGCTAGCATAAAAAAGCAGCATAGCCGATATTTCTAACGGCCATGCTGCGAATCTATACAACGATACAACTTTATAATACATTAAGCCACTTAACATACTTAAGATAATCCACATCGACAGTCATACCTGATAGTGCTGGATATAACCATACAAAGAACAATGCAACAATCGCAAGGTAGGCGTATACAATAACTTTTGTTACAGTTCTTGCCTTCATTTCTGATTGTTTGCTCATATATGCCTTTCCAATTATCCTTGGTAAGTCATCATATATAAACTTTAGAAGATATACAACAGCAAGTATCAAGAATGGAATAGCAGTAAAGTAATGGTAGATGAATACGCAACCACCTCTTTCCTGGAAGTACCACGGGAGGTATTGGCACCCATATGCAACCAGTATGAAGAAAGCGCGTTTATCCTTTTTCCATATTCCAACTATAATAGTGGCAAGGAGGGCTAATAGACCAAACCAAAATATGATTGGATTACCCATCGTATACATCAAAGATACCTTGTCAGAAGGAAGATGGGTAGCTCTGTACTCCAATAATGGTTTGTAGTTTAAAGGCCACATGTTAGCAGTAGACTGGTAAGGATGCGTTGCTTGTAAGTTTTTGTGATAGTCATACATATTTACTTGATATCTTCTTACTTCGTCAAGATTGTGTCCTTCACCAGGTAGTGTAATAATTGGCAAGTATGAGCAAACGTATATAATGCCTGGTATTATTACGAAAAATACAATACATAATAGAGGTGTAAGTATAACTTTCTTCTTTATGAAGTCTCGAGTCCAAGAGGGCATCTTGCTTTTTATTTTTGAAGAGGTTGCTTTTACATAATCTAGTATTTCAGTGAAATATGATGTGAAGAATAGTATAGCAAGACCAAAACCTGCATATACTGCAGTCCATTTACTTGCTCCACCAAAACCCCAGGCTATACCTGCAAGAAGTAATGGTTTTAATGAGTTCTTGAAACCTATCTTGTAGGACTTTTTAGCAAACGCATCATACATGAAGAAGTATGCAACCATTACGAATAAAGCTGGATATGAGTCTATAGTACCAATACGAGTCTGAGCAAAGTGCATGAACTCAAACATCATAAGGAATGCACTCATGAATGCAAAGATTTTCTTGTTGAATAGCTTTCTACCTAAGAGGTAACTAACAGGAACCATTGCTGCTCCGAAGAGTGTACCCATGATTCTCCAACCAAATGGATTCATACCAAAGATCAATACACCAATCATCATTATTACTTTACCCAAAGGTGGGTGTGTTGTTTCATATGGTTCTTCTCTATGGATGTGCTCGTATGCTGTTCTAGGATGATAAATTTCGTCAAAGTATGTTGAATTCATAAAGGTATTATAGTATTGCGCTTCATCCTGTTCATCAAACAGATTTTTAATTTTGCCTTCATCCTTTTTCGGATTGCTCAATTCTTCTTCAATTTTGAAGTTTTTAATTGGTTCTTTGCTGTCCCTTCCCCAAAATACAACTTCGTTTATTCTTGCTCCTCCAGTATCAACGACAATCTTAAGCTTTTTAGTAGTAATATTAAGGTCAGCTATATGTTGCCATCTGAATACATTGTAAACATCCTGATTCATGGTGCCAATTGGTTTAAACTCACCTGATTCATTTTGATAGTAAACACTATACTTACCATCGCCATAATTATCATAATAACCGATTCTGGAAATGTTTTGGTCTTTTTCGAAGTTTACAATAAAGCTTTCGCCAGATGAAAAAGGCTTCCAGAAGGTTTCAGGAGCACTCATGTTACCGAGGTTAATAAGGGCTATAATAAGATAAACCAAGGTTGTAGCTCCCATGATTTTTAAGTCCAATTTATCAATCTTAAATGGAGGAGGACCTTTAGCATTTTGGTTTTGAGGTGCTCCAGAATTCTTATTAAGGTTTGGTCCAGTTGATGCTTTTTCATTTGAAGTTTCATCGGTTGAATTTGAAGGCTTCTTAAGTACCAAGAATGCAACTATTGCTATTGCGAGGAGCAAGAACCCTGCAAGAATAATCAACCAAGACTTATCACTATCTCCTGAAGAATTAGTAGAGTTTTGAGTAGAAGGAGAGAAGAAATTTATAATATTCGCTCCTGCAGGTATCTCGGTAAGCTCGGTGAGTGAAATATCATCAAAATAAGCTACTCCAGTATTTGTATTACCGTAGCCGCCAAGACCCATTGTAATTGTTATTGAATTTTGATCTGATCCTGTTCTTCCATAAAGGTCAATTTGCTGCCAATCACTTGTACCTGTGACATCCTTAGAAGTTTCTGTAAGCATTAGGATTGAGAAATTGGCACCTTTGTTTGTTGTTCCAACATTCTCAGTCTTAATCCAACCAGAAATCTTATAAATTGTGCTTGGTTTGACATCTAAAGTCTGTGTAAGCCTTGAATCTCCGCTAACGTCATTTTTTATGTATACTGACTGTTTGCCGGAATGGAAGGTTTGCGTATCGATTTTAATAGTTTTTTTACCGTCACTACCTTCCCAGATGTTTTCATCCCAGAAAAAGGGCTTGTCTGCTTCCTCAAAGCCGGGATTTTTTAGCAAATTTTTCTCTTCAGCATGAGCAAAACTCGATAAATTCAATGCCAGTAAGAAAATTGCCATGATTGTGAATAGGGTTTTTCTCATTTTTTCGACCACCTTCTTAATTTATATTAGTTTTTCAACTGCGTTAGTAAAAACAATAAGAAATAATGCAGTAAAGCCTAACGATTTTAAAATATCAACCTTAAATGAGTTCTTCTTATAAGATGCAATATTTTGGATTCTATTTTTTATATTCGATTTGTTGCTTAAAAAGCAAGCAACGGTTGAAAGCTCAATGTTTTTAGAAAACCTTTCAAGAAAATGTAGCAAAGCATAACCATATCTCTTATGCTCTTGAGACTTAAGTTTTGAAAGTACTAAGTCATCACATGCAAGCTCAGAGTCCTGACGGAGCTTATGGAATGCATACCAGATCACTGGGTTAAACCAATGGGTAATTGACAGTAATGTAAGTAATACATTCACTGGTATATCCATACGAACAACATGTGCAAGCTCATGATATATTGAATACTTTATAACCCACAAGTTTTCAGAATGAACAAGATATTCAGGTATAAGCAACACAGGCCTCACAACCCCAACCAAACAAGGGGTATTCAGGTTTGAAACAGTCTTTATAGTGATATTCCTTCTAATACCAAGCTTCATTTTGCATTCTTGTAAAAGATTTTGAATACATTCGTCTTCTATTGTACCACCAATATGTATACCATGTAAAAGCTTTTGTGATTTCAAATAAAATATAGTTGTGGCTGTTATCATACCTAAAAACCATATTGCCAATCCAAAGATAGAAAGATATACTATTTTATCATGATTCGAGCTAGGGGTGCTTTTACTGTAGTCATGTGCTAAAGAATCAGGAATAGGAGTACTTAAAGCGATACTGTTTGTTGCAGTACTGAGAGTGTCCATGACGGTATAGCTTTTTTGAGTGATATTATGATTCGTAAGATTAAACATATTATAAATGCTTAGACGGCTTTCAGGCCCAAATGGAATAAGAAGCTTCAAAACAACAAAAAACCAGATGAGGTAATGCCATTTGGCTCCTAATTTATTTTTAAACATATATTTAATCATAAGTACAATGATAACCAGAATAGTTGCCATTACAGTTGAACAAACCAACCATTTGAATAAGCTCACTGCTGCCAATTGACCTCACCTACCTTTACTCGGACTTTTCATTAAGTATTTTTTTTAATTCTTCAATTTCATGCTTTGAAAGCTTTTCTTCTTCAAGGAAGTTTGCAAGCATGACGCTAAATGCACCACCATAGATCTTTTTAAGAAAGGACTTGCTCTCAGCCTGTATACACTCTTTTTCCGTGACAAGACTGAAATATATGTACTCACGACCTTCCTTGTAAAAACCAAGGGCTTTCTTTTTTACTAGCCTTCCAAGAAGGGTTTTAATTGTTTTGGGCTTCCAGTTAATATTACCCTCAAGTGCTTCTATAACCTGATTTGCCGAAACAGGTGAGTTAGCCCATACAACCTTCATAACCTGCCATTCAGTATCGGATATTTGTGGAATCATATCTTACTCCTTTGACTTTGAAATTGCAAAAACAAATAACGATTACAATTGTAGTCTGTAATTTAATATTACACCTGTAATCTTTGTGTGTCAATATTATTTTTTCCAAATATGGATGATGGATTTGCTAAAATGTTTTTTGTACCGACTTTAATATATTTATTGAAATATTGGTATATGTTTAGTAGAATTACAGTAAATAATTTTTTAAATACAAAGGAGTATTTTAATTTATGATTAGAATTGGTATTGTTGGATATGGAAATCTCGGCAAAGGCGTCGAGCTTGCGATTAAGCAAAATCCTGATATGGAACTTACTTCTGTATTTACCAGAAGAGCACCAGAGGAAATTAAGCTTAAAGATTCATCTGTTAAAGTAATGCATATATCTGATGCAGAAAAGATGAAAGATCAAATTGATGTTATGATTCTTTGCGGAGGGTCAGCTACAGATTTGCCAGAGCAAGGACCTCAATTTGCGAAGATGTTTAATACAGTTGATAGTTTTGATACCCACGCTAAAATCCCTGAATATTTCGAAGCTGTAGATAAGGCTTCTAAGGCTGCTGGTAAGATCGGAATCATCTCAGTGGGATGGGATCCAGGATTGTTCTCCATGAATAGAATGATTGCTGAAGCTGTATTACCACAAGGAACTGACTACACATTCTGGGGTAGAGGAGTAAGCCAGGGACACTCAGATGCAATTAGACGTATAAAGGGTGTAAAAGCTGGTGTTCAATATACAATTCCAAAGGACGAGGCTATCAAAAGAGTTAGAGATGGAGAAAACCCAAATCTTTCAACAAAAGAAAAACATTTAAGAGATTGCTATGTAGTAGCTGCAGAAGGCGCAGATAAAGCTCAAATTGAAAAAGAGATTGTAAATATGCCAAACTATTTTGCAGATTATGAGACAAAAGTAAATTTCATATCTGAAGAAGAATTAAGAAAAAATCATTCTGCAATGCCTCATGGAGGATTTGTAATTCGTAGTGGTAATACTGGAGAAAATACAAAGCACATTATTGAGTTTTCACTTAAGCTAGATAGTAACCCAGAGTTCACAGCAAGTGTGCTAGTAGCTTGTGCAAGAGCTGCATACCGTTTTAGTAGTGAAGGACAAAGCGGAGCAAAGACTGTGCTCGATATACCACTTAGTTACTTATCAATAAAATCAGCAGCTCAACTTAGAAAGGAACTGCTGTAATTACATTTATTATTGATGCGTTCAATATTCATGTATTAAAAATGTAAAAGAGTATCGACTTTTCATACAAGCCGTTACTCTTTTTGTTTACGCTCCTAATATATCACCTTATAGTAAATTTTTTAATATGCTAAGATAATGATTATTATATTCTTTACTTGTGGTACAAAGCTTTTTACCAGAATTTATCTGTAGATCAAACTCTCTTGTATAGGGTATAATACCAATACAATTTATACCTGTGTCCATTATTTCGCATATATGATTCATAATGTCACTGGTAAACTCAGGTGTAAGATTTTTATTTTGATGTTTGTTGTTTTCGTTATATTTTGTTAGAATCAGCTTTGATTTCATGTGGAAAATTGACATATCCTGACTATCGAATGAATCACCTACCATTTTAGCGGTATTTATAATAGAATACATACTGTTGTTTGCACATAAACCAATGTTGTCCAAATGAACTAGGAGCTCGGAGTATTTTGATAAAAATTCTATAGGTATATCAAGAATAACTGTATTGAATTTAGACTTAAGCATGGTAACAAGACTTAGTAATCTCTTTGGATTAATAAACTCAAACAGCTTGTCTTTACTTTCAATTGAATATGCCAATGAAATAAGAGACAGATTCTCATTGATCCTGCAGGAGTTAGTGTCGTACGAATCAGGTTTTAGTAGGCACTTTATTAGAGAAGTCGCCAAATCAGGATTAATGTCAACCTCATCACCAAACTTGTTGAAGTACAAGTTTTGTCCTCTAAAAATGGTATCCATATCAATAAGAAGGGTTCTCAGGCCCTGTGAACTTGCTTCAACTGCTAAATTGGCAGCAGTACTTGTAACCCCTGAACCTCTATGGCCAGTAAGGGCTATTAACCTGCTCATATTACTTGGCAGGGTCATGGATAACGTCTTTTCCTTGTACTGATAATCTTGGTTCTGATGATCCTGTGATTGAGTATCAGAAAACCTATTAAACCCTTGAGTGTTTGTTTCGTTCTTAGGAGAAACTGTATCAGATTTTCTGCCAAAGAAGGAGAAGCCCTTTTTCTTTTTTGGTTGCTCTGAAGTATTGGTAAGCTCATTATTGCCTATAGTTACTGATTCATTGGTGCTAAGCCTTTCAAGACATACATCTATCAAAGTGGAAGTAGGAATCTTTATTTTATCAATAAAATAGGCTTTGAACTTTCTTTCATTTCCTACAGTTTTATTAAATACCTCAAAAAATTGAGGCTCTTTAGTTAAAAACTTGAACTCTACATCTCTTAAAGGTCCATAAAAAAGTTCTTTAAAACTTTTCAAAACCGTTTCAAAATCTGAAGTATTGCCAGCGATTCCCTGGTCGATAAGCAAGACTTGATCAATGCTTCTATAAGTATTTTGTAAGGTGTTTATAGCATTATCTATTGTTGTATCGTATCCAATTATATTTATTTCTTCATGTTTACCAAGAAGCTGCGATAATTGTTCGCAGCTTTTCCCAGCGATTATATGTATCTTTAAAATTTAAATTACCCCCTAATCATGCCTTAGTACGCAAATTTATTTTGAAAATTACCACCAAATGTAAGCGCAGTTCCTGATGTTGAGGAATAGGATGGTTGTAAATTGGTGGTTTGATTTGCATAATCTTGAGGTTTAGGCGCAGCAGAGTGAGAACTTTGAGACTTATGACCTCCACCAAATAATTTATTCCAACCAGAGGAAACAGAGCTGGTGAGACCGTCCCAACCTGATGAAATTGCATCTGTTGCATTGTTATAAGCGTCGACAGAAAAGCTGGCTACATCTTTGGCTAAATCAGCACCGAAGTCTACAGCGACCGATACTGCCTCTTTTGACCAATCCTTTATTGACTTGCCATTTATCTTAATAACTTCTGTGACAAGAACAATAGCCAATCCTACAACAATCCCAACTACAGCTCCGACAATTGTTCCAACAACTGGTATTGGAATACAGGTTCCGATTGCAGAACCAATAATCATCGAGGTAATCATAGTTGAAGCAGCAGCAACAGCTATTCCAAAACCTACATCCACTACTATATCAGCTATATAGTTTGATGCCGTTTTGGGAGTTCCATCATCATTCTTTCCATTAGTGAGATCGAAAGCTAAATCTATACCGATACCAACAGCAGTTAATATTACAGAACTTTTACAGAATTTCGATGCGCCTTTAAGAAAGCTTCCTGAATTTTTTATAGCAGAAGCTTCAGCTCCTATTCCTTTAATCATAGTCCATGGATTTAAAAGCTTTAATTCTTGAACGAATTCTTTGCCCGCTGCTTTAAAAGCTAATGACCTTGCGAGTGATTTTTGAAGAATGTCTATTCTTGGAAGCTCATCTAGTAAAGCAGGGTCTATTTCCTTCAATACCGCCTGTACCCTAAAGTTTTTGTTTAAGTCAGTTAGGATATTACGAATACTGACATCACCAGCTTCTTCTAAGATTTTTAATCTTGTACGAATCATCTCAGCCTCTAAAGGTTCTAAGCTTCTTTCTAATTCTTTTAGAGTCTCAACTGTAAATTCCAGCTTTTTAGCCTTTAAAAGTAGAGGGTTATCTTGTAAGAGTTGTGCATTATTTCTCTTAAATAGCTTAAGTTTGTCTATATAGTCAATATTTGCTTTTCTTAGTCCGTTTTTTAAATCATCTGCACCTGATCTAACTCTTCTTAATAATTCGTCAGGAACACCATCGCCAACTTTAAGAGTAAATTTTTTAGTGCGTGGAAGAGCTACTTCTAAGCGGCGTAAAGTATCTATTTTACCAGTTATAAGATAATAAACACTGTCTGAAACTCCATATCTAATAATTGATGCTCCGTATTTTGAGAATCTAAATTGATTTTTAAAGCCTTTACGCTTAGCATAAGTTATTGCGCCCAAAATTACTGAGCTCATCCAAAAATTAATAGTGTTGCTTGGCGCTTTTTTAAAATCAAGGGGATTAAAACCAAGTTTTACGAAATCAAAATCAATCCCAGGTATAGAAAATGCATTATTAACCGCAGATGCGGAATATTTGGGGTTTTTGGGTATAGATGTAATTGGCAATGAGTTGTTTTTACCATCTCCAAAAAATAATTTAGCGATATTATTTAAGAAACTAATAATTGCATTATCACTAGCAAGTTTGACACCAGAATTTCTTATTTGCTTATGTATATGTGAAGCTTCCTTTGATACAAGGTTTGCACCATCTTTGTCTGCATGATTAAAGTCTTTGGAAATCTTTCTGATTTCAAAAGAGGCATTATTAAGAAATCTATGGACTTTAAGTGCACTCTCTGAAGCCTTTTTTACATAGGCATAAACATTTCCCTTACTGGCTGTTTCCCAATCAAGTTTGCTGTATATGCTTTTAATATCTTGTGATAAATCTCTGAAATACTCACTATTTGACTTGATTCTTCCTGAAAGATTCATCAAATGATTATGGTCTACTGATAATATATTATTCTTAGACATACAAACCCCCCGTTTACAAATAAATACACTATTAATCTTACACTTAGAAGTTAGATAAATATAGGATTAATTGTATTTAATATACTTACTTAATAATTTTATATAAAAATATATACCTAAATATCAGGCAACTGATGTTTGTCGTTATTACTAGGTTTATCCTCTTTATCCTTATTCTGATCGCTTTCGTCGGGTATATCACTGATTGAATCAAGAATATCAATGGTATCAACCAAGTCAGTTTCAGATGGGATATTGCTATTATTTGCAGGTGTATTGGTATCGCTTTGGGATTCCAATGACTCAATTTCTTTAAAAACATTCTCGTATAAGTTTTCGACAAGATTGTCAATATCTATTATGTTGGTGGACAAGCTTGGTTGGCTCATAGTATGTGATTTTTGAGAAATTTGCTCTAAATTATTAATAGTACTAACAATGTCAAGATATTTTTCATTATCATCGACGATAACATCCTTATTTGGGACACTATTGGTTGATTGTACAAAAAAAGAATCCCTAGACTTAATCATTTCAATAATTAGGTCATCAGTCATATCAATGACAAACTTATCCTCAAAAATAAATGAACCATCTAAAAAGAACTTGATCATCCAAGTGCCACTTTTGAGTGGGTTGTTGACAGAATCAATCCAAAACCAAAGCATAATAGGTAATGTAGCATCATCGGGCTGCCATAAGATGGTTTCGTTAACATCAAACAGCTCCATGTCAGGTGTATACCATAGAACACTAATTGTGTGAACTCCTGTCACGCTTGAAAAATCAAGGCGGCATACAATTTTATCATCCTGAGGTACAAAGAACAGATTAGTGTTTTTTTCTTCGTAGAATTCATTAATGTCATTTGTTAATGTAAAATCATCGATTTCTACGCTATATGTGTTAGGATTATACATTCTTTGCAAACTATCGTCAATTATGATAACAGACATAAAGACACCATATTCATTAGGCAAATAAATGTTTGCGGATGGGTCATTTAGTGTAAATGAATTATTTATAAGGAATCTATATTTATAGGTGCCTGGTGAAAGCTCAAGAGAAATTGACCAAACCCCATTTTCATCCTTTGATAGTTTGTGAGTGTCTTCGGTCCAATCATTGAAGTCACCAACTATACTTACTGTATTTAAATGTAGCCCTTCTGGTTCATTATACGATATTTTAAATTCCATATACTTCTCCCTTATCAGGCATCTTTTTGATCGTCAGACTTTTTCTGTACCATTGCTTTTAAAAGTGGCTGAATTTTTTCTTCTTCTTCATTTTTGTAACCTTCAAAAAATACTTCTCCAATATCAGCATGATTGAACATATATGTGTAATTTGCAGAGATATTACCTTCAGGATATAAACAAGCAACATAATCCCAGAGTATTCCAGTGTCTGTTTGAAGCTGTTTTCTTCCATAAATCATTAGTTTTTTATTTGCATTTTTTAGCAGTACTACTGAACCAATAGGTAAAAAATTTTCCATAATTATCTCCTAATATATAAAAACCCATGTAGGGTATGATTTTCAATGTAAAATTAAAACGAAATTTAAGTATAAATATATACTGGTATAACCAGTATATATTTATACATTTTGAAATATTATTTAGAATCAAGTTTAATATTCTTAGCGATGTCTTCATCAGCTTGTCTGAGGTGCTCAGCAACTTTATTGAGTGCATCTGCTAATGAATTAAGGTACTCTTGGAGTTTTTTCTGCAACTCATTTCTGAGTGTAGAAAACTCTTGGTGAAACTTGTCAGAAGAAGCTCCTTCCCAAACTTGATGGGCTTCATCTATAACCTTCTGAACTTCACTTAAGAAAGTAGTAGCGTCAGAGCCTTTTCCTTTAAGTTTATTGCATATTTGCTGTATCTCTTGTTGGGACACTTTAAGTCTGTCTGCCATCTTAATAATCCCCCTTTCGTAATAATATTTGAGTACTTATATTAAAATTATTTTCAACCATGGTGTTGTGGTCTTCCTAAAATGCAAAGTAACATCAACCCAAAGAAGATAATAATTGACTCACAAAATCTTTTATCTGATCATTTTCATATAGAAAAGTATTTGATATTACCTTTAATACTTTATCTAATGCTAAATCTACACTTGGCTTACAGTAATTGTATATATTAACATTATCGCTATCTTCGGATACAATTGTCAACAGATTTTTATCAATCGCTTCAAATATCAAGACACCGTAACCATTTAATTGATCTTCTTTATCAGGTCCGAGTGACATCATTGAACTTTTTCCTTCAGGCTTTGATAAAATATCAACAAGTACTTGGGATTGTTCTTTATGTATACCAGAAGCTTCGAATACTGATTTAATTGAATTTATGTCTGCTTCATTGCCACTAAGAGCTTTTTCAAAGTCTGAAATACTTATGGTTGCTATTAACATTGATTCTTCATTATCATCTGATAGATTTTCAGGAATTATTGTCAGCAATTCTTTTCTTAGCAACTCTGTTGTAGAAATAAATTTTAAGAAAATATCCTGCTTGGAAGTATCTGGTATGGTAGCCATAACAAGAGCATGTAAGGTTGCATAAAATACCACCCGTCCGTTAGCAGATGAACCATGTTTATCAATAAGTACGTGGGCAACAGAATTACAACAAGTATTTACAACCGCTAGAACTTTATCGTCAATCGTAATCTTACCATCATCAGAAAATTTGAGTAGATCTCTATTCTTAAGGTCTTCTTCTATTGTTTCAAAATCCTGATACAATTCTTCATGTGTATGTACTAGAAAAGGGTCTTCAATACCAATTATTTTGTCCCCTTCAATAAGAGAACACAGGAATATAAGTTCTTTATCATTTAGTTGTATTGTGTCGATTTCTTGGTTTTCCATCAACTGTCTCCTTGCTAAAATTCCGTAATAATTAAAATTATTTTATATAATTATCTCAGAATTAATAACTTTTATCAATAGATTTTAAAATGTACTACAAAATTTATCGAATTATGTATCAGTAACATCCTTGTTATCTGAATATTTGGAAATCAATTGATCAACCCATGCTTTTAAAACATTATTCTCAACTAATACTGATTTTAAGCCATAGAAGCTGCCTTTTGAAATAAAATAACCATCACCAGGTTTCTTTTGTCTTTCGGTGGTGCCATATGGCATGCGAATATTAAAAATTTGTTGATCACTTACGTACCCAAATAGCATTCCTATCTGGAGGTCCTTGAGTGCTTTGGCAAGGTTTTCCCAGCTAGAATATATATCACCTGCTGTTCCTCCCATAATAAGGCTAACCCCTAGACTTCGGTCCTTCTTAAGAATTCTTTCAAGCAAATCCTTGGCTTCCGTACTGGCTATCTGGTTGAACTCTGCAAAATCATCAACAAGGATAAGGTGGAGCTGTCTTGTTGCAAGAAATTCTTTTTCAGAAATAAGACCTGATGATGTCTTCCTTGCTTCATTTAGTTCATCCCTACGTTCATCTAAAAGGCCTGATATGTTTTCTACAAACTCAGTAAACTGCTCTCCGCTGTTTATATAACTTTTAACATGAGGGAGCTGGGAAATTGGAAACAGGCCATAAGAGCTTGAATCAATAATATGTATAGAAAGCATATCTGGAGAATTTCGCATAGCAAGAGTAATTGCAAGTACTTTCTGGAAATTACTCTTACCGCTTTGAATATTTCCAGTAACAAGCATCTGTGGAGTAGATATAAGATCGACAATTACAGGCTCAATCTCATTATCTGTTAAACCAGCTGGAATAGCAAACATGCTTGTCCCTAATGATTTTTTCACATCACTTCTTACAAGTAAGTCCCTAAGGTAAACAACTTCTGGCATTATTGGAATTTCCTTAGCTCGTGGACCTTTCCAGGATTCATTAAACTCCTTAATTAATGACTTCAGGTTTATTGATCTATCCAGTTCTGTTTCGCCTTCTACAGCCAATGCTGTATGGAACTCTAAAGGCTGAGTTGCTTTCATTAAGCCACGCCCCATTACTTGTGTTGGTTCAAAGCCGTTGGTTCTACCAACAATGCTTATATAATCACTTCTATCGGTCATAATTAGAGCTAAAGACATTTTTATATTGGCACTTAGCTTATACTTTATTGCACCAACTGTTGAAGCTGTAATTACAACATGAATTCCGATATTACCACCTTCTCTGGTAATCAGTACAAGATGATCCTCAACATCAGGATACAGTTCATACAGAGCAGCCATATTGTCTATAAGTATTACTATGGCAGGGATCTTTTCGCCAGTGGCAGTCCTATATGAATGAAGATTACTGATACCTTTATCGGCAAATTGTTTTTTCCGTTTTTCCATTTCTCTTATAATAAACTTTATAAATTTCTGAAGTTTTTCTCCTTCATCCATCATGATAACTCCGCCGCAGTGGGGCATTTCGGAAAAAATATTAAGAGTTCTGCTTCCAAAATCCAATATATAAATGTTAACTTCTTCAGGTGAATATGAAAGTGCAAGTGATGTTGCTAATGTTTGAAGCAATGTTGTCTTACCATGCCCTGGAGAACCATAAACTGTCAGGTGACCATCCTTTGCAAGATCAACCTTCAATGGAAATTGCGACTGGTTTGATGGATCATCAACCAAGCCAATAACAGGACATAGCCATTCAGAAGATTTCAACCATTCTTTACCATTCCAGCCGCCATCATTTTCCTTAAGAAGGTCATTTAGCATAAGCTTATCAGCAAGAGGTGGAAGCCAAGGCCCATTAAGTCTCTTGATGTTATTATTTTGTGCTTCATTTTGAAGATGGCTAACAAGAACCTGAAGCTGTGTATGCTCCTTTTTGGCCCTTTGAGTTGATGCACTCGAATATATTTTCCTGCGAACACCTGAAATACCCAGTTCGTAAATCTCATTAACACTTTCAGCTTTATCTCCTGCATCTGGATCATAATCTGCTCCACTCCATGCAGATTGGAACAGTTCAAATATTTCATTGTTACCTACTTGAATGTACGCTCTTCCTGGCTGCTTAATGTCTGCCGCATCTGGTTGTTTGATTACTTCCTGACTGTCTCTGGCATCTTGAACCTTAAGACAAAGCTTGAAACGAGAGTTACTCCATATCTGCTCATCAACAATACCTGAAGGCTTCTGAGTTGCTAGAATCAGGTGAACTCCAAGGCTTCGTCCAACCCTGGCAGCACTTACAAGCTCTCTCATGAATTCTGGCTGATCGCTTTTAAGCTCAGCGAACTCATCAGCAATCATAATAAGATGGGGGAGAGGTTCGCTCGCTTTATTTGCTCGGTATAGCTTCTGATAGGCGTCTATATGGTTTACATTGTATTCTCCGAAAATAGATTGTCTTCTTTTAAGCTCGCTTTTGATAGAAGCTAGCGCACGATTTGTCTGGTTTCCACCAAGGTTTGTTATGGTTCCTACAAGGTGTGGAAGATCAAGGAATGCATTTGCCATGCCTCCACCTTTATAGTCGATAAGAACAAAAGTTACCTCGTGGGGGTGAAAATTAATCGCCATAGATATTATAAGGGATTGGAGAATCTCACTCTTTCCTGATCCTGTGGTACCAGCAACCAATCCATGAGGACCGTGAACTTTCTCATGAAGGTCAAGAGCTATTTTTTCTCCACCTACACGTATTCCTAATGGTGCTGCAAGTGATTTAAACGGAGCGTTTTCCTGCCAGTTTGTCATGACATCCAATTGGCTAACTTCCCTAACCCCTAAAAGTTCCATCATCGTTACCATATTTGGAAGACTATCTGCTTGAATCATGCCCTTCATTTTTATAGGAGCCATTCTTCTTGCAAATAATTCGCAATCTTTCAGATCTGCTTTATCTGGAGTAAACTCCAATTTAACAGCTTCGCCACTTCTTTCAATCATCTCGGCTGTTTTGGAATTTAAGTCAATAATCACCTGACAATCTTTAGGCAACAACTCTATTCTATCAAACATAAATATGGTTGAAACACCTAGGTGTTGGCAATTGTTGGACAAATAAGTCATTATAGCTTCATTTTCAAGCAATTTTATATCAGCCAATAGAAAAACCAAATGTGGGAGTTGGATAGTATTAACATGGTTGTCTTTATTGCCAGCTTTAAATTCCCTTTCCTTTATAATATCGTAAAAAACAGTAAGTACATTATGAGCAGCATCTTTGTCTTTTGCCATGAACCTGAACTGATGTCTGTCTTCCCAAACATGTGGAAGCCATCTAATCCATTCCCACTCGTTAGCTTCTTCAGGAGGATATATAGCAATAACTTTTACTTCCTCATACGAGTGGTGGGTTGCAAGCTGCATAATTAATGAACGTACATTTTTTAGCACTTCATGGCGTATTCCAATATAACCTAAAGTGCCAATCTGATAGAGAGGTACGCCTACAGGAATATCGTTTATTTGATAGAATTCATTTGCAAGTTTCTTAGGTTCGTCAGAAAGTAAATCAGTTTCTATACTAAGCTTCTGTTCTGGTGCAGTTATTTTTATTTTTAGTGGTTGAGTACCAATACCAACTCTTAGTGAAATAAAGTCACTATACTGGAGAGTCCTCTCCCATAATCTACGGTCTAAGGTCTGAACCCTTCTAATACATTCTTTAATTTCAGGATGAACAATAAGGGTTGCATTTTTTTGTCGTTCTCGAGCGAACTCGAGCTCTTTTCTTTTTTCATGAAGATGTTGAATGAATTTTTCAGTACGGATTTTATTGTCCCTTTTAAATCTCCTGAATTGTGAGCTCAAGTTAACCAATGATATTATAAATGTACCACCAGTCATGAATAAAGAAATATACATAAAGTTTGATTTCATGAACATTCCTGAAATAACTGTTACTGTAGCCATAAGCGCAGGAGGAAGGATTATGGTTGGCCATGATATTTCTGGTTTACTTGATATAGATGGAGGGCTTGATATTTCAATCTCTCCTTTAGGCATTTCAGGTATTAGTCTGGGGGATCTCTGGAAGTATGGATATTGGGGTTTTATAGTAGTGTTGTCATCTTCTACAGGCTGTATATCTTTTACTGTAACTCCGTTTCCCACATTTGAAATAGAAAGATGGTCACCGCTAAAGATGATTCTGTTGCCGCAGATATGTATAATATCTCCAGATGTAAGAGGTGCTTCATATACGCGTTTCCCATTCAAATAAGTGCCATTGGAGCTTTCAAGGTCTATTAATACATATCTATCATCCACTAAGCTTAGTTTAGCGTGTTCTCCCGAAACAAGTTTATTTAAATATATTATGTCATTTGTGTCAGATTTACCGATTTTGATAGTATTCAATGATTTGATCATAAATTCTTTCTGAATGCTATCTAAGGGATTCTTCTTTTTCATAATAATAGCTACAAGTGATGCGCTAACACCTGGACTGCCAAAAATAAATACATCCTCTTCTTCAATAGGCTTGCTTGTGATTTTTTTTCCATTATGAGAAAGACCTGATTTTCCTTGATTGTATATAACCAATCCAGTATCTTCTTTTTTAATTAAGGCATGCCTGCTTTCAACTACAGATGATCTAATGACTATGTCATTTAGTTTGTCACTTCCTATAGATATTTGGATGTTATTAAATTCTGAAAGGTCTACTTCTTTGAAATAATCATCATAATATATATGTAGAATAAAATCTTCAAGCATCGATTTATCTCCTCCAAAACTATCTTCAATACTTTAAATTATATCAAGCATCATTGATAAAGAAAAGGATTTTTGTAGCAGAGTGTTTTAAGTTTTGATATAATGAGTTGAGCAGATTATAATAATGGAGAGCAAAGTTATGAATAATGTTATTGTTACAGTAAAAATTAAAGAGAAGGAATATCCTTTTGATTTGGAAGTTCCAGCGGATGTACCTGCAATGGAGCTTTCGAATATTATAATGCAGAGCATAAATGTTGATAATAACGTTACCCCTAAGGTTACTGGCTATCAGATATATGCAGATCCTCCAGGAAGGATGCTTAAGGAAACAGAGACGCTAAATGATGTTGGGGCCTGGGATGGAAGCATATTGACATTGTTATAACAAAGGTCAGATGCACTTTCTAAGATGATGGTAATTTAGTTATATATGGCGATAAGGCTATATGGGCTACAGGAACCCATCAACCTACTATAACTTTTCCCTCAGGGAAAATTGTGTCTTTATCCATCTTGCTATTCATTGTTATGGCGATGGCAAATGAAACAGGTCCAACCCTGCCTATGAACATAGTTATCATCAATAAAACCTTGCTTAATGCATAAAGATCTGGTGTATTGGCAGAGGAAAGCCCAACTGTTCCAAATGCTGATGTAACCTCATAGAGAATATTTAGAAAATTCTGCTTATCACCTTCAACAACTAATATTATTGTAGTAACAACAACTATCCAAATTGCTGCTAATCCTATAATTGCAATGGCTTTATTCAATGTATTAAAAGAAATCTTGTTATCGAACGCCACTAGATGTGTACTTTTTATTTGAGAAATTATTGAAAATATAATTATACTAAAGGTTGTAACCTTTATTCCCCCAGCAGTAGAACCAGGTGCACCACCAATAAACATCAATACTGTTGTAGTTACCTTAGATAATTCGGTCATGTTATCAAGGGGAAGAGAATTAAAACCTGCTGTTCGAGTAACTACTGAATGAAAAATAGATGAATTGATCTTTTCAAAAAGGCTAAGCCCGCCAGTTGTATTGGCATTATTATATTCGAACAAAAAGAATAAAATGGTACCAGTTACTAATAAAAATGAAGTTGTAACAAGAACAATTTTTGTATGAAGATAAAAGGATCTTTTTTTCTTATATTCCATTAAGTCTTCCCATACAATAAAACCAAGTCCGCCTGTTATTATAAGAAAACCAATCGTGAATAGAATTAAGGGGTTATTATTATAATCAATAAAGCTTTTTTGATTGCCTATTATATCAAATCCTGCATTACAAAAGGCACTAACGGAATGGAAAAAGCCTATATATATTCCTTTTAGCCCATATTGAGGAACGAATCCTATTGATAAGAGAACTGTGCCCATTAACTCTATTACAGCAGTTATTAAAAGAACTTTCTTTAAAAGTTTTAAAGCACCGTCAATACTCAATGAATTAATAGATTCCTGAACAAGTGCTCTACCCTTTAAGCTTATCTTCCTTCCTAATATAACAGACAAAAACATAGTTAAGGTGATTATTCCCAATCCTCCCACCTGGATTAGGAACAATAAAACAAGTTGACCAAAAGTAGTCCATTGAGTCAAAGTATCTTTGTATATAAGTCCAGTTACACAGGATGCAGAAGTAGATGTAAAAAAAGCACCTAAAAGACCTATGCTTTTACCATCTTTAGACGAAATAGGAAGATTTAATAAAAACGCTCCAACAACAATTAGTAATATAAAGCTAAGAACAATTAATCGTGTTGGATTCATATAAAAATTTCTATCTTTATACTTAAGTGTCAATTTTATCATTTATTTTACCAATCCCTCAATGCTATATTTAATACTACATATTTTTTATAAAATAATCCTTTAATTCCTGTTGCTTGTCTTTTGATGTTGCCGCTACTATACAATCGCCATTCTTGATTATAGTAAATCCATTAGGTATTATTATCTCATCATCCCTAATAATTGACATGAAAATACAATCATGTGGAAGCTGAATATCTTTTATTAGCTTTCCGCAAATTATATTTGTGCTTTCTACATCTATCTCTATCAAAACAATTTTGCCTTTTTTTAATTTCATAATTGTCTTAATTCCAGACTCTTCAACTTCCTGCTCAATAAGATCAGTGATAATTGAAGTGCTACTAACAGGAGAATCAACGCCCAATCGCTCAAAAACAGTTATGTTTTTAGGGTTGTTAACTCTAGCAATTGTTCTTCTTACTCCAAAGTTTTTCTTCGCCAACTGACATGCAATGAGGTTGTCCTCATCCTTACCTGTTACTGCTATAAAAATATCTGCTTTAGCCAAGCCTATTTGAGTAAGCTTTTCTATATCAGTTCCATCTCCATTTGTAACTGGAATATTCAGTTCATTGGCAATACTATGGCATACATCAATCCTTGGATCAATTAAAACAATTTTATGGTTATATGGGAGTAAGCTTTTTATTAGATAATAACCAACTTTGCCCCCACCTACAATAACAATAAACATAAGAGTTTTCCTCCTAATCGATTTTCTCTGATATGACCAAAATGTCATCTTTAATTAATTTTAGCGAAGGATTTGCAAAATTAAAAGTACCTTTTCTGATAATTCCAAAAACAAAAAGCCCTTCTTTTAATTTTATTGAGGATATCCTTTTTCCTTCGTAGATTTTATGTAGTTTTTCCTTTCTAAAGGATATTAAATTGCTTCCAATATTTAGTTTTGAGACATCATTATCATCTAGGACAAAGGATTTAATTACATCAACAGTAAGATTTGTAGGACAAATTGTATCAAGACCGAATTGATGGAATATATTCTCTCGCTTAGGATTGAAAATTCTGGCAAGTACTTTTGGAACGTTAAAAATCTCTTTTGCAACCTGACAAGCCATTATATTTATATTGTCATCAGGAGTCAAAGCAATTAGTACATCAGCAGTTTCAATGCCTGCTTGCTTTAAAATATCTTGATCTATTGGAATGCCAGTAATTGTTAACCCGTTAAATGAAATCCCCAGGGACTTAAATGAATCACCATTGCTATCAATAATTACAACATCATGTCCTTCATCAGACATCATCTGTGCAAATTTTGAACCAACCTTACCACATCCGATTACCATTATCTGCATATTGGATTCTCCTAATTTACAATTGATTATATATTATATCAATTTAGTGCAAATATTTACAGGGGTTTGTAAAATAAATCATATCACAACATAGCCGAAAGAATTCAGAATTATAAAAAAGAACCAAAGGGTTTCCCCTTGGTCCTATTCTTCATGAATAACAGCTTCCTTACTAATTACCCCATCAAAACCTCCACAACATGATCTTTACCATCACCCTTCAATGCCACCTTACCACCACTAACAACCTTTCCATCCACAATAATCTTCTTCACACCTCTATTAACGCCATCTGGGTTCTTGACTTCAATATCATATCTGCTTCCATTGAATTCATAGTTTAAAGTGAATCCAGACCACTTCTTTGGTATACAAGGGTCAAGAATCAAGTTTTCTCCTTCCTTCCTAAAGCCGAGAAGGTACTCAATACCTGCTTTATAGTACCAGCTGGCTGAGCCAGTGTACCAGGTCCATCCACCTCTTCCAACATGAGGAGGAGCAGCATAAACGTCTGCTGCCATAACATAAGGTTCTACCTTATAGTTGGAGATTTCAATGTGGGTTCTTGAATGATTAATTGGATTTACCATTTCAAAAAGCTCATGTGCTTTATCGCCATCACCGAGTTTTGCAAAAGCTATAATTACCCATGCCGCGGAATGAGTATATTGACCGCCGTTTTCTCTAACGCCAGGAAGATAGCTCTTTATATACCCAGGCTCAAGCTCGCTTTCGTCGAATGGTGGAGTGAGAAGTTTTATAAGTCCGTGGTCTCTCTGTATCAGGTAATTTTCCAGTGAGTTCATTGCAACTCTTACTCTTTCACTATTCCCAGCCTCTGATATTACAGCCCATGATTGTGAAATTGAATCAATCTTGCATTCGCTATTTTGAATAGAACCCAAAGGAAGGCCATTATCAAAATAAGCTCTTTTGTACCAACTGCCATCCCAAGCTGTATCTTCAATAGCATCAGCAATTTTTGCTGCGGTGGTAGTATATTTTTTTGCCCGTTCTTTGTCATTGTTTTTTTCGCAGATTGGAGCAAATGCTTTGAGGACTGTGTATAAAAACCATCCAAGCCAAACGCTCTCGCCCTTGCCAGCATTTCCAACAGTATTCATACCATCATTCCAGTCACCTGAGCCCATTAGGGGCAATCCGTGTTCCCCAAACTTGAGAGAGTAGTCAATGGCCCTTACACAATGCATATAAAGAGGCTCGAATACTTCTGATAATGATGGCTTTCCATATCTTTCGTCCTCATATTCGGAAAGCTGATCCTCTTCAAGATAAAAGGCATCTTCCTTAAGTATTCCGTAGTCTGATGTAACTTTAAGGTACTCAGAAGTAACATATGGAAGCCACAGAAGATCGTCGGAGAATCTTGTGCGGGTACCTTTGCTCGAAGGCTCGTGCCACCAATGCTGGACATCTCCTTCGATGTATTGATGTGCTGCATGAAGTAAAATCTGGTTGCGCACTATCTCAGGCCATATGTGTATCAGTGAGAGACAGTCTTGAAGCTGATCCCTAAAGCCGAACGCACCTCCTGACTGATAGAAGCCTGACCTTGACCATAGCCTGCAGGCAGTAACCTGGTAAAGGAGCCAGCCATTAAGCATAATGTTCATTGAGGTGTCAGGTGTTCTAACCCTTAAAGTTCCAAGGGTGCTGTGCCAGAAATCCTTCACTTCCTCAAGTGATTTTTTACAGGTATCTATACTTCTATATTTTTCGCGTATTGAGTCAATCTCATCACTGCTTTTGACAGAACATAAAATAAATGAAACTTCTTTTTCAGAGTTTGCTTCAAGATTAATACTTATCTGTATTGCACCACAAGGGTCAAACCCAATTCCAGTGTTTCCTGAAAGCTCTTTATTTTGAAGAGCTGCTGGATATTCAAGACTTCCATCACCGAAGAATTCTTTTCTATCGCCAGTAAGACTATTTTCATTTTCAGAAGTATCCATAAATAAAACTCTGCCTGGAAATTCCTCATTGTATGGGTTTTCAATCAAAAGAGCTCCAGATGCATGCTTACTTGTTCGTATCTGCATTGCTGTGAACTGATCTGTTACACCTAATACAGGCCTTAAATAGTAAGTTAGGTGAAGGTCTTGCTTTTTATTCGTGAGATTCTTAAGCTTTATGAGGCTTATTTTAACAGGGCATGACTTTGGTACAAACTGAATCAGACTGTGATTTATACCATGGCTTTCATGCTCAAATTTAGAATATCCAAAGCCATGGGTAACAGTATACTCAGCATCCTGTCTTGCTGGTTGCGAAGTAAGTGTCCATACATCCGTAGGGGAGTCGCTATTTGAATTCGATCCGATATTGGATAAATAGAATATTTCTCCTGGTTTATCGCTAATAGGATCATTAGACCAGGGGGTCAACTTGTATTCTCTGCTGTTTTCACTCCAGGTATAGCTTGAGCCTGATTCTGAAACAATGAAGCCAAAGTCCTTATTCGCAATGATATTTATCCAGGGCATAGGTGTAAATTGGTCTTTGCCAAGCTTAATATTATATTCGTTTCCTTCGCTATTAAATCCAAACTCTGTTAAGGAATGGCTTTCTTGCGAAAGGATTTTGCGCTGCGAGAGCATATCCTGCCTTGAATTTGTATTAGTAGTAGAAGCGCTTTGTGTGTCGCCAGACAAGTTCTGCCCAGACAAGTTTTGCCCTGTGTAGCCTTGGAAAGTGTATAGAGGGAAAGACTTTATCTGCATTGAAAGCGAGCCAGCATTGCCTTTTAAAAGAAGTCTTGAAACAGAATATATCAATGTAATATCTTCGGAAGACATGCTGTTCTGATTCAAGAGAAATACTCCGCCAGGCCTATTTATTAGGTCATGTGCATGGCTTGATGATACAATGTCTGTAAGCAGTGAACGTAATGGATTGCTGTAACCGCCTTCTTCTTCATTAAGAATAACCAAATCTACTCGAAGACCTTTCAATCTCCAGTATTCATGTGCTTTTAATAAGTCGTAAAGTATATCTGATTCATCAGACTTTCTTATAGAAATAGTGATAATAGGCAAATCTCCAGATATTCCAAATTGCCATAGGGAGGACTGTCCTTTTTGGTTTTGCTTCAATATATCCTCATTGGCTCTTCTTAAAGGGCTCAAGAACAGAATGTGTGAAAGCATATCCTGATAAAGCCCTATTTCTGTAGAGCTTATATTTAAGTAGCCAGCTTCTACCTGACTTCTTGTAAGAGCAAGTCTGAAGCCGCTATCAAATGCTTCAGGGGTCTGGTATTTCCCTGCGAGTGCCAAGACTGCATCATAATTTTCACTAACCCCAGTAATACTGGAGATTTTTGCTGTTTGACCTGGCTGAATTAATACTCTGGCTCTTGTACTCATAATTGGATCGAGAACTGATCCCGAGCTATTGGATAGAGGCTTATCACGATCGAGTGCGATAGGATTGGATACTGCATGTCCTCGACCTAAAAATGCAAGACGGTCAGTTTCGTATTCGATATTACCCATAGCATTGCCTTCTATTAACGTAGTGCTAGAAAGCCAATATATTTTATCCGACTCGGATCGTGGACGCCTTACAGCAATAATTGAGTTTTTATCCGATAAAAGCTCTGTACGCACAAACAGATTGCAGAATGCAGGATGCGCGATATCAGCATTTTGAGGAGCTAAAACTACTTCAAAATAGCTGGTAATTTCAAGCTCAACGGGCTTAGTATCAAGATTTTTAAGGGTAATACGTCTTATTTCGGCATTGTTTTCCGATGCAACTGTAATTTCTGTAACTGTCTCAATATTTCCATCAAGTCGCTTGAAAACAGCTTTGTCTGAGGTAAATATAACTTCATATTTGTCTGGCTGTTTGCTTATTGGATAATATGTCGATGACCAAAGAGTGTTGGTGTGGGTATCTCTTATATAGAAGAAATATCCATGGTTGTCAAGGGACAGATCCTCACGCCAGCGTGTTATTGCAATATCGTTATGGCGGCTAAAGCCTGTACCTTTGTCAGTGATCATGACAGAGTAGCTTCCATTCGAAAGAATGTGGGCTTTTGGTAATGAAAAATCAGGTGCATTGAATTTACGTTGAGATGGCTTGCCCTTATAAACCACATCCTTATATGGAACCACTTTTTCCTTGTTTTCCTTTGTTGTTAGAAGGCTCACAGGAACTTTTTCCTGTAGCATTAGCTCACCTGCTTTTACAACAGGGTCCCTATGAAAACGTTCCTGTAAAATGTTGTTATTTAAATAGTTGTTCAGCGAAAGAAGGCTCATTCCTTCATGATGAACCATATAACTTTTCACGATAGCACGTTTAGTACCAAAAGGAAGCCTTTCAGGGGTATAATCAATTGCTTCATAAAAGCCATAAGTGCCTTCGAGACCATGTTTTCTGAGGTGTTTTATATTACTCAATGCTTCTTTTGGGTCTACAAGTAGTGCAAGAAAAGTTGCATATGGTGCTATTACAGTATCTCCTGCAAGTCCTCTCTTAAGACCGAGCCATGGTATACCAACAGCTTTATACTGGTAGTTTAAGTTGATGTCAAGTGCATAAAAGCCTGACTCCGATACTCCCCATGGTACGCCTCGGTACTTTCCGTACTTTTTCTGGCTTCTTATTACAAACGAATATGTTTCATCGAGCAATGTGTTTTTATAGTTTTTCATAAGTATAAGAGGCATCAGGTACTCAAACATTGTGCCTGTCCATGAAACCAATCCTCTATAAAAGTCGACAACTGTAAGTGTCCTGCCAAGCTTTGACCAATGTTTTAACGGAACCTCACCTCTAGCAACCGCAAGATAGCTTGTTTGTCTTGCTTCTGAAGCCATAAGATCATAGTATGAGTTTGTAAGCCTGTTTTCATCTATATTATAGCCAATTGAGAATAGCTGCTTCTTGTTGTCATATAAGGGAACAAAGCTTGTAGTTACTATTATCTTGTGAATTTTCTCAAGAGATAAATTAAATTTTGCCATAAACTCTTCTGTATGCTTTAGAGATCTCGTAACAGAGGCATGTAGCTCCTTGAGCCATAAGTAACCTTTGCTTGACTTGTCCATAGGTATATCCATAATATTTCCAATATCATCAAGCAACTTTTTATAAGCATCTGCAAGCTCCAAGTATGAAATGTTACTTTTTATACTGCTTACAGCCTCTTCCGCAAGAGTTAGTATGTCTTTATTGCTTAAGCCCATACCCTTTTCTTGTCCTGGATAATACCCACCAAAGCCAATTCCTTGCGATGGGATGTTTTTTTCATTTGATAAATCTGCATTTAAAAGGGTCCCTTCAGTTGTTTTAAAATCATCATCTATGAGTCTTGATATATTCGAAAAAAATTGTAGCCAGGGCATGAATATATCTATCTCATTTGTAAATAAGGTTATTGTTTTCTTGAGCTTATCTGACCATACCGCTTTTTTAGGCATATTTGAAATTCTTTTTTTGATATCGTCAAGCGTGCGCCTCCAAATAAATAGACTGTTTTTGTCTTCGGAAGGGAAAATATCTTTTTTGTCTAGCTTGACCATATCTGTAATGTTACCACTGGCATATTCCTTCTGAGCAAGATGAATTTCCGTGTGGATTCCGTCGATGAATTTTTCATCCACAATTGGCTTGGTTAAATATTCCTTTAATCCCTGTTCTAATGTAACAAGATAGCAGACAAGGTTGCCACTGTCAACAGTAGATACATATCTAGGCTTCAGAGGGTAAAGAGTGCGCGTATCATACCAGTTATAGAAGTGGCCGTTCCATTTTTCAAGCTTGTCAAGTGTCGACAATGTTTTTTGAATTCTTTCATGCATTTCGTGTGTACCAATATACCCCATGTCTCTAGCTGTAAGAAAAGCCATAAGTCCAAGACCAATATTTGTTGGAGAAGTCCTGTATGCAACACCGTTTGGAGGGTCTTCCTGATAATTGTCAGGAGGAAGAAAATTGTTTTTATAATTTATAAACTCTTCGAAGTATCTCCATGTTTTTCTTGAGATAGCCTTAAGATCTACGACGTCTTCTTCTGGAAGCATATATACCGCTTCCTTATACTGCTTGCTCATCCAGTATGCTATGAATGGTGAAGTAGACCATATTATCATAATCGGCAGTGCAAACAAGGCATGTAAAGGCTTGATAATAGCTGCCATGGAAAACAGCGCGACGGACAATGGCATTGTAACGCTCATTTTATTCCAATAGCTTGTAACAGTGTTCTTCTGGCTTTTTTCTACGTCTGCTGCGGTAACCCATTCAAGCATATTCTTCCTACTAATAAATACCCTATACAATGTTGTAATAACAGCGCTCACAATAAGGTAAGCCTGATAGGGTAACAGTACAAATTGCAATAAAATCTGATATAGAGTTGCTTTTAAGCCTGATATAACAGGGTTATGTCTTTTGATTTCTGTGTGCATAAATTTTAAGGAAATTATGCTGTCAATTATCGAAGTTATAGCAGGGAAGAACATTGTGAACAATGCAAAACCAAGCCAAAAGATGCTAGAACCTGGCAGTATGGAGAATCCTGATATAATCAGCAAATACAGTGATGGTGTTAGTAGACTTCTTCTAATATTATCGATAATCTTTATTGTGGAAACTGCATTTAAAGGATTTTTAATCGAGTTTCCGCTGCTGTTGCGTATTGTGCTTAGAAGCCATGGCAAAAGCTGCCAGTCACCTCTTGTCCAACGGTGCATGCGTGCCGCATAAGAGCTATAGCTCGATGGAAATGAATCAATCAGATCAATGTTCGAAGCTAGTCCACACCTGACATAAGAGCCTTCGAGCAAATCATGACTTAAAACAGTGTTTTCAGGTATTGCATCTTTTAGAACGCTATGAAATACTCCGAGATCATAGATTCCCTTTCCAGTAAAAGATCCTTCATTGAAAATATCCTGATATACATCGGATATTGCGCAGGAGTAGGGGTCGATCCCTTCCTGACCCGTGAAAATCTTTGAGAATAATGTCTTATTGGTGCTTTCTATATCAAAGCTTATATGAGGCTGAATCAATCCATAACCATCAGCGACAATACCTGTATCCTTGCTGATTTCTGGCTTGTTCAATGGATGCGCCATGATTCCAACCAGTTTTTTGGCGCTGCTAATAGGAAGAATTGTGTCTGAGTCAAGTGTTATCACGTATTTAATTTGGGGGAGAGACCTTCCGCCAGAAGACAACACAGTGTAGCTTGTTGTATCAGACCCCATTAAGAGGCTGTTAAGCTCCGTTAAAGCGCCTCGTTTTCTTTCCCAACCCATCCACTTATTTTGTAATTTATTAAAGCTTCTTTCTCTATGAAAATAGTAGAAAATATCCTTGCCGTTTTCAATTTTATATTTTCTGTTAAGGTTTCTGATACCAGACAAACCTGTTTCGATTATTGATGTGTCTTCAATTGAATCCTTTGAGCCATTATCCTTGAAGTCCCCAGCTAATGCAAAATACATATTGCATTCCTTATTTGATAGGTAGTGGGTTTCCAACTTGGAAAGCAAATCGCTAACCCTCTTTTTATCGGGAAGCAATGCAGGTATAACAACAAGAGTGGATAGCTCCTTTGGAATACCTTCCTTAAGCTCCATCCTTGGGAAAATAGTTGGCTTTGAAATATTGCATACAACCCAATTGACCAAAGATACTGCGATGTCAGATGATGGAATTAGCACAAGAATAAATACCAAAATAGATATTGGCAGAGCATAGATTGGAGAAAGACTATATGAATAATGCATAAGACTATATACAAGTAAGGCAGTTGAAAACAGAATCGCGCTGACGTAAAAAAAAGCAGAATTCTTCTTAAATACGCCCTTAAAGCTTTGGAAAGGTGCATTATAATTGATTTTTTTCAATAGCTCAGTAAAGCCATCACCAATAAGATAATAGCCGACGTGACCTTTTTTATAATTTGAAGCTTCCATTTCATGGGGAGAGATTTCATCTGAAGAGTTCATTCTTAAGCGAAATTCACTCGAAAGTTTGATAGCTTCTCTTGCTATATGTATTTCAGAAGCTTTCGTCATTTTAGCAATTTGCTCTATTTTCTTTCTATAGATACTGCGCGTTGATTCATCCATATCAGAATAAACTTGGTCCGCATTTAGAGTTTGCTCGATAGAACTGATTTCTTCAAATATTTCTGACCAATCAATACTTGCCAAGTGTTTAAGGCTTATGATTGAGTTTCCTATCGTAACAGAATAAGCGGCCTGTGTGCTGTGTTCCTTGCGAATTAGATCTGATGCGCATGTACCATACTTTTTCAGAAGCTCATCAATTTTACCAGAAAACCTTGAGTAACCACGGCCTGACTTTCTAAGCCTAAATGACAAATGCTCAATAAAAGACGGACTTACTTCGTGCATAGATTTAAATCGGCTTTCAAAGGATTTTAGAAAAGAGTCCTGAGAATTATTTGAGGTTCCTTCCTTCTTTGTCATAGCTTCAACAATTTCATCTGCAGCATGCCAGTCGGCGAGAGTTGTTTTTAGATTCTCGCATATATGTTTAATGTTTCCAATGATAGCAAGCCTGATCATCAAAGGCATAGCCCATATTTCTCTATCATAGAGAGTATTATGGGTTTGATATGCCTTCAAGTAGTTTAGAACGATTTTATCATTAATCTGACCGCCTGTATTTGCGACAAGCTCGGCAGCAATAGCATAAATACGCGCATAGCCTTTGAGAGGTCCACATTTTAAGGCAGGAAGCTGGTTATACTCATCTTTGGTAAGAGCTTTCCTAATGCCCTTTACCTGATCCTCGAGTATGTAGAAGTTATCGAGCAACCATTCAGCAGCTGGCGGCACTGTTTTTTTATTGCTTGCATCGTTGTTAAGGCTTTTATATACTTCCCTTATAAAATCATAGTCTGAATTCATTTTGTTGACAGGCCAATTTGCCAAAACTGCGTTTTTAGATAGCGTATGGTCAATAGCTATTTTTCTAGCATGTTCTTCAAGCTCCTCGCATGTAAGCGCTGTATCATGCATTTTTATTATATGCATGCTCTTTAAGCGCTTAATGTTTGCCCATATAAGAAGTGTGAAAACAGCTAAAATGCTTGCTAATATTAAAGGGTGTATATTTAAAATCATTTTGTGCGTATCTCCTTTGGCATTGTTTTAGTAATTGTAAAGGCATGATTGAAATATTACTTACCATTTCTACGCGTATGTTCACGAGTTAAGTGAACATGAAAGCGAAATTATATGGTAAGTTATATTTCGACATGGCTAATTTATATATTGTGTAATTTTGGATGTTTTAATGAGTGGAAATTAGTGGCATGCGTACAGATGATTTTGTGAAAATGCGTGAGAAGGCGAAAAGTACTTAAATCAGTATTTTTGAAATCTCCAGTTGACAAGAAATAAGCCTGCTGAAAAACTAGCAGGCTTATTGGAGTTGTAAGAAATTATGGTTACCCATGATTTCTTACAACAAGTATAAATTTAAAATTAATTATCTGGCATAAATGGCAAATATATTGTTGTTTTCGTTGCTTTCAGTTACTATATTGCCCCAATCAATTTTAGCAGTGATATATGGCTTGCCATTTGGTATTGCACCATGAGCTGCATAAGTACCAGTATAGGTTTCTCCTGGTGCAAGAGAACGGTTTACAGCAAGGATTCTTCCACCAGCAGCTACATCTCCAGCATCATTGAAAATCGTATTTGCTGAATAGAAATTTTGTATTGAAACATTGTAAAGGCTTGGGATAGTAGCGTTACCAGTATTTTTTATTGTGTAAGTGTAATTAATCTGTGTAGGTGTTGTTGATGATATTGATATATTTGTAAACCTAAGATCTGCATAGGTTGGAACCTTAGAAATCACAACTGAAGACATAACATCATTACAGCCATAGTTAACCATGTTGGAAACATTTGATTTAAAAGTCCAGTAAATTCCACCAAAGTTATCATGCTGGTATACTCTTACAGTATAACCACTTGGTACTATTATTGAGGAAATATCATCATTTCTTATACCTGCTGCATTAAGCTGGGCAAGAGTATATCTACCTACATCTAAAGTGACATCATTTCTTACATAATTGATATCTGAATAGAAAGTAGCACCAGTGCTTTGTGCACCAGCAGATACGATGGACAAACATAGAGTAGCAAAAATAGCAGTCAAACAAATCAATCGTTTTAACATAATAAATCCTCCTATAAAGTTAATATTTTGAGTGCTTTATTTGAATCTATTATTCACAGTAACGTCGCGACTGTTTTACCATGATAATAGAATACAAATCCTGAAAGGCATATCATATTGAGCGGTTCTGAATTTGTTTCGAACGTTTGTTCTGTAATTATTATATAATATATATTGAATTAAGTAAAAGGTGATTAATTAGTAAAAAAGCTGGAAAGGTAGAGAAGAGAGTATATTAGAGCATGTTTAAAAGTCGAGATATTCTAAGAAAAACGTAGCAAATTGAAGGAAAGACGGAGCTGATGCACAAATTGGTGCAGCAGCTTTTCTTGGAGGAATTTACGAAGTAAATCCTAAAATCGATGGGGCTCAATGCCCCTGAGATTTTGAATTATGTCTAGGAAATTATGGTCCACATAATTTCTAACGACGAGTTACAGCGGCATAATACTGGGGATAACCCTAAATCATTCTTGCGATGGCAAGCGTTATAAGTATTATGCCTGGAAGAAATGACAAAAGTCTGCCGTTTATTTTCTCAAAACTAGATAGTTTGTTCCCGACAATCAATCCTGCATACAAGAATAACAGCTGGAAAACTCCTACAACAAATGGAATGGCATAAGAATTACATCCTGCCATGGCACTTCCAAGTGTAACGCCTATGGCATCTAGTGAAAGTGCAAATCCAAGAAGAAGTGATTCGCGGATGTCGATTATTCCAGAATTATCCATATCCATTTCTACGGGATTTCTTATAACCTGAATTGTGATGCCAAAGGATTTAATTGCTACGCTTAAAAGTGTTCCAGTTGCAGCTTTTGTTTTCTGGAGTCTATTGTTGCTCTGGGATTCCTTGGATCTTGCCTGAATTATTACATAAATCCCCATTATGAATAGAATTGCTACGCCTATGTATTTAGATACTTGAGGATCGAGTAAGTTGTATAGTGTTTTTCCAAGAATCAATGAAATTCCGGAATAAACTATTGAGAATACGCATATAAATAGTTTAGAAAGCAAAGGTATTTTTATTTTTCTCAAGCCATAAACGGTAGCAACTCCAAAAGCATCAATACTTAGAGAAACAGCAAGCATTAAAATTGCTAATGTCATTTTACCAACCTCCATTATAAAAATGTTATGTATAGTATTATCCGTCTTAGTATTATATGACTAGAGAAAGAAAAGTGTTATTGTCATAACTCATTTACAAAAGAAATAAACAAAACCGCGAAGCGGCTTCTGTTTCCTCTGTAACTCGTCTTGAGAAATTATGGGTATCATAATTTCCTAGACATATAACAAAACGCCTTCTAGCCCAATTGCCAGAAGGCGTTCTTCATTATGAGTGGTTTAATTAGCGTTAAAAATGCTTGTTGTAATTTGTACAAAAAAATGAGATAATAGTGTACAGGAGGTGTTAATATGCCACAAATAAGACCTATAACTGACTTGCGAAATACAAATGAGATTTCAGATATTTGCCATGCCAAAATGGAGCCTGTTTTTATAACGAAAAATGGATATGGCGATTTAGTGGTGATGAGTATTGAGACTTACGAACAAATGCTCGAAGTCAATGAAACTGATACTAGTATTACAGAAGCAGAGCAAGAAAATGAAAATTTAATAGATGCAAGAGAAGCTCTTTTGTCCTTAAGGAGGAAACACTTTGGATAAATATGAAGTGAAAATGCTTCCGAAGGCATATAGAGATATTGATCAAATTTATGAATATATTTTGCTGGAAATTAAGTCACCTAAAGCAGCTTTGAATTTGGTTAACTCTTTTGAGGAAGCAGTTTTATCATTAGAAAATCTACCTTGCCGAGGGGCTGAGCGAAAAATCGGTGTCTATGCAAATAGGGGATACCGTCAATTATTTATCAAAAATTTTACTATTGTATATAGAATCGATGAGAAAATGAAACATGTAATCGTCGTAACGATTAAGTATTCATCTTGTGGTTTTTAAGGAGATTTTAAGAATCTCCTTGGTAAATTTCTTGCGACGGATTACAGAGAATACAAAAACACTTTTGCGGCTTTTGTTCTAAATCACCTAAAATGGATTAATAATAAAAGTAGAAATATCACTTGCTGTAATAATCAATACAGTCCCTAAGCCCCTCTTCAAAGCCATACTGTGGCTTAAATCCTGTGTATTCACTGAGTTTGTCACCAGAATAAATATTATTGCTTTTTAAAGTCTCCAATTTTCTACTAACTTTTGTAAGAATTTTTAATTTGCCTGAAATAGATATCAATAAATCTGCTAAAAAAGTCGGGAATCTTAGCATTGGAGTCTTCTTATTACTTAGCGTACCGATTGTCTTCAGAATATCATTATAGCAAATGTTAAACCCTCTTAAAATAAAAGTCTGTCCTATTGTGTTATCGTTTTTAAGTACACATTCAACTGCATTCATAATATCCTTCACATATATAAACGTTTTTATGTTACGACCCTTACCGATAGAAAGCATCAAACCTTTTTGTACAAGCTTAATTATGGATTTTATATTTCCTCTGTCCCCTCTTCCAAAAACCGTTGTTAATCTCAAAATCGTGCATGGTATTTTGAACTCATTATATAGTTGATTGAGCTTGTTTTCTGCTTCAAACTTACTTTTTGCATATGCTGTTTGCGGTAAGCAGGGGGTATTCTCATCAACAACATGATCTCCTGTTTCGCCATATACAGCAACTGTGCTGAAGAAGATTAGTCTTTTAACTCCATGCTTTAAACATGCTCTAAATATATTTTCACTAGCTAATGTATTTACATTAAAAAACTCATCAGCTTCAACACTTGAAGTTTCAATAGTATGAACCTTTGCAGCCAAATGAATTACTATATCAATATCTTTAATTATATTATCAATAAGTGCCTTGTCAGTAATATCGCAATATATTACCTCAACATTTCGCAGGCTTAAAATATCATCTTTTTTGTTTGAGTCACGTATAAGAGCTTTTATAAGGCACTCATATTTTTCACTGAATTGTCTTAACAGCTCCATACCGACACAACCGCTAGCACCTGTTATAAGTATTCTTTCATTGGATAACTCCATATATTCAACCAGCCTTTATTTAGAGTTTGCTTTCGATTTTGATTCTAACAGCTTTTCAATTATACCCATTTGCTTTGAAATGATGATCTTTTCATCAAATTCTTGTTTAGCTCGTTTCCTTGCTTCTTCACCCATTGATTCTCTTAAATTAGGATTCTCAATCAGGTATCCAATCTTTTCTGCAAGAAGAAAATGATCTGATACAGGTACTAAAAATCCAGTTACACCCTCAACAACTTCTTCCCTACATCCGCGAATATTAGTCGCTATTACAGGCTTATTCATGCTCATTGCTTCAATAATCGACCTAGGCATACCTTCTCTATATGAAGGAAGGGTAAAAATGTCCATGATAGAAATCATTTGAGGAATATCATACCGAATTCCTGCAAAAATAACTTTGCCTTTCAAGTTTTGATCTTCAATATATTGATCAAGCTCATCTTTAACTTTGTCCCTCTCGGAATCAAGCGTATCCCCTATAGCTATGAATTTTACATTATTGTATTTCTTCAAAACCTCCTTAGCTGCCTTAACCCATTCAACATATCCCTTTTCGCGTACTACTCTTCCAATAATACCTATAACAATATCATCCTGTGATATATTAAACTCCTGTCTTAACTTAAGCATATCGTTTTCTAAGATTTTGCACATATCAAACTTTTCTAAATTAATTCCATTGCCCAATATTATTGATTTGGATGATGATACGATCCCATTTTCCAAAGCTGTTTTATAATCTTCTGCACTTTGAATAAAAACAAAATCAGATAGCCATCCACCAAATTTTTCCAACAAGGTGTAAACTTTCTTTTTTATTGGACTCATATTTTCATGAAAATAGAAGCCTCTCACAGTAAAAAGGATAATTGGTACGCGAGCAATTTTTGCAGCAATCCTTCCTAAAATGCCCGCCAAAGGAGTATGGAAGTGAATGATGTCATACTTTTCCTTTTTAAAGTATTTATATAAATCAAAAATTGTCTTAAGATTTTTAATAGGATGCAATTTCCTGCCAATATCAATGTATTCAAATTTATAGTTACTTTTGCTTAATTCCTCGGATATTTCATCTTTACCACAAACAATAGTAACATCATATTTTTCGCTCAATGCGTTTATTAGTGGTAATATAAGAGTCTTTACTGTAAATCCAATGGAGCAAACTTCTAATACTTTTATCTTTTTACCCATTTGTCCTCCAAATATAAAGTGAAATCAATTGCAATTATACCCTGTTTTTTATCTCTGTTCAACTTAAATTCCTGCTTAAAATATTTTGCGTATAATGAAGGTTTTTGCAATTTTTTGTCTAATTAATATAAGATAATATGCAAAATTAAAGAAAACTTGCTTGGATATGTTTGGGTTTTATATGTTGTGAGAATTTTGTATTAGATATTTGAGTATATAGTAGTCACATTTTGTCATCTCATAGAATTTTTTGGGAGGAATTTAGGATGTGTATTAGAGCGGGGAATGATAAAGAATTTTTTCAGTATGGTAATCACACCTGCCTTATTTTCGATGATTTTTCCGAATATCAAATGGTTGCAATGGAATATGTATCTGAAGGTATTAAAAGCAATGAGCTTGTTATATGTGTCCTTGATGAATATAGCGATGAAGATTTTTTACGGGATCTGATGGATAAGGGAATCAATGCAGATCAAATGATTCAGCAGGGCAGATTGATTGTGAGAAGTATTACCAACTCATTGAGGAGTTCAAATAAGTTTAACCCTGACAATTCATTAAAATATTGGCGTGAGGTTGTTACTGCTAACAAAGATTTTAGAGGTATAAGGGTCATGGGGGAGGGAACCTTTTCCTTAGATGGCAAATATGAGACTTTTATTAAACTCATTGAATATGAAATCCGAGTGAATATTGAGGTACTACCTTTATTTGAGAAGCAACAATACCTTTGCGTATATAATAATAGTCTATATCCGCCTAATATCTTAAAATCTACTATACGTGCACATAACGCTGTTATACATAAATCTAACTATTACAAAAGAAATCCCTACTATTTGGAGCCAATGAGATACCTTGATATGTTTAAAGCTGATGTTGACCTATATGGACATTTTGGGTTAATGGATGACGAAAAGGTGCTGAATATGGAAGCTGGTCTTAGGACGGATGAAGCTAGATTATATTATATAATTGACTCCATTGCTGATGGTATATGGGATTACAATATTTTGAATGATGCGCTCTACTTCAACAGTCAGACATATGATTTACTCAATTGTGACAGGAATTATTTGGGTAATAATCTTAAAAGCTTTGTCAAAAAAATTCATCCAAAAGATCGTAAAAGCTTCATTTCAAATCTTAATGAACATATAAAAGGGAGTAGCAAAAAATATAAAAATGAATATAGGATAAAGTCTGGTAATTCGGAATGGATTTGGCTTGAGGATAAAGGAAGAGGATTTTCTAAGGACGGGAATGGGCAAATGACCAGAATCGTTAGCTCAGTTATAAATATTACCGAGAGGAAGAATGCTGAAAAGGAACTAGAACTTTTAAACAAAAAGCTATTTAAGAATTCAGTTGAGCTTAAAGCATTAAATGCAATGCTAGAGGAGGAGATCAACGAAAGAGAAAGAATGACTAAAGAACTGAACATGCAGACAAAATTTAATGATGCTTTATTGAATTCCGTACCAGGTTTTATTTCTCTGATTGATTCGGAGGGAAATTTAATTCGCTGGAATAAGCAGCATGAAGAGATAACAGGATATACAGCAGAGGAACTTAAAAACATGAGCATTTCGGATTGGAATAGGGAGGACGAAGAAAGATTGGATTTAAATATAGAGGCTCATAAAAAGGTAATGGAAAATGGATATAGCACAACAGTGAACAAAATTCGAAAGAAGGATGGAAGCTACATTACTATGTATTTTTCTGGAACAAAGCTAGTGCTTGATGGTAAAGAATATATTACCATAATAGGTATGGATATTTCAGAGCGTATAGCTATTGAACAGAAAAACCTATATTTGAGCTACCATGATGAATTGACCGGTATTTATAACAGAAGGTTTTATGAGGAAGAAGTTAAAAGGCTTGATATTGAAAGGAATCTTCCTGTTTCTATTATAATTGGAGATGTAAACGGTCTTAAGCTTATAAATGATGCATTTGGGCATATGAAGGGTGACGAATTGTTGATAAAGGCTGCCGCTGCTATAAAAGCTGCGTGTAGAAAGGATGATATAATTGCAAGGTGGGGCGGAGATGAATTTATTATACTGCTTCCTAAAACGGATTCTGTGATGGCAGAGAATATAGAAAAAAGGATTATACAATTGTATTCCTATGAATATGTCAACTCTATCCAGATTAGTATCTCGTTCGGACATGCGACGAAATACGAATCCGATACGTCTCTTTCGTCTATATTAAAAGATGCAGAGGACAGTATGTATAAAAATAAAATTGCACAAAAGGAAAGTGTACGAGGTAATGCAATTAATACTATTATTAATGCCCTTCATGAAAAGAATCCCAGAGAGGAGCAACATTCAAAAAGGGTGGCAGAAATATCAGAAATTATTGCAAGGAGGGCAGATCTTTCTGAAACTGAAATATACAGAATAAAGATAATCGGGCTGTTACATGATATCGGCAAAATTGCTATTGACGAAAATATTCTGAACAAAAATGGAAAGCTTCTACCAGAGGAATATGACCATATTAAGAAGCATCCCGAAATAGGCTATAGAATTTTAAGCTCATCCCATGAGATGAAGGAGATTTGTGATTGTGTTCTTTCACATCATGAGAGATGGGATGGAAAAGGTTATCCTAGAGGTCTTAAAGGTGAGGATATTCCAAAAATTTCAAGGATTATTGCAATAGCAGATGCCTATGATGCAATGATCAGTGATCGCCCTTATCGTAATGCGATGACCGAAGAGGAAGCCTTGCAGGAAATAAGAAAGAATGCAGGAATACAGTTTGACCCTGAACTTGTAAATGTATTTTTGGGTGGATTAACAAAAAATAGAAGACCGGGCTATTAACACTTTTCCATATAGTCTCTTCTGTTAACCAAAAGTTCTCGATACTAGTAAATCAAAAAACGCCTTCCAGTTCATTTACTAGAAGGCGTTTTACGATACAATTCTCACATAGCATTTTTTATAATTTGAGTGGTGTTGCACTCTTTAATATATTGCTTGGTACTGCAACTTTGAAGTTGCCATTAAAATCCAAATAAGTTTGTTCCATGTCCATACCAGATTGAACTATTTGTGTTTTTGAGCCTTCTTTTATAGATAAATCCATATTCATTGTCATTTTTACTTTTGTTACAAAGTATGTGTTTTTATCAATAGTCATTTCCATATTAACTGAATTCATCTCAATACTAGCACCATTAAGACTTTCTTTTGCTTTTGAGAAAAGCTCATCGATGTAAACATCACCCTTCAAAACCAATTCTTTAGGATTTGAATCATCAATTACAAGACCAGCATACATTGCTTCTGTATACTCAACAATTGAGTTTTGGTCAAACTGTTTTTGGAATTGATCCATCGGTAGTTCCATGTAAGTCCAAGTGTTTGTTGGAGGAACAGCCATATACATCTTATTGTCTGCATAGTAATATTCAACGTCCATAGGCTGTGCTAAACCAGGGACTGTACTTTTGGTATTCATGTGGATAATATAGTTTTTCATGTCTATATCCATAGAACCGCTGGACTTAACATCAATTGACTGTCCGTCTGCTTTCATAGCAATATCGGCTTTGAAACTGCCTTTATACTTTGTTACACCTTTCATTGCTTCAGTCGATTTATCCATTATAGCTTTAACATCATCAAACTCGCTTTGCTCGCGTATAATAACCGATTTTGATGAACCATCCCATACAACTTTCTTTCCAAGTGCTTGAGAAATAAACCTGGCAGGAATATAAGTGCTGTTCTTATGTACTATCGGAGCTACATCAATTTTCTGTGAAACATCATTAATAGAGGCCTCTTTGCTACCTATTGTAAGTTGGATTTTTGTATCATCTTTTAATACTGTAATACTACGGTCTTCTTTGTTCCAGATGATATGTTCATCATCGTTCTGTACTCCAAGGTTTGTGAGAACTTCTCTAAAAGGAAGTAATGTTTTTCCTTCTGTAATGATAGGAGATTTTTTATATTTTCCAGCTTTACCATCAATGACTATTTTAACCTTTGGAGTTTCCTGAATTTTTTTTGCAGCGAATGATGCTGATGTGATAAGTGTTGCAGTCATTATACTCATTCCAATTAATAATAATTTCTTCTTCATGTAAATTCCTCCTTTTTATATTAAAGTCAATTATTATACTTTTGTATATATATGTCAAGCTCCCAAAAATGATGAATTTAGTTGATTTTTAGCATGCTTAATCAAATAAATTAATTTAGATTCTTTTTTCGATTGCTTTTGTTAATGTCTTTTTTATGTATTTATGGTCTATTAATTTTATCGTATGAATAAAATTAGGACTGGGGGGTGCTATATATTGACGAACACGGTAAAAAAAATAAAGGATACTACTTACGAGGGATTAAGTGAAAAGGAAGCCAAAAAGCTGCTTGAGATTCATGGACCGAACCTGCTTGCAGAAAAGAAGAAAATTTCAATGTTTAAGCTGTTTTTTCAGCAATTTACTGATCTAATGGTCCTTATACTTATAGCTTCAACAATCATTTCAGCATTTATGGGAGAAATAACAGAAGCGGTTACAATAATTGCGATTGTTTTTATGAATGCAATTCTTGGGTTTGTTCAGGAATTTAGAACTGAGAAAACCATGAATGCTTTAAAGGAGCTTGCAGCCCCTACTGCCAATGTTATAAGAGAAGGCAGCTTAACCAGTATGCCTGCGGAAATGCTTGTGCCAGGGGATGTGTTTGTGCTCGAAGAGGGAGACAGGATTCCAGCAGATGGAAGTTTGATTGAGGTTAAAAATATTCAAGTGGATGAGTCATTGCTTACAGGAGAGTCGGTTCCAGTTGAAAAGATCAGTGCTGAAAAGGACAGAAGTAAAAAAGAACCGTCAAGCAAAGCTAAGGTTTACATGGGAACAGTAGTAACAAGAGGAAGAGCGTATGCTGTCGTTGAAGCGACTGGTATGAATACCGAAATGGGTAAAATTGCGGATATGATACAGAACATAGAAAGTGAAGAAACCCCTCTTCAAAAAAAGCTCAATACTTTGGGGGAATTCATAGTATATGCCTGCTTGGCGATTTGTGCGGTTGTTTCAGTTACTGGGATATTAAGGGGAGAGGATCTTTTCAAAATGCTTCTTTCTGGCATAAGTCTAGCAGTAGCAGCCGTTCCTGAAGGTCTTCCTGCAATAGTAACAATAGCATTGGCGCTCGGTGTCCAGAAAATGCTTAAAAGAAATGCACTAATAAGAAAGCTTCCAGCAGTTGAAACATTAGGGTGTGCAAGTGTAATTTGTACAGACAAGACGGGGACTTTGACAGAGAACAAAATGAAGGTCAAGAGGGTATATACATTTGGCAATGAATATGAAATAGCTCAAAAACAATCAAGGAATGTGCTTGTTCAAAATGATAACAAAGATGTAAATGTTAAAAATGTTAAGGCATTAAAGCTTATACTTGAAATTGGAAACATGTGTAATAATGCGACTGTTTCCGAAGAAGCGCGAAATAAAGGCGCTCTAAGTAAAATAAAAAGTGCTTTGAGTGATAAGGAAGGAAAAATCACAGAGGAAAGAAAGATAGCAGGGGATCCAACTGAGGCTGCCATCTTAGCGGCTGCTTTAGATGCAGGTATAACAAATGAATATTGCCTGGGGAATTTTACAAGAATTGATGAAATCCCATTTGACTCAGATAGAAAGTGTATGTCTGTTATTTGTAGAAGCAATAAAGGCGAGACATTTATTTTTACAAAGGGAGCACCTGACATAATAATTGACAAATGCACAAATGTATTCACAGCAAATGAAATAAAGAAAATAGGCAACATCGAAAAGAAAGATGTGTTAAAGGTAAATGATAGAATGGCTGAAGGTGCATTGAGGGTTATGGGCTTTGCATACAAAAAGATTGATTCCTATAGCAGTAATAAAAATAATTTGGAAACAGGCCTTACGTTTGTAGGATTAATGGGAATAATCGATCCTCCTAGAAAAGAAGCTGCAGAGGCGGTGCTAAAATGTAAAATGGCAGGAATAAGGACGGTTATGATTACAGGAGACCATAAGATCACTGCGGCCGCCATTGCAAAGGAGATAGGTATTTTTACAGAAGGTGATAAGGTGCTTACAGGTGCCGACCTCGATAAGCTAGGTGAAAATGGACTTGAGAAAGTTGCGGATAAGGTATCAGTATATGCAAGGGTATCACCTAAGCATAAATTAATGGTTGTAAAGGTGATGAAAAAGCTTGGTCACATTGTTGCAATGACTGGTGATGGAGTTAACGATGCTCCGGCTGTTAAGGAAGCTGACATTGGTGTAGCAATGGGAAAGGCGGGAACTGATGTTACAAAGGAAGCATCTTCAATGATCCTGCTTGATGATAATTTTGCAACAATTGTTGCTGCTGTTGAAGAAGGTCGTGTTATTTACAATAACATAAGGAAATTTATTAGGTATATGCTTTCGTGTAATCTCGGAGAAGTGCTTACAATGTTTCTTGGCATGCTTTTAGGTCTGCCTATACCATTGCTTCCTATTCAGATTCTGTGGGTAAACTTAGTTACAGATGGTTTGCCTGCAATTGCACTCGGCTTTGATCCTCCTGAAAAGGATATAATGAAAAACAAACCACGTGGAGCTAAAGAAAATATTTTTTCAAACGGCTTAGCATCTTTAATTCTATTCAGGGGAACATTGATAGGAATAAGCACTCTTGCGGTATTTATCAGCATATTGAAATTTACTGGAGATGTGGAAAATGCGAGAACTGCAAGCTTTGTAACCCTAGTTATGACTCAGTTGATTCATGTATTTGAATGCAAGTCTGAGAAGAAAAATATATTTGAGATTCCTATATTGAATAATATTCCACTGATTTTATCTGTTTTAAGCTCGCTTATAATGATTATTTGTGTGGTATACATACCTGTTTGCCAGAACATATTCAAAACATGTCCACTAACAATAAACGACTGGATTCTCGTATTAGGATTTTCAGCCATAGGACCTGTAATATCAAGTTTTATCAGATTAGGATCCAAGAAGTAAAATATAGCTAAAAATATATCTACTTGAAAAAAGCACAATTAGACGGTATAATGACTATTGTCTCTATATTTTTAATTGTGCTTTTTGTGTTGAATTTTTTTGACGCATATGGTAACAATTTGTTCACAATTTATTAAAACATTTTTGTAATAATTAAGAGGGAAGTTTTTGCGAAGATTGTAGTAGTCTAAATTCTCAAACAAAAAATTAAATATTATATACAGGGGGGAATAGATTAAATGATAGAAATTCAAAACATGTCTAAACGTTACGGCAACATCCATGCTGTAAAGGACCTGAATTTCACGCTGGAAAAAGGCGAGATACTCGGTTTTCTTGGACCAAATGGTGCTGGAAAAACCACAACAATGAACATCATAACGGGGTTTATACCACCTACCGAAGGTACTGTAAAGGTATGCGGTTTTGATGTTGTTGAAAATCCAATTGAGGTGAAGAAAAGGATTGGGTATTTGCCAGAGCAGCCACCACTTTACTTTGATATGACGGTTAAGGAATATCTTAACTATGTCAGTAGCCTTAAAATGGTTAGCAAAAGTAAAAGGAAAAACATGCTTGATGACATCATGGAGCTTGTTAAGATCACTGATGTACAGAAAAGACTCATTAAGAATCTTTCAAAGGGTTACAAGCAGAGGGTTGGTTTAGCTCAAGCATTAATAGGTGAGCCAGAGGTTCTTATATTGGACGAGCCTACTGTTGGTCTTGACCCTAAACAGATTATCGAGATCCGAAACCTTATAACGTCCCTCGGCAAGGAGCATTCAATTATTTTAAGCTCACATATCCTGCCAGAGGTAAGTGCTGTATGTGAAAGAGTTGTTATTATAAATAAAGGTAAAATAGTAGCAGTTGATACTCCAGACAATCTCTCAAAGGGATTAGGATCATCAGCAAAGTATGCTGTTGAAATCGCAGGACCTGCAAAAGAAGTCCAGGCGATTTTGAAAGGAGTACAAGGGGTGACATTCGTTGAATCAGCTACAAGCAGTGGCAGCGATACAAGCAAGTTTGTCATTGAAGCAACTAATGATTCAGATATTAGAAAAACAATGTCTATGGAGCTTGCAAAAGCTGGATATCCAATAATGGAATTAAAGTCGATGGATATGTCTCTTGAAGAAGTATTCCTCCAGCTGATTACAAAAGGAAATGCATCTGATATCACATTAGGTAAAACAGATGACAAGGATAATGGACAAAATGCGGATAATGATGCTGGTGTCCAAAAGGAGGGTAAATAATGAACTATATATCAGGTACACTAAGTGTATTTAAAAAGGAGCTAAGATCCTATTTTAATTCACCTATGGCATATATCATTATGGGACTTTTTATGTTTATGTCATCAATCATATTTTTTGTAGTAAATCTTCAAAGAAGTGTTGCATCAGTATCATGGATGTTTTCAGAGTTTATTTATGCATTAATACTTATAGTGTTTAGCTCTATTCTGACTATGAGGATATACTCAGAAGATAGAAAAAATGGTACAGAAGTTCTTTTGTTGACGTCACCGACAAGAATTTCAAGTATAGTAATAGGTAAGTTTTTAGCTGTTTATACGGTTTTTCTTTCAATGATAATCCTTACATTATCATTTCCACTGGTTATTGTATTATTCAAAGGTCAGCTTACAAGTGAAATGATTGCAGGGTATATTACATTTGCACTTTTTGGAGCCGCTTTAGTTTCTATTGGAGTATTTTTCTCAACACTGACAGAGAACCAGATAATTGCTGCAATACTAAGCTTCATAAGCATGTTGTTTTTGTGCATAGTTGACCTTTTTTCAACGTTTTTTGGAGGAGTTGCATCAAAGGCAATTGAATGGCTTTCAATATTTGCAAGATTTTCAGATATGTCAAATGGGATTTTGAGACTTAATACAATTGTTTATTTTATTAGCTTTACTATATTAATGATAACATTTTCAGTTTTAGTAATAGAAAAAAGACGTTGGAGTCAGGGGTGATTATGATGAATAATAAAAAAAGAGGCTTTAAAATGGGTGCTGCTGCATTCATGACAGCTATTATAGTTTTAGCTATTGTAGTAGTGGTAAATGTCATAATGATACAGCTTGATGTTGAATGGGATTTAACACCAAATAAAATATATACATTAGGAGATACATCAAAGAATTTCTTAAAGACAGTTAAAAAGGATGTAATTATATATGCTCTTTTTGATGATGCGAAAGCTGGAAACGGTGAACAGAATAAGGTTCTTAAAGAGCTTTTAGATGAGTATAAAGCTGCTTCACCAAAAATTAAGGTTAAGTATGTAGACCCAGATAAGCAGCCAGATATTATGAACCAAATCGATCCAGAAAAAACAAAGAACATGAATAAAAATGATGTTATTGTAACCTGTGGAAAGAAAATTGAAGTTGTTCCTGCGGCAACCCTTACAACTTCACAGCAGACACAAATGGGAACAGACAGCTCATTTTCAGCAGAAAACTATATAACAACTGGTTTAAAGAGGGCTACATCAGATAAGACGCCAACAATTTATTACACTATAGGTCATAATGAAAGAAGTATGGTGAGTGATTATTCTCAAATCAAGTTCTTTATGGAGTCAGGAAGCTACAATGTAAAAGAACTAAATTTGAAGACAGTAGCGAAAGTTCCAGAAGATTGTGAAGCTATGTTTGTTTTTGCACCACAGTCTGACTTGTTAACAGACGAGGCAATGAAAATGTCCGAATATATCGATAATGGTGGAAAGATGTTCCTTGCATTTGACCCACTTATTCCAAACCAAGAACTTCCTCAGTTTGATAAAATTCTTGGGAAGTATAATGTTAGTTTGAATTATGACAAAGTAAAAGAGAATGATAAGGACAGGTACCTGCCAGGCGATCAATCGAATATTGTTGTTGCAATAGAATCAAATGCATTGTTTGGTGAAATACCAGAAGGTACTGGAATAGCTGCACAAATGCCCAATTCAAGGAGCTTAAATCTTCTGAAAGCTCAAAAGGAAGGTCTTGAGATCACTTCTCTTCTAAGAACCTCTAGTAAGGCAGTAGGTGAGGTTATTGATAAGTCTAAGGGCAGAGATATAAATGGACCTCTAGATCTTGGTGTTGCAGCAGAGTATGACATGGGAACAAAAAGCACAAGAATGCTTGCATTTGGAAACGCTAGATTTTTAACAGACAAATATATAACTGAGAATCAGGTTAATAAACTATTGTTCCAAATAGTTATATCATGGCTTATTCAAAATGATGATGATATGCTTATAGCACCAAAAAGCTTAACACAACAAACATTTATGATTACTGCAAATCAGGCAAACGTAACAGCGATAATTCTTATAGCTGTTATACCAATAATTATATTTACTTTCGGATTGGTTGTATGGCTTAGGAGGAGGCATTTATGAGGCTTTTCAGGAATGTAGTTATACTAGCTTGTGTACTTGTTGCATTAATTGGCACAGCTGTGTTTTTAAATAATTCCAAGAAAAAATCAGAAACGGTTGATCCTCTTCCAACAAGTTCACTTATAACATTGATGGAAGCTCAAAAAGACAAGATAACGGATTATACAATTGAAGATAAAAAGCAAAACCTCAAATTTACTGTTTCGCATGAAGGTTCAAAATGGGCTCTGATTTATCCTGCTGGAGTAAGATACAGTGGAATGGATGTTGAAAACATGGCTAATAATTTCACAGAGATCCAAGCAGCTGTTGTTATTGAAGAGGATGCTAAGGATTTAAAGAAATATGGGCTTGATATTCCAACTGTTGTTACAGTTAGAACAAATGATGGAAAAGAACAGATCATTGAAATAGGAAACAATACTCCAACAAATGAGGATGCATATGTTAAGAAGAAGGACTCTAATAAGGTTTATACTGTATCAACATATACGATGGATTCTTTTAGAGTTGCGAAATATAGTTTTTGGGATAAGAGCTTGTTTTCAATGCTTTCAACCGACGTTCAAGGCATGACTCTAGAGCGTGCAGGAGAGCTTGTATTTAAAGCTAAGAGGCAGAACGAGACTGACTGGAATATTGTAGAGCCTCTTGAAAGCGAGGCTAATGCATCAAAGCTTGAAGTATACCTGAACTCATTTCCTAGTTTGGCAGCAAAACAAATTGAAGAGGACAAACCAACTGATTTAAGTGAGTTTGGATTAGACAAACCTTCATACTCTGTGACTCTTGATACAAAGCAGGGAACAAAAAAACTCTTACTAGGTACAGAAGTTGTTAAAGGCGAAGAAATATACGGTAAGCTTGATGACAGCAATACAATATACGTTCTTCCTGTAGGTTCTCTTGGTTATTTGGATCAGCCACTGATTGAGCTTATCGAAGGGCTTGTATATGCACCTGATATAAGAGATGTTTCTGAGTTTAGCATTACAATCGATGGTAAAACAACAAATTGCAAAGTTCAGATTGATCCAGATAATAATAACGATAAGGACAAGTTCTTCATTGGTGATAAAGAGTTTAATCAGAAAAATGAAAATGGAGAGTCCTATGTAAGAAACTACTATAAGGCGATTATTGGAATAGCATGCTCTGATTTAGAAATAGGAGCTAAGCCTGTAGGAACGCCAGAAGTTATTATAAACTATACTTTGAAGAAATCCCCAGGCTCTGTAAAATTAGAGTATGTACCTAAGGATGGAAATAACTACTATGTGGTTATAAACGGAAAGTATAGTGGAAAACTGGCTAAGAAGATGCAGTTCGGTATGCCAGATGGAGTCAAGGATTCATATAGCAAAATGATCACTGCTATGAATGGGAAATAATAATTAGACATTTTAAAACAACTCCTACATAGAATTATAATAATATAATTCTTGTGTCAGGAGTTGTTTTTTATTGAGTGAAGAGTTTAAAAATATTTGTAAGGTAGCTAGCATATATATAACTACAGTAATAGGGGCTGGATTTGCTTCGGGACAGGAAATTGCAAGGTTTTTTTCAAGTTATTACAGAGGTGGATTTTATGGAATACTGATGGCGGGTATTTTATTTGCAACTATCGGATGGCTGGTTCTTGATAAAGTATATACAGGCCGTATCAAAAATTATGAAGAGTTCTTGTTTCCTACAGTTGGAGGATTTTTTGGAAAAATAATAGAAATAGTTGTCACGGTGTTTATGTTTTCGGTGTATTCAATAATGATTGCAGGCCTTGGAAGTATTTTATCTACCAAAATTAACATGTCATTACTTTCTGGAGTAATTATTATGTCAGCAATCTGTATGCTTATTATACTTACAGATATAAAAGGGGTTATTGCGGTTAGTACACTTACCACGCCTGTTTTGGTTTTAGGAATGGTTTTTGTGGGACTTTATATTATTATATTTAAGGATATCTCAGTGTTTAATTACATGGGAGGTATTAGCAAGGTCACAAATAATTGGTTCTTTTCTGCATTGATTTATGTAAGTTATAATAGCATTATATCTATAGTAATAATGTGCAATATGCTTCCGTATTTAAAGACCAGAAGGACTGGTGTAGCAGGTGGAATAATAGGTGGACTGGTTTTATGTGCTATTGCACTGATTTTGAATACGACGATACACTTGTTTTACCATGATGTAACGTCTGTAGACTTTCCCATTTTGTCTATATTAGAAAAGTATAATGTTATTGTTAGATATTTTTATACTTTTATTTTATGGCTTGCAATGTTCACTTCAGCAACGACATCAGGGTATTGCTTTGTTGACAGGTTTCAGTCAAAGATAAAAATTGATAAAAGGATACTTGGGCCATTAGCATGCATAGCAGGAATACCAGTGGCATCTTTTGGATTTACAAAGCTCATAGGTACACTATATACTTTGTTCGGATATGTAGGATTATTTCTTGTTTTAACTGTTTTGATACAAGAAGTAAAGAGCAGAATTCGCAGTTGAAATTACCTAAAGTTAATTCCAAAAAACATTATAAAAAATTTCAAAGAATTTTGCCATTTAGTAAGGGTCTATGGTAAAATAATATTCAAGTACAAAAGAGGAATCGGAGTGGGATAAAATGGAACAACCCGAAAATCAATTTAAAATAGTCAATGATACTGTTCCTAAAAGAAGTGGAATTAAAAATTTACTATTTTTTATTCTCCTTGCTACTGCTGTTGTGATAACATCTCTTTTTATGTATTTAAAAAGCAAAGATGTAGATATAAAAAGTTTAAGTGTGAATGATTTTATTGACGAATTGTTTTATACGTCTGATAACAACGGCAAAAGTTTGATTATAAATGAAGTAAAATATGAGCTTGATGAGAAGCCAGTCTTTACAACATATAATGGCTTAGTTATAAAAGCAATTAAAGACAGAGTATCTGCTTTGAATGAAGATGGCAAGGAAAAATGGGTTATTCCAGAAACTGTTTCAAACCCTATAGTTAAGACCGCTGGAGACTATCTACTTGTTGCAGATGTTGGAGGTAAGGACATTGTTTTAATATCAGGAGACAAGGTTGTACTGAGTCAAAAGATGAAAAACAATATTGTGACTGCTGACATAAATGAAGAAGGCTATATTTCAATAATACAGGAGTATAAAGGTTATAAGGGTGAGGTTGTAATACTCAATAGTAATGGAGCAGAAATCCGAAGAAGACGTATTGCCAAGAAGTTTATTTTTATGTCAAAGGCTTCAAATGATGGTGAAAAGTTTTTTATAAATGGTTTGTTAGCATATGGGGTCAGGTCTGAGGCGTGTATTGATCTAAATGATGTTAATAAAAAGGATGGTCTTGAAATAAAAAAAGAAGAAGTATCCATATTTACTTTTGCATGGTTTTTAGACAATAATAATTTGATTGCAGTTGGAGACTCAACGATCTTTAGTTTTAATGATAAGGCTGAGCAAAACTGGAAGTGTGAGATTTCAAATTCTAAAATAGTTAGTGCAGACAAGTTTACAAGCACTTCTATTGCTTTAGCGGTATCAGAGGTTGATAACGCAGGGGAAATTGCGGGAAATAAGACAGACATAGTTATTGTTAATAAAAGTGGTTTAAAAACAGTTATTTTCACTATTGATAGCAGGGTTAAGAATATTAAATGCCATAGTGGGATTATTGCAATTAATACAGGAAATGCTGTATTCTATATTAATAAAGATGGCAAGCTTTTAAGCAAATATAATTCAAAAACAAATATTTCTGTAGTTAACTTCTTAAGTAGAAAGAAGACTGCACTATCAGAAAAAAACAGTATTGTTATAAATGCGATTAAATAAACTGACCTTATTTGAAAAAGTAAATTATGGAGGATGACTTTAATGAACTGGTGTGATTTTGTAGTTATTGGGATTAGTGCGGGCTTTGCATTAATAGGGCTTAAAAAAGGGTTTCTAATGTCTGTTTACAAGCTTTTATCTTTCTTTGTTGCAATAGTACTTTCATATTTTCTTTACCCATATGTCGCTAAGTTTCTTATGGGAACTTCAATTCATGATAAGATTTATGACTCCATATTAAAGAATCTTATGCTTCAGCAACCAGAGATTGGGGCTCAGGGGAAGTCAATTGCAACAAAAGCTGTTGTCGAACACCTTAAACTCCCAGAGTTTATGAAGGAAGGTCTTATCAAGAGTGTTGCTGAAAAAGCAAGTGTAGGTCTGCTTTCAGATATATTTAAGAATATTGCAGAAAGAATGACAGAAATGGCAATTGGTATTATAAGCATTATTCTTGTTTATATATTGGTAAGAGTGATTTTGATTTTTGCAAAGTACTTTATTGAAGGTGTATCTCATCTTCCCGTGTTCAAGCAGCTAGATAAATTCGGAGGATTTGCACTAGGTGCAGTAGAAGGATTATTGACGGTATACATACTTTGTACAATTCTTATGATTTTTGCTGCGGCACCAAGTTTTAAATCTATATTTGATTCAATAAATGAGTCTACATTAGCAAAGTTTGTTTGTGAAAACAATTTTATATATAATATATTATTTTAAAGAGAAGTCTGTAGAATGGTAGATAATAGTAGAAGGAGAGGAATGTTATGAAAAGTGATGTTGTAAAAAAAGGTGTGGAGAGAGCTCCGCACAGATCGTTGTTTAAAGCGATGGGTTATACTGATGAGGAAATAAACCGACCTTTGATTGGTGTGGTTAACTCAAAAAGTGAAATAATACCAGGTCATATAAACCTCGACAAGATTACTGAAGCAGTAAAAGCAGGTATTAGAATGGCAGGAGGTACTCCTATTGAGTTTGGTGCGATTGGTGTATGTGATGGGATAGCAATGGGGCATATGGGAATGAAGTATTCCCTTGCAACAAGAGAGCTTATAGCTGATTCATGCGAGTCAATGGGACTTGCCCACAGCTTTGATGGAATGGTGTTTATACCGAACTGTGACAAAATAGTGCCTGGAATGCTTATGGCTGCAGCAAGGATAAATGTGCCTTCAGTGGTTATAAGCGGTGGACCTATGTTATCGCTTACGCGCAATGGTAAGCCTTTAGATTTGAATAGTGTATTTGAAGCAGTTGGATCGTTTAAAGTTGGAAAAATTGATGAACAAGAACTCTGTGAAATTGAAGACAGTGCTTGCCCAGGGTGTGGTTCATGCTCGGGTATGTTTACAGCGAACTCAATGAACTGCCTGACAGAGGTTCTTGGTATGGGACTTACTGGTAATGGTACGATTCCAGCAGTGTATGCTGAAAGAATAAGACTTGCTAAAATGGCTGGAATGAAGGTTATGGAGCTCGTTGAAAAGGACATTAAGCCATCTGACATTATGACAAATAAAGCTTTCGAGAATGCTTTGACAGTGGACATGGCTTTAGGATGCTCGACAAACTCGATTTTACATTTGCCTGCAATTGCGAATGAAGTAGGGGTTGAAATTAATCTTGATATTGTTAATGAAATAAGCAGTAAGGTGCCGAATCTCTGCAAGCTTGCTCCATCAGGGCATCATCATATTCAGGATCTTTATGCAGCAGGCGGTGTACAAGCAGTTATGAAGGAGCTAACAAAGAGAGATCTTCTAAATCTTGATCTTATTACTGTAACTGGTAAGACAGTGAGAGAAAACATAGAAAATGCAAAAGTTAAAGATAGGGATGTTATAAGGGATATAGATGATCCATACAGCGCAACTGGTGGTATTGCCGTATTAAGAGGAAATATTGTGCCTGACGGTGCTGTTGTCAAGCGTGCTGGAGTTGCAAAGGAAATGCTTGTTCACAAGGGACCAGCAAGAGTATTTGATTCAGAAGATGCAGCGATTGAAGCAATTTACAACAGCAAGATCGTAAAAGGTGATGTTATAATTATAAGATACGAAGGACCAAAAGGCGGACCAGGAATGAGAGAAATGCTTGGACCTACATCTGCGATAGCTGGTATGGGACTTGATAAGGATGTTGCGCTTATTACTGACGGACGTTTCTCAGGAGCTACAAGAGGAGCTTCGATAGGCCACGCTTCACCTGAGGCTATGGAAGGTGGACCAATTGCAGCAGTTAGAGAAGGGGATATTATAAGTATAGACATTACTAACGGAAAGTTAAATGTAGAATTAAGCGAAGAAGAAATAAAAGAAAGATTAAAGAACTGGGTTGCACCTCAACCAAAAATAACAAAAGGTTATCTTGGAAGGTATGCAAAGCTTGTTAAGTCAGCAAGCACAGGGGCAATATTAAGCAATGAGTAAAGGCATGATTGAAATATTACTTCCCCTTATGAGCGTGTGTTCACGAGTTAAGTAAACACGAAAGTAAAGTAGGGGAAGTTATATTTCAACATGACAAGGCATGATTGAAATAGGAGGCGAATTAATGAAATTAAACGGTTCACAGATTTTGATAGAGTGTTTAAAGGAGCAAGGAGTGGATACAGTTTTCGGGTTTCCGGGAGGTGCGGTATTAAACATTTATGATGCACTTTATAAAGCGAAGGATGACATCAGGCATATATTGACGTCGCATGAGCAGGGAGCATCTCATGCTGCAGATGGTTATGCAAGAGCGACTGGAAAGGTAGGCGTATGTATCGCTACCTCTGGACCAGGCGCAACTAACCTTGTTACAGGTATAGCAACAGCGTATATGGACTCAGTACCAATGGTTGCAATTACTGGACAGGTCGCGACTAGCCTTTTGGGTAAGGACTCCTTTCAAGAAGTAGATATCACAGGTATAACAATGCCTATTACTAAGCATAACTATATTGTAAAGGATGTAAATAAGCTTGCGGATATTGTTAGAGAAGCTTTCAAGATCGCTAAGCAAGGAAGACCAGGACCTGTTTTGATTGACATATGTAAAGATGTTACAGCAGCAGTAACAGACTATGAGAAAAAGCAGCCTAAAGAGCTGGAAGAAGAGCCTATTGGAGTTTCGGGAGAAGAAATTGACAAAGCAGCTGAAGCCATAAATAATGCGAAGTCTCCGATTATCCTCGTTGGCGGAGGGGTAACAATAGCTGCTGCGAATGATGAAGTGGTAAAGCTTTCTGATAAAGCCAAAATACCAGTTAGCACAACATTGATGGGATTAGGTGCTTTTCCAGGAGATCATGAGCTTTTCACAGGGATGGTTGGAATGCATGGAACAAAAACATCAAACTCTGCAGTGTCTGAGTGCGATTTGTTTATAGCTATAGGAGCAAGGTTTAGTGATAGAGTCATAAGTAATGTAAAGAAATTTGCACCTGATGCAAAAATAATGCATATTGACATTGACCCTGCCGAAATTGGTAAGAATATAACTGTTCATTATCCATTGGGCGGAAATATAAAAAAGATACTAAAGCATATTATTGCTAAGATTGAGAAGAAGAAAACAACTGAATGGTCTGAAAAGATTAAGAACTGGAAAGCAGAATATCCTTTGAAATATCAGAATGATGGGGTTTTAAGACCGCATTACATATTGGAGCGTCTGTATGAGCTCACTGGTGGAGAAGCAATTATCACAACTGAAGTTGGACAGAACCAGATATGGGCAGCACAAATATATAAGTATAATTATACTAGGCAGTTTATTTCATCAGGCGGACTAGGAACCATGGGTTACGGACTTGGAGCTTGTATAGGAGCACAAATTGCCAGACCTGATAAAAAGGTCGTCAATGTAGCTGGTGACGGAAGCTTCCGAATGAATCTTACAGAGCTTGCTACCGCTGTTGAGTACAAAGTTCCGATCATTGTTGTGCTTCTTAACAACCATGTGCTTGGAATGGTAAGACAGTGGCAAGAACTTTTCTATGATAGCAGATTTTCATCAACAACAATTGACAGGGGAACTGATTTTGTTGCATTAGCTCAAGCTTTCGGCGCTGTTGGTATAAATGTTACAAAACCTGAAGAAGTAGACGATGCACTTAAGAAAGCCCTTGCTTCAAAGGATAGACCAGTTGTAATAAACTTTGAGATCGATAAAAGTGACAAGGTGTTCCCTATTGTTCCGCCAGGAGCGGCGATAAGTGAATTGATTGAGGAATAGATTAAATATATTATTTTCAGGGACAAATAAATATTACTTCTTGTTTAAAAAATATAATTATTTGTCCTTGACTTTACATGAAATATGTGTTAAATTTATTAATGCGTCTATAAAGGTCTTTTTTTTATGCGTTAAATTCTATAATGGAATTAATTCCCAATTAGATGCAGTTAAAAAATCAATATGCTTATATTGCACTGTAAATGACGCTGAAGACGATCTGTCTTCTGTGTTCCATATATATGTAAATGAGCTGGAGGTGTTAAGATGAGGGTTAAAATTACGTTAGCATGCACAGATTGCAAACAAAGAAATTATAATTCAATGAAGAACAAAAAGAACGATCCTGACAGACTTGAAATGAAAAAGTACTGCAGATTCTGTAGAAAACATACAGAGCACAAAGAGACTAAATAATTTATTTTGGGAGATGTACTTATGGCTGAAGAGGTAGTAAAAAAAGAATCCAAATTCTCGAATTTACAAAAAAACCTTGGCAAATTCTTTAAAGATGTTAAAAGCGAATTAAAGAAGGTTATATGGCCTAATAGAACCCAGTTGGTTAATAACACTGCAACTGTTATTGCTGCGTGTGTGATTATAGGTGCGATTATTTGGATTGCAGATTATGGTTTGGCAAAGTTGGCGCAAGTGGTCTTTAAGTAATGATTAAGATGAAGTCATTGCAAATAAGAATTTATGAGGAGGACATGGAGCTTATTGCTTCGTAACGATATGTCTGAAGAAGCTAAATGGTATGTTGTTCATACGTATTCCGGATATGAAAACAAGGTTAAAGCTAACCTGGAAAAAATAGTTGAGAATAGAAATATGCAGGAATATATCCTTGATATTGTTGTTCCTTTAGAAGAACAAATTGAAATTAAGGATGGTAAGAAAAAGGCTACTTTGAAGAAAGTTTTCCCCGGGTATGTACTTGTAAAAATGATTATGTCGGACGAGTCCTGGTATATAGTAAGGAACACGAGAGGTGTTACAGGATTTGTAGGTCCAGGGTCTAAGCCTGTGCCGCTAAACGATGATGAAGTTAAAGCTATGGGCGTTGAAGAGTTTATGCCTCTCGTAGATTATGAGGTAGGGGACAATGTAAGAGTTGTTTCTGGTCCGCTCGAGAACTTCATTGGTTTAGTCGAAGAGATCAATATGGAAAAAAGAAAAGTGCGAGTTGCGGTTTCGATGTTTGGTAGAGAAACACCTGTCGAATTGGAACTGGTACAGATATGCAAGATCTAAGGTGGGGTAAATGCCCACGAGGTTTGATTCTGATAATATTCTAACTATTATAGATATTATAAGCACATTCTTACATTTATTAGATTGTGCAACGATAAAATTGGGAGGTGGAACTCATGGCAAAAAAAATCACCGGTTATGTAAAACTTCAGATTCCTGCGGGAAAAGCAACTCCGGCTCCACCGGTTGGACCAGCATTAGGACAACATGGCGTTAACATTATGGGATTTTGTAAGGAATTCAATGAAAGAACTGCAAAGGATATGGGCTTGATTATTCCAGTAGTAATCACAGTTTATGCAGACAGATCTTTCTCATTTATTACAAAAACTCCGCCAGCAGCTGTTCTATTAAAGAAAGCTTGCAAAATTGAAAGTGGTTCTGGTAAACCGAATAAGGAAAAAGTTGCAAAAATTACAATGGATGAAGTGAGAAAAATCGCTGAAATGAAAATGCCTGACTTAAATGCTGCAAATCTTGATTCAGCAGCAAGTATGATCGCAGGTACAGCAAGAAGTATGGGCATCGTAGTTGAAGGTTAATAGTGATATAAGTGGGAGGGAATGAGATTCCCGGAAAACTACCACAAAGGAGAGGATATAGTGAAGAGAGGAAAAAAGTACGTAGAGAGTGCTAAGCTGGTTGACAGATACAAACTTTATGATCCTTCAGAAGCATTGGATTTGTCTCTGAAGACAGCGAAAGCAAAATTTGATGAAACAGTTGAAGTTCATATAAAGCTCGGCGTTGACTCTAGACATGCTGACCAACAGGTAAGAGGTGCTGTTGTTCTTCCACATGGTACAGGAAAAAAGGTAAGAGTTCTTGTTTTTGCAAAGGGCGACAAAGCTAAGGAAGCAGAACAAGCAGGAGCAGAATTTGTTGGAGCTGAAGATTTGGTTTCAAAAATTCAAAATGAAAACTGGTTTGAATTTGATGTTGTTGTTGCAACACCTGATATGATGGGCGTAGTTGGTAGACTTGGTAAGGTTCTCGGACCTAAAGGCTTAATGCCTAACCCAAAAGCTGGTACCGTATCATTAGACGTTGCTAAGGCAATAGCTGATATCAAAGCTGGTAAAATCGAGTACAGACTTGATAAAACAAATATCATCCACTGTCCAATAGGAAAAATTTCCTTTGGAACACAGAAGTTAGCTGATAACTTCCATACATTGCTGGAAGCTGTTGTAAAGGCAAAACCTTCAGCTGCTAAAGGACAATACTTGAGAAGTGTTGTAGTTACTTCTACAATGGGACCTGGAATAAAGATTAACCCTTCAAAGGTTATTGAATAATAAATATTAAGCTAACGAAGTTTAAAATATATTGATTAACGTATTAAGGTTGTTCCTTAATACTCTCAAAATTTAAAATTGACCGTAGACAGTAGGAGCCTTAAAGGCATAAAAGAGCAATGCTCGTCCTGCCGAGGATATAATAGCTAAATTATAGCCCTCGTATGTCTACGCGTATGAGGGCTTTAATATTGAAGAATAAATAAGAAACCAAGGGAGGTGTAAAAAAGTGCCAAGTGAAAGTGCATTACTTCAAAAAAAGGAAGTTGTAAAAGAGTTAACTGAGAAGATCCAAGCTGCTAAAGCAATAGTACTTGCTGATTATAGAGGTTTGACTGTTGAGCAGGATACAGAGCTTAGAAATGCTTTAAGAAAAGCTGGAGTTGAATACAAGGTTGTTAAAAATACAATGACAAACTTTGCTATGAAGGAAAGTGGCATAACAGGCATTGAGAGTTTCCTTAATGGACCAACTTCAATAGCTATGAGTGAAACTGATCCTGTTGCTCCTGCAAAAATTATGGCTGAGTATGCGAAGAAATTCGACAAGCTTGATTTAAAAGTTGGTGTAGTCGACGGAAAAGTTATTGATGTTGACGGAATCAAACAGCTTGCTGAGTTGCCATCGAAGGAAGTTCTTATTGCGAAAGTACTCGGTGGATTCAATGCTCCATTGACAGGCTTCGTAAATGTTCTTAATGGAAATCTCAGAGGTTTAGCAATTGCATTGAATGCAATCGCTGAGAAGAAACAAAGCGCTTAAATATATTGAATACATTATTAATCTTACATTTTGCCATAGATAAATGTAAAAGATTAATTGTGTTTAATATAGTATCAAATTAAAATTAAAATTTAAAAAATTAAAATAACGGAGGATTTTTAAAATGGCTAGTGAAAAAGTTACAAAAATGATTGAAGATGTTAAGGCGTTAACAGTATTGGAATTATCAGAGTTAGTAAAAGCTTTAGAAGAAGAGTTTGGAGTATCAGCTGCAGCACCTGTAATGGCAGTAGCAGCATCAGCAGCTCCAGCAGCAGCAGCTGAAGAAGCTCAAACAGAATTCACAGTAATATTGAAAGATGTTGGCGCTGATAAGATTAAAGTTATCAAAGTTGTTAGAGAAGTAACAGGTTTAGGCTTAAAAGAAGCTAAAGACTTAGTTGATGGTGCTCCAAAGCCAATCAAAGAAAATGTTGCTAAAGACGAAGCTACAGCTATCGAAGCTAAATTCAAAGAAGCTGGAGCAACTTGCGAAATTAAATAATTTCTAGAGAATATTAAAAGCTCCCCGACTTAGTGTTAGGGAGCTTTTCTTGTTGGAGAAAATATTGAGGAAGAGACAGATAAGAAATTTGCAAAAAACATTAAATAATTACAAAATTATGTATATTAAATGAAGTTTAAAATTAAAAACAAAAAATAAAAATAACGCTTGACAAGCATAAACTTTAATGGTAGTATTATATACTGCATTATAATTTATGATAGGTATATCTTGCTAGTTAAATAATTGTATTTAATTGTTAATTAATTGATTTAAAGATTTGATTTAATAATTATGCAGTTGTTATTTGGTAGCCTTTGTACTTAGGAACAAATTCTTCGAACAAGATGAAAAAGAATTGTTAGTTAAATTATAACATGTAGGAATAAATAAGACAATAATTGTTAATAATATTTTAAAAGACTGTTAATATGAATGAGAATAATAAATATTGAGGGGGTTACTCCTATCATTATTATTTGTAATATAAGTTGATTTTATATAAAAATTTTAAGCAGCACTCATCAATTCCAGAACATACCATACTTGGTATTTGACATAAATTGTATAACTTTGAAACTACAGTTTAAGAATAGCAAAGATTAATTTTTGGAAGGGGGCAGATTTTAGCTGCAAAATTTAGTCCATAAAAGTCATAATTTATGAGGTGATATTTAATGGTACATCCCATTAGTTTGGGCAAAAATACTAGAATGAGTTATTCAAAGATCGATGAAGTTCTCGATATGCCAAATCTTATCGAAATTCAAAAGAATTCTTACAAATGGTTTTTAGAAGAGGGTTTAAGGGAAGTCTTTAGAGACGTCTCACCAATAACAGATTACACAGGTAATCTTATAATGGACTTTGTTGATTATTCACTAGATGATAATCCAAAGTATAGTGTTGAAGAATGTAAGGAAAGAGATGCTACATATTCAGCACCTCTCAAAGTTAAGGTCAGATTGATTAATAAGGAAACAGGTGAAGTTAAGGAACAGGAAATATTCATGGGTGACTTCCCGCTGATGACCGATAATGGTACCTTCATTATTAATGGTGCTGAGAGGGTTATTGTTAGCCAGTTGGTCAGATCTCCTGGAATTTATTATTCCATGAAGTTTGACAAGATTGGTAAAAAGTTATTTTCAAATACTGTTATTCCTAATAGAGGTGCGTGGCTTGAGTACGAGACCGATTCAAACGATATAATATCTGTAAGAATCGATAGAACTAGAAAGTTACCAGTTACTGTCTTGATCAGAGCCTTAGGATTTGGTACTGATTATGAGATAACTCAGCTTTTAGGTGAGGACGAGCGTATTTTAGCTACAATACAGAAAGATAATTCAAAGACTATAGATGAAGGCTTGCTCGAAGTCTACAAAAGGTTAAGACCAGGAGAGCCTCCGACTGTTGATAGTGCTCGTTCACTTTTAAACAGCTTATTCTTTGATTCAAAAAGATATGATCTTGCAAGGTTTGGAAGATTCAAATTCAATAAGAAGCTTTCCATTGCTTCAAGGGTATATAACCTTAAAGCTGCTGAAAACATTGTTCATCCTGATACAGGTGAAATACTTGTCAATGAGGGAGATTTGATTAGCAGAGAGAAGTCGGTAGAAATACAAAACGCAGGTATTAATGTTGTATATATTTTTGCCGAAGGGAAAAAAGTAAAAGTAATCGGTAATGACATGGTTGATATAAAAGCTTATATTGACTTTGATATTAGCGATGTAGGCATTAATGAGATGGTTAAGCATAATGTCTTGGTTAGAATACTTGACGAAAACAGTGAAGAACAAAGTATAAAGAAAGCTCTGAAAGAAAACTTTTCGGATCTTATTCCAAAGTCAATAACAATTGAAGATATTATAGCTTCAATTAACTATATTATTAATCTGGATTATGGAATTGGGAACGTAGATGATATTGACCATCTTGGAAATAGAAGATTGAGATCTGTAGGAGAATTACTCCAAAATCAGTTCAGGATCGGACTTGCAAGAATGGAAAGGGTAGTCAGAGAGAGAATGACTATTCAGGATATTGATATTGTAACACCACAGGCGCTTATAAATATCAGGCCAGTTGCAGCTGCTATTAAAGAGTTCTTTGGAAGTAGCCAGTTGTCACAGTTTATGGATCAGACCAACCCATTAGCAGAGCTTACACATAAGAGAAGGCTGAGTGCTCTTGGTCCAGGTGGATTGAGCAGAGAAAGAGCTGGATTCGAGGTTCGTGACGTTCACCACTCTCACTATGGTCGTATGTGTCCAATAGAGACGCCTGAAGGTCCTAATATAGGTCTTATTGGTTCATTGAGTACATTTGCAAGAATAAATGAATATGGATTTATAGAAGCTCCTTACAGAAAAGTTAACAAAGCCGAAAACAAGGTTACTGATGAGATTGTTTATGTTACAGCTGACGAAGAAGATACTTACTTTGTAGCCCAAGCTAATGAGCCTTTGCTTGAAGACGGAAGGTTTGCAGCTAAGAAGGTTGCTGTAAGGTACAGAGAAGAAATATTAGAGCTTGAGTCAAATAGAGTTGACTTCATGGACGTATCTCCAAAGCAGTTGGTATCTGTTGCTACTGCGATGATTCCGTTCCTTGAAAATGACGATGCTAACCGTGCGCTCATGGGTTCTAACATGCAGCGTCAGGCAGTTCCGCTTATAAAAGCTCAGGCGCCAGTTATAGGTACGGGTATTGAGTATAAAGCGGCTAAGGACTCTGGTGTTGTTGTACTTGCAAATAATGATGGTATTATTGAAAAGGTTTCAGCAAGTGAAATAGTAATAAGAACAAATGAAGGCAAGAAAGAAACTCACAAGCTTCTCAAGTACATGCGTTCAAACCAAGGTACTTGTATTAATCAGAGGCCAATAGTTGCAAAGGGAGAAGCTGTTAAAAAGGGCGATGTTGTCGCTGATGGTCCATCTACAGATATGGGCGAAATTGCACTTGGTAGAAATATTCTTATAGGGTTTATGACGTGGGAAGGTTATAACTATGAGGATGCTATTTTGATTAGTGAAAAGATGGTTAAGGATGATGTATTTACATCTATACATATAGAAGAGTATGAGGCGGAGTCAAGAGATACCAAACTCGGGCCTGAAGATATTACAAGGGATATACCTAATGTGAGTGAGGAATCTTTAAAAGACCTTAATGAAAACGGTATAATAAGGGTTGGTGCTGAGGTCAGATCTGGAGACATTCTTGTAGGTAAGGTTACACCTAAGGGTGAAACTGAGCTTACAGCTGAAGAAAGACTTTTGAGAGCGATTTTCGGTGAAAAGGCAAGAGAAGTAAGAGATACTTCACTTCGCGTTCCTCATGGTGAGTCTGGTATTATAGTTGACGTTAAAGTATTTACAAGAGAAAATGGAGATGAGCTTCCACCAGGGGTAAATCAACTTGTTAGAGTATATATCGCACAAAAGAGAAAAATCTCTGTTGGTGACAAGATGGCTGGAAGACATGGTAATAAAGGGGTTATATCAAGAATACTACCTGAAGAAGACATGCCGTTCCTACCTGATGGTACGCCATTGGAAATAGTATTGAACCCTCTGGGGGTTCCTTCTCGTATGAATATCGGTCAGGTGCTTGAAGTTCACTTGGGCTTTGCAGCAAAAGCTCTTGGTTGGAAAATAGCAACACCTGTATTTGATGGAGCAACGGAAGATGACATTATTGAAACATTGAAACAGGCAGGATTAGATCCTGATGGAAAAACTTTATTGTACGATGGAAGAACTGGTATGCCATTCGACAACAGAGTAACAGTTGGATATATGTATATATTGAAGCTTGCCCATCTTGTTGACGATAAGATACATGCTCGTTCAACAGGTCCATACTCACTAGTTACACAGCAGCCTCTTGGAGGAAAAGCTCAGTTTGGTGGACAGAGATTCGGGGAAATGGAAGTTTGGGCGCTTGAGGCATATGGTGCTGCTTACACGCTTCAAGAAATATTGACTGTTAAGTCTGATGACGTTGTTGGTAGGGTTAAGACATACGAAGCGATTGTAAAAGGTGAAAATGTTCCTGAGCCAGGAATACCTGAGTCATTTAAGGTATTGATCAAGGAACTTCAGAGCTTGTGCCTTGATGTGAAGGTTTACTCTGAAGAACAAGAAGAGATTGCAATCAAAGAGACTGTTGAAGATGATCTTGAAGAATTGAACGTTAATATTGAAGGTAGAGAAGATGAGGCTGCATTGACAGATTTCGATGATATTGTAGATGATATTGTAGAAGAAGATGTTGAAATAGATGATTTTGAGATAGGCGACATTAGTACTGGCGATACAATTGAAGAAAATATATCAGACGATCTATTTGCAGACGGAGAAGATTTCGAAGCTGGATTTGATGATGATGATTTAGTCTAGAGAAAGGAGTGTAGCTGATGTTTGAATTAAACAACTTTGATTCCATAAAGATAGGTTTAGCATCTCCAGAAAAGATCAGAGAATGGTCAAGAGGAGAAGTAAAAAAGCCTGAAACTATTAACTATAGAACCTTGAAGCCAGAAAGAGACGGTTTGTTCTGTGAAAGAATATTTGGACCACAAAAGGACTGGGAATGTCACTGTGGAAAATATAAAAGGATCAGATACAAGGGAATAGTTTGTGATAGATGCGGTGTTGAAGTAACCCGTTCTAAGGTTAGAAGAGAAAGAATGGGACATATCGAATTGGCAGCTCCTGTATCCCATATTTGGTATTTTAAAGGAATACCTAGCCGAATGGGACTTATCTTGGATATGTCACCGAGAATCCTTGAAAAAATACTTTACTTTGCATCATATGTTGTTATTGATCCAGGTCAGACGCCGTTATCCAAAAAGCAACCTCTGACTGAAAAGGAGTACAGGGATAGCTTGGAGAAATTCGGACCAAAGTTCCGTGCAGAAATGGGAGCCGAGGCGATTAAAGAGCTTCTTATGGAAATAGATCTTGAACAGATGTCAAAAGAGCTTAGAGCAGAGCTTGACGAAACAACTGGACAAAAGAGGATTAGAACTATAAAAAGACTAGAAGTTGTTGAATCATTCAGGATGTCAACTAACAGACCTGAGTGGATGATCATGGATGTTGTTCCTGTTATTCCACCAGAGCTTCGTCCAATGGTTCAATTGGATGGAGGTAGATTTGCAACTTCCGACTTGAATGATTTATATAGAAGAGTTATAAACAGAAACAATCGTCTGAAAAGACTTTTAGATCTTGGAGCTCCTGATATTATCGTTAGAAACGAAAAGAGAATGCTTCAAGAAGCTGTAGATGCTTTGATTGACAACGGAAGAAGAGGAAGACCTGTTACTGGACCTGGTAATAGACCTCTAAAATCATTGTCTGATATGCTTAAGGGTAAACAGGGACGTTTCCGTCAGAACCTACTTGGAAAGCGTGTTGACTATTCTGGTCGTTCAGTTATAGTTGTTGGACCTGACCTTAAGATATTCCAGTGCGGATTGCCTAAAGAAATGGCACTGGAGTTATTTAAACCGTTTGTAATGAAAAAGCTTGTTAATGATGGGCTTGCTCATAATATAAAAAGTGCAAAGCGTATGGTTGAAAGGGTTCGTAATGAAATATGGGACGTACTCGAAGAAGTTATAAAAGAGCATCCTGTACTTCTGAATCGTGCGCCGACACTTCACAGACTTGGTATACAGGCATTTGAACCTGTACTGGTTGAAGGTAGAGCATTGAAGCTTCATCCTTTGGTTTGTACTGCATATAATGCAGACTTTGACGGTGACCAGATGGCTGTTCACGTACCGTTATCAGCCGAAGCGCAGGCAGAAGCTAGATTTTTGATGCTTTCTGCAAATAACCTTTTAAAACCTCAGGATGGTAAACCTGTTACAGTACCAACACAGGACATGGTTTTAGGTAGCTATTACCTAACCATTGAAAAACCAGGTGAGCCTGGTGAAGGTAAGGTGTTCTCATCACCAGAAGAAGCAATTTTAGCCTATGACAATGGTGTCCTTGGTTTACATGCCCCTATAAAGGTAAGGGCTAAGAGGATGATTAAAGGTGAACCTCAGATAAGAATGATAAATGCAACTGCAGGTAGATTGATATTCAACGATGCTTTACCTCAAGACCTTGGATTTGTTGATAGATCCGATCCTGAGAAGGAAGCAGAACTTGAAATTATGTTTATCGTCGACAGAAAAGCTCTTGGTAGAATAATTGATAAGAGTATCAAGGTTCACGGAACTACAGAGACTGCTATTATTCTTGACAAGATAAAAGCTCTTGGTTTTAAATATTCGACTCGAGGGGCTATTACAATCAGCGTATCGGACATGGTAATTCCAGAAGTTAAGCAGCGTTATTTGAAAGAAACCGAAGAGAGAATTGAAAATATAGTTAAACAATACAAGAGAGGACTTATATCTGATGAAGAAAGATATAACTCCGTTATAACAGCATGGACTGAGACAGTTGAAAATGTAACACAGGCATTGATGAACAATCTTGACAGATTTAATCCTGTTTACATGATGGCTCACTCAGGAGCGAGAGGTAATGTTAACCAGATTAGACAGCTTGCTGGTATGAGAGGTCTTATGGCCGATACATCTGGTAAGACGATCGAGATACCTATAAAAGCTAACTTCCGTGAAGGTCTTAATGTACTTGAGTACTTCATTTCTACTCACGGAGCGAGAAAGGGTCTTGCGGATACTGCGTTAAGAACAGCTGACTCAGGTTACCTTACGCGTCGTCTTGTTGACGTAAGTCAGGATGTTATAGTAAGAGAAATGGACTGTGGTACTAGAAAAGGTATTGTAGTCTTAGATATTAAAGATGGTAACGAAGTTATTGAAGGATTGGCTGAAAGAATTACAGGTAGATATGCTGCTGAAAATATAATCCATCCAGAAACAGGAGAAGTACTTGCTGAAGCTGGAAAAATGATTATGGATAATGTAGCTGAAAGAATAGTTAAAGCTGGTCATAAGAAAGTAAAGATAAGATCAATACTTACATGCCATGCTGAGTATGGTGTTTGTGGCAAGTGCTATGGAGCAAATCTGGCAACTGGAGAAGATTGCAACGTTGGAGAAGCTGTTGGTATTATAGCAGCTCAATCAATTGGCGAGCCAGGAACACAGCTTACAATGAGAACCTTCCATACAGGTGGTGTTGCGGGTGATGACATAACACAAGGTCTACCTCGTATTGAGGAGTTGTTCGAAGCAAGAAAGCCAAAAGGACTCGCGATTATATCCGAAATTCCAGGTACAGCAAAAATGGTAGAGACCAAAAAGAAGAGGGAGATAGTTGTTACTTCAACTGATGGAGAAACAAGAAGCTATCTTATACCATATGGATCAAGAATTAAGATAGGTGACGGAGACGATATAGAAGCTGGAGACGAGATCACTGAAGGTTCTGTTAACCCTCATGATATATTGAAGATCAAGGGTGTTGATAGTGTTCAAACGTATCTGCTTTCCGAAGTTCAAAGGGTTTACAGGCTCCAAGGTGTTGATATAAACGACAAGCACATTGAGATAATTGTAAGGCAGATGTTAAGAAAGGTTAAAGTTGATGAAGCTGGGGATACTGCCCTTCTACCTGGAAGCCTTGTAGATTTATTTGATTTTGAGTCAGAAAATGCTACTATTATGGCTGAAGGTAAGAGACAGGCAGTTGCAAAGAGAACACTTCTTGGTATAACAAAAGCTTCTCTTGCAACCGAATCATTCTTGTCAGCAGCGTCATTCCAGGAAACAACAAGGGTATTAACTGAAGCTGCGATAAAAGGAAAGATTGACCCATTGGTTGGATGTAAGGAAAATGTTATTATCGGTAAGCTGATACCTGCTGGTACAGGAATGAGCAGATATAAGGATATAAGCATTAGTACAGTAGTTGTTGAGTAATAATTAGGCAAAAAAGACAGGGGCAAGATCTCTGCGAGAACTACCCTAATAGGATTTTCAAAGACATAAGGAGCCAGTATACAAAATACTAGCTCCTTATGTCTTGACAAATCAAATATAACGGTGATACAATGTTTTAGTGTCTAATTTAATATTGCATATGTAAAATTGTGCTATTGTGTATAAAAATTAAAAATCCATTTACTTTTGGTTATATTTAAGGCATTGATTACCTTTAATGTATATAATTAAAAATAATATTGGAAGTTTAATTTATGGTTATTGTTAAGTCAAAGGATTATGATGACATGAATTTAGAATATGATGTATACATAGATTCAGATTATTTTATTCATATAAAATGAAATAAAAACTTTTTCTTAATGATGGGGATTAGTGGGTAAGCCGTGATTGGCTTGCTATGTCATGTAGTTATGACATACGAAATTTAAAAATCTACAGAACACGAATGAATGTAGATTTGCCTGGAGGGTAAAAAGTGCTGGAAAGTTTAAAAACAAGCAAAAAAACCATTGGGGTTAGGCAGTCCCTTAAAGCTGTCGAAAATGGATTGGCACAAATGGTGTTAATTGCAAATGATGCAGACGAAAAAGTAGTTAGAAATATAAAAGAAATATGTGCAGCAAATGATGTTAAAGTAATATATGTTGATAGCATGAAACAGCTCGGAAAAGCCTGTGGGATTGAAGTAGGTGCAGCTGTGGCTTGTGTATTAAGATAGAAGTTTCATTAATTATTGGATATTATAAAAAATATATCAATTACCTATTTGAAAGGAGGTGAAATGATGCCAACGTTTAACCAGTTAGTTAGAAAAGGTCGTAAGGAAGTCGAAAAGAAATCCACGGCTCCAGCTCTTCAAAAAGGATTTAACTCCTTGAGAAAGCAACCAACTGACTTGAGTGCTCCTCAAAAGCGTGGTGTATGTACTGTTGTTAAGACTACTACTCCTAAAAAACCAAACTCAGCATTGAGAAAGGTTGCCAGAGTTCGTCTTACAAACCAGATAGAAGTCACAGCTTATATTCCAGGTATTGGACACAATCTTCAAGAGCATAGTGTTGTTCTTATAAGAGGTGGTAGGGTTAAAGACCTTCCAGGGGTTAGATACCATATTGTCAGGGGTACTCTTGATACAGCAGGTGTTGCAAAAAGAATGCAAAGCCGTTCAAAGTATGGTGCTAAGAGACCAAAGCCAGGAGCAGTTAAGAAGTAAGATTCGTGCAGCGTGCTGAGCACGGGTATGAAAATTGAATTAATAAGTGCAAAGTACGTTGTTTAATATATATATATTTGCAAGTACAAGCACTAACGACAGCTGTAAAAATTACAAGCTGCGAGTACCTATGATATTTATTATCAAAAGAAGGAGGGAAGCAAAGTGCCAAGAAAAGGACATACACCCAAAAGAGATGTGTTACCTGATCCATTATACAATGATAAAGTTGTAACTAAGCTTATCAATAACATTATGTTAGATGGAAAAAGAGGTGTAGCACAGAAAATTTGCTACGATGCTTTTGAAATCGTAAAAGATAAGACAGGTAAAGATCCATTAGAAGTATTTGAACAAGCATTAAATAACATAATGCCTTTACTCGAGGTTAAAGCTAGAAGAGTAGGTGGTGCTACTTATCAGGTACCAATGGAAGTTAGACCTGAAAGGAAGCAAACTCTTGGATTGAGATGGTTAGTTAACTTTTCTCGTGCAAGAGGCGAAAGAACAATGAAGGAAAGACTTGCAGCCGAGATTATGGATGCAACTAACAGCTTAGGTGGAGCTTACAAAAAGAGAGAAGAAACTCACAGAATGGCTGAAGCTAACAAAGCTTTTGCACATTACAGATGGTAATACAAATCCGTATTCGAATATTTCCAAATTAGTATTAATCGCATGATTAATGGTTTGGGGTGCGGATAGTTGAAAGGAAGGTTAAGATGCCCAGGCAATTTAGTTTAGAGAATACTAGAAACATTGGTATAATGGCGCATATAGATGCAGGTAAAACAACTACAACTGAAAGAATCTTGTTCTATACTGGAAGAACTCATCGTATCGGAGAAGTTCATGAAGGTGCAGCAACAATGGACTGGATGGAGCAGGAGCAGGAAAGAGGTATTACAATTACTTCAGCTGCAACTACAGCTCAGTGGAAAGGTATTAGAATTAATATCATTGACACACCTGGACACGTTGACTTTACAGTTGAAGTTGAAAGATCCCTTCGTGTTCTTGATGGTTCAGTTACCTTGTTCTGTGCAAAGGGTGGAGTTGAGCCACAGTCAGAAACAGTTTGGAGACAAGCTGATAAATATAATGTACCACGTATGGCCCATGTAAATAAAATGGATATTATGGGAGCTGACTTCTTTAATTGTTTAAAAATGATGAAAGAAAGGCTCAGAGCGAACGCTCTCCCAATTCAGTTACCGATCGGTGCTGAAGATCAGTTCGTAGGTATAGTTGACCTTGTTCTTATGAAGGCTTATATCTATAAGGATGATTTGGGAAAAGTTATTGAAGAAACTGATATACCAGAAGACATGAAGGATTTAGCTGATGAGTACAGAATCAACCTAGTTGAAAATGTTGCTGAAACTGATGAAGATGCAATGATGAAGTATTTGGAAGGTGAAGAACTCACTGTAGAAGAAATTAAGACATGTATAAGAAACGCTACAATAGCAGGTAAAATTGTACCTGTTACATGTGGTTCATCATATAAGAATAAAGGTGTTCAACAGTTGCTTGATGCAGTTGTTGACTACATGCCATCACCATTAGATATTCCAGCTATAAAAGGTTTGGCTGTTGATGGGGATGAAGAAATTGAAAGACCTGCAGATGACAATGGTCCTTTTGCTGCATTAGCATTTAAGATCATGACTGACCCTTATGTTGGTAAGCTCTGCTTCTTCAGAGTATACTCGGGAAAGTTGAGCGCGGGCTCCTATGTTCTGAATTCAACTAAGAATAAGAGAGAAAGAATTGGAAGAATTCTTCAAATGCATGCAAATACAAGAGAAGAACTTGATATAGTTTATTCTGGAGATATTGCAGCTGCAATAGGATTAAAGGATACAACTACTGGCGACACTCTTTGTACAGAAGACGAGCCTGTTATTCTTGAGTCTATGGATTTCCCTGAGCCAGTTATTAACGTTGCTATTGAGCCAAAGACAAAAGCAGGACATGACAAAATGGGTATTGCTTTAGCAAAGCTTGCTGAAGAAGATCCAACATTCAAGACATACACTGATGCTGAAACTGGACAAACAATAATTGCAGGGATGGGAGAGCTCCATCTTGAGATTATCGTTGACCGTATGATGAGAGAGTTCAAGGTTGAAGCTAATGTTGGTAAACCTCAGGTTTCATATAAAGAAACAATCCGTAAGACTGTTAAGTCTGAAGGTAAGTTTGTTCGTCAGTCTGGTGGTAAAGGTCAATACGGTCATTGCTGGATTGAAATCGAGCCACAAGAGCCTGGAGCAGGGTATACTTTCGTTAACAAGATTGTTGGAGGATCTATTCCAAAAGAATATATTGCTCCAATAGATGCGGGTATCCAAGAAGCAATGAACCATGGTGTTCTTGCTGGATATCAGGTTCTTGACATAAAGGTTACACTATTTGACGGTTCATACCATGAAGTTGACTCAAATGAAATGGCGTTTAAAGTTGCAGGCTCAATGGCCTTTAAAGATGGTTGTAGAAAGGCAAGTCCTGTATTGCTTGAGCCAATAATGAAGGTTGATGTAACTGTTCCTGAAGAATACATGGGAGATGTTATCGGAGATTTGAACTCAAGAAGAGGAAGAATCGAAGGTATGGAAGCAAGATCAGGTGCACAGGTTATTGCTTCACATGTTCCACTTTCAGAAATGTTCGGTTACGCAACAGAGCTCCGTTCAAGAACACAAGGTAGAGGTGTATACTCAATGCAGTTCAGCCACTACGAAGAAGTTCCTAAGAACATTATGGAGACAATTATTACAAAGAGAGCAACCAATAATAATGGTTAATCTTAATTAAATAATGTTGCATGAAAATGCAAAGATGATTTTCTTCAGGAATTATTTATATTAAATACATTATTAATCTTACATTTAGCAGTTAGATAAATGTAAAAGATTAATTGTATTTAATTTAATTCCTGTTGATATACCATACTAAAATAGAAGTTTATTAATAAACCTAATAAAGGAGGATTTTATAATGGCAAAGGCTAAATTTGAAAGAACAAAACCCCACGTAAACATTGGTACAATAGGACACGTTGACCACGGTAAAACATCATTAACAGCTGCTATCACTAAGGTTTTAGGACTCTTAGGAAAAGCTAACTACACAGCTTATGATCAAATCGATAAAGCTCCAGAAGAAAGAGAAAGAGGTATCACTATCTCCACAGCTCACGTTGAGTACGAAACTGATAACAGACACTATGCTCACGTTGACTGCCCTGGTCACGCTGACTATGTTAAAAACATGATCACTGGTGCTGCTCAGATGGATGGTGCTATCCTCGTTGTTTCAGCTGCTGATGGTCCTATGCCTCAGACAAGAGAGCACATCTTGCTTTCACGTCAGGTTGGTGTTCCTCACATAGTTGTATTCTTGAACAAATGTGATATGGTTGATGACGAAGAACTTATTGAATTAGTTGAAATGGAATTAAGAGAACTCTTAAGCTTATACGAATTCGATGGTGACAATATTCCAATCGTTAGAGGATCCGCTTTGGTTGCTCTTGAGTCATCAGCTACTGAAGTAACTGTTCCAGAATATCAGCCAATCATGAACTTGATGGCAGAAGTTGACAAGTACATCCCAACTCCTGAAAGACCTACTGACAAGCCTTTCCTTATGCCTGTTGAAGACGTTTTCACAATCACAGGTCGTGGAACAGTTGCTACTGGTAGAGTTGAAAGAGGTACATTAAAAGTTGGAGACGAAATCGAAATCGTTGGTCTTGCTGAAGAAGCTAAGAAGAGCGTTGTAACTGGTATAGAAATGTTCAGAAAGCTCCTCGATCAGGCTGTTGCTGGTGATAACATCGGTGCACTCTTAAGAGGTGTTCAGAGAGATGATATCCAAAGAGGTCAGGTATTGGCTAAACCAGGATCAATCAAACCTCACACTGCTTTTGAAAGCCAAGTTTACGTTCTTACTAAAGAAGAAGGTGGAAGACATACTCCTTTCTTCAATGGTTACAGACCACAGTTCTATTTTAGAACTACTGACGTTACTGGTGTTGCTGAATTACCAGCAGGAACAGAAATGTGTATGCCTGGTGACCACATCGCAATGAAAATCAAACTCATTAATTCCATAGCTATGGAAGAAGGTTTGAGATTCGCTATCCGTGAAGGTGGTAGAACAGTTGGTTCAGGTACAGTTACTAAGGTTATTGAATAATTTTAATTAATTAAGTGCTTGAAATACTAAAGCTGGTGTTGGAAGCAGATTCCTACGCCAGCTTTTTTGATGTCTAGGAAATCAATATTTTTGAAATCGACAGTTGACCAGTTGTTTTTTGGAATTACCTTGTTGGAAAGTTATATTTTAAAAGTGACAAAGTCGCTTACTTCTGTATTGCTTGAATCTATGGTTCCAATTGGTAATTCAATAGCACTAACAGCGCCAGGAACAATTTTTGAAACTTTCCAGGGTTTAATATCTTTTATAATATGAATAATCTTATTATCTCTATCAACAAACAATATATCTAGTGGTATTTTCATAAAAAACATATGAATTGAATTGCATGGTTTAATCATTAAACCTTTTCCTTGAGGCAGATCATTTTTTCCCATTAACCCCATAAATCTCTTGAAAAAATTATCAGCCACTGCAAGCTCAGATACTATAACAGTCTTTTTGGTTGTATTTAAAAGCATCATTTTAAACACCTCGTTATAATTATTATTTATTAATGAAATTATATCAAATTATCAGACATTTTATAAAAAAAAGAGTAAAATAATATAGAAAGATATTATTATTCTTTATTATGTAAAGAAGGAGGTGAGCCTCTTGGACGCATCAGTTAGTGATATAGAGCTTATTAATAAGTGCTTGAGCGGTGAACATGATGCATTTTCTGAGCTTGTTAGCAGATATAAAAGATTGATATTTAAAGTTGTTTACAATATAATTAATAATGAAAACGAAGTTAATGATATTTCCCAGGAAGTTTTTTTAAAGATATATAAGTCACTCGGTAGCTATAATCCAGAGTACAAGTTTTCAACATGGATAGTTAGAATTGCAACAAATCAATGTCTTGATATTGTAAGGAAGAAAAAGGTTGATTCTGTGCCTATTGAAGAAGTAACAGAAGTTGCGTCAAGAGGAAATACGCCCGAGGAGTTTTACATACAGAAAGAAAAATCTAGGATGGTAAGAGATGCAGTCTCGGAGCTGCCTGAGAAATACAGGATACCAATTATTCTATTTCATCAGAATGGGTTATCATATGAAGAAATGATGAAGGTTATGAACGAACCAATTACTATTATAAAGAACAGGTTGTACAGAGCTAGGCTAATGCTTAAAGGAAAGTTATTGTCGGATAGAAAGGAGGGTGCTCTATGAGTTGTGAGACAATCAACAATCTTATGATGAGATATTTTGACTCAAGTCTTAACAAAGAAGAAGAGGATATTCTTATGAGGCATGTTGAATGTTGCCCAAATTGTGCTGAAGAGTTTAATAGCATGAAGGAAATTTTCGACTGTCTAGAAGATGAAGACTGTATAGAGCCACCATTGAATTTTGAAGCATCGGTTATGGAAAAGGTCAATGCATATGAAGATTCAAGAAGAAAAAGAATAGATAATTTTCTAATGATAGCTTATAGTACTACTTTTGCAATTATTGGCGTTATTATGGTGCTAATTAGCGTGTATTTTAAAAACCATAGTTTAAGCGAAGATAGCAGTACAGGTTTGCAGGGCATGTTGTGGAACGTAGTATTCTTTTCATATAGTCTTATGAGACAGATATTTTCTTCATTTGAGGATTCATTTAACTGGTATGTAGGTTGTTTTACTATAGGAATAGTGATTATTATGTATAATATGATCAGAAAAAGTGAAAATAAAACTCAACAAGCATAAATCTATTTAATTTTGAGAAATTTCTGTTATAATAATTATGGTATATATAATATAAAGGTCCTGAGGACCTTTATTGATATGCCATAATTTATAGTGTTATTTTGACGATATATAATAATATGAGATATACAAAATACTAAGGAGGCAGTTAAATGATATCAAAGGAAGTATTAATTAATAATGAATCAGGTTTGGAATCAAAAAAAGCAGCACTTTTTATACAAAGAGCTTCAAACTACAAATCTAGTATATGGATTGAAATGGGTGAAAGAAAAGCAAATGCGAAAAGCCTATTAGGCATGTTGTCCCTTAAAATACCAAATGGTACAAAGGTTAATCTTATAATCGAAGGTGATGATGAGGAAGAAGCAATAAAGAGCCTTGAAGAGTTCTTAGCTGATGGCATGGAAGAAAGAGCGTAAATTATGGGAAAAATCGTGTTAAGCGGTACAACGATTTCTGAAGGTGTAGGAGTCGGAAGAATTTCGACCTTTGAGCAAATAGGGATAGAAATAAATAGAGGAAAGATTAAAGAAGCACATATAAATGAAGAGGTTTGTAGGCTTGAAGTAGCGATTGACAAAACTCTTTATGAAATTTGCGACTTAAGTGATGATCTCAGAAAAAGACTCGAAAAAGAAAGCAACATGATTTTTGAAGCGTACAAATCCATTTTAGTTGATAAATACTTTATCAGTGAGATAAAAGATTTGATTCTCACTGATAAAGTTTATGCTGAAAATGCTGTTGATATTTGCATCAACAATTATATAAAAGCTATTGAGATAAGTGACAATGACTATGTTAAACAGAGCATTGTTGATATAAAAGAAATAGGAAGTAGAATAATTAGAAATATAATCGGTGGTAAGTCAGTTAAGCACCTGCTTGAGGATATTGATAGTAAGAGGATTATAATAATAAAGTGCCTTACACCATGGCTTGCTGCAGCCTTTGGAAAGAGAAGTGTTGCAGGTGTTGTTACTGATGCAGGTGCTGCATTTTTATCGCATTCTGCTATTATACTTAGAGGCCTCGGAATCCCGCTTATTAATAAAGTAAGCTATGAGGTAGCGAGCAAATATAATGATGAAGTAGCAATAATCGATTCGAAAAAGGGTATACTAATAATCAACCCAGACAAAAATGAGCTTTCTTCTTATAAAGATATTTGTAAGAATAAATTTTTAGATTTAAGCTTTTTCTTTAAGAAAAAGAACAGTCCAGCAGATACTATTGATAAGAAAAGAATAAGCATCACTGCGAATATAGGCAACTATGAGGAATGTGAGATTGCATGTGATAATTTTGCAGACGGTGTAGGTCTTGTTAGAACAGAGATCCTATTTATAAATAGCAAGGTTCTTCCTGATGAAAAGGGGCAGTATAGCCAATATGCTAAAATTATAAAAAAACTTAAACCTTGGCCAGTAATTTTTAGAACAATTGATGCAGGAGAAGATAAAATATTTTCTGGATATACATCTAAAATGTCAGTAGAAAAGAGTGGCTTAAGAGGAATTAGTTTTTCGCTTTCAAACATAGAGCAATTAATTATTCAATTGAGAGCGATTATAAAAGCCGCGTTGCTTGGAGATGTAGGAATAATGTTTCCGATGGTTAATTCTGTGGAAGATATATTAGAGGTAAAAGAATTAATCTCTAGTATTATTTCACAGATGGAAGAAAAGGATAAAATTCGAGAAAAGCTAAAAATAGGAGCTGTTATAGAATCAAGAAAAGGAATTGAGAATATAAACGAAATACTTGAAAGTGTAGACTTTATAAGTATAGGCACAAATGATCTGCTTCAGGAAATACAACGGGTCAACAGGATAAATTCTGTTTCTGGAAATAAGCTCTATCTACATCCAGATTTTTTGATTGCCATCAAATATTGTTCGCTTATGGCTATGGATAAAAACAAACCCATAAGTGTATGCGGTGAGATGGCTGGAGATTTGTCAGCTGCGATATTGCTAGTAGGAATGGGGATAAATGGGCTAAGTATGCATCCTTTAAAGATACCTATAATAAAAGACCTTATTAGAAAGGTAAACTTCCAGGAATGCAGAAGTCTAGCAGATGAAGCTCTTGGAAAGCTAGATGAATATGAGGTATCGATCTTGGTGTCCGAGTGGCTTAAAGGAGTAGGACAATGATGAAGGTGCAAACCTATGTTTAATATACAAGAAGAGCTTAAAAAGTTACCAGATAAACCAGGCGTTTATATAATGAAAGATAATATGGGAGAAATAATATATATTGGTAAAGCAGTGGTTTTAAAAAACCGTGTCAGACAATATTTTCAATCATTAGCCAATATGACTCCTAAAGTAAGAGCGATGGTCTCAAAGATATCTGAGTTTGAGTATATTGTTACCCATACTGAGCTTGAAGCTCTTATTTTAGAATGTAATCTTATAAAAAAGCATAAACCTAAATTTAATATACTGTTAAAAGATGACAAAAACTATCCGTTTATAAAGGTAACATTGAATGAGGAATATCCAAGAGTATTAATGACAAGAAAGCTCGAAAAAGATGGCGCAAAGTACTTTGGGCCATACACTAGTGCATTTGCTGTAAAGGAAACGATTGAGCTTTTGAAAAAGCTATTCCCTTTAAAAACATGTAGCAAGGTATTTCCAAGGGATATCGGAAAGGAAAGACCGTGTCTTAACTACCACATATATCAGTGTTTAGGGTACTGTCAAGGAAATGTGAACAAAGACGAATACCTTAGTCTCATGAAGGATATATGTGCTTTTCTTGGAGGAAAGCATGAAGAGATAATACAAAAATTAGACTCAAGTATGAATGAAGCAGCGGAGAGTCTTAACTTTGAGAAGGCTGCGAGTCTTAGAGATAAAATAACAAGCTTAAAGCATATAGCGGAAAAGCAAAAAGTTCTTTCAACAAATACAGGAGATCAAGATATTATAGGATTTGCTAAGAATGAAGCTGATTCATGCATTCAAGTTTTCTTCATTAGAGGAGGAAAGCTTCTAGGAAGAGAGCATTTTATATTTGAAGGTATAGGAGAGATTGAAAACAAAGAGTTACTAGCTTCTTTTATTAAGCAGTTCTATAGTTCGGCACCATATATTCCTAGTGAGATTATTTCACAGGAGAGTATTGATGAAAGCATTATTATAGAAAAATGGCTTACAGAAAAAAAAGAATCAAGGGTCTATATAAAAGTACCTCAAAAAGGTGAAAAACAGCACTTGATACAGATGGTTTCTCAGAATGCTCAAATAGCATTGGAGAATTTTAAGGATAAAATTACAAAAGATGAAAGAATAGCAAAAGAAGGATTGGAAAATTTGGCAGAAATTCTTGGACTAAATAACATACCAGAAAGAATTGAAGCATATGATATTTCAAATACAGGAACAACAGAAATAGTAGCGTCGATGGTTGTTTTTCGAAAAGGTCTTGCTGATAAGAAACAATACAGAAGGTTTAAAATAAAATCAGTTAATGGGCAAAATGATTATGCAAGTATGCAGGAAGTGATTTTCAGAAGGTTCAAGCGAGTAGATAAGGAGAATGACGAAGAGAAAGATGGCTTTAATGAGCTTCCTCATTTGATACTTATAGATGGAGGACTAGGTCATTTAAATGCTGTAAAAGAAGTCTTCGACGAAATAAAAATTAATATACCTGCATTTGGTATGGTCAAAGACGATAGGCACAGAACCAGAGGATTGGTTTCTCAAGAAAATGAAATTGAGCTTTTATCCAATCTTCCAGCTTTTAGACTTGTTACAGCAATACAGAATGAAGCACACAGATTTGCTGTTGATTATAATAAAAAGCTTAGAGAAATAAGATACAGAAAGTCAGCGTTAGATGAAATAGAAGGAATAGGTCCACAGCGGAAGAAAAATCTTATAAAGCATTTTGGTTCAGTAGCAAGAATTAAGGATGCTGATATTAACGATCTAGAGGCCGTTGAAGGGATTTCAGCATCGATTGCAGCTAAAATTTATGATCATTTTCATTAAAAAATAGAAATAATAATTAATAATTTTTAGACTAGTGAGGGGAATGCATTGGCAATTTTTGCGATATCAGACCTCCATTTGGCTAAGTCAGTTGATAAGCCTATGGATATTTTTGGGTCGAAGTGGACGAATTATATGGAGAAAATTGAAGAAAACTGGAATCAGATCGTTAAAGAAGACGATTGTGTTATAATTCCTGGTGATATTTCGTGGGCAACATATCTTGAAGAAGCATATGAGGATTTTTCATTTATAAACAGCCTTCCAGGAAATAAGGTTATTTCGAAAGGTAATCATGATTATTGGTGGACGACTAGTAGTAAACTATTGCAGTATACCTTAAATAATAACTTCTCAACATTATCATTTCTGCAAAATAACAGCTTTAGAATAGGTAATGTTATTATATGTGGAACACGCGGATGGTTGTGTCCAGGAGATGATGGGTTTAAAGCAGACGACAGAAAAATATTCAACAGGGAAATTCAAAGGTTGGAGCTGTCAATAAAAAGTGCTTCAAAAGATGAGACAGAACATATAATCGTTGCTATGCATTATCCTCCATTTAACTCAAAAAAAGAACCAACTGAGTTTGTTGAAGTTATGAAGAAGTATGGTGTTAAGACATGTGTTTTTGGACATTTGCATGGTGAGTCTTATAAAAATGCAGTCGTTGGAAATAATTTTGATATTGATTTTAAACTTATTTCGGCTGACAGTATTGGGTTTAAGCCATTAAGATTGATTGATTAAAGATTGTCTGAATAAAAATTCATTGTTTTTGATTCTTAATATTGGATTTTGAAATGTTTATATGTTATAATATAATGGCTATTCTATAAGAAGGCTTATTTCTTATGTATTAGTAAGGATCATACTAAGCTACATAAAAAACAGGAGATACACTTATGATACACTTATAGGTCTAAGATGTGATCTTTTAGTATAAAATTAATAATGGGAGGACTAGTTAGAAGATGAACGTGAAAATTGAAAATATCGAAAAGAATGTGATTCAACTCGAGATCGAGGTTGAAAGTGCAAAGTTTGAAGAAGGCATGCAGAAGGCATTTGTTAAAAATGCTTCAAAGTTTAATGTACCTGGATTTAGAAAGGGTAAAGCTCCAAGAAAAGTAATAGAAAGATATTATGGAGAATCAGTATTGTATGAAGATGCAATAAATATTGTTTGCCCTGAGGTTTATGATGAAGCAGTTGAGCAAAATAATCTTTTTCCTGTGGACAAGCCAGAGATTGATATAAAGCAGATTGGAAATGGTGAAAACTTTATATTTACAGCAAAGGTTTCTGTGAAGCCTGATGTTGAGCTTGGTCAGTATAAAGGTGTAGAACTCACAAACGCTAAAACATTGATATCTGAAGATGATGTTGAGAATGAGTTCAAGGCAGTAATCGAAAAGCATGCCAGAATAGAAAATGCTAGCGATGATAAGCATATCGAGAGCGGAGATATAGCTGTTATAGATTTTGAAGGATTTATTGACGGTGAAGCGTTTGAAGGTGGAAAGGCGTCATACCATAGCTTGGAAATAGGATCTGGATCATTTATTCCTGGATTCGAAGATCAGCTTATTGGCGCTAAAGCTGGTGATGATCTAGAAGTAAATGTTTCATTCCCAGAAGATTATGCAAAGGAAGACTTAAAAGGAAAGCCTGCTTTGTTTAAAGTATATGTAAACGAAGTAAAGGTAAAGCAATTACCTGAAATAGATGATGAGTTTGCTAAAGATATAAGCGAGTTCGATACTATCGCAGAATATAAGGAAGATCTTAAGAACAAGTTAGTTGAAAGAGCAGAAAAGATGGATAAGAGCCAAATAGAAAATGAGCTTTTACAAAAGGTATCTGACGCTGCTACAGTTGAAATTCCTGAAGCAATGATTAGGAATCAGATTGAAGTGCTTGTTCGTGACTTTGACATGAAGCTTCGTTACCAAGGACTTGATATTAAAAAGTACATGGAGTTGTACGGAATTAATGAAAATGGTCTGATTGAACAGTTTAGAGAAAGAGCAGAAAGAGATGTTAAAGTTCAATTAGTAGTTGATAAGATAGGCGAAGTAGAGAAAATTGAGCTTTCAGACGAAGATTTGGCAGCTGGAATTACAAAAATTGCAAAAGATTACAAGCAGGAAGAAGAAGAATTTAAGAAACTTTTAAAAGATGACGATATAGAATATATAAAGAGAGATTTGTTGGTAGAAAAAACATTGAAATTCTTAATGGAAAATGCAAAATTAGTATAATTAATAATGTATTTAATGTAAAAGCAGTATTATTGACATGAATTTTATTCGACTCCATGTTTGATGTTTATTTTTGAGTTGAACAGGGAAAGAATATATGAAGGAATAGATCAAAACGGATAATATGTTAATCATAGTAAAAGGAGGCAATTACAATGAGTCTGGTTCCAATAGTTGTAGAACAAACAAACCATGGTGAAAGATCGTATGATATATACTCAAGGCTTTTAAAGGACAGGATAATCGTCCTAAGTGATGAGGTTAATGACGTAACAGCCAGTCTTATAGTGGCACAGATGCTTTTCTTAGATGCAGAAGATCCTGATAAAGATATTCAGTTTTATATAAACAGTCCAGGAGGATCTGTAACCGCAGGAATGGCAATATATGATACAATGCAGCATGTTAGATCTGATGTTTCAACAATTTGTGTCGGATTAGCCGCGAGTATGGGAGCATTCTTACTATCATCAGGGGCAAAAGGTAAAAGATTTGCATTGCCGAACAGTGAGATTATGATTCACCAGCCTTTAGGCGGTGTTCGTGGTCAGGCAACTGATATTAAGATTCATACTGAGTGGCTTTTAAGAATCAAAGGTAATTTAAACAAAATGTTAAGCGAAAATACAGGCAAACCACTCGAAATAATCGAAAAAGATACTGAAAGAGATTTCTTTATGTCTGCTAAAGATGCTAAAGAATATGGATTAGTTGACGAGGTTATGGTTCGCAAATAAAAGAATAATTTGAAGAAATAAAATGAGGTGGAAAGATGTCCAGATATGATGATAAAAAGCAGCTTAAGTGTTCATTCTGTGGCAAAACTCAAGAACAGGTAAAGCGCCTTGTAGCAGGTCCTGGCGTATATATCTGTGATGAGTGTATAGAACTTTGTACGGAGATAATTGAAGAAGAATTTGACGATATAAAGGTCGAAAGTGACTTAAATGACATACCAAAGCCAAAGGATATAAAGAGTATCCTTGATCAGTATGTTATTGGTCAGGACGCAGCAAAAAAATCACTAGCGGTTGCAGTATACAATCACTATAAAAGAATAAGCTCAGATTTAAGAACAAATGATACAGAGCTACAGAAGAGTAATATTGTCATGCTTGGACCTACTGGATCAGGTAAAACTTTATTGGCTCAAACCCTTGCAAGGATACTGAATGTACCTTTTGCTATAGCTGATGCTACATCTTTGACAGAGGCTGGATATGTTGGTGAGGATGTTGAGAATATCCTCCTTAAATTAATTCAAGCTGCTGACTATGATATTGAAAAGGCAGAAAAAGGTATAATCTATATCGATGAAATCGATAAAATTGCAAGAAAGTCTGAGAATCCATCAATCACAAGAGATGTTAGTGGTGAAGGTGTTCAGCAGGCCTTGCTGAAGATTCTTGAAGGAACTGTGGCTTCAGTACCTCCACAAGGAGGAAGAAAGCATCCACATCAGGAGTTCATACAGATCGATACTACAAATATATTGTTCATTTGTGGTGGTGCATTTGATGGAATTGATAAAATAATACAAAACAGAATAGGCAAAAAGTCATTAGGCTTTGGAGCAAAAATAGAAACAGCAAAGGAAAAGGATATTAGTGTTTTATTAAATAGTATTCTTCCTCAAGACCTTTTGAAGTTTGGACTTATTCCTGAGTTTGTAGGAAGACTACCAATTATGGTAACACTACAGCCTCTTGATAGAAGTGCTTTAGTTCAGATTCTTACTGAGCCTAAAAACGCTCTTATCAAGCAATACCAGAAGCTATTTGAAATGGATGATGTTATTCTTGAGTTTGAAGAAAGTGCATTAGATTCAATAGCGGAAAAGGCAATAGCTAGAAACACAGGCGCTAGAGGTCTTAGAGCTATTCTCGAGGAAACAATGCTTGATGTAATGTATGAGATTCCTTCATCAACGAATGTCGAGAAATGTACCATTAAAAAGGATTCAGTTGAAAATAAAACGCCACCTGATATCGTGATAAACGAAAACAAAAAGCCACTTAAAAAATCAGCAGGAAAAAAGTCACGGATTAATAAACGAGAGTCTGTTTCCTAAGGCATTATTGAAACATGACTAATACTAAACAGAATAATCAAAAACTATAAAATGGATGATCTTTAAGATCATCCATTTTTTTATGTCTAGGAAATTATGGTGCCCATAATTTCTAACGACGAGATACAGAGGATACAAAAAGCGCTTACGCTTTTTTGTTCTGTCTTTTTGAATCAAACTAATATGGATAAAATGCATACTATTGCAAATAATAAATTAAGTGATTCCAAAATAAAATTTTTGCAATTATAGTAGAAATTAATCGGGAGGATTTGAAATGCTAATTGGCACTTTTTTTATTATACAATTTTTCTTTACATTGATTATAGGTCTGTACTTTCTTAATCTACTTAAGTCGCAACAAGGGAATAAGAGTGCAATTGAAAAGGAGTCTAAAAAAGAACTTGATAAATTAAAAAGGCTTAGGGAAATCAAATTGACTGAGCCTCTTTCAGAAAAGACAAGACCAGCATCATTAAAGGATATAGTTGGTCAGGAAAAGGGAATCAAAGCTCTAAGGGCTGCATTGTGCGGACCAAACCCGCAGCATGTCATTATATATGGACCTCCTGGAATCGGAAAAACTGCAGCGGCTAGGGTTATACTAGAGGAAGCTAAAGCAACAGAAATATCACCATTCAAAAAGGAAGCTAAATTTATTGAAATTGATGCGACTACTTTAAGATTTGATGAGAGAGGTATAGCTGATCCGTTGATAGGCTCTGTACATGATCCGATATATCAGGGTGCAGGGGCATATGGAGTGGCTGGAGTACCTCAACCAAAGCCAGGTGCAGTCACTAAAGCTCATGGAGGAATTCTTTTTATTGACGAAATTGGGGAGTTGCATCCAATTCAAATGAATAAATTGCTTAAAGTGCTTGAGGACAGAAGAGTGTTTTTAGAGAGTGCATATTATAGCTCTGAAGACAATAACATTCCTTTACACATACATGATATCTTCCAAAAGGGTCTTCCAGCTGATTTTAGGCTTGTTGGGGCAACTACAAGAAGCTCTGAAGACATTCCACAAGCTATTAGGTCAAGATGTGTAGAAGTCTTCTTTAGGCCCCTATTCGTAGAGGAAATAGCGCGGATTGCACGAAATGCAGCAATTAGGGGAGGATTTAAAACTGAGGACTGTATTGAGGATATTATTGCAAAATATGCTCAGAACGGAAGGGATGCAGTTAATATCGTTCAAATAGCAGGAGGATCTGCGCTCATTGAGGGAAGAAATATAATAACAAGAAAGGATATAGAGTGGGTTGTTGAGTTTGGAAGATATAGTCCAAGAGCTGAGAAAAAAATTGTTTCAGGTGAGCATATTGGTTGCATTAACGGGCTTGCAATAATGGGAAGCGCTGCTGGTACTGTTATTGATATTGAGGTGACAGCTACTGAGGCACAGGACGGAAAAGGAAGCCTAAAAGTAACAGGTGTAATTGAAGAAGAAGAAATGGATGGAAGAGGACATAAGCTAAAAAGAACTGGTACAGCAAGATCATCAATTGATAATGCTATAACTGTCTTAAAAAAAGTGAGTGAAATTGATATTAAAAAATATGACGTGCATTTGAACTTTCCAGGTGGAATGCCGATTGATGGACCATCGGCTGGCATAGCAATATATACTGCTATTTACTCTGCGATAAAAAAATTACCAATAAGAACTGATCTGGCTATGACAGGAGAAATTTCAATAAAGGGTAAAGTGAAGCCTGTTGGTGGAGTTGTTTCAAAGGTTGAAGCAGCAAAATTAGCGGGAATTAAAAGGGTAATCATACCTAGAGAGAACTGGCAGGAAATTTTCAGTGATCTGGATATCGAGGTTGTTCCTGTTGATCAAATCCAGGAAGTAATTGAACTCAGCTTTGGCAAAGGATTAAAGAATGTTGAAGAAATCCAGGTTCAGAATCCGACTTTAAATATCCTTACAGCTCAGGCACAGCTGTGAAATACTGGGGTATAGGAGCAAGAAATAAAGATTCAGAATTCAGAATTCAGAATAAAATGTTGCATTGCTTTTCCAACAAGTGCTATAATTTAGCTGGTGAGAATATACTACTTTTTATGTAGAAAGGAAAATCCAGCTTGAAAGTATTGAAGGGCAAAAAGATTGTTGAAGATATAAATATTAAGGATGTAATATCTGGATATAGTAAAGTAGCTGTTGATGTTGGCACTGGTGATGGCAGATTTGCGTATAAAAAAGCAAGAGAAAATCCCGACACGTTTTATATTGGTATTGATCCTGCTGCAGAAAACATGATGGAGTTTGCGGCAAAGATTATGAAAAAGCCCAGCAAAGGCGGCTTGAATAATGTCATGTATGTTGTATCAGGGATAGAGGATTTACCTACTGAGTTATATGGCATTGCAAACAAAATAACAGTCAATCTTCCTTGGGGAAGTTTACTTGAGGGCGTAGCCAAAGGCAATAGTACTGTTCTCGACAGGCTAGTTAGCTTGGCTGCACACCCTGAGGCTTCTTTAGATATGTGTTTTTCGTACAGCATATTGATAGAAGCTGGTGAGATGAATAGACGAGAACTGCCAGAGCTTTCAACTGATTATTTGAAGGAGTCTTTGATTCCGATTTATAAGCAAAAGGGAATTAAAATAAATGAGCTGAATACAATTGATAATGATGAGTTGATTGGATATGGTACTCAATGGGCTAAACGACTTGGTTTTGGAAGGGCTCGAGATATATATAGAATCAGTGCAGTTATATTTAGAAGATAATTAATGATTAAAAGGGAGAATTAAAATGGATATTTTACAGGGGATAATACTTGGCATCATACAGGGATTGACTGAGTTTTTGCCAATAAGTAGTTCAGGCCATTTGACGCTGTTTCAAAAATTATTCGGAATAAATGAAGGGGTTCGGACCTTTGATATTGCAGTGCATATGGCTACATTGATTGCAGTAGTGTTTGTGTTTAGAAAGGATTTATGGGATGTCATAAGAAAACCTTTTAGCAAGATGTCTCTGCTTATTATTGTTGGAACCATTCCAACAGCGATTATTGCAGTTATTCTTAAAGATATAATCGAAGAACTCTTGAAGTCAGGAGCATCATTAGGTATTGAGTTTATAATTACTGGTTTGGTGCTGTTTTATGCTGAGCGTGTTAAGACTAAGGACAAAGGGCTTGAAAAGACTACATATGTTGATGCTATACTGATAGGGGTCGCTCAAGGTATTGCGATCATGCCTGCTATTTCGAGATCAGGACTCACTATCGCAGGGGCATTGTTCAGAGGCTTAAACAGAGAGTTTGCGGCAAAATATTCTTTTATGCTCTCAATACCGATAATACTTCTTGCAACTGCAAGTGATGTATATGAAGGGATTAAAGGTACAGAATCAATAGGTGTCGAATTCTGGCCTTTGGCACTTGGGGTCTTAGCTGCAGCCATTTCTGGCTATTTTGCAATTAAGTTTATGCTCAAGATACTTACAAAAGGAAGCCTTAAAGTTTTCTCATACTACGTTTTAGCTTTGGGCGGCTTGATAATTCTTGACCAGTTGGTTTTCCACTTTTTCTTTTAATTTAGGAGTACATATATTATGATAAATTCTGAAAAAGACATAATAGTATTGGGAATTGAAAGCAGTTGTGATGAAACTTCTGCTTCAGTTGTTGTGAATGGAAGAAAGGTTCTCTCCAATATAATTTCATCACAGATTGACCTTCATCAGAAATATGGAGGAGTTGTGCCCGAAATTGCATCAAGAAAGCATGTTGAAATGATAATGCCTGTTATTGATCAAGCTTTAGAGGAGGCTGGTAAAACTCTTTCAGATGTTGATGTTATAGGCGTAACATACGGGCCAGGCCTTGTAGGAGCACTTTTGGTAGGGCTTTCAGCTGCAAAGGGGATTGCCTTTGCAATGGGTAAGCCGCTGGTTGGTGTTCATCATATAGAAGGTCATATCGCTGCAAATTATATTGAGTTTGAAGAGCTTGAGCCTCCTTTTGTATGTCTTGTGGCATCAGGTGGACATAGCCATATCGTTTATGTAGCTGACTATGACAGCTTTGAAATCCTTGGGCAGACAAGGGATGATGCAGCTGGTGAAGCCTTTGATAAGATTGCACGAGCAATCGGTCTTGGCTATCCAGGAGGACCATTGATCGACAAGGCTGCTGCTTCAGGCAATCCACACGCGATAAGGTTTCCGCGGGTATACTTTGATGGAGGATCATTGGACTTTAGCTTCAGCGGTATTAAAACTGCCGTATTGAATTATTTAAATATTCAAGGACAAAAGGGCGAGGAAATAAATATTAATGATATTGCAGCAAGTTTTCAACAGGCTGTTGTTGAGGTGCTTGTAAAAAATACAGTAAAAGCAGCTAAGAATAAAGAAGTAAGCAAGATAGCATTGGCAGGCGGAGTTGCTTCAAATACTTGGCTTAGAAAGCTAATGAAAGAGCATGCAGAGGAAAAAGGGTGCAAATTATATTATCCAAAGACGATCTTATGCACAGACAATGCAGCGATGATTGCAAGTGCAGCATATTTCCAATATAATAAGGGAGTTTTGAGCGACCTTAAGCTTAACGCGATTCCTGGATTAAAATTGGGTCAAAAATAAATTATCAACAAATTATAAACAAAAAACCTGTGGATAACTTTGAGTTGTTCACAGGTTATTTTTATGTTAATTTACGTTAGTAAAATATATACAATATTAACATTTTGATGAGATTAGTATAATAATTATGTGTATGTAAATAAAATATATTATGTAAAATTTATTACTCAAACCCCAAGAAGCTTGATAATAAAGGGATTGAGAAAGCGCGAATCAGAGCGTGTGTAGAATAATGTTGAATATATGCATGTGAATAATGTGGAAATATTCCCTAAACACGTTGAAATATCTGATTTTAGCCTGTGGATAAAATGGTGGATAATGTGGATTACTTCATCGATCACGGCTCATTTTTATAATTTTCATAATTATTTAAAACGATTTGTACGTAATTTTGTGTTTCGGCATATGGAGGAATTCCATTATACTTCTTTACTGCATATGGTCCAGCGTTATATGCTGCTAATGCTAGCTTGATGTCTCCGTTGAAACTAGCAAGCTGGTATTTTAAGTATTTTGTTCCGCCATCGATGTTCTGTTCTATATCCCATGGGTTGGTAACACCTAATCCATCAGCTGTTCCTGGCATTAGCTGCATGAGACCTTGAGCACCTGCAGAAGAAAGGGAATATGGATTAAAGCCTGACTCCTGCTTGATAACGGCTCTAATCAAATCAGCATCAACTCCATATTTTTGTGAAGAAACATCAATTGCATTGTTAATAAGCTGCATTTGTTTGATTTTATCCTTTGGAATTGTGCTAGTGCTTGAAGCCCTTGAAAGCTCAGCCCTTAAAACGTTGTTGTTACTTTTATTTGTGAGTGTGGATTTTATCTCCTTGAGGTCTGCTTCCTCTGTATTAGGTAATTTAGCAATTGATGATTGTGTTTGTGTGTCTGTGTCTTTTTCAGTTGGTGTTGATTGTTGATTTGCAAGAACCTCTGCAAAAGACTGAGAGGCTGGAGTGTTCATTTTTACTGGAAGCCTGCTTTGAATCTCGCTGATTTTTTGGTTTAAAATATCACTAACACTTAGAGCCATAAGAAGCCCCTCCTTACCCCATAAATTATCCACAATATTATAGACAGAATTGTACCTGTCATTTAATATATCGGTAAATATAGAGCAAGGTTTAGTGAAATCTTAAAATTGAAAGAATGAAAGGTTTAATCTTAAAGCCTATGAAAACTAAAATCTAAGCAAACTAATATCTAAGAAACTTCAAGAGTTTTTCTCTTTACGAACTTGGAACATGCCTTTTTCAGCTTTCCATCAAACTGACGTACTGAAAATAGCTGGCATAGACCAAAAGAGCAGCTTTCTTTTGAAGTGCTTATATTAAGAATAAAGTTTTCGCAATTAATGCATTTTAAGAGATTGTCCATTTCAATCTTTGAAGATGGAACAAATCTATGCTTTGAGCAGCAATAATCTGATGCTACAGCACCTTTGTCTCTGCAAAGCACATCACTATTCACTTTTATTATTGTACCTCTAATGCAGTTGCTGCATGTTCTCTTTAGTAACAAAGCTATTCTCTCCCACTTGATTATTTTGGCAGTAGAATCATTATAGCACCATATTATTTCGAATGGAACAATATGGGAAATAAGATTATTTGACAATATTTTTGTTTGTTTATGGATATTGAGTTTATTTGTGATTTGAAGTAATATAATATATATTGTTTGTATAGTATTGTATTGGCAAACGCAGTTGGTAAATATTGTTGGTAAATTCAAATAGCATGAAAACTAAACCTAAGGAGAATATCAATATGAAAAAGCCTAGAATATTAAGAAAAAGGTTTATACCCTTTGAGACTGTTGATATTTCAGGGGATGAACTTCTATACAGGGACGATGATGTCATAATAACAAAATGGAAAGTCATAAAGCCTAGGACAGATATTGACAGAGGTGTATCATTTGCCTTTCTGAAGGAAGGTTATAAGATAAGCAGATTTCATGATCCTCAAGGTAATTTTGTATACTGGTATTGTGACATAATAGATGTAGAATACGACAAGGAACAAGATATTTATACATTAGTCGACCTTTTGGTTGATATAAAAATTTTTCCTGATGGGGAAATAAGAATACTTGATATTGAGGAAATTGCACAAGCTCTTGAGGAGGGAATAATCACAGTAAAGCAGGCGTCAAGTGCATTGATAAAGCTTGATAATCTCTTGAAAATACTCTATAGTGGAGCGTTTCCACCTGGAGTCAGCAGAGATGAAAAATACTGGCAGGTGTGAGGAGAGTAAAATGGAGAGATTTATAGATTTGCACACCCATTCAATAGCTTCAGATGGAAGTCTGACCCCTAGAGAGCTTGTGAGAAGAGCAAAAGAGAAGGGGCTTAGTGCGATAGCATTAACAGACCATGATACAATTGATGGGATAGAGGATGCTCTTGATGAAGGTAGAAATGTCGGATTGGAAGTCATACCAGGGATTGAAATAAGCGTTGAATTTGAGCCAGAAATGCATATTTTAGGCTATTTTTTCAATGACACATACAAGAATATATCACCTATACTTGAGGAGCTTGTAAACAAGAGAAATGAAAGAAATCCTAAGATTGTAGCAAAGCTTAATGAAATGGGTTTGGATTTGACAATCGAAGAGGTTCAAGCAGAAGCTGGAAGTAAAGTAGTTGCAAGACCGCATATAGCGAGGGTTTTACATAATAAAGGTTATGTAAAATCAATACAGGATGCATTTGAGAAATATATCGGCAATGGAAAGCCAGCCTTTTTTCCGAAGTCAAAGTTCACGCCTAAGGAGGGCATCGGAGAAATAAGGAAGGCAGGAGGAATACCAGTACTTGCACATCCAATATTTCTTAACATCAAGCTCAGAAAGCTTGACAAGCTTTTAGAAGAGCTGGTCCAATACGGTCTAACGGGAATTGAAGCGGTATATGTTGAAAATACCAATAATGACACTGGAAATCTTTTGCGGCTTGCCATAAAGCATAACATTCTAGCAACAGGTGGCAGCGATTATCATGGAAGTTTAAAGCCTTCAATTGAATTAGGTATAGGAAGAGGAAACTTGAAGGTGCCATATGAGTTGCTGGAAAAAATGAAAGATATTACTTGATTTCTTTGATTCAAATTCCTTGACACTAACTTTTAAAGTGGTATAATGTTATGGAGATTGATATTGGTTTGTGTAATAATTGCCCTTTCATAGGAAGGGTTATTTTTATCCGAAATTAATTACGATTAATCTATTACATTTATCTATATGCTAAATGTAAAATTAATAATGTATTTAATATAACTAGAATAACAGGCGGAATGGTTTATGGAAAAAGAAGCAATTAAAGTTATAGCACAAAATAAAAAAGCAAGACATGATTATTTTATAGAGCAGACACTCGAAGCTGGGATTGTTTTATCTGGTACCGAGGTCAAATCCATACGCCAAGGCAAGGTGAATCTTAAAGATAGCTATGCTTCAATTGTTGATGGTGAGGTAATTATTAGCGGCATGCATATAAGTCCCTATGAACAGGGAAATATATTTAATAAGGATCCAATCAGAGATCGAAAGCTGCTACTTCACAAATATGAGATCAGAAAGCTCATAGGATACATTCAGCAGAAGGGATTAACACTTGTACCAATACAGTTGTACTTCAAAAAAGGCAAGGTCAAAGTTGAAATTGGTGTAGCAAAAGGTAAAAAGCTGCATGACAAGAGAGACGACATTGCTGCAAGGGACGCAAAACGTGAGATTGACAGAAAGCTTAAGGAAAATAACAAGTAACAATTTAATATGGGGGCGTAATGGTTTCGACGGGGTTGTTGAGACTTAAGTTGCGGGTAGAGGATTCTCGTAGGCCTCTATAAAAACGAGAAACTAAAATTAAACGCTAAAAACGATAATTTAGCTTACGCGGCTTAAAGCCGTGTGCGTCTAGCCCAGGTTCCTGCACCTGGGGGCCTAGGCGTCGATAAGTCAGGCCTTTTGCATAGGAAGGTTAAATGCTAGAACTGCTGTGGTGTTAGCCTTGAGCTACAGCGGAACTTAAAGGCTACGGTAGAGTAGATCCTGTCCTTGGGAGATGCTCGTCAGGAATGCTAAAATGAGGAATACACCCGTAGAGGCTTTTGAGGATATGGTTTCGGACAGGGGTTCGACTCCCCTCGCCTCCACCAAATAAAGACTCTGATTTTGATACAATCGAAAACCCTTATTGCAAGGGTTTTTCGGCATTAATTCGGTAAATTTGAGTAAGAAGGAAAGCAAAAATAGCAGAAATAGATGTTAATATGTGGTAATAATGCACCCTTTCTATTAGATTTTTGGCATAAAAGGGTGCATACTTTTTGGCGGTTTAGGATAACAAACAAAACCTTCAAACATCATCCTTCCAAGGAAATAAAACTTCAATAAGAGTCATAATTATTCGCTGATCTTTTATATCTCTTCTACTAAGCCTTTGTGTTATGTAAGACAAAATAGTAAAGTCGGTATTTATATTTTCTGTAGAACCGACTACCTTAAAAAAATCCTCAAATGTTATATTAAGTCCATTAAGTATTTTTTCCAAGCTGTCTATACTTATGCTTTTTTCTCCACGTTCTATAACTCCTATATATGAAGGGTGGACATTTGATTGAAATCCAAGTTCTTCCTGACTCCAGTTCTTTGCTTTTCTAAGGTTTCTTATTGTAACTCCAATACTTTTTACTAACTCACTCATTCACTCACCTCTAAGAAAAAAATAACTTTTTAGAAAGAATACGACAAGTAGAAATAGAGTGTAAAAAATGTATACTAAAGCTACAAAAAACTATTGACACAGTGACAGAATTTTTGTACTATGTTTACATGGATATTATATCCATTATATCCATTATGCTAATGCGTTACTGTTGGGGGCAAATGAAAAAACTTCTAGATGAATCGGTAAAGCGTTTTAAGGGTTTGAAGACGAAAGTAGCTAATCTCCCAATAAAGAAAGCAGAAACAAATAATCTTATTTCAAAAAATGAGGATACATTTAATGGGGTGCGGGAGGCGCTAAAAGCCAACAATAAGAAATGGTTTCAGGAACAGTTGTTGTTCCTTGTTAAGGTTTTAATGGATGAATTAGAAATTCAGATACTTGAAAAGCAATAGTTTGAGGCGGTATGTATGGTTTGGGATTTTTTTGATTTGAAAAGCAATTTGATTTTTGTTGGGGTAATGAGCGTCTTTGCTATTTTAGCATATATCTGTGATAGAAACGGATGTGATAAAAAGTTTACAGAGTGGGTAAAGAGAACGCTTAAGAAAAGATAACTGAAGGAGGGTTTACTTTGTTTTTGTGTACGAGTGGAAAAGCTCCATCCAATCAGAAATGAAGTTAATGTCAACTTCTGAAGAAAGAGATTTTAATATTGTAGTTGCCTTGTTAAAAGATGAGTCCTCTTTTTGTGCCAGTGAATCCATAAGCAGGAAATCAACACTGACATCTAGGATATTAGCAATTCGAACCAAGGCATCGACACTTAATTTCTTTTCACCACGCTCTATAACACCAACATATGTTGAGGAAATGTTACATAGTTCAGCAAGCTTCTCCTGCGACAGCTTTTTGCTTTTTCTCAACTCACGTACTCTTTGACCAAGTGCTTTATAATTCATAGTTTCCCACTTCCTTTTTCAAATTCAATGATACAGAAAAGAGGAAAACTTATGAAATAACTGATGTTGTTTAAAATGTAAAAAATATTATCTAATAGTGTTAAATTGCTATGATTTATAGTTGACAAGCATTTTGAGAATATGTTAGAATTTATTGGAAATAAATTAGAAATAGAAATGTTTTGAAAAGATTGATTGAAAATGAATTATGTATTTCTCTAAAGTAAAATTAGTTTTTATACTTATAGTAAGGTGGCGTTTATTGGTAATTAGTAGTAAGCAAAGGAGGTGAAGAGGATGACAGAGATAACATTAAAATCAAACAGTTTTGTAGAAATTAACTCTGAAGAGCAGATGGAAGTCAATGGAGGTCTTGGCCCTTTAGCAGTTTTTGCATTAGGGGTCGTTGGTTGTGCAGTAGGAGCATGTGTTGATTACGGAGTTAAAAAAGTAACTGGTAAAAGTATTTCAGAACATGCTTGGGATGCAATTGAGAAAGTATTTTAATCTTACTAAAAACATTAATTTGAGAAAGGGAGGTCTACTATGGATACTAAAATTATTCAAAATCAGGCATTTGTTGAATTGAATGAGAATGAAAAAATGGATGTTAACGGTGGGAATCCAGTTTTAATTGCAATTGGAGTAGGTGTTGCTGGGTATTTTGCATATGAGTTTGCAAATGAGGGTGTTAAAAGATCTACTGGCAAAACTATTCCAGAAAACGCATCCTATTATGCAGGAAAAGCTTTAAGTGGTTTAGGTAGCGGATTAAAGTCAGTTGGCGACTTCTTAACAAAATAGTAACCTAAGAAAGGAGGCTGTAACATGGGTAATGAAATAGTTTTGAAAAACTCATATTTTGTTGAACTAAATGAAAATGAGTCAATGGACACTAATGGTGGCGCGTTTTGGATACCAGTACTTATTGGTGCTGGAGTTGCAATTGTTGCTAATGAAGTTGTTGAAAGAACAACTGGAAAAAGCATTGTTACACATATTGGTAATGGGTTAAAAGCAGCTGGTGACTTTTTAGTTAAATAGTTAGCTTTTAATATTACACCTATAGAAGCAAAGGGAGTGATTTTGTGGTAAATGAAGTAGTAATACATAAATCTTGTTTTGTTGAACTGAATGAAACCGAGTCAATGGAAACTAATGGCGGTGCATTTTGGATACCAGTACTTATTGGTGCTGGAGTTGCAATTGTTGCTAATGAAGTCGTTGAAAGAACAACTGGAAAAAGTATTGTAACACATGTAGGCGATGGAATGAAAGCAATTGGTGGTGGCTTACAAAGTGTAGGGGACAAGCTTTGGAAATAGCCAAAGTCTCAATCAAAAATGCTGCTTAAGTTATTTACTTATATATTTAATGTAGATTATAATGGGAATAGATTATTATTATTCTATTTCCATTTGTCTATTATAACTGAATTTATATGAAAAGGAATACTTTATGGAGAAGTTGAAAACAGTGTTGAGTATAATATTGGGAATTGTACTGGTGATTTTATTATTAATAGCTAAAGATTACTTTAAAATGCGAAGTGAAAAGCTGTTAATCATGAAAAATGATTTAACAGAGAGTTATTATGATACAAATAAACTCAAAGCAATGTTGCAAGAAAATCTAGGAGAAAAATATACAGGTGAGATAAAGACGGATTTCGATAATTTTGTTTTGACTAAAGTCCTAAGTAGCATTTCAGAATTAGAGAATGAAAAATATAAAAGATATGATTCTTTTTTATCAATAAAGGATATGAAAGAATACACTGACTCTCGCAGGGATAAGGCAGAGCATATTAATGGGAAACAAATAAACGAAAAAACTTACTATTTAGATATAAATCATTTTTTTGATGGAGTGACGTTTAAGAAAGTTTTTTCATTGTCTCATCAATTTAGAAATTACAAAAATCTGATTATTGATTTACGAGATAACAGTGGTGGAACTTTTGATGAGTTAAAAGATGTTGCAAGTTTATTTTTGGACAAGGGCAAAGTTATTTACCAACTAAATTACGGAAATAAAAAGGATAGTTTTGTATCTAATAATGGAGAACCTTTTGTGTTTAATAATATTGTAATGTTGACAAATTATAATACTGCGAGCGTGTCCGAACTTTTTATTTTGGCATTAAAAGAAAACTTAAGTAATGTAAAAGTAATTGGCACTAGAACTTATGGTAAATCCATTTCATATTCATTTAGGAATTTTAAAGATGGTTCTGCTATGGTTTTTATAACATCAATAATGCTAGGAGCTAATGATACTCCTATTGATATCAATGGAATACAGCCGGATGTTATGATTGGTAATACCGAAGATTTTTACAATAGTATACTTGATGAAAAAAAGAGAAAGGAAGCTGTTGATAGCGATAGTAAACGGCAGTTTGATGAAGCTTTATATTATTTGAATGCGAAAAAATAGTGAAGGGTTGATATTATGAAACTAATTGTTGCAAACAAGATACCAGAAAACTCAGAGTTTTGCCCTGTAGAAGAAGGTTGGAAACCACTTAAGGAACCAAAGAGTGTTGTTGTAACTATGTTAATATCTTTGCCGATTGGTTTGTTGATGTCTTCAATTGTGATAGGTATAGCAAATTTGTATGGTATTAAGTCTGATATCAAGCTTAATATAAGTTTATTATTAGCATTACTGATCGTAATACCTATTCATGAAGTAATTCATGCTTTAGCATTCCCAGAATCTATTAAGTCAGACAAAGTCATTTTTGGAATTTTGCCAAAGGTTGGTGCGTTCTATGCTCACTATGAAGGTGAAATGAAGAAGATACGATTCCTTATAACGTTATTAGCACCGTTAATTATTATTACTGTTATTCCACTTGCTTTTTTATGCATAACTGGCATTAATATGCCTTTTGTAATTAAGATTTCATCTGTTAATGCTTTATGTGCTTGTGCAGATGTATTTGGATTTTTTATGATTCTATTTCAACTTCCCCCAAAGTCCTTGATAAGAAACAAGGGTATTAAAACATATTGGAAGCCACTTTGAAAATAAATTGATTATTACCAGAAATTGCGAGGAGATAAATTTGTTTCATAAAAAATACTACTGTATAAAACAATATGATATTGCAGATTGCGGAGCAGCATGTCTTGCAACCATAAGTAAACAATATGGGTTAAAGATACCGATTACAAAAATACGAGAAGTTGCGGGAACAGATAAGCAAGGTACAAATGCTTATGGTCTAATAAAAGCAGCTGAACAATTAGGTTTTACGTCTAAAGCTGTCCGTGGCAATCAGGAGGCTTTTTTTTCTGAGTTTCCACTTCCGGCAATTGCCCATGTAGTGGTTGATGGAAGTTTGCTTCATTATGTTGTAATTCATAAAATAACAAAAAATCAAGTAGTTGTTGCCGATCCGGGAAAGGGCATCGTCAAGTTTGACCCAGAGGAGTTCTTTAAAGTCTGGACAGGTGTGCTTATACTACTTGTACCTTCAGCACAATTCAAAAAAGGCAACGAAACAAAGGGGATATTCTCACGCTTCTTCGGGTTATTGATCCCTCAAAAGAAGTTGATTATAAATATATTTCTGGCGTCCCTTATTTATACTATTTTAGGGATACTGGGGTCTTTCTATTTTAAATTCATGATGGATGATATACTGCCAAACAATTTAATGAAAACATTACATATTGTTTCGGTGGGTATCATTCTCTTAAGCATTTTCAAACTTCTGTTAAATGCGTTCCGATCACATTTGCTTTTATACCTCAGTCAAAAGCTAGACATATCCTTAATTCTTGGCTATTACAACCATGTTCTTCAATTACCCATGAATTTCTTTGGAACTCGAAAAGTTGGTGAAATTATTTCAAGGTTTATGGATGCTTCAAAGGTGAGAGAAGCCATTTCAGGAGCAACGCTCACAATAATGATTGATACACTACTGGCAATAGCTGGTGGAATAATACTCTATTCTCAAAGTTCGTTTTTATTTGCCATTGCCTTCATAATGGTTATAGCCTATGCCATCATTGTATTTTCCTTTAATAAGCCGATAAGAACTATTAACCGGGTACAGATGGAATACAATGCACAGCTTACATCCTATCTTGTTGAATCCTTAAACGGAATTGAAACTGTTAAAACCTTTAATGCTGAACGCAAAGCAAACATTGAAACCGAGAAAAAGTTTGTAAAGCTTTTGAAGAGCATTTTCAAAGGTGGTTGGATAAACAATCTTGAGAATTCCCTTACAGGATTTGTTGCTTCAGTAGGAGGAATTGTAATCCTTTGGGTAGGCGCATACAGCGTTATAAAGGGTGATATGTCAGTTGGCCAGCTATTGGCTTTCAATGCACTACTAGCATATTTCCTTGACCCAATAAAAAACCTGATTAATCTTCAACCGATGATGCAGACAGCTATTGTTGCTTCTGATAGATTGGGAGAAATATTGGATTTGGAACTTGAAAAGAGTGAAAATGAAGACAAAAAAATAGCACCAAGCACACTTAAAGGATTGATTGAGTTTAAAGAGTTGGATTTCCGTTACGGTACCCGACAGTTAGTCTTGAAAAATATTAACCTTAACATAAATAGTGGTGAAAAAATTGCATTTGTTGGTGAAAGCGGCTCCGGGAAAACAACCTTGGTAAAGCTACTATTGAACCTGTATAAATGGGAAAAAGGCGAAATCCTAATCAACGGCTACAATGTCAAGGATATAAATATGAATTATCTGCGTGAACGCATTGCATATATTTCACAGGACATTTTCCTATTCAGCGGTACAATATATGAGAACCTTACACTAGGCATAGAAAACCCAGATATGGAAACTGTTATTGAGTCTGCAAAAATGGCAAAGGCACATGATTTTATTAACCAGATGCCATTAAGATATGAAACTATGCTAGAGGAAAACGGCTCTAATCTATCGGGTGGTCAGAAGCAAAGACTGGCTATAACAAGGGCACTCCTTAAAAAGCCTGATATACTAATAATGGACGAGGCCACAAGCAACCTTGATTCTATTACGGAAAAGGCTATAGAGAAGACTATCAACGAACATACCCATGGAATAACTACTCTAATAATTGCACACAGGCTTTCCACCATAATGAGGTGCAATAAAATTTATGTTATGGATAAGGGAGAATTTGTGGAAAGCGGAACTCATCATGAACTGATGGAGAGAAGAGGGTTGTACTATGACCTTTGGAAGGAGCAGTTACCTGAGACAAATGAAAAGGAAATAAAAAAAGAAGCGGGTATTCCATCAATCCCCTTTGTTCCTTTTGTCGGAGGAGTATTTGAATCAGCAGCGGCAAAGGAAGGTGAGGGAGAATGAAGACCTATATACAAGATATAAAGGACATGTCTGACAGCCGTGAAATGCTAGAAGCAAAACCCCACTTTTTCATGACATGGTTTATATATATACTCATTGCTATTATAGGTATGGCGTTGGTTTGGGCATATTTCGGTGAAATAGAAGACTATGTCAAGGCAAACGGTGCAGTAAGACCAGGTGACAGGATAAGCACAATAAGGAATGCCGTTGCCGGGCGAGTAGACAAGGTTAACATAGAAGAAGGTATGCGGGTCAAAAAGGGTGATGTACTTTATACCATCGAGACCAATGGAATTTTGATTGATAAGGATGAGAAAGCAAAGATAGTTTCAAGGCTTGAAAAGGAAAACAAGAATCTTTTAAAGTTCAAGCAAAGCATACAGGAAGAGAAAAACCTCTTTGATTCGGGCAATGCTGATGAGATTGATTATTATAACCGATTTCAGAAGTATATGACCGATAGGAAAACGAATGTAGAGCAGATGAATAACTCTAAGATTGACCTTATACAGTTAAAAGGTGACGCTGAAGCCTCAAAGAAAATAGCAGAAGTCAAGCTGGGAAACTCAAAAGAGGTTTTAAAAAATCAAGAGACTCTGCTTGCTTCCATTGAAAAAAATAAGAACCTGTTTGATAAAGGCAGTGCAGAATATCAAAGAAGGTACGAAGATTTTGCATTCAACCTAACCCGGTTGAACTCACTATATGAGCAAAAAAGTGATACATATGAAAGACTTAAAAAGCTTTATGATGCGGGCGGGATAGCAAGAAAGGAACTGGAGGATGCAAAGAATCAAATGGATCTTGCAAAGCTGGATGCAGATAAATTTAAAAATGAATTTGTAATGAACCTGCAGGATTCAATCAAGGAATCTGAACAAAGCATTGCAGAGCTTTCAGCTTCCATAGCAAAGTGGAAGACAAGCCTTGATGCTTACAGCAGCAAGAGTCAGAATACAGAACTGGTACTTGAAAAATTGCGTCTTGATACGCTTGTGCAAATTGAGGATGGTCTGTCAGCAAATAGGACTAACCTCGACAAGGCCAAAAGTGAATTGAAAAACCTTGAACTGAATTTGAAAGAAGCTACTGTAACTTCTCCTATTGACGGTATAGTAAATCTATATACGGAAATTAACAGAGGCGATTTGCTTCAAAACGGAATTGACATTGCAGCAATTGTTCCGGATACAAGCACTGAATACAAAATTCAGCTAATGGTGTCTAATAAGGACATTGCAAGCATTAAAGAGGGGCAAAAAATTAAATACCATTTTCTTGCGCTTCCCTATCGTGAATATGGTGAGGTGGAAGGCATAGTAAAAAAGATTGGTACGGATGCCAGAGTGGATAAGGAGTCAGGAGCAAGCTACTATATGGTGGAAGCTACCGTTGAAAAAACTGAACTTGAAAGCTACAAAGGAGTCAAATCCCAAATCAAGGTTGGAATGGCTTGTGAAGCACAGGTTGTGACCAAATCACGGAAAATACTGTGGTGGCTTCTTGAAAAGATAAATCTTATTGATTGAAAGGACAGATGATTGTGGTTAAAAATAAGCGTTTTGTTTCAATTGTTATTTTAATAACTTTAGGTATTGCAGTTACAGGTGTATATGCTGCGGGCAGAATCTATACCAATAAATCCCTTGATGACCTTAAGGGATATGTTGATAACAGTAATTTGAATATACAGGTGGTGGATAGCGAACAACAGGTTCTTGAATCGCAGTATAGCAATACTCTTAAGCAATTTAATGACAGCAGGAAACAAACTGCTTTGTTTCAAAACCAGCTTGACCGATTAAATTTTGATAAAGTCCAGTATCCGAAGAAAAAAGAACAGCAGCAGATGGCAGAAAAATACCAGTTGCAAGTTGAGTATTATAATGTGTGCCTATCGATAAAACAGCTTTCATTGGCTCAAAGCGAATTGGAGGTTGTAAACAAGCAGATTTCCGTTGAGCAGGAGAAGTTGAATCAAGGAAATTCAACGCAGCTTGCTGTTGATGATTTAAATAGTAGGAAACGGATTGTTCAGGATAAAATTACAAGCCTTAGCCAAAGTATTGAAGAGGGAAAAAGTGCTTTGAAATCAAGGCTTAATGAAACTACAGATGTACAATTTGATCCTTCGTTTAGTATTCCATCTACGGTTGACGGTTCTGATACATATTCCCTGTCATCACTCAGGAAGAAATGTGAGGATAATAATATTGGATTGCTCCAAATTAGTGCCTATATTGGATTTCACAGCAGCTTGATCTCAAGCATAAAGTCATGTGTCGGTGAAAGCGATCCTTCATATGGAACAGCAGTGTCGGAACGCTCTAAGCTTCAAGCAGATGGAAATGTTTTAAGGCAGCAAATTGATACCTATGTGGAACAACAGTATAATATCTTTAAACAGAACCTTACTACATATTCTACAACTCAGGAGCGTAAAGGCATTTTAAACCGCCAATTAGATGTTTTAAAGAATAAATATGATAATGGCGATATAAGCGAGCTTCAGTATTTATCGGATAAATTCCTAATTTTGAAGGAGTTAAACAATGAGTATAGCTCAATTGTAGATAAAATTAATGCAAAATCTATGATAAATTTGATTGAAAATGGAATCATTCTTCAGAATAAATAGGGTGAAAATATGTGCGAAAGGCTGATTGACACAAAAAACTCAAAAGAACTAACGGCATCATCCCCAGATATCCATAAAAACCTTGAAATGTTTTTCAAACCTATTCCCAACTCCCATGCAGATTTTGCTGGGATTGATGGAGTGGGTCAGGAGGTTGCAGTATTCTACTCAGATAATTCTGTAGCCAAAGCCTTGTACTTCAAATCACTCAGTGAAAAGAATCCAAGGCTTATCTGCATGGCTGAAAATTTCAGCAATCAGGACTATTTGGTGGCGGGTAAAAACGGCATAGAGCTTGTTCGGTATAAGTGCTTTGGGGATTATCTTTCCATTGACGGTCTGTGTGATGCTTTGAGGGTGGAATCCAAACACCAGTACCGTATACCCGGCACTGCTTTTAAAATTGGGTATGTTGATATCCAAAATGCTACCCATTATGTTGTATTCCCTGATAAGACGCGTGGAGAAATTACAGAACTTCCAGCTGCGGTTTATCTGGCTGAAGGTCAGTTTGTACTTGTAGATGAATTCTACCGTTTCAGGCATGCCTTCCAGAACAGGATTTCCCCACAAGAGTCTGTATATAATATCCACAGCTTTGCTGTGTTCAGCACTAAAAGTGATGAACCTAGAATTGAAAAGGGTGACGGTGTATTTATTACGCTTAACAATGTCCCTTCAAGCGTACAGCTAAGAGATAAGAACATTGTTTCCGTTGATTCAAAAAACAATTTTTTGAGGTATTACCGTAATGTGAAGCATAATGCTGACAGCTTCATGTCTTCCGTAAAGGCAAAGGGGCATAAAATGGCTTTTGTGATAAAGAAGTTAGAAGATGGTCTGGTGCTTCGGGAAGTCGAAACAGGCAGTGAGTTCTTCGCTTCGATTGAAGCGGAAGAAGGACAGGTTGTCTGCCTTGATGGTGATACTATTGTTACCACCTTTGCATCAATGAAATTCTATACCTACTCATCTTTCTATGACCGCTTTGAGTATGGAACTGCTGAAGTAAAGGATGGACTTGTGTTTTTAAGAAAGCTGACTGGGGAGAAGGTTATTGTAAAGGATGCACCCGAATCCTTGGAGAACGGACAAGTCATATATGTAGATGAAAATGATAATTTCTGCGGTGTGGAAGATAGTGCCGATGAGGATATTGCAAAGAGAAAACCAACCAATATCAGAGTATTTACAAGAAAAGAGAAAATTCAGATTACAAAGCAGGTTCTTATTCTCGGCAATAATACCTACTCCAACGCATATAAACTCAGTATGCTGAAATTCGGGTACAAGGCAGAGGTGCTTGAAGGTTTTGAGCCATGGTCAAAAATATGCACTGCTCTGAAGGACATGGACTCTGTGGTGGTTGTAACCTCCCATATCTCCCATGACAATATGTGGCGAATCAAAAAAGAGGTTCTCGACATCCCGGTTATATACTCTTCATTTGACGGTGCGAACAGAATATTGGAGCAGTTACTTGCAATGGAACAGGAAGTGCAGAATGAGAAGGCTGCAAATTAAGAAAAAATGGTGATGAAAATTGAGCATGATGTATTATCTGGCTGCAAGTAAAGAGTTACCTCTTGGCAGCTTTGGAGAAAAGAAAATAAAAGACGCGGGCAAGGAAGTAAAGGCAATGAAGTTTGCAAATGTACAATTACCAGAAGGGTATATACCTCTCGAACAGGTGATTGACCTATCCCACATCAAAGAGGATGAGGTTGTTGTTTTTGCCACATATGAGGATGCCGCGGGTATTTTTGTGGAAAAGCTGCCGATGGAGAATTCGGGTGTTAAGAGGCATTTAAAGAACAGTTTTATTTATAGGATTCAACCAAACATCGGCAAGTTCTGCATTGATGAAGAAATAAGGAAAATCAATGAGCCGATGTATCTAGCACACAGAAAGTGCGTCAATGAACTTTTTGATTATATCCGCAGGAACAAGGTAGATAACGAAGAAATGGAGTTTTACGCTTGCTGGTATGGAGAAGAAGAGCATGACCGAAACCCGGAACTGGACTTGATAATAGACCTTAAAACCTTTGAACCAGCAGACAAATTTGGTTTCAAGGAACAGCAGTACATTCTTATAAAATGAGGGATGTCGTATGGATAAGTGGGAATACAAAAGTCTGAAATTTGAAGTAAAAGGATTCTTTGGAGGTGTAATTGACACAGAACAATTCGACAGTGTGGCCAATAAGCATGGTCAGGAAGGCTGGGAACTTGTTTCCTGCTTTGACACCAATTATGCCCAAGGCGGCAGCAGGTATATAATAGCGGTTTTTAAAAGAAGAGTACAATACTAACGAGATTGGAGGTGTGAGCATTGAAAATCAATGATAATTTTCGTAAACTTGTAAAGCAAAATGGTGGCACAGATGCTTTTTCCTCTAAGTATGACTATTCAAGTAAAGTAATCAAGCAATACTTGGAGGGGACAAGGAATCCATCTCAGATGACCATCAGAGCGATAGCTGGAGAATTGAAAGTAGATTGGCATTCTCTTGTGGAATAGAGAATTAATCAAATGATTGGAGGTATGGGGCATGAAGGCTACAGGTATTGTGAGAAAAGTTGACGAACTGGGCAGGATCGTCTTACCCATGGAACTAAGAAGAACTCTTGATATTGAAGAAAAAGATCCAGTTGAATTTTTTGTGGACGGAGCAAGTGTGGTTTTAAAGAAATACCAGCCATACTGCGTGTTTTGCAAAAATGCAACGGATATTGAAAACTACAAGGGAAAAAACATATGCAAATCTTGTCTTGAAGAATTGAAAGGGGGCAAATAACCTATGATAAAACAAAAGCACATAGTATGGACAATCCTTTGGCTTGTGTTTATTGCAAGCGGTATGCTTCAACCAAAGAGTCCAGTTTTTTCCTACATATTCATGTTCTCGGCAATTGCTATCAGCATAGGTTTTGGAGTAATGTTTACAAAGGCAGTAAAGGATAAGGTTTTCCTCTGCATATTATGGCTTATAATAGTACCCGCGTTTTCGGCACTAATCAGTCTGCTTGTAGCAATGATTTTTAAGGGCAATGAAACTTCTATGAACTTTAGCTTATGGATACAGTTGGGATTATATGGGGTTAGTTATATTCTGCTTTGGTTCTTAATGGCTCTTCGTGGAGATTCCAAAACAGTCAAGCTTGCTATGGCTACAATTGCGGTTTTCTTTTTCATCATTGAAAATATCAAGAATGCTGTTATAGGTGTACTGCCTCTTGACATGCTCCAGAAGGCTTTCAAGGTAGTAATAAATGACTTTATAAAGGCTGGTGTCAATCCAAATGAAGCCATAAAATTTGCATTCAGTCTTATGACCCTACCTCTACTCTTTCTGTCACTCATAATGCTTCTTGTGGTTTTTGCAAGGGATATGGGTAAATTTAACGGTCTCATTGGACGGATTGATGATAAGATTGAATATTGGAAATGCTTGTTGAACAAGGATTATGCCTATGAGAAGTATGTAAAGAACAATCCTAAATATAGAGACATACTTGGAGGGAATAAGTAAACTGATTTATAAAACAAATATAAAAATCGGAGGCGCTAACATGAAAGAAAGTTTAAAGAGAATTAAGTATTTGATAATAGGTATAGTAATCGGATCGCTTTGCTTCGGTGGGGTAGTATTTGCAGCACAAGATTATGTACTTTCAATTTTTAATGCAAAACTTATTTTTAACGGGACAGAAAAAGTGGGAAGTGATAAGCCAAATCAATATTTTAATGGTCAAACCTATGTTCCAACAGCGCTAATTTATAATGGAACGACATATGTACCTTTACGTTTCTTCTCAGAATCAATTGGTCAGCCCGTTAAATATGATGGAAGCACAAAAACTATATATGTTGGAAAAGTTCCTGAGAACGATAGGATTCAAAGGAGTATGAGTGATGTTATGCAACCATACTTTAAGTCAGATAGCTCATTTTATGTTAATGACAAGATTATTATGGCAGGAAAAGAATACATAAAAGGATATAAGGTTTCTACTTGGGCATCACGACCATTTACAGCTTCATTTAATCTGGAAGCAAAGTATGTTAATATATCGGGTACTATTGGATTAGAAGACGGAAACAATAAGTATGATAACACATTTGAAGTATATGGGGACGATAAGCTTATAACATCAATAACATTAAAGGCAGGCGAACTACCGCAAAATTTAAACATAAATGTGTCAGGGGTTATAAAATTGGATTTTAAAGTTATTGGGTCATACAGTACAGTGTGCTGTGCAGACATGCAAATAAAGTAATAGTTGAAGATTATACAATTGGGTGAAAAGATGGGCGATATTCTCATAATGTAAGAAGATTTAAATGGTTTTCAAAGTAGTAATATATGACTTTTATGGACTGAGAAAATGTAAAAAAAAACTACCCCGAATTTAGGGATATACTGAGAGCGTGATTTTGTGGAATACATGGAAATTGAGCAGAAACTTTATGAATTTTTGAAAAGTAATAGTAAAGATGACATAAAATTAAAGCTAAATGAAAATAAAAAAATGCTAATGTTAGCAAATAAAAGTAAAAACACAGTTGAAATTAATTTTAAAAATGCGATTAAAATCTATGAAGAGTGTAAAGTGGGTAGCGTATATAGTTGTAGCATATCTGATTATTTTCAGTTGGCTTTATGTCATGAAATTGGTCACTTAGAAGACATTGAATATCAGTATGATGATTTAGAAGTGATGAAGTCGGAAATAACGATAAAAGAAAAGATTAATAATACCACGGACGAAAATGAAAAGATTGAGATAGTTGTAAAGGTTATTATTGACTCAGTTAAAAAAGAATATGAAGCTGAAAAAATAGGAAAGAAATATGTACCAGAGAGTCTCACGAATGATTACTTTGCGTTAAATTTCTTGAAGTATAGGAATTTATAAAAATCTAGATACATGGTAATAGTTACATTAAATGTATATGTGGAAAAATAATCAGGATAATGATAAACTAAAAAAGCTATGAATAATATACAAACAACAATTGCAGCCATGATGCTGAGTTTCAAAATGATATTGTGCTTAAATGATAATTGGGATACATATATAAGAGATTGCATCTACAAGATACGGGATGTTGAACAGAGAGAAGTAGAAAAGATGCTGTCATGTATGGATCCTGAAAAGGGTCATTCAGTATATATGTGTTCTGAATGTGGGAAAAAAGAGATTTTTGCGCATAGTTGTAAAAGTAGAATATGTAGCATTTGCGGTAAAAAACATGCAGATGAGTGGGCTGAAAAAATAAACAAGGAAATGTATGCAAAAGTGGCAGTATTATATACTGGCAGCTTTAAAGAAAGCAATGAATGGAGACAGGGAATTAGCAAGGATAGTAGACTGGTGCTTTAAAGAAAGAACAAACGGATTCAATATACAGGCAAAAAGACGTATAGAAGGGAAGACAAAGAAAACCGCCAGATATATGGCTCAATATAGATATTGAATTAATAGAACCTGATAAGATAGGTACAATAAAATTTGCAGTTAAAACCTGCATAACAGAAGTTATTTATGAGTTTTTTATAGATAAAGCTTTCCAACCAGTAAATTTTAAATATATAAAACAAAGTCAAAACAATCTGTTTTTGAAGAAGGGAAATACGAAGAAGGACTTAATCGATTGGTTTAACGAGTATTCCCCAACGATACGCTATATTGATGGATCAATTTTACAGAATAATATTTATATATCTGTTGATAAAGAGCCAATATACTTTGATAAAAACAAAATATTAGCATGGGATTGGGTAAGTAATGGAGTTAATATTAATAAAGAATCGCAAACAGAGAATAAATATACATACTCTATTCAGTACTATTTGATTAGCGAGCTCAAAAAGATTCTTACGATATCATATTTGATGATGATGCTGCTGGAGAAGCAGCTGATGTAATTACTGTTAAAGTTGAAGATAAAAACATAGTATTTTCTTTTTTTCACTGTAAATTCTCAAAAGAGATTAATCCAGGGGCACGAATTGACGATTTGTATGTTGTTTGTGGTCAAGCACAAAGAAGCATTAACTTTAGGGAAAAACTAGATTTATTAATTGAACATATGCTAAATAGAAATTCAAGACGAACTAAAAAAGTAAGTGTCCCACGATTTGAAAAAGGAAATGAAAAAGAATTATTAAAGATTAAAAAAATGCTTAAGCTTAAAAAAGCAATATTAAAAATAGCAATTGTTCAACCCGGTGTATCAAAAGCTTTAGTATCTGATGAACAACTTAAATTACTTGGTATTACGGAGGGGTATTTAAAGGAAACATATAACATTGCTCTGGAAGTTATTGTTAGTATATAAGTGTATTATTATTTATGTCTCTATACACTTGAAAATACAATGTGAGGCTAAAAAACAAAAAAATATATTAATATAGAGGTGAGAGAAATGAATATTGATACAAACAATTCTGAAATCATCATATATCAAACAGAAGATGGTAAAACAAAAATTGATGTGATGATTGAAAATGAGACAGTCTGGTTAAATCAGGCACAAATGGTTGAACTGTTTCAAACATCAAAACAGAATGTTAGTTTACATATAAAAAACATTTTTAAAGAAGGGGAATTGGAAGAAGATTCAGTTGTAAAGGAATACTTGACAACTGCGGATGACGGAAAATCTTACAAAACAAAACACTATAACCTTGATGTTATTATTTCTCTTGGATACAGAGTAAAATCTCACAGAGGCACCCAATTCAGAATTTGGGCAACACAACGGCTTCGTGAATACATCGTAAAAGGTTTTACCATGAATGATGATTTGTTAAAGAAGTCAGGTGGAGGAAATTATTTTGATGAACTCCTGCAACGTATTAGGGATATCCGTTCCAGTGAAAAGGTGTTTTATCGTAAAATTTTAGAGATTTATGCTACAAGTATTGATTATGATCCGACTGCTAAAGCAACTCAGGCTTTTTTTAAAACAGTTCAGAACAAAATGCATTATTCTGCTCACGGAAAAACTGCTGCGGAGATTATTTATGAACGTGCTGACAGCGACAAACCATTTATGGGATTGACAACATGGACAGGATTACAACCAAAAAAATCCGATATTGAAACTGCTAAAAATTATCTTACAGAGGATGAAATTGATACTTTAAATAGAATTGTAAACATGTATATTGAATTTGCAGAACTTCAGGCAAAGAGCAGAAAGCCAATGTATATGGCTGACTGGATAAGCAAACTTGATGATTTTATGAAGATTTCTGGGAGGGAAATTTTATCTCATGCAGGGAAGATATCCCATGAGATAGCCAAGCTGAAAGCTAATGAGGAATATGCAAAATTCTCAGAACGATCAAAGAATGAATTATCTCAGGTAGAACGACATTTCTTGGAGAGTATTGATGTTACGGCTAAACAACTTCAAGAGAAGAAAAACAATTCCAAAGATAAAAAGAGCAAATCAAAATAACAACTTTGAAATTTAAGCTGAATATTTTAATTTGCAAAATCCTCAGTATCACTTGTGTCTATACCCATCCAACAAATTTGTACATACAAATTGGTAGGGTTCGCCTCCACCAAATCTATCAAGTCAGATTGATACAATGCGGGGTGATCTATAACAGGATCGTCCCGCATTGCATTAATATAAACATGTAAATATGACAGTTGAACCAACGGTCAGAGGTGTTATTAAAATCCAGCCCAAGATGAATGTTCTCTTTACATGTACCCATAGTTTATCTAAGGTCATATCCTGTGGAATATGCATAAAACTTGGTCTCCATTTACCAATAACGAGAAGGTCGATCACAAAAGAATCATATAATACCAACATAATCAAAAACACAAAATTAATGAGCAGTATTTGCGCAAATGACATTTCGGCACTTATGAGAAGCAGGAACCAATCGTATGCAAATAACGCAAACATTAGTGCGCCAAGCAAAGCTTGGCATCATCTTACAGGGTGAAAGTCCCTGTTGGGAAGACCTAGCCAGTCACCCATATCGAGTGTTGCACCGAAACTGGTAACAGTAAGGTGAAGCGTACACAGAGAACCATGTAGGCCAAAAGGGAGACCGCACTCCCTGGAGAATATTCAGCCCCGTTAACGCGCAGAATGCAGATGGCGACATGTTTAACGTCATGGAAGCCAATACAGAGGAATCATAAATGGCGAGATTCCCGAGGGTCTGTCGGGGTCAGAGCACGTGGCATGTATGGAGAGAGATGTCAGGAACTTGGGAGGTCCTAAGGCTCCTGTTGAAAAGGCAGGTAGGCATATCCAATCGAAACAGAGGACTGCCAATGCTAAAAGGAATTCGGATTAACTCATAGTACTTTGAGAGCGGGAGAGCCGCTTACACGGGGAAGGGGTTAACAATTATACGTAGCTGGCAAAGGAAACATTGGCCGGACAGGAGGATCGGATAAACAATGCAAACCTCACTGCTGGGAATAGCAATAAAAGCAAAACAGAATACGAAATACAAATTTGGAAACTTGTATGAGCTCATAAATAAGGCTGCTTTGTATGAGGCATGGAGACAGATCAATAAAGGATCAGTGTCTGGAGTGGATAATGAGACAGTGAAAGAATTTAGGAAGAACATACACACAAATATGGATGAAATGTATGAAGAGCTGAAAAGCAAAAGATACAAAGCCAGATTAGTGAAAAGAGTTTTTATACCTAAAGGTAAAGATGGAAAAAGACCATTGGGGATACCTGTTATACGTGATAAAATAATACAAAGAGCAGCGGCTAGTATACTAGAAGCAATATATGAGCAGGACTTTATTGAAGAAAGTTATGGCTATAAGAAAGGCAGAAATGCACATCAGGCCATAAATTCAATAAAGGAAGAAATAAGTGGTAAATATAATCATGTAGTGGAGGCAGACATAAAAGGTTTTTTCAACAACATAGATCACAAATGGTTGATACGAATGTTGGAAGAAAGAATCAAGGACAAGCAATTTATAAGGCTAATAAAGAAATGGCTGAAAGCAGGAATATTAAATAGTGATGGAAGTGTTGAGAAACCAGACAGGGGGTGTCCGCAGGGTTCGTTATGCCTAGCTCGGCATAACCCACCTTATGTGGAGATAAACGTTATGCCGAGTTAAATCCTGAAAGTGCTTTGCTTTCTGTCATTTTCAGCTTTAATCTCGGCATAATATAAACTACTTCAGTGAGTTCAAGAATTCCATCAGATCTTTATCCCGATTCCACTCCGGAAGATCTGTTTCATCAGTCACTTTGGGCGAAAGCCTATTGATTGCTTCATTCCTCAAACGGTTATCTGTTCTCACGTAAATCATCGTCGTGGAAATATCCTCATGCCCAAGAAAGTCTCTGATATAAACAATGTTTATGCCTGCTTCAAGCATGTGAACAGCCTTACTGTGCCGGAACATATGGCAATGAACTTTCTTTGGAAAAGAGGGATTATCTTTTCGGATCTCTTCCACATATTTACTGATGATATATCCTATGCCATCTCGGTCGATCTTTTGATGATATCGGTTTGTTACCAGTGGGTGATCACCAAGCGCATTAGCAAGATATCGTGAGATATAGCTTTTAAGAAGATTAGCTGTTTCATCGGAGATTACGACAGTCCTAAATTTATTGCCTTTTCCATGAAGTCGTACGGTGGAATTCGCATTCAGAAATGCATCTGCGAGCCTAAGATCACACAATTCCTGGACACGGCATCCACTATCATAAAGAAGCGTAAGTATTACCCTGTGTCGTAATCCTTTTCGTGTATTGAAGTCTGGTTTATTAATCAATTCAGACATGTGCTCAACCGAAAGAAAAGAGACTTCTCTGGTAGATGATTTTTTTGCCTTAATCCCCGACACTTTCAGTAAGGGAGAAATGTATTCAATACATTCGAGCTGGGCGTAATCAACAAAGGCCTTGATAGCTCCCAGCCTTTGGTTTGCAGCAGAACTGCTGGCTCCATTTTTCCTATACCACTCAAGAAACTCAAGGACCAGCTCGCGTTTAAAGTCTTTTACATGAAATGATCGGAGATTTATTCCTTTCTCCATGCTGATGTAACGTAATAAAAGCTTTAAAGTGTCACGATAACTGAGTATCGTGTTTTTCGAGTAACACCTCTGCAATGGGAGATAGTCTGTCAAGAATCCTGTGACCAGTGCTGCAAAATCAGTAGAATTCATATTCATTGAAAAATGCCTCCTTGATCAAATCTGGAAATGACTTTTTTAGTTGATTCTTGATATAAGGAAATCTTTCTCCTGTGAGCTTCAGGTAGTAGGCTGTTTCTTCAAAGCCTTCGTGTCCAAGCATTGTCCTCATATATGGAAGATACGCCATAAGATCTTTGCCTTCGTCTACCCATTTGCGGAGCAGATTTACACAGTAGGTATGACGAAAATCATGTACACGAGGTCCATGTCCGGTGTGTGGTATTCCTGCGTGTTCAAGATATCTTCTGAAGTTACGATATACATTTACAAGTGGCATTACCTGTCCAGGTCGGATCATAAAGAAGTATTCATCATCGGGTGAAACTGCATGGATTTCTGCATGGATCATTCGGCATCTTTCAATAAGCTGAGGATGAACTGGAACAATACGGTCCTTATGATTTTTTGCATTTCGAACAGTGATATAACCGTCCTCAAGGTTTACATCACCTAAAGTTATTAGTCTTAATTCAGAGACACGCATTCCGCTTGTGTACAGGATTCTGAAGAAAACTGGCATGAGAATCCCTCTGTAAGGACATTCACTTGGAATGGATTGACTTTTATCTACTTCCGCAAAAAAGCGTTTCAGTTCATCATCGCTATAAATATGTGCTTCATACTTTGGAGATTTCTTTGTTATTCCCTTTTGAGGAACATAGACCTGTATCCCGAGGTCGTTCAAATACCTGCAGAATACTCTCATGCTACTGATGCGGCGAGACTGATTACTTATCGATTCATAAGATTTTTTGCGGCACCAAATATCACATAAATCTTTTGAAACATTTTTTTCTGTCAACTCATTCTGGGTGAAGAAAGTATCGATCCTTTTAAATGCAGCAGCCTCTGCTGTATATTCAAAGCCAAGAGCCTTTTTCAGATCTACAAGATCCTGAAACTCTTTTCGGAATACGCTGTAGTATTTGATTTCAGTCATTTTCAATGTCCTCCGGATGTAGAATGCATTCTGCAAGCTTTTGGATATCAGTTTTTAGATAAACTGCAGTGATATCAGGATCTGAATGTCCAAGGATGTTTGAAATGACAGGAAGAGGCGTCTCCATTTCTAGGAGCATGGAACCAGCAGAGTGCCTTAGGGAATGAAAACCTGAGCGTTTCCGTCCACGCCTGTCAATACCTGCCTTTCTCATGTAACGGACGATGAGCTGCTCCATGTGATTATTCTCTCCGATTGAATCAAATGGAGGCATATGCTTTAAAAACACTCTGTCAGATTCATAGTAAGAAGGGCGTCCGTTTTTAATGTAATCAATGATAGCCCATCCAACTGCATCTGGAATAGGCAGTGTCAAAGGTTTATGAGTTTTGTGCTGGATAATGGAAACTTTCTTTTCTTCCCAGTTGAGGTTGCTGAATCTGAGATTTTTGATGTCGCCAATCCGTAAGCCAAGGACACATGCAAGGACGATCATTGCATAATCCCTCTTTCCAATTGGATTATTACGATCTATTGCAGAAATCATTGCTTTCAGTTCATCTACATTCCACGCAGATGGAATCTTTGCACTCTTTGAAATAGGTGGCATATGAATCCTTTCTGCATAGTTTTCCGGAATTAGGCTTTCAGAATAAAGATATCTCAGAAAATGTCGTATACCACATACCTTCTGTTCAATGGTCTTAAAACTATATCCGGTATGCGTTTTCAGATATGCATTGCAGTTTTCCATGGTGATTTTGCCGGTATGCAAAACCTTGATCTGTGTAAAATAATCCATAAAAACCATAGCGCTCTTTTTGTAATGCTCTTTTGTGGTAGCTGACAATTCGGTAGATTCCAGGTATGTTGTGTAACCGTTAAATATTGTAGAATAATAAGAATTGAGTACAAGAGGATTTTTTGACGCGAAATATCTGCGTGTTAAAACTTTATGTAGGCTGTAGTCTTCCAACATGTGGATAACCCGCAATAACTGAACCCGCTGTTGCGATAGAGTTCCCTCATTGCATTTGCTGATAAAACCGTATTGCTTTTCAAGATACTTCAGACCGCATTCCATATCAAACTCAGTATCTCCATATTCATTCATGAGGAATGATTGGATCTTGTTCCATTCTCTTTCATAAAAATGGATGGTTACTGGATTATAATTGTTCTCCAGCAACAAGGCCTTTAGACCTTCTGTAATCATTTCAAGCTTCATATTATAAGCCCCTTTCTTTTTGATGATTACAGAATATCAAGTTCTACGAAATATGGCAGGTATTATGCCGAGATGAATAATAAAAACACTATATTTACTGGAGAAAGGGGGTATCAACTCAGCATAACATCTATCTCAGCATAAGGTTCAGTAATAAGTCCAATATTAGCAAATATATACTTGCACTATGTGTTAGATATATGGTTCAAGAAAGCGATAAAACCCAAGTGCGGAGGCGAAGCATATTACTGTAGGTCGGCGGATGATTTTGTCTTTGGATTTAGATACAAAGATGATGCACTATATTTAATGAGAATGCTAGGAAAAAGGCTTGAAAAATTCGGATTGGATTTAGCGAAAGAGAAAACAGGAATGGTGGTATTTTCAAGATTCAAGAAACACCTAAATACTAAGTTCAGCTTTCTAGGTTTCGACTTCAGATGGGTAGAGTCAAGGAACAAAAAGGACTATATATTAATGGAAACAAACCAAAAAAGAATGACAAAATCGCTTAAAGAATTCAAAAAATGGTGTAAAGAGAACAGAAACAAAAGGATTCAAACAATAGTGGAATGTGTAAACAAGAAGCTAAAGGGATATTTTAACTATTATGCCATAGAAGGAAACAGCAAAAGAATAGGCCAATTCTACTTTATAGCAACAGGTATACTATATAAATGGCTAAACAGGCGCAGTCAAAGAAAGAGTTTCAATTTTAAGGAATTCAATCAGAAGATGGAACACTACGGATTAATAAAGCCAAAGATACAGAAAAGTAAATACAAGCAATTGAGTATTGAGGATTATAGTTTTGTTTGATTACGGAAGCGAGTATAATTGAGGAGCCCAGTGCGGTAATTCCGCACGCTGGGATCTGTGCGGGGTGTGTCGGGTAACCGACACGTCTACCGTGACTAAGAATCAAGAAGCCCGCTATCGCCAGTAGACTTTTCGGCGTCTGCTTTCTTTTCATCTCACCAGTTTCGTCTCTGGCAGAAAATACGATGTGGGTTCTAAAAAGGAACACAACGACAATATTAAATATTGCGAACTCAACAATAAGCCATAAAGCCGTTTTCGAAATTAATTCAAGCATTTTTTTTGACCTCCTCTGTCAGTGCGTTAAGAATTTGGTCGGCATACTCAAGCGCTTTCATCAATAGTGTTTGATTATTCCTAAAAAAATCCAGAGCTCCGTTAGTGATATCAATTCTCATCGCTTCATGATAAGCCTTATGTTCCAAGCAGCATTGTTCACCCGTTTCGGTTATGCCGAAATATATACTTTTTCGATTTTCTCCTCTGTTTGATTTGAACAAAAGTTTCTGCTTCAACAATTTGTTGACAACGGATGTGAATGCGCCTTTTGTCAGACTGAGTCCTTTTGCTAGTTCGGAAAAATTGACATCTATATGATTCCGTACATAGACAAGCGTGTGTATCTCGGACGGGAAGAGATCAATACCTGCAAAATTTATCTTCTTATGCTCAAGGATCTTTATGAACCTATTATAGTTATCAGCCGTAGCTATGAATCGCTTTATTAGTTCCTCCATGCCTGTTTGTTTTTGAAAGTCCAATTGATTTGATGAGCTATTTATCAATACTGAAGGTGCATAAAATACAAAACTTTACTGCTCATTGCATTTCCATTGGAGGTGTCTGTGACCCTGCTCTTGAAAGATTTTTAAAAGAACATACAGATGTAGTTGAAATAACACTTGGTCTTGATAAACTTCATGAACAGTTAATGTTCAAGGCGCAACAAGAGAACAGTGATTTTTCAAAATATTGCAGAAGGCTTTTGGAGAAGGGTGTTTCAGTAGAAGCATATAAAGAAGACATTGATTTTATTACAAAGATTATTAGAAATGAGTTGGAAAATGTAATTGAGCCCTATCCTAACAAACTATATACTTTTAAGGAATTGCTGGAAAACTCCATGAAGCTGGGGGTTGAGTATATGAAAGTGAAAGATTTTGAGGTCGATCAGTTTTTGGAGAATGGAGAAAAGATGATTGAACAAAGTGATAAATTATAGGCAATAAATTAGGTGGCATCAATTTTGGAGATTGGATAAATAGAATGGTATTGAGTTTAGTGGAAATTATGTTGGGTGTCATGGAAATTGCTATATATAAATATATAGTTGAAAATTGCTTTATAAGTATCAGTTATGTTTGATATAATAAAATTATTAATCTTATTATATAAAGGCTGGTGACAGAAATGAAATGGGAAGAAGTTAAAAGAGTTTATCCAAATCAGTATGTTTTGTTAACTGCTCTAAAATATCATATTGATGGAAACAAAAAATATATAGATGATATGGCTGTAATCTGCGCAATCCAAGACGCTAAAGAAGCAACAAAAACATTAGTAAGATGCAAAGGTGACAACTTTGTATACCATACATCCAAAAGTGAGGTTGTTATGGAAATAGTAGAAAATCCAGTCTATAGAGGGGTATTATAAAGATGAAGATTAAATTTAAAAAAGGTCTTTTGTATTGTGCCTTGGAAATAACTCATAGCGGAAAAACAAAAACAATAGATAATGTTATTATTGATACTGGAGCAGCACATTCTATTATATGCCCAGACATAGTTGAGGATTTGGGAATAGAGGATTCGCCAGAAGATGAATTGGTAACAATGTATGGGATAGGTGGAGCACAATATGCTTATCGTAAGAAAATTGAAAGCATTAAATTTGGTTCTTGCTTAGTAAATGAATATAAATTGGATTTCGGATATATAGATGAGAAAGGGAAAATCAATGGACTTCTTGGATTAGACTTATTAATGAAGATGGGAATAGTTCTTGATTTGAAAAATCTGAATATTTACCCCTGCGAAGACATTTGAGGTTTTAACAATGTTGCATATCATAGTGAAGTATATTTATATTTACACAAAACATCTGATTAATACTCAGGTTTTTTTTATACCCCAAAAGGAGGTTGATGCCTATAGCATTACTCATTTACAAACAGCGTGACCCTGTACCAAACAAAAAGAACACACCTGCTTCCAATTTCCATCATGTCAAATATATTGCTACCCGACCAAGAGTAATGAAAACAGAGCTTTTTGGACATGGCCTTTTTGGAAATGCTGAAGCAGGTGAGGTGGCAACTATTAAAAATTTACATGGAATGCAAAAAATGATACTCAAAAAATCTCAAGAGAAAAAGAATGTACATCGAGGAGTTATATCTTTCACATCAGAGACAGCACGGGAGCTTGACTTAAAAGAAAAAGAAGATTATCTGAAACTTGTAAAGCAAAATGTCTATATTTTAGCAGAAAAATGAGGAAGAATCAGCTATGTATAAGAAGCGGGCAAGGAATGCAGTTGTGTTTTATGTGATTGCAGAGTGTGTATGGCAGTTGAATGAGTTGGTGTTGAAGTATTATTCTTGATTGGTAAAGTGTATGTGGGTTTCATTGATTTCAGGAAAGCAAAAACTTTAATGGACGAAAATATCTGTAGTCTGATAAAATATGGAGTATAGATTAGTAATTGCCTTTATCTCAGCGCTCACTATGGCATGTGAAAATGAAAAAATAGATATCGTTTCTTTACTGATTGAAGAAGGTGCAGATATAAACCGAAAAGGAAGGAATAGGCAGACACCTTTGCATATTGCTGTATTCAAAGGATTTCATGAGATTGTGAAGATATTATTACAGCATGGTGCCAGAGCAAATGAAAAAGATGGATTTGGTCAGACAGCACTAAAAATTGCGATCAATCAGGGATACGAAGAAATCGAGCAAACGATTATTCAGGCTGGTGGAATTATATGAAGTTTGATTGCGAAACTTACCGAATATGTCTTTTCTGGAATGGTATGAATATTGGCTTGATGGAGGACGTGATTGGTGGAGAGAATGAAAGTTAATGGGGGAGACACATTATGAAGAATGAGATTACAGTTAGAAAAGCAGGGAAATTATATTTCGATTATACAGAAATAAAAGGAGAAGGTTCTCGAACAGTGAAAACCTTTCTTAGTGATATGACAGAGTTAATGGTGAAAAATAGTGTTAAGCATATTGAAAATGTTGGGTTTCCGCCTTTTGTATATAGAGAAAAGCAGTTAAATACAATAATGGCTCCGAGTATTTCTGCTATTACAGAAGCTTTTATAATGGAGTCTAGCGTTGAGAGGAAATGGTCAGCTTTGAGCTCTGAAAATCTTGATGACAGCCATGGATGGGTGGATTATTGGTGCTTGTATAATGAATATAATTATTATATTGAGTTGAAACATGGGTTTATTTCTTATAGAAATAATGAATTACGTAAAAATGTTAAAGCCGAGTGGGAAAAGGCATGCGACCAGCTTGATGTGATTCAAGATGAGATAAATCAACAAAAAGCTTACGCCAAGGGAGTTTTCACAATAGTATTTCAAGTTTTGCCTATATATATTGGAGCAAAAGATGAGAACAAACTAAGTTGCGATCAAGACAAGCTTATGAGAATTCAATCATCAACAATGAAAAACATTTCAAATAAAAGATCTGCAAATTGGTCATGTTTATGGGTTCTTAATGATAATATACAAGACTTTTATGAGTATGAAAATGTAAAAGAAAAATATCCAGCAGTACTGTTCTTGGCTAATGTTTCCGAGATAGTAAAGAAGGAATCTGTAAGAAACGGCAGTATTGACCACGATTTTGTAAAATAAGATTTTATGGAAAGGCTATTAGTATGGAAATAAAAGATTTAACTTTATATGGTAGAATGATATATGGAATTAGCTGTTTCATAAAACTTTGGAATACATATTGCAAGAAAGAAACTAATAGTGAAATAAAATTTATATTAAGTAAACTATGCGAGTTTACAAGTACAGATAATCTAAGTGAATGGGAAGATAATACTTTGCCATTTACTCCTGCGTGTATCTTCGAAGCTGTTAATGAATCGGGTCAGTATTTATGCTCACCAAGTATATGCTCTAAACGTAGCTTTATATATGAAATATGTGAATTCGCCAAAGATTGTGACTATGTAAAAAATAAGATAAGAAATGATGACGAACAAAAAATGTTTTTATTTTATAGAAATATTGATAATGAATATTTGAATGTTTTAAATATTTTGTTTAATATCGGGACAAGTGAATTATACGGAAAACCAACAGATATGAAAGAGACGGAAATGTTTGTTTACGACATTATTGAAACGCTAAAAAAGAATGATGTATATGCTCCAGATATTAATGAGTTTAAAGAATATACATTGAACAACCCTAAGAGGGATATGGACTATTTTGGTGTAAAAACAGATTCTACAAAATTATTGGATTTGATATGATTTTTATATTCAAGAACTGTTTTTGAGGGGATAGAAATATGACAATGCAAATTGATGACACAGTTAATTATTTGGATAATGAATACTCCCTTTTTGCAACTGATAATGGATCATTATTTGAACCAAATGATTATGGTTTTTGTCCAATAGGTTTAAATACTGCTTTTTGGAGAGGGCACTACTGTAAATATTCAATAGAAAATGACTCATTGATGCTTTCGCAATTGAGTATTGGGCTTGAAACTGATAATCCTCCAACTTGGAGAGGGGTTAAGGCTTCAGGTGGTGATTGGAAGAATGACTATTGGATATATCAGGGAGTAAACTTGCTTATTGATTATTCAGGTGGAATGATTATTGTTCGCAACTTTTTGGAAGAGTTTTTTAATTCTTTAGGATTTTTTCAACCACATTGCTATGAAAATATCATTGAACTTATTTTTGAAAAAGGTCGGATTGTACAAAAAGTTGTTCATGATAAATATATGGATAAAGCTAGAGAAATACTTCGTAAGTCAAGCCAAATAGTAGAAAAATCTATCGGATATTATGAAGGTTCTCAAGCTGTTACTATAAAATTGCCAAATCATACAGATATTAAGGTCTTTTCTTTAGTAGTAAAAGATATTGCTTCGGAATATACCAATTTAACATCCGTACACTTATTCAATAATTTTCGTTCTAAAGGCTACGTAGAGTTGGATAAAAAATTGTATTTTGGAGAATATCGCAAGTTATCATCGTGCTTTGAAGAAAAAGGATTTAAAAACGTAGTATTGACAGAATATTCAACTGATTGTAACTCTCATCTAGACCTTGATACAGTAATTGCTCAACAGCCTAATTCAGGACAGTTGATTAAATTTTATAGTAAATATCACTGTGGGAAAATAGTTTGTTTGTAAGTTTATGGGAGGGTGGGTTTTGTGGAAAAGGACGGAAAAGTATCTCTTTGGATAGGATATAGCCCTTCATACAAGAAACTTGATGATTACTTATCTGTAAAGTACACAAGTGATGGAGATTCAATAGATTCAAAATTTCAGAAGGATTTTAAAGTACATTATTTCGATGAGGATTTTAGGGAGGCTTTTTGTAATGATGTTAAAACCTCTTCTCTTGAAGAATTATTAGAGGGTTGTTCGTATTGCAAATCTGTTATTTCAGGATTTAAAGAACTGATTGGAAATTCAAAGCTTGATGCCGAATATAATGCAGGTTTTTTGTTATACAATTTTGAATATGATGGAGTAATAAATGAAATTAAGAGATGGAGATTGTATCTTAGATATATTGGAACAGTTAATTATGATAAAAATGAAAGATATTGAGAAAGTGAATAAGGATGATTTTTGGAATATCAATCATCCTATCAAAAGACCTGATATAAAGAATGTATAAAACGAAAAGGATGGAATAATATGAGTCAATTTAGTATTAGTTTTCATTTGAGATCAGATAATCCAAACGAAGTTGTTGATTTGCTCACAAAGTGCAAATTGAATGGATATGTATTTCCACAAGAAAATGGTTGGGTTACATTTGTTTGTGAAGAGGAGGATATAGAGAAAAACTATAAGCTTATAAATGCAAACCAAGGTCTATTAATATATTATAACTATGCAGAGGATTTCGGATGGGGATTTTCTGTCTATCAAGCAAATAATAAAGTTTGCAGTTACGATTGTTTGTGGTGCGGCCCCGTTTTTGATGAAGATGGTGAAGTTGTTTTTAATGAAGACGGTGAATTGTCAGAAATAGAAGATTTAAATATTGATGACCGTAATTTAAATATGGATGTGCTTCTCAAGTTACTAGGTAATGATTCATCAAAAATGGATGAAATGAAAAAAATATTGTATCCTGAAAGTATAGCGACTGCCATTGAAGATATTCCTTCATATTCATTTGCGGAGTTATTGGGGATAAAAAATATTGACTGGGTATCGTATAGATATGTTAGTGGAAATTTGGATGAAGGTATTATAAGGGTTCTAAAATAGAGAATAACTTTGAATATCATCATGTATGAGTAATATTTCAGCGAAAAGTATAAAAAGAGAAGGAAGAAATCAAATGGAATTTGAAGTTAGGTGATTCCAAAAAAATAACTGGTCAATTTTCGAATACCATTCAATACAAACACATTGTTCAATAAATACCTGCAAATTACATTTAACGCATTTATATGTTGCGTAATTTGCATCAAAAAGTTAGA